>Ga0114129_10006717_pt1 | contig 16335 bp, 17 predicted proteins | sample RhiMetdeltSRZDD1_FD_80071 | JGI IMG/M metagenome (GOLD analysis project Ga0114129, IMG submission 80071) | Populus rhizosphere microbial communities from Tennessee, USA - Rhizosphere MetaG P. deltoides SRZDD1 (version 2) (version 2) | ecosystem: Host-associated > Plants > Roots > Rhizosphere >... | reverse complement strand
TTCTTCCAAGAGTTGACCCAGGGGAGTCAAGCTGACCCGCCCGCGGATACGGTAAAAAAGCTTACCGCCAACCAATTTCTCTAACTCTTGTACATGAGCGCTGATTGTAGGTTGGCGTACCGACAGCAGCTCCGCCGCCTGTGAGAAACTCTTGAGTTCAGCTACCCAGTAGAAAATTTCCAGCTTGTGCAGGTCGAGATCGGCTTTAAGTTTGCCCATCGGAAGTGGCGCACGAGTAGAGCTTTTGAACGTTGGCTTTAGAGGTCAAACAATAATGGCGCCGCAGGAACACGGCGTAACGCCGCGGTCCCTGACGGCGCCATTCAACGATTACTTCTTCAGAAATTCCAAAACTTCAGCCGGATGTGCTCCTGCATCAGTTACCGGAATCCAGTGTTTCTTGATCGTACCATCAGGCCCGATCAAGGCAGTCGAACGGATCGGTCCTTCGACAGTTTCGCCTTGAGCGTTTTTACGCGGCCCCCAAGCGCCATAGGTTTTCATGACTCCTACTTGCGGGTCGGACAACAGCACGAAAGGTAAGTTAAACTTGGCGACAAACTGATTGTGTGATTCGATGCTATCCCGGCTCACCCCCACAACCACCGTATTGGATTGCGTTACAGTTTCGATAGCGTCGCGGAACCCGCACGCTTCTTTGGTTCAACCAGGTGTATCATCCTTGGGATAAAACCAGAGTATTACGTTTTTTCCGGCGAACTCGGCTAGCGAATGCTTCTTGCCATCGCTACCGTCCAACGTAAACGCCGGGGCCTTTTGACCTTCAAGACCTGCCATTGTGCCACCTCCGTTATGTTTGATGTGACACTTTGTGTATCACACCCGCAAACAATCAATCAATCTACGTGGACTATCATCGGGTCCCCGTTCGCGTTGTCAAGCTCGCCGGTTGACGGTATATTTTAATAGCGATGGCGAAGCGATCCTCCTTGACGGACTTTCACAAAGACAACGGCGCGATTTTTGCCGAGCGTGATGGCTGGCTATTGCCTATCCACTTCGGCAACCCCGCCGTTGAATACACAGCGGTGCGCTCCACTTGCGGCTTCATCGATCTGTCACACCGCGGCTTGTTGCAATTGTCCGGTCCGGACCGCCTGTCTTTCCTGCAGGGGATGCTATCGAACGATCTCAAACTCTTGAAACCTTTCGAAGGCCAGTACGCTACTCTGTTAACCCAGCAAGGAAAAGTTATCGCAGACGTTCGGGCACTTTGCTCACTCAATTCTTTTTACCTGGATTTTTGGGAAAACCTTAAAGACCGGATCACCGAGCACCTCAATCGCTATTTGGTCGCCGACGAAGTCGAGATAGCCGACCGCTCGGATGAATATGCGACGCTGTCCGTCCAAGGGCCCCAATCCGAGGCGCTGCTACAAAAACTCTTTAGAACGACTGAATTGCCTGCAATGCTTATGCATCACGCCATGGTCGACTATGACGGAACAGCGATCTGCGTCGTACGCGCGAGTCATACCGGTGAATCAGGGTTCGATCTTATCGCGCCAAAAGCTGATTTAAGAAATCTTGCCGCCAGATTGACCGAAAGCGGCAAACCCATTTCCGCGGCATGGGTCGGCGAAGACGCGCACAATATTCTCCGCGTTGAGGCCGGAATCCCACGCTACGGCGTCGACTTCTCCGACGATAATTTGCTCTTGGAAGTCGGTATCGAAAATAGCTACAGTTACACCAAAGGTTGCTATTTGGGCCAAGAAGTCGTCGAGCGTATCCGGTCGCGCGGCCATGTGAACAAGAAGCTTTGTGGGTTGTTGCTCGAAGGAGCAGACCCCGCGAGCGCTGACGATCCAGTTCAAGCAGACGGCAAAGAAGTCGGTAGGATCACCAGCTCGGTGATCTCACTGCGACTGAAACGGCCTATCGCAATGGCTTACTTGAACAAGGGGTATTGGACTCCCGGAACGACGCTCTCGATAGTTCGGAACGGCGCCACGACCTCCGCGATGGTAACTGTGTTGCCGTTTGTGAGCTCCTCTTGAATCCGGACTTCAACTCCGTATAGTATTCGGAACTTTCGCGCTGAGAAGAAAGGAATGTAAGAATGGCGAACTTCGTGAAAATCTGCAAAACAGGCGACGTCAACGCCGGTTGCGGCAAGAGCATCGAAATCAACGGTAAACCTGTCGCAGTTTTCAATGTCGACGGCAAGTTCTACGCCCTCAACGATGTCTGTGGCCATCGTGGCGGGCCGCTGGGTGAAGGCGAGCTCGACGGTACCACCGTCGTTTGCCCCTGGCACGGCTGGCGCTACAACGTTACCAATGGCGAGAATGAGCTCGTGCCCAGCCTACCGACTGAAAAATATGAAGTGAAAGTTGAAGACGACGACATTCTCGTAGACCTGCCTTGACTTGACGAGCGATCAACGCAATAAGGCCCGCTGTCTCGACCGAGGTAGCGGGCCTTTTGTTTTCGGACCTTATACTTTCAGATAGAGTTTAATGTAATCGTTCAGCGCATCTTTCGTGCTGTCAAAGGCAAGATCGTGCCACGGCAGTTCATTGGGCGAGAAGATGCGCGCCTCAATTGACTCGTCGCCGGCACCAAGTTCGCCGCCTACCACTTGGGCCGTATAGACCACGATCACATTGGGCGAGCCGGGATAGGAATAGACGTTGAGCAGCGGCCCAAGTTTTACGTCGAGTTGCGACTCTTCTTTCGTCTCGCGCACGGCCGCTTCCGGAACGCTCTCGCCGCGATCGACATACCCGCCCGGAAATACCCACTTGCCCAGCGCCGGTTCAACGCCCCGCTTAAGCAGAACGATACCGCCGTTCAACAAAAACACCGTTCCTGCCACCACCTTTGGGTCCTGATAGAAGATAAACGAGCAAGCTTGGCAAACTAGTCGCTTTGGTTCATTGGTTTTTATTACTCGTTTATCCAGTCCGCCGCCGCAGCGGGGGCAAAACCGGTATTCGATATGTCCGTGGGAATGAGCCTCGTGGTGGTGCCGCTGGTGGTCTGATGTCATGGTTTCTCTTTTAGCGCATATTCGCTTGAAACAAAAGGACATTTCTGTAATCGTGAACCATGCTTCGGGCGGTGATTTTCGATTTCAACGGCATTATCGTTGACGATGAGCCGATCCATTTTAAGCTGTTCCAACGGGTCCTCGGCGAAGAAGGAATCACCCTAACCGAAGAGGCCTACTACGCGCGCTATCTGGGGTTCGATGATCGCGGAGCATTCACGGCCGGATTCCACGACCGCAATCGCTCTTTGACCGATGAAAAATTGACCGAGCTAATCGATCGAAAGGCCGCTTACTATCAGCAAGCCATAAGGGATCACGTCGCAATTTTTCCAGGAGTAAAAGAATTGGTATACGAGCTGGCTCCACGTGTGCCTCTCGCTGTCGCTTCCGGCGCTTTGCGCCACGAGATCACGACAATTCTCAAAACGGCTGGATTGTTAAATTGCTTTCAAGCGGTCGTCAGCGCCGAGGATGTTAAGCAAGGCAAGCCGGAACCGGAAATTTTTTTGACGGTCCTGGCGAAGCTCAACACAGGCGTCACGCCGCCGATAGAGCCGGCCGATTGCGTCGTGATCGAAGACTCCAAAGAAGGCATCCGCGGCGCTCGCCGCGCCGGCATGAAATGCCTGGCGGTAACGAATTCGCATCCTGAGGAGGTGCTCCGAGAGGCGAACGCAGTCGTCAAAAGCCTCGAACACGTCAAGTTGGCGTTCCTTCAAAGCATATGCCCGTAAGACCCTTTCATGATTTGCTCGGGATGCCCCTGCGGGCGGTCAGCCGCCAGGCGATGAGGAAAAGTGTTTCGGGTTGACACTGACGCTTGATTCGTTTTTCCGCAGCAGTTCAACTCGTCGAAACCTGTAGAGCAAGGGAATCCAACTCGATATCTCCGTCTGATCCCACTAGACTCGGCTGCCCGGCGCGGCTCGGCGAACTTCAGTTCAGGCAGACGGGTACGTGGCGACCGAGAATTTGGGGTAGTCTGAATGCGCAAATGTTTCCAGTTTTCCACTGGCACGCCTTTAGCTCTACATGGATGCCAGGAGTGTTTCGCTAACAGCAATAAAGACGAATGAAAATCCGATGAAAAAAAGAGTTGTTAAATTATTGTGGCTTTGTGTTTCGTTACTAGTTGCGGTCTTTCCCAACTCTCTCTATGCGGACTCGCCCGCGGTGGAGCATTTGAAAATCAGTCTCGCTAGCGTGCAGCAAGTATTGCGTGATCCGAAGTTGGCGGGCCAGCAGCACACCATTCAACGCAGAAAACTCGTGCGGACTGTCCTGCAACAACTCTTTGACTTTGAAGAAATGTCACGGCGCGCGCTGGGAGCCAACGCGCGCAAGTACAAAGATCGCTGGCCAGAATTTACTCCTCTTTTTGTAGATTTCCTGGAACATACGTATATGGGAATTTTGGAAGAGAACGGTGACGCGAAGATTCAATATGTCGGCGAAGTCAGTGATGGTGACTATCTCCAGATCAATACGAGGACAAGATTAAAAGAAGGCAGCGAGTACCGCGTGGATTACAAGCTCCGTCGAGACCCGGTAGGATGGCGCGTCTATGACGTGGTCGTCGAGGGGATCAGTTTGGTCAATAACTACCGCTCTCAGTTCGACAGGTTTTTGAGCAAAAGGTCTTTCGACGAGCTCTTACAGCATCTTCGCGAGAAAAAGGAGAAGTTTTAACTGAACTCCCCTTGCTATGCACAGGGGTCCTGAATTAGTCGACTTCATGGCGACCCCCTCCGCCAATCGCGCGCTCGCGCGAGTACGGCGTCTTTCGTAACTGAACTGGAAACGAAGTGAGCGGGTATCACCAATCAACGGTGAGGCGCTCGCTGCGGCCGAATGGTGATCTCAACCGGACAGCTCGTGGAGGGAGCATTGAGAATGTAAAGAACGGCTTGGGCCACGTCGGCAGCCTGGATCATTTTACTACGATCCAAGTTTTTCACCGGTGGAATCATCGGCGTGTCGACATAGCCAGGAAGGATCACGGCGACTTTAATGCCGTACTCCTTTACTTCTTCGTAAAGCGATTGTGTGAAACCGATAAGACCGAACTTCGAGGCTGAATATGCCGCCCCGTTCGCTTCCCCGCTCTTTCCCGAGACCGAACCCATATTGATCACCGCTCCTTCACCCTTAGCGACCATCGCCGGCAAGAGTTTTTGGGCGAGAATCATCGGCGCTCGCAAATTGAGGCGCAGGGTCTGATCCCAGTCTTGGACGTTTGCGCGAATGACCGGCGCCCGTTTGCCCCAACCTGCGTTGTTTATCAGAATATCAACGCTACCCCAGGCGTTAGAGCTTTGTTCGACCAGGCGGTCGAGTTCATCGTCCCGCGTCAAGTCAGTTGGGATTACGACTGCCTCGTTGCCGATTGTCTTTGCGACATCATCGAGTTGCTCGCGCGTTCGCGCCGCTAAAATCAGCCGGCAACCTGATTTCGCCAATGAGACGGCTATCGCCTTGCCAATACCTCTGCCGGCGCCGGTAACGAGGGCGATTTTTCCTTGGAGATTGGTCACGGTCTTTTAGCTAAACTGAAAACCGTTCGTCAGCCAACGAAGCAAGTGTGGCTCGAAAGTACGAAAGATCCTTCACTTCGTTCAGGACAAGCCTAATGAACCGTGGGAGTCTCTTCATCCGGCGGCTGTTGCGCCACCGTGGAGCCGTGGTGGTGAATCATGCGCCAACCATCGCTATTCTTCTGAAAGATATTGGTGGTAAGAATGCTCGCGGAGACCTTCTGGTCTTCGACGACGCTATTGAGGTTTTCGTACAGCGTTACCCAAGCCAGCTTTCCATGAACTTCAATCTTGACGTCGGTCAAAGTGAAATGGATCGACGGCGTGTTCTCGAAAATACGGCGCCAGCTCTCCATAACCGGGTTCCAGCCGCGCAAGATGCGCCAGCCGGGATGACCGCACTGAATTTCTGCGTCCTTTGCCCAAAGCGACTCCATCCGTTTGATATCGAGACTTTCGAAGGCTCGGTAAAAGGCCAGATTGGCGTTGGCTACTTCTTGTTCATCGGCAGTCATAGATGCTGCGGCTTGGGAGTTACGAACACCAGCGTCACGAGACGTCGCTGACTGCGGTTAAACACGCCGTGATTCTGGCCGGCAGGTGCGAGTGCGACTTCCCCCGGACCTAGCTCTCGCTCTTCGTCGCCGACCTTAAATACCCCCCGCCCCTCGAGCACGCAATAAACCTTGTCCTGACCGCTATGCGTGTGCGGGCTCTGCTCTTGTCCCGGTTCAAAACAGTAGGTGTCGCAAAAGAACCTGTCGGTTTCGAATACGCCGTTTTTTTTCATCTTCTCCGATGAAAACTGCATAGCGTCCGCGAGTGTTTTGAAATTGCTCATGACGAAAAACTCCCCTCGGCAATCCTGATGACGATACTATCACAGGCTCAATGGCATGCAAAAGCAAGTGGTTTTTGTTATCTGTAAGCCATGGATTCCGTCCTGATCCGCTACCACGAAATCGCGCTCAAAAAAGGCAATCGTCAATATTTCACCGAATTGCTCAAGCGCAATCTGCTCGCCGCCGTCAAGGATCTTGGACCAAAGGAGATTCGCAGCTTGCCGGCGCGTTTGTTGCTGAGTTTTAAACAAGACATTGACCTCGCGATCGTAGCGCAGCGCATCGGCACGGTTTTCGGTGTCGCCAATTTCTCGCTTGTCGAGCGCACGGCCAGAGATATCGATGTGCTGCGTTCACGCATACTGGAATCAATTAACGGAACTCACTTCTCGAGTTTCCGCATAGAGACCCAAAGAGGCGACAAGACGTTTCCGCTGACCTCCCCTGAAATCAACCGCCAGCTTGGCGCAGCGGTGAAAGAAAAGTCCGGCGCGCGTGTAGACCTAATGAACGCGGAATTTACCGTGACCGTAGAGATCCTGCCGCGCGATGCTTTTTTCGGCTTCAATAAAATTCCGGGCGCCGGCGGTTTGCCGGTCGGTGCCAGCGGCCGGCTAGTCTCTTTGATTTCGGGTGGCATCGACTCGCCGGTCGCAGCCTATCGAATGATGCAGCGTGGCTGCCGGCTGATTTTCGTGCATTTTCACAGCGCGCCGTATCTGGATAATACGTCCCAGGAAAAAGTACGGCAGCTCATAACGACTTTGACCCGCCACCAATTTCTCTCTCGTCTCTATCTCGTGCCCTTCGGCGAGATTCAACGCCAGATTGTCGCGTCGGTGGCGCGGCCGCTGCGCGTGATTCTTTATCGGCGCATGATGCTGCGCATCGCCGAAGCGATCGCCAGGAAAGAAAAGGCTAAAGCTCTAGTCACTGGCGAGAGCCTCGGCCAGGTCGCTTCACAGACACTCGACAATATGGTGGTGGTTCAACAGGCGGCGCGGCTGCCGATCCTGCGGCCATTAGTCGGCATGGACAAACAGGAAATCATCGATCAAGCGCGCCGCATCGGCACATTCGATATTTCGTCCATTCCCGATCAAGACTGCTGCCAGCTTTTCGTGCCCAAGCATCCGGCGACGAAAGCGCGATTTACTGATGTAGAGCAGGATGAAACGAAATTCGATGTAAACGAGTTGGTACTTTACGGTGTGGATAATGCGACCGAGGAAGAATTCACCTTTCCGCCTCACGCTACAGCCGACGCGACCGCGAGGTAAATTCTTACCGCATCGCTCCATCCTTCTATCGTCGTGCCGGCCCTTCGGCCGGCTCAGGATAAAACTGCCGCCGCCATCCAGGTGACGGCAGCGTCCGTCATACCGTTGGAAAACGGTATCCAGGTTAAAGGGGATGGGAATGGACCCCGGTTTTTGCCAGGGTGACGATTTCGCCGGAATGACGGAGAAGAGAGCGCAGATTAGTGAATCACACGTATTGCTGGATTCGCTGCAAACTTGGAGGGAAAAACAATTCTTCGACCGCGGGCTTCTTTTTAATCATCCCCTGCTCATATTCGTAGCGGATAACCGCCTCCAGGGCTTTGCGGTTGTCTTCCAGATTGTACGGCCACGGGTCGGGACCGAAAATTTCCCGCTGTTCGCGGATGAGGTCTTGCACCCAAACGAGCGCAAAGCTCCGCGGGTCGCTGTTGCGTGCATAACAGGTCTCCTTCGCATGTTGAAACGCCCGCACCAGATTGATTCCGACCCAGGGATGCTCCGCCAGGATGGGGTTTTTCACCACCACCGTGTGCATGATCGGAAAAAAGCCTCCGTTTTTGTAATACTCGATCTCGGCTTTCTTCGGATCGAGAAAGAGTAAGGCGACTTTGGGATTGCCGCTGCGGATGGAGGGTAGGGTCTCCGGATAAAGGGCCGCTTCGACCTCCCCGTCCAATAACATTTGATCGACGTTCCTACCATGCGGGACTCTTTTGACGTTCATCCACTTGGCAGGCTCGAACGGGATATCCTCTTCTTCCTGGCACCACCATTCGATGGTTTTGAGATCGACGCCGTAGTGATCCTGCAAAATGCCGCGCATCCACAGCCCGGCGGAATTTTGCAGAGTGTCGAGGGCGACCCGCTTGCCGTTGAGATCGGACGGTTTCTCGATGCCGCAGCCGGTTCTTTTCACCATGTACTGATGCCGAAAGCGACGGTGTGGAAATACCGGAATGGCGTTGTAGTTGCATCCTTTGTCACGCGCCACAAGATAACCTACCAGCGAGAGTTCACAAACGTCGAACTCCTCATGCCGCAACATCCGACCATGGCGCTCCGGCGACGGCATCGTGAGAACGTTGAGATTGATGCCCTGTGGCTGAATTTCACCGTTGATTAACGGCCGCAGAAAATCGTAGTCGCCACAGGCTAACGTCAACTTCAACTTAGACATGTAATCTCCCTACAGTTCGTTCAAGGTTCAAGACTCCAACCCGGCTGTCATTTCGATTTGACATGTTCGCGATACTCATCCGGCGTGTCGATATCGATCGTCACACCTTGATCATCGACGTCGATTGCCAAGGTCTCATTCGGATGTGCGTTAACGACCGTCTTGGCGCCCTGATCCAGCGGTGCCGCAAGCAGCTCATTGAATAGCTTGCGCGAAAGAATCACTGGATGGCCGCGCTTTCCCCGGTGTCGGGGTACGACGATCAGTTTTCCCGACGTAGCGGCCGCCTCGATCATCCTATTCACCAGGTCGGGATCAATGTAGGGATGATCGACCAGATGCACGAGAATTCCGCCGCAATTCGGGTCGGCTAAGAGGTAACGGATCGCGACGTGAAGCGAGGACAACTGCCCGCGCCGGTATTTTTGATTGATGAGAATTTCAACCGGCAGATGCTCGATCTTTTGCTTCATCTCTGCCGCGTTGTGGCCGATGACTACGACGATTTTGCCGATCTTGGTCTGCTTCAATACCGATACGATTCGCTCAAGAAAAGTCTCGCCGTCGATGGGCAGCAGCGCTTTCGGCCGCCCCATCCGGCTGGACTCGCCAGCCGACAGAACGACCGCAGCAATCATCGGGTAGCACCTTTGCTACTTGTAGATCTTGTCGATGAAACCATTCTTTTCAAGCTCTCTCACGATGCTGTCGTCGACCATATCTTCGAACTTGACACTCGCACCCGGCTTACGAGCCACTGCCTCCCTGATTTGAACCTCCGTTCCCTCCCGCGTTACTAGCGGTACACGCTCGTGCAGTTTTACGTTCGCCATGTACGAAGCTTCTAGATACTGGGGATCGTTCTGATGGGTATACTTGGCGATATACTTTTTTGTTTCTTCTTTGCGCGTTTTCAGAAAATGCGTCGCTTCGATCAAAGCCATTGTCAATCTTCTTACCGCGTCGCGTTTCGTTGCCAAATAATTCTTCGTCGTTGTCGAGCAAATGTACGGGAAATCGAAGCGCTTCTGAAAATCCGCCGTGCTGATCATAATCCGGTGCGGAATGCCTTTGGCTAGGTGAATCGTTCCGGGCGGCGAAGGAAAGCCCACGATTCTCCCGGTGCGAAAAGCCGCCGCTCGCTCCGAAGGACCGCCCACCTGTATGATTGGCACGTCCTTAACCGGTTCCAACCCCAGTCCTTTGATAAGCACCCGCGCGGCGACATCCGAAGCGCTCCCGACGCGGCTGATACCCACACTCTTTCCTTTGAGGTCCTCCACCGATCGCACCGATTCCTGCACAACCAACTCGTAGGGCAATGTGTTGATATAACAGGCGGTCATAACTAGATTCGCGCCGCCGACCACAGCGCTTGCGACGGCGCCGCCCGAGGTGTTGGCGACTTGGATGTCGCCCGCGACGACGCTTGACACGCTGGTCGTGGAGCTTTGAATGAATACGAGCTCAACGTCCAGGCCGTGTTTCCTGTAGAGTCCGGCATCCAGCGAAAGAAACCAAATGGCATTCGACGCGTCCGCCGAGCTGTAAGCGATCTTCAAGCGCTCCTGAGCATAGGCCGGCTGCGAACCAGCGCCAATGATCAACAAAAGCGTCGAGACATACAATTTTTTGATCCTTCTCATTTGATCATTTTCGGTTCTAGACAGCGAAACACTTGCGCGCTGATTGTCACTGAACCACCCTCAACTCCAAGCCGAGGGCGTTCCGAATTGGTCGACTGGAAGTTCGACTCTTATTCCCCTCATTCCGGCGGAATCGTCACCCCGGTGAAAACCGGGGCCATTCCCATCCCCCTTTTAACCGGATACCGTTTTCCAACGGTATGACGGACGCTGTCCGTCACGTGGGTGCCGGCGGGAGTTTATCCTGAGCCCGCCGAAGGGCCGGCATGACAAACCTCCGCCTGAAGGCGAGGAATTTCGACGATCCCGAGAGGATATTAAACTCGATAGCTCTAGATGAATCAACCGAAAATGCTTTGAGCCGAGAAGCAGCAAAAAAAGTTACGCCTTACTTAGCGCTCCGTCGGCAGCGCCATACAGTCTCCCGGCGGTAGTTCAATCCAGACCGGGTCGCCTCGGCGCACTTGTAGGGTGTGGCGCTGGTGCGTTTGCAGGACATTCGTTCCGAGTTCCACCGTACAGTCTACATATTCACCCAAGAACATTGCGGCGCCGATCTTTCCTTGTACCAGGTTGGCGACGTTTCCAGGTCGCTGAATGTGCAGATTGATGCTCTCTGGCCGTATCATGACGACAGCGTTGCTGCCGACCGTCAATCCCTCAAGCAGCTGACACGAGATTTCGCCGTCGTCGGTTTGGACGGAGCCGACGCCGTCGTTGTCGATCTTGGAGACGCGTCCGTTGAGCTGATTTGTCGAACCGATAAAATTCGCTACGAACTTGCTCTTGGGCTGCATGTACACGTCACGCGGCCCGCCTTCCTGGACGATCACTCCCGAATTCATCACGGCAATCACGTTGGACATCGACAAGGCCTCAATTTGGTCATGGGTCACATAAAGCGTCGTAATTCGAAGGCGTCGTTGCAGCTCGCGCAGCTCAAAACGCATGCGTTCGCGCAATTTGGCGTCGAGATTGCTCAAAGGTTCGTCCAAGAGCAACACCTGAGGCTCGCGGACCAGCGCCCTGGCGAGGGCCAGACGTTGCTGTTGCCCGCCGGAAAGTTGCGTGGCCATGCGGTCTTCATAACCGCCCAACTCAACCTGGCCGAGCGCATTGTTAACCTTCTTCTTGATGTCGGCGCTGCTAAAGCGCTGCTTGCCGACGCGCAACGGGAACGCCACATTTTCGAACACCGTCATATGCGGCCAGATGGCGTAGCTTTGAAAAACCATTCCTATCGGGCGCCGGTGTGCGGGCACAAACGTTCCGTCACCCGCCGAGAAGACTTTCTTGCCGGCGACGAGGATCTCGCCTTCGTTGGCTTTTTCAAGTCCGGCGATGCAGCGCAATGTCGTGGTCTTGCCGCAACCGGAAGGGCCCAACAGGGTATAGAAACGTCCCTCTTCGACGGTAAACGAAATATCGTTGACTGCCTTGACGCCGGCGTTATCCCCGTCGTCGAAAATTTTTACCAGCGACTTGACTTCAATCACTTGGTTCGACCCGCCAGTGTTTCACGTCTGAATACCCACCCGGCCGGTGAGCTTGTAAAAGACCGCCACGATGGCTAAGAGAGTCGCGATCATCAAGACTCCGATGGCGGCGACGACTGTGACCTGACCCTGCTCGAACATAGTAAACAGCAGAATCGATAGCACTCGGCTTTCGCCGGTGGCAAGCAACACCGAAGTCGAAAATTCCCGAAACGAAACGATACAGATATAAATCCAACCGGCCACCAATCCGGGTCGCAACAGCGGCAAGGTCACACGCTTAAAGGATTCCCACCAAGAAGCGCCGGAGGCCGCTGCGGCTTCCTCCAGCTCGCTGTGAATTTGTAGAATCGAACCAGATGCCGCGCGCATACCGTACGGGATAAATCGGGTTACGTAAGCGATCAGCAATACCCAGATGGTGCCATAGATCGGAATTGGAAAAGCGACATAGAGTAGAATTAACGCCATACCCATGACGATGCCTGGGATCGTAATCGGCACAAACGCGAGAAAATCGAGAATCCATGAACCTGGGAGGCGGCTCTTGTACACGATCCACGCCACCAGCGAGGTCAGCACCATTGCGACGGTCGCCGTCAAACTCGACAAAATGATGCTGTTTTGCATCGCCTGCCAGAACGGTCGAAAACCATATAAATAGGTGTAGTTATCGAAGCTCAATTTTTTCAGCGCATCCCAGCTTGGCGCAGCAAAGAACGGCAGGAACGATGCCCAAAACAGCACCAAAAACGGCAGCAGAACAACGAATAGAAAATAAGTCATCAAGAAGCCGAACCCGGCCCACCGCCACGCGCCTAGGTCAAACTGCCGCGGCCTGAACGCCTTGCCGGTTACGGTTTGAAACTTCTTTCCTTCTTTCGTCGCACGCGTGTACATCCAGACGCCGACCGCGCTCAAGAGCAGTAGACCGACCGCCAAGGCGCCGCCGCGACCGTAATCGGGCGGATATTCGTTAAAGGCGAGGAAGATCTCGCTTGTATAAACGTATATGCGCGCCGGGATACCGATCAATGCCGGAGTTTCAAATGATTCAAGCGTGCGCACAAAAAGAATCAACACTACCGACGCCGCGGTGGGCATCAACAGGCGCAGCGTGATGCGACGAAACGTTTGCAAGGTGCCGGCTCCGGACATCATCGCCGACTCTTCCAAAGAAGGGTCCATGGATTTGAACGCCGCCACCATGAGGAGAAACGCCAACGGAACCTGTCCCACCGAATGGACCCAGATCATGCCGGGAAGGGAAAATACGTTGAACGGCGGCGACTGCAAGCTAAAGAGACTCATCAGCCAGACATTCAGATAGCCAAACTTCGGACTGAGCAGAAAGATCCAGGCAATGGATTCCAGCACGCCGGGAAGAATCAATGGCACGACGGCAATGGGAACGAAGATACCGCGCAGCGGCGTATTGGTGCGTTCGGTCAGCCAAGCGAGCAAGGTTCCGAGCAGAAACGAGAGACCTGCCGAGCCCGACGCGAAGATCAGAGAATTCAGAAAGGTCGAGTAGGTATACTCACTGGCGTACGCGGCGTGATAGTTCTTCAGCGTATAAACGAATTCACGCGGGGCGACCTCGGCTTGAAAACTGCCGACTAACAACATCAACAGCGGCAAAACCGCGAGATAAATGAGAATGCCGGCGCCGACCACCGGAATCAGCAGCGCCGGTTCTATCGGCATGCTCACTCTAGCTGTTCGAAAAATTGTAGCAGTCGCCATAGATCACCCTCACAAGATACGCGCAACTCGACTTCGCCGCATTATCTCAGCTTAAAGATTTCCTTCCAAATCTTATCGTACTTGGGAAACTCCTTAAGATCCGCCGCCGTGATAAAATAAGTCTTCTCCGTTCGCGTCTTGTCCACGGGTTCGACCTTGGGATGCGCCGGATTGCGTCCTCCTTGCGCCATGACCTTTTGACCTTCCAGGCTCGCGACCCACCTGGCGAATAGCAATGCAGTGTTTGGATGAGGCCCGTTTTTGAAGATGGCCGTAGCGTTAATCGACGCCACTCCTTCGCTGAGCATATAATTAACCGGCGCGCCCTTTTTTATGCGAATCGGATAGTGATGGGAATAGCAGGTCAAACAAACCGCCGCCTGGCCGGCCACCAATAATTCCGCCAATTGCGAATGACCCGTGTGAAACTCAACGTTATTGGCCGCAACCTTTTTCCAATAATCAATCGCCTTTTCGTCGCTCTTAAATTTGTACTTCGCGAATGCCAGCAGCATTTCCAAGTCCCGCGGTTCAGCGATCAGCCGGCCCTTCCAGCGCGGATTTGCGAAATCGTCGTAGGTCTTGGGCTCTTCCTCTTTCTTGACCAGATTGGTATTCCAGGCGGCAATGAAATACTGGAGATCGGAGGCGATCCAGAAGCCGCCCTTCAACCCTTCCGGAAAGGCTGCTGCTTCCGGTAAATTCGTATCGAGCAACAATCCCTGATCGTGTACCTGAATGACGTTTTCTAAAGGCACTTGCAAAACGTCGCCGAGCGTCTTGCCCCCACGAGCCTCGCTGACGGCGCGAGCTACCAACTTGTCCGAGGTTGCGTCGACGTGGTTGACTTTGATGCCGGGAAAGCGCTTTTCGAAAACAGGAAGAATCTTTTCTGCATTGATCTGCGCCAAAGTTCCGTAAAAGTTCACCGTGCCGCCTTCTTTGACGGCCTGTTTGTGCAGCTCATCGAGACTCTGAGCAAACCCCGGAACGGCGAGCGTCGTTGTTAGTGCGAGCGTGATCGCGCCTAAAGTAACTCTTTTCAAGGTAAAGCGAAAAAAACTCATTAAACAACCTCCGGATGCCTGGGACAGACTCTAATGCGAGTCGCGATAACTAATACTATATCCAAATTAGAGTCAATATTTCATGTAGTGGTTCGATCTGGCTTTCAACGATACGTCAAAATGTAGGGCAGACCGGTGTGTCTGCCTCTCTCGGAAAGCGACCACAGGGGTATCCCCTACAAAATTTGCGACCCGTCAGTCCAACTAGCGGAGCTTGAAGATTTCCTTCCAGATCTTCTCGAACTTCTTCCAATCCTTAATTTCCTCGGCGCCGATAGGATAGATTTTTTCCGGCCGAATCTTTTCGACCGGATCTACTTTCGGATGAGGCGGGTTCCGCCCACCCTGGGCATAAACCTTCATCCCTTCTTCGCTCGCCGACCAGCGGGAAAAGAGCCAGGCGGTGTTCGGGTGAGGCGCGTCCTTCGCCAAGGCAGTAGCGTTTATCGTCGCCACGCCTTCGGTAAGCATATACCCGAGAGGCGCTCCTTTCTTGATGCGCGGCGGATAGTGGTGCGCATAGCAGGTCATACACGCCGCCGCCTGCCCGGCTACAAGGAACTCCGCCAGCTCAGAGTGGCCTTTGTGGAACTCGACATCATTGGCGGCGATTTTCTTTAGAAGCGCTACGGCTTTTTCTTCGTCTTTGAATTTGTGCCTGGCCAAACCCATTAGGAGCTCTACGTCTCGCGGTTCGGCGGTAATTTTTCCCTTCCACTTCGGATCGGCAAAGTCATCAAATTGCTTAGGCTCCTCTCCTTTTTTGACCAAATTGGTATTCCACGCCGCCGTGATAATTACCATATCGGCCGCCACCCAATAGGAGCCTTTCATGTTAGGCGGGTAAACCGCCGCTTCGGGCGGAAGCTTCTCGATAAGTAACTTTTGCTCTTGCAGTTGCAGTATGTTTTCCAAGGACATCTGGAAAATATCGGCAAGGACCTTGCCGCCCCGGGCCTCCGTGATGGCGCGCGCTGCAAGCTTGTCCGCCGTGGCGTCGACGTGATTCACTTTGATCCCGGGAAAGCGTTTTTCAAATACCGGCAAGATTTTCTCCGCATTGATTTGCGCGAGCGTGCCGTAAAAATTGAGCGTCCCGCCTTCCTTCAACGCCTGCTTGTGAATCTCGTCCAGCGTTTGACCGGCAGCCGGCGCCGATCCCAAGCAAAGCAGCATACCGAGTACAAAGCTCGAAATAGTTAGGCGTGAGTTTCCTTTCATGTTCCCTCCCATGGTTCTAGCTGCGGCGATTGAGATAGCCTTGGGCTATCTCAGTTTGAAAATTTCCTTCCATATTTTTTCATGCTTATCGTACCAACCTTGCGACGTTTGACGATTTTGCTTTAGAGCTCTGATCCGTTGTTAATGCCCGAACTAGTCGGACACTTCAGTTCCTTTCATTGTTCTTCCTCTTCATCAGCTTTTTCTACGGCCCGATTCGCTCTGGGACAGGGTTACCGAGCGCCCATTCCGTAATGGTCTTGACCACCTCACGCTCTTTACCCGAAAAACCATGGGTGTAACT
>Ga0114129_10006714_pt1 | contig 16339 bp, 18 predicted proteins | sample RhiMetdeltSRZDD1_FD_80071 | JGI IMG/M metagenome (GOLD analysis project Ga0114129, IMG submission 80071) | Populus rhizosphere microbial communities from Tennessee, USA - Rhizosphere MetaG P. deltoides SRZDD1 (version 2) (version 2) | ecosystem: Host-associated > Plants > Roots > Rhizosphere >... | reverse complement strand
GACTGGATTTCTGGAGTTCCATCACGTGAGGCCGTTCGCAGTTGGTGGAGTCGCCACGTCTGAGAACATCGAGCTGCGCTGCCGTGCCCACAATCAGTACGAGGCCGACTTGTTCTTCGCAACGCCGCCTTTCTAATCTCGCGTCACGAGTGCCGAGTCAGCGGGGATCGGTCTCCCACCAGCCACTTGTGTCCAAATGGATCAACGAAGCCCCCTTGCCGGTGAACGCCCCAGGGCGCCTGGTGGTTTCGGATGCGGTCCACACTACCGTTCGCACCTGCCGCCACGGCGCGGGCAACGAAGCTGTCCGGATCGTCGGTGAACACTTCGATTCGAACTGATGGTGCGCCGAGCTTCTCAGGTGTCTCCCAACCATTGTTCTCGGGTTGACCGAGGAAGATCGGTGCGCCATCGATCTCCATTCCGACGACGGAGCCGAGGTTCCACAGCTCCTTCGCGCCCACAGCGCGCTTGTACCACTCGAGCGCCGCCGGTGCGTCCGCGACGGCAAGCATCACAGAGATCTGGACATTCCCGATCGGCATCGCACCACTCCTCTCGAAGCCACCCCGGCTACGCGTTCGGTGACGTTGGTCGATCTTAGCTTGCAGGCGTGCAGCGGTCGAGAATCTGAGGCGGACTGCCACTCGGGCTACAATCGAAGGAGAGCGTTCCAGGTGACCGACTTCCCCATCGCGTGCACGTTGACATCCGCGGAGCGAAGCGCGCGCGGCGACGAGTTGCTGATCGGACTCGCGCGCGAGGCGACGACATGCGAGCCAGTCGATGAGGGTTACCGGTTCGTATTCCGTTCGGAGCCGCTATTAGTCCGGCGGATCGCCGAGACGGTCATCGCCGAGCGTGAGTGCTGCCGGTGCCTGAAGTTCGAGGTGACGTTCGAGCCCGGGGGCGGTCCCATCACGCTGACGGCTCGCGGTCCCGCGGGGACGCGGGAGTTCCTAGACGATCTTCTCTCGCCAATGCGCCCGTAGCTCAGTTGGATAGAGCACCGGCCTTCTAAGCCGGGGGTCGCAGGTTCGAATCCTGCCGGGCGCGCCAATTTTTCGATCCTCCATGGACAATCCATGGACAATCGGTGGAGTCTCAAGTTCATTTACGGGCACTCCTCAGGATTCGTAGTGTCCGGCTTCAGCCGAACTGACCGACAACCTTCAACTGAGTGATCGGTCTACTCCATAAGTAGTTAGGCAGACAGATCGCGAGTGAGCGCAAGATCCAGCCGATTGCCTTGCGGACGTACGCCCGACCGATCTCCGAGTCTGAATAACGCCTGGAATCGATTCTGGCGTGCTGCATCCAGGACAGCCAGCGGCCGCATCCCTATCAATGAGGAAGCACATTCACGAGGGTGCGAACGATGCAAGCAGGACTTGGGCAATTGGGCTTCTGGCTGTTTCTGGGCCTGATCATCGCGGCGAGTATCGTGTCCGGGGCGCTCAAGGAGCGCGACAAGGAGCGCGAAAAGCAGGCGCTACTGCGTGCGCTGCTGGAGAATGACGGCAAGAGCGCGACTGAAATCCTCGCCTATCTGCGCGAAAAGGACGCCGCGGAGGCCGCCATGAATGCCCGTTCCCGCGCCGGTTCGAGAAGGTTGCTGGCGCTCGTGATAGGAGTATTTGCCCTATGGTTCGGTGGTTCTGCACTTGCCGAGAGGAGTTTGGATCGCGCGTCGCTCATCGCGATGCTCGGGATCTCGGCAGCAGGCTTGACGATCGCCTGGCGGATCTGGCGTTCCGCGAAACGGAAGGATGACGCACACCCGGCCGCGTGACCCGCGTGACCGGCTCGAAGATGCGCCCGAGGAATACGTCGTCGCGCTCGCGATGAGCGGCGACGACGGCGCCTACGGTGAGTTGGTCCGGCGCCGCCAGAAGCGGGTGCGCGACATGTTGCGCCGGCTCTGCGGCAACCACGCGCTGGCCGACGATCTGGCACAGACGACCTTCGTGCAGGCGTGGCGCGGCATCCGCGCGCTGCGCGATCCGGGTGCCTTCGGCGGCTGGTTGAAGCGCGTGGCGGTCAATGCCTGGCTGTCCGAGGCGCGCCGCGTTCCGGCGCCGATCGACGACGATGAAGACGCGTTCCTCGCGGCGGCCGATCCCGCGCCTTCACCGGAGCGCAGCGCCGGAGGCATCGACCTGGAGCGCGCGCTGGCGCGGCTCGGCCAAGCCGAACGCCTGTGCGTGGTGCTGGCGCATGGCGAAGGCATGACCCATGCCGAGATCGCCGAGGCGACCGGGCTGCCGCTCGGGACCGTGAAGTCGCACGTGCTACGAGGACGCGATAGACTGAGGCGGATCTATTCCAGGGTGGATCGTGCTGACTGACCAGCAGCTGTCCGAACTGTTCACCGAAGGGACCGCGCCCGAGCGCGACCCCGCCTTCGCGCTAAGGGTGGCGGCCGAGATCGGCCGCACACGCCTCCGCATGCGATTGCTTGCGCTCGCCCTGCGGGCGGCCGCGATGCTGATGCTTTCCGTCGCCCTAGTCGTGGCGAGTCGCCTGATCGAACCGGTGCTCGCGCCACGCGTCGAAGGGGCGCCGCAATTCATGGGTGTCCCCTTACCCATGGTCGTGCTGGGCGGCGTTCTCGTCGCAGGGCTGATACTGCGCGCACCGCTTCATATTCCTCTCCGACGTCTGGTATCGCCTCCATCATGACCCGCGGGCGCCCAAGATAGTTCTACCGTTACCGGTGGGGCGAGGTATGTTCTTGCCAACGTTGTGTTCGCCGCCTAACACGCAACTGGAGCCGACGCGCCGCTGGATCTTTCGGCGCGCGGCTCAGTTGCAACGTTATCCGGCTGAAAACACGAGATTCAGTTGCCGCTATAGGAGCAGCTATGGCTCACTACATCGACGGCTTCGTCTTTCCCATTCCGCGCGATCGCCTGAACGAGTACAAGCGCCTTGTCGAGGCGGCTGCAGAGATTTGGAAGGAACATGGCGCACTCCACTACTGGGAATATGTCGGTGACGATTTGAAATTGGAGGGAACGCGCTCGTTCACTGATCTCATAGCAGCAACGGAGGAGGAAACCATCGTGTTTGGATGGGTGGTCTTTGATTCTCGTGAGGCGCGTGATCTGGCGAACGAGAAGGTCGCGGTTGACCCAAGGATGGCGGAGTTGATGGCTTCATCCAATTCAGGTTTTGATGCGAAACGGATGGCGTACGGTGGGTTCCAGTTGCTCGTTCAATCGTCTAACGCGAACACCGCATAACCATCCGGCAGCGCCACGCCACGTCGAGGGGTCTTTCTGGCTTTTGGTGACATGCGACACTCCTTGGCACAGCCATCATGTGGCTGTTTTGACGGGCCTACGGAATGGCGCACGCGCGTGGCGTCGCGTGTCGTCTCGCGTCAGCAAGTGGCGCGCGCTGACACTGCAGAAAAAACTTGACAAGTGGGGAAGGTGGACGGCTGGTGCGGAGAACACCAGCCGTCAGAGCAGGGTCACTAGCCGTGGCTACGGCTGGGATATGATCAAGTAGCAATCCCGGTGAAGGGCAGGTAGCAACTTTTGACGAATCCCCTCGGGCGCGAACCCATCCGTTTGTGAGCTACGGCTTCGCATGACCAACGAGGGTAGGCGGCGTTCCACGAGTGTCACGGACAGCGTGCGAGATCTGCTGCAACGGAACTGGTGGCCGGTACCGGACGATCCAGAAGCGGAGTATGTCAACGGCGTCATCACGCTTCTGCGCTCGGGACCAACCGCCAAGCAGCTCGCCGCACATCTTGTCCAAGTCGAGACTCACCAGCTTGCCTACCAGGACACTGACGCCAAGATGCTTGTTCCGCTAGCGAACAAGCTCTTACGACTCAGGCTGCATTGCCGGTGAATCTCACCCTGCAACTTTTGACGAATCCCCCCGGGCGCGCTTTTCGTCTCCGCTCGCGCTCGATTCATGCGAGCACGACGAAAAGCACATTGAGGCAGGGCACCGTAGCGACGCATCTTGTCGAGCGTCGCGAGGCCCAAGCCAATCTCACGATGGTCCTGTTGTCCGTGTAACCCGTGCTTAGAAAGTCCACATCATGTGCACGCGCAGCTGCCGCCGGGTCTGGTACTGATCAGCCAGCCCGAAACGTGCATCCGGCCGAATGGTCGGCGTCACCGCCGCGATCGCCACGGGGTCGAACGTGCCGCTGAAGAACGCCTCGTCGGATACGTTGAACGAGTCGCGGTATGTGGCCGTCGCGCGCCGCGTGACGATGTCCTGATCGAAGAGATTGTCGACATTGAGACCGACATTGACCTGCTGCGATCCCCAGAGACGCAGCCTCTGTTGCACGGCGAAGTCCGTCCGGTGGAAGGTCGGCGTTCGTCCCATGTCGCCGCGTCCGTTGGGGAAGAACGGGATGCCCTTCTCGTTCATCTGCGTCTGGAGCGGCGTGCCGCTCTCGATGATCCAGAAAAGACCGAACTGCGTGCCCCACCGTAGGTCGTACGTGCCCTGCGCCTTGAACACGTGAGGGCGATCGGTCTGGAGCAGTCCGAGCACCGGCCGGCCGACGTGGTCGAACGAGTAGTACTGACCGTCGAAGAACCGGTTGACGCTCGGTGAGTTGCGGTTGTTCTCGTCCGAGCTCGTCAGGCCGGAGTAGTTGCCGTAGAGGCGGCTGTAGATGTAGCTGGTGATGAGCGACCAGTTGTTGCTGAGACGCTTCTGCAGCCGGACCTCGACGCCGTCGTAGTTTCGCGTCGGCTTCGGCTGGTTCGGGCACGTGGCGCAGCCGGCGAAGTCGCGGAGCACGTTCTCGCCGAGCCGTTCGCTTGGATTGGTGATTCGATAGACTTCGCCGACGTTGGGCACGAGCACGCCCGTGTCCTCGATGGTGCGGTCAAAGCGCTTTCGCGCGTACCGCACGCCGACCGACATCGTCCTCGTCAATTCGTGGTCCAGCCCGAGCGTGAACTCCCGCGTCTGGATCGGTTTGAGGTCGGGATCGACCAGGAAGTTGTCGGAGGCGTTCGCAGCATGCCGGAAGTCCACCTGTTCGATGTACGTCCCTGGGCAGTTCGGCCCGGACTCGGGTGGATGGCCGCACTGAATCGCCGGCCAGTTGAAGGTGTCGAGCGTGTAGTAGTAGGTGACCGAGTGCTCGGATCCGAAGAGCCCTCGCGGCATTTCGAGCTTCGACGTGTCGTAGAAAATCCCGAAGCTGCCGTACCCCTTCCATTGACCATCACCCCGAATATCCCACGCGAAGCCGGCCCGGGGAGAGATCTTGTCCCAGAAGCCGAACTTAATCCCCTGGTTTCCGGGCGTGTAGGAGGGAATCTCTTCCTTGTCGGTTCGGATGCCTAGGTTGAGCGTTACGTTGGGGGCGATCGTCCACGCGTCCTGCACGAAGATGCCGACGCCGTTTGTGTGGATGTCGCCGGAGTTGTACACGCGCGTGACCGTGTAGTGGCCGTAGGGCCCGGTCACCCGCCGGCCGTCGAGCGCGGCGCGCACCTGGCCCCAGTTCAACGAGATGGTCGGGTACTGCGCGCCACCGAGGCGGCTGTTGCTGATGCGCTCGTACTGCACGCCGGTCTTGATCGTGTGCCGTCCCCATTTGTTGGCGAAGTACGTCAGGTCACCGGTGATCGTGCTGCGGAGAAAGTCGTCGTAGACGATCATGCTGCTCGACGGAAAATCGGCGTAGCCGTTGACATTCTGCAGCGACGCGGGAATCTCGGGGTACTGGAAGTTCGACGCCCCGAAGACGTGACGAAGATCGGTCCCGGCGCCCGTTTCGTTCATGCCGTAGTCGAAGACGCCGACCGCGACGTTTGCGAACAGCGCAGGACTCATCACCCAATCGAACGTGCCGGCATAGAAGTTGTCGAACGTATCCCGGTAAATCGTCCCGGGGAAGAGGGCGGGGTTCGACGTGCTGGTCCCGTCGGGCTCGATTCCCGGGAACCCCGGCTCGTCCGTGAACCACTGGCGGTTGACCGACGCCTTCAACCGCATGCCCTTGTTGAGTTGTGTCGTCACGTTCCCCAGGAAGTTATGGTCCGTTTCGTCCTGGACGAACGTGCTCGTCTGCTGATTCGAGCGGAACGTCACCGTGCGCTCCTGCCGCTCCCGGTCGGGGGCGTAGCCGGCATAGAACCAAATGCGGTCGCGGACTACGGGGCCACCCAGCTCGAAGGTCGGTTCGGCGCGGTAGAACGAGTCCTCCGGCGTGATGATGTATTCAGCCTTCGTCTGATCCGAGGGGTTCAGCCGCAGCGTTGGCCGCTGATCGCCCTGAAAGCTGTCGTTGCGGAAATAGAACCCGGCCGTACCATGGAACCGATTGCTGCCGGTCTTGGTGACAGCGCTGATGACGCCGCCGGTCGTGGCGCGGAACTCGGCGTTGTAGCCGGAGGACTTGACCTGCACTTCCTGAACGAAGTCGGGCGCCATTTCCTGTCCGGCGACACCGGTCCGAATGCCTGTCGTGTCCATGCCGTCGATCACGTACCGGTGCTCGGAGCCGCCGGCGCCGTCAATCTGGATGCCGGACTTGAGCTCGTTCTGGGTGCCGGGCGCTACCTTGATCAGATCGGTGAAATCGCGCCCCTTGGGAATACGCGCGATGATCTCCGCGTTGATGGTCGCCGTCGCGGCGTTCTGCTTGACGTCGATGAGCGGCGACTCGGAGGTCACCTGGACCATCTCGGTGACGCTCGCAACGCTCAACGTCAAATCGATCTTGAGGATCTGTCCCAGCTGCAGCTCGATCTTCTCGACCTTGGCGACCCCAAAGCCCTGTAGCTGCGCCTGAACTTCGTAGATTCCCGGCGCGAGCGCCGGAAATCGGTACACCCCGTATGTATCGGTGACCACCGAGGCGACGCCGACGAGCGCCGGGCTTCGCGCTTCAACGGTAGTGCCGGGCAGCACAGCGCCCGAGGAGTCTCTGACGACGCCTTCAATGCCTCCCCGCTGTTCCTGCGCCCACGCGGATCCGGCGCCCAGCAGCAAGCTGAGCATGACAACGATACTTCGGGCTTTCATGGATCCTCCTCCGAAAGGCACGGGTGATCCGTCGGTCACAAATCTGTCCCAACCGCTGGCCGGATGTGATACACGCACGCCAGCCATGGGCGGGTGGTCAAATCCTAACATCGGGCGACTTGGAGGTCCCGGTGAAAACTTGACCACCTTTCTGAGTGTCCTGACCACCGTACCTGACCCGGACTGAGGAGATTTAGTCGTCGAGAAGCCCCTCGGGTTTCGAAGGGAGGACGGGAATGTGGAGAGAGCTGGCAGCATTGGCCCGAGCGCTTCGTTGCGCCCGGCGCAGAGCCGGTTCAGGGTTGGAGCAGAGGCACGCGAGCTCGAATTGTCGTGCCATGCTGCAGCTGTGCCGCGACCACAAGCTGGCCGGCGACGGCTTTCAGCCGTTCGTTCATGCTGATCAGGCCGAGCCCGCGATCGCGAGTCGCCCCGACATCGAAGCCGACGCCCAAGTCACTAATCGTTAACTCGATATGATCGGCTCCACCGCGAAGCGAGACGTCGATCTTCCGGCTACCGCTATGCTTGAGCGCGTTCTGCAGAGCCTCCTGCAACACCCGATACAGACACAAGGCTATGGGCCTCGACAGCCCTTCCGGGACGCTCTCCGCGTCAAACCTGACCTCGACACTTTGCTGATTGGAGATCTCGCGGCACAACGCCGCCGCCGCGTCTGCAATGCCCAGATATTCCAGACGAGGAGGGTGCAAGCGATGCGAAAGGGCTCCGACATCCGTGACGAGACTCATAACGTCTTGGCGCGCTTCTTCGACCCGCTGCTTGCCTTCGGCCGCCGAGTCAGGAACGGCTCGCGACAACGCATCAAGACGCATATTCAACAGGGCCAGCCTCTGATTGATGTCGTCGTGAAGCTCTCGTGCCAGGCGTGAGCGTTCACCCTCCTGCGCTTCGATCAACCGCTGACTGACGGTGGCCACTGCCTCGTCGGCCAGCTTGCGTTCAGTGACGTCAACGGCTGACCCGATGTAGCCTACAAACGAACCGTCCGTGTTGTATCTTGGCGCACCCGCGTCGGTTATCCACCGGTATTCGCCGTCCTTCCGGCGGACCCGATACTCTATTTGAAACGGTTCGCGCCGATCGCACGCGTTGGCGAACGTCGTCCAGCTTCGCTCGACGTCTTCGGTGTGGATACTGTCCGCCCATCCCTTACCAAGCGCCTCTTCGAACGGCCGCCCGGTAAGGTCGATCCACACCTGATTGACGTACGTACATTGCTTGTCGGCGTCAGTCATCCAGATGGTGACCGGAGCCGAATTCGCAATCAGATGAAACCGTTCTTCGCCCTCGCGGACGCGGTCGATCAGATCCGCGGCTTGTCGCGCGAGAACGTCGAAGAGGCTGAAGTCGCTCTCTGTGGGAGTATGCGGTGTCCGCCAGTGAGTGGAGAGCATGCCGAGCGGCTTGCCCCCGCGCGATCGTAGCGGCGTGGATTGCACGGCGCGGACGCCCAAGCGGCGATATTCCTGCTGCTCCCGCGTGCCCGTCATGTACTCGCAGGAGTCGATGTCGGTGACGAGCACGCGCGCGTTGTCGCGCAGCGCCCGGCCGCAGGTGCTGCTTGCTTCGGCCGTGATCCGTTGCCAGAACGCCGCGGAGTCTGGGTCGGGCTGGAAGTTTCTATGGCCAACGAGCGTCAGCGATTCTTCGTCAGGCGCGAGCATCTGGATGCTCGCCGCGTCAGCCGCGAGCAGCTCGATTGCCGCGTCGAGAATCTGCGCTAACAGCGTTTCCTGCGTCGATTCAGAAATCAAGCGTGTGATGATCGCCTGCAACGTTCTGGCACGGACCACTTCGTTCGCCAGTTGTTGATCGCGTTGCCACAGAGCCCGTTGAGCGCGCTTGCTCTCCGTGACGTCTCGCAGGATCTTGGACGCGCCGATTATTCTGCCTTCTGCATCTCTCACTGGCGAGATGGTGAGAGAGACATCCAGGTACCGTCCATCCCGCGTGATGCGACGCGTTTCGTGATGGTCAATGCGCTCGCCGGCTCGCAACCGTCTCAGGATTCCCTCTTCCTCGTCGCGCAACTCAGATGGGATGATGATGGTGATCGGCTGCCCAACCGCTTCCTCTTCGGAATATCCAAACAAACGCTGGGCAGCCAGGTTCCACGTCAAAATCACGCCATCGAGGTTCTTCGAAATGATGGCATCGTCCGAGGAATCGACAATCGCGGCGAGCCACAGTCGGACGTCTCTCACCTGGCGCTCGGCGGTGTCGTTAGAATGACGAGTGTCCAAGATTTCTAGCCTTTAGTAACTGATCGTACACGAGTCGAGCGACCATTTCTCTGCCATTCGAGGCAGGCCTGCCCGTACTGGCGGATCGGCCTGCCCGCGGCTCGTCGAATGGTGAGGTCCGGTCTGTCGTCGCAAGGAAAGGGTCAAAACGCGTGACAGTCTCGCGTGGCATGACTCGTAAAATCCTTTCGGACAATTGCTTAGTCCATGGAGAGTCGAGCGTTCTCAAAGGACTCGGCGGTGTCCTGAATCCCGAACGGGACCGGCCACCGTTTCGTACCCTATACTTCAGTCCGACTCGACAAGGAGGCCGATGGGACTCTCTGTAATCTGGCTAGTCGCCATTGCCGTCATTGTCGGTCTGTTCGTTGCACGCGGACTGAAAGCCGTTCTGGTTGCTGGCGCTGTGCTCGTTGTCATGGTCATCGGTATTGCCGTCTACAACATGTTTGTCAATGCACGGTTGCAGTAGAGTCGCCAGCCAGTTCCTTGTCCTCTTCGCGGCGACCTTTGTTGCACGTCCGCACCCAAACTAGGATCAAGCGGCGATCCCCTGAAACGGATCCCGCAACCTTCGAGCGCGCCCCCGGCGACGATTACCCGCCACGTTCGCTCCGATTCCAGGCGAGCGCGGAGAGCAGGTAAGCCGGGGCGGTGTCTAACGGTTAGTACGAGGTGAGGTCCATGGAGATCCACATCAAGACGCATAGCTCCGACAGGCGACTACTGTGGATAGCGCTCACGGTGGTGGCTATCGTCCTAACTTGGAACGTCGTCACCGTCTACGTCTGGTAAGGTCAAGCTCAGGCGGCAATCCCCTGAAAACGGATTGTGCAACCTTTGTAGCGCGCCCCGGGCGCGCTTTTCGCTTCTTAATCGAGGGGCTTCGCCCCTCCAACTCTCCACCTCCGCTAAAGCTACGGTGGACCCGCCGTAGCCTTGGCCAAGGCGGGCCTACACGCTCTCTCGCTCGCTGCTTCGCCACGCTGCGCTCGTTCGCGTCTTTTTCGAGCCACTCGCAACTGAGGCAAACGAGCGATAGGATTTCCGGATGCCCTCGTACACGCACGGTCACCATGAGAGTGTTCTCCGGTCGCATCGCTGGCGTACCGTAGAGAACTCCGCTGCGTACCTGACCCGCCATCTGCGTCCGGGGTTGACGCTCCTCGACATCGGCTGCGGGCCTGGAACAATCACTGCGGACTTCGCGGCGAGACTCGCTCCTGGACACGTGCTTGGCATCGACGCCTCGGTAGACGTTATCGCCGCCGCGAAGCGCGATTATCCCGAAGTGGCATTCGCAACAGGCGATGTGTACCAGTTGGGCAAGGCGGACGCCTCCTGGGACATCGTGCATGCGCATCAAGTGCTGCAGCACCTCTCGGATCCGGTGGCGGCGCTGAAGGCGATGCGGCGCACCGTTCGACCAGGGGGAATCATCGCGGCACGCGACTCAGACTACGCCTCGTTCACGTGGCACCCCACCGATGAACGGCTGACGCGCTGGCTCGCACTCTATCGGAACATTGCCCGAGCCAACGGGGGCGAACCCGACGCTGGCCGTTATCTGCTGTCATGGGCGCAGCAGGCGGGCTTCACGCAGATCACACCGTCAGCGTCAGCCTGGTGCTTCGCGACGCCTGAGGAGCGCAGCTGGTGGGGTGGCCTCTGGGCCGATCGCATGACAACATCTGCGATCGCACATCAGGCTGTGCGTGAGGGCCGGGCGACCGTGGACGAGTTGGCCTCGATTGCGGAAGCGTGGCGCGCGTGGAGTGCGTCCGCGGATGGATGGTTCGCTGTGTTGCATGGCGAGATCATCTGCACGGCCCCGGAGTTGGGCTTCGATCAAGCGGCGATCCCCTGAAAACGGATCGTGCAACTCTTGACGAATCCCCCGGGCGCGCACCTTTCTTAATCGAGGGGCTTCGCCCCTCGGACTCTCCACGTCCGCTAAAGCTACGGTGGACCCGCCGTAGCCTTGGCGAAGGCGGGCCCTACACGCTCTCTCGCTCGCCGCGAAGCGGGCCAAATGTCGAGTCGAGCGTTCTCAAAGGACTTGGCGGTGTCCTGAATCCCGAACGGGACCGGCCACCGTTTCGTCCCTATACTTGAGTCCGACTCGACAAGGAGGCCGATGGGACTCTCTGTAATCTGGCTAGTCGCCATTGCCGGCCAGACTCCGTAGGCTAGTTGCGACGAGATTCAGGCGTCTGCCGCAGCCGATTACGGCAGTGTCGCGAACTCGCCAGCGTGGTCAATGGCCCAGTCGTGGAACGAACGCGCCGGCACACCAGTGACCTCCATGACAGTGGACGTCACCAGTGCCGGCAGACCGACCGCGGCAGCGTAGGCATCCAACAGCATGTCGGCGACGGGCGCCGGAAACATCATCGCCAGCATCTGCTCCCGCGCGGATTCACGCGAGAGCTCCTCAAAGCGCAGCGACCGGCCGACGGCATCGCCAATGATCTGCACCTGCTCACGCTGGGTCAGCGATGCCGGTCCCGTGAGCACGTACTCACGGCCGTCGTGGCCTTCATCACACAATGCGCGAACCGCAACCGCCGCGATGTCGCGCTCGTGCACGGGCGCGGTCGCGGCATCGGCGTAGAACCAACGCACGACGTTGCCCTTCCGGAGTTGCGGTGCCCACCAATTGCGGCAATTGATCGCGAAGGGACCGGGGCGCAGGAACGTCCAGCCGAGCGCCGACGCCTCGATCAGCTGCTCGACACCGGCATGAATGTGCCGCAGCCCGTTCGGCTGCTGGAAGAACGGGTGCGCCGTCCGATGGGGTGACGTGAGCAGTACGATGTGGCGGGCGTGCGCGGCGACGCGTTCGAGCGCAGGCGCAAACGCCGTGAGCGGTCCGATCCAGACGAGAAACACGGCGTCGATGCCAGTCAGACACGCGTCGAGTGTGTCGTGGGCGAGAAGATCACCGCGCACGACTTCGACGTCCGTTGGCAGGTTGACCGAGGCAGGATTTCGGCTCATGGCGCGAATCCGGCATTCAGTCCCGCGCAGTTGTGCAACTACCTCGCTGCCGATCTGACCGGTCGCGCCGGTGACGAGGACGCGCTTCATCGACGCTTAGAATGACACGGCTCGTGTCACGGCTGCGGCAGCTGGACAATTCGCATGGCACATTGGCTCCCTCGAGCGCACGCTGCTGAACGGCAGTATCGTTAGTCAGGGGTAACCTGGGTTCAATGAAACCTGCCATTGGCGCTTGCATCGTCGCTTTCGGATTGTCTGTTCCGCAGGCGGTCCCACACCAGCAATCATGGTGCGCAGCACTGCGCTCAAACGAGCCGCTGCTGCTCGATGCCAAGCGACTGCTCGGCTCGAGCGATCCAGAATCGGCCAGACAACGCGAAAAATACGGCCTCAGTCGGCGCTCGCCGGTAACGGTGATTCGCGATGAACCGACGTGCCGGCAGGCGTCGAACGCCTATTGGAATGTGCTCCGCACTTCGGTGCCGGATTTGTTCGGCGGGCACGCTGACACCCCGGTACTGACCGTAAAGGTCGGGTCGGTGTACCTTGTCGACGATCAGCGGTCGCGAGACGGCCGCGATGCCTATTGGGAAGTGATGATCTTCGATGCGGAGTGGCATCGCCTCTCGGGGTACGGCGCTGGAGCCGACGATCTAGAGCCCCTGCCTAACGCTATGTGTCGCGCCAGTCATTTTCGTTCCGTCTGATCCTGCCTAACGCCGCAGCCGAGCGGCACCGATGTTGTGCCAAGATTCAAACTCGTTCCGGAACGAGTTGCTGGGTCGCTGTGCCTTTCTCACCGGCTTTGCGGTCCGCAGAAGGGATCTGGTGGTCTACCTCGTCGCGGCGTCGCTATCTGAGCACCGACGTTAGACTTCACCATGGCCAAGCTCGTGCTCGCGGGCGGGACTGACGTCGCGGAACTGGCGCTGTTCGACGTCGACGCTCTCGTTGACGATCGACCTCCCGATCCCGCTCTCCTGAATGAGGCGGAGAGTCGACAAGCGGCAGTGCGGTTCCCGACCGGCGCGGATGGGGCGTATTTACTGCACGCGTATCTGGACGAAGAGATTCCCGCCGCGGTGCTGAAGTACTGCAGTGCGGACGACAAGAAGTCTGCGGTGTTGAGCGTTGTGTCGGGGAAACTGTCTTTCGGCGGCGTCGAGTCGATGTATTCGAAGTTCAATCCAAACCCAAGCATTCGCACAGACGCGTTGGTGAAGCCGGGCATCTACGATGTCACCGCCTATCGTGCGGAGTATCCGGACGGGCTCATCGAAAGCGCCGTAAAGGCACGAATCGGGACCGACGGCTATCGGTTCCTGAACGCCCCCGGATGCATCATTCCGATAGCCCTGCTGCTGGTGGTCATCGCGCGCTTTCTCAGTGGGTGGATTGCGGCGGCATCCATTGCGGGTATCTCAGTGGTGGCGCTTTCGGTATTCTTTCGGAGTGGAGCCTTCAAGCGCCTGAACGCCGAAAAGCGCGCGGTCGAATTGGACTATCCCAGCATCGTCGTGGGCATGCGTCTGCTCGATGAGTAGTTCGCTGACGATGGTATTCCCAGGTTTTGATCACGTCTATCTCCTGACGGAACGGCAGCGGCGTCCGATAATGGCAGTATGACGAGCCTCCTCCACAGGGCCATTCTGGCGAGCGGCTTGTTCGTAGTTGCGGTTAGCCCACTGCCGGCCAACGAATTGAGCGGAACCGTGAAAAACGTATGCGGGCTAGCGATTCCCGGTGCGTCGGTTTCGCTCGTCAACAGATCCGTCGCGCCGGTGCTTGAGGACGGGAGTGCCCACCCTGTCGGCTCCGTCGCGGGCAGGAACATGCAGACGGGTGGGGGAGGCAACTATTCATTCACTGGGCTCGCTCCCGGCCAGTGGACCGTCACAGTCGCGTTGGTGGGCTTCAAAACACACGAGGAGGACGTTCGCCTTCCACAGGACGGCGATGCGGTTCAGTTGAACGTTCGGCTTCTTCCCGACCTTTTCATGAAACAGGAGTTGGTAATAACCCACGGTGACCCAAACCTTCGATACCGCAGATATTCTGTCCACGGGGTAGTCAGAACAAATACCGGCGAGCCGGTGTCGGCGGCCAGCGTCCGCTTGCAAGACGTTGGACCGAAGAGGAGTCTCGGAACTCTTCCATGCACAACCGATGAATTGGGCCGCTACGCCATCTCCGCCTGGTCGGTCGAGACGAAGTGGCAGCTAACAGTCGATGCAGACGGTTTTCGCTCCTACACACACCCGGCTCTGACGTTAGTCCCAGACGAACCGCGAGCGCTTGATCTCCCGCTTGTGAGGCTGAAGCCGTAGAAGACACGCCAGTCTCGGCGTGGCTGGGGTGTTTCCCAACCGAGAGGTTTCGCCCGATCGGACACTCGCGACGCATCCGAACCACTCGAAGCTATCGAACAAGCGACGGAGGTGCTTCGAGACGCGCCGCGACCATCAGCCCGCGCCATGCGGCGAACGCGAAGCTACCTCCGCCATGAAGCGACGCTCAGCGTTCGCTGGTCACCGTGACCGTACTGTCGATACTGCCGCCGGACTCGTACACGTAGAAGCGCGCAATCGGGTCTCCCCAGATCTCGGCGCGGAGGAACAGGGCCGTCCACGTGGCGATGCGGTCGAGCGCCTCGGACTGCGAGATGAGCGAGGGCGACGGATCGGGCGTCGCCCCGGCCGGATTGTTCACGTCGTTGATGCCGTAATGGTTGGCGCCTTCGATCTCGATGAGCGCCCTGGGCGCCTCGAGCTCAAGGTACGTCGCCGTCGCTCGCGCGGGCAGCGCGCGACCGTCGTTCAGGCCCTGGATGAGGGCGACCGGCACCGCAGAGGTGTCGATGGGCATGACGGCGGGCGGGGCGGGCGGCGGGCTGAAGAAGTTCGTGGCGTAGAGCGCCGCGGCTTTGAGTTCGGGGGGCCTCACGTACCCGGGGGTGCAGAGGCCCGCGGGGCAGATGCCGCCGATGATGTTGAGCGCGACAGCGCCACCCAGGGAGTGGCCCGTGACGCCGAGCCTGCTCCCATCGACTAGGCCGAAGATCGGCGATCCGGGGTTCGTTCCCTCGGCGACGACGTGCGCGAAGGCGTCGTTCAGGACGGAAGCCTCGGTGAGGGCCGCCGGCGGGACGGGGGCCCCGGGCGGGAACACACGGATGTGGTCGGGCACGATGACGATGAAGCCGTGCCGCGCGATCCGCCCGGCGTACTCCGAGTAGAAGCCCCTGGTTGTCCGCCCGCCCTGCAGGACGACGACGACCGGAAAGCTGTCGCCAAGGCGGGCGAAGATGTCGGGGCTGCCGTCCGTCGGATAGTAGATGTCGGCCGCGTCCCCCGACGCAGCGATCGCTGTCGTGTAGCTGGCGAATCCATCGAATCGGAAGATCGGCAGATGTCCGGGCTGTCGATCGTTGCAGCACTGTTCGAACGTGATCCCGCTCCCCTGTGACCCGATTTCTTGCTTCATTGGCGACACGGTGCTGGAACCCAGGAGCAAGAACGCGAGGCCAACCATGGTCGTCTTCATCAAGACCCCTTTGTCAGATTTTTTCCGCATGAATAGCGTGAATGAGGAAGCCCCCGAGTACATAGATGAGCTTTGCAGCTCAGCCTACTACGAAACGTCTTGAAGTCCGCGAGATTTCGGCCTTGGAATCGCACCGTAGCTCGGTCCGGACCGAGTCCGGTCCGGATCCCGACGAACTCATCGCACGAGTTACTGTAGTGTTCACGTGAGCCACAACCGACATCGTCACGAGCGCCCAACGACCACGTCGTGGCGAGGATGGATCGCGATCCTCGGCTCGTTCGCGGTCTACTTCATTCCGCTGATGGGCCCTCACGCCATTTGGTTTCTTGGCGAAATGCTCATCGCAAGCATCAGCGCCGATCGACCTTTGGCTTGGTTGGCAACCGACATCTCGGTGGCGCTCGCCTCACAGATTGCCGCCGGTCTTGCGCTCTACTGGTCACTCGGCGGCAGCTGGGCCCGCAAGGTCATTTGGCTTGGGATCATCCCGTTGACCATGG
>Ga0114129_10006713_pt1 | contig 16339 bp, 18 predicted proteins | sample RhiMetdeltSRZDD1_FD_80071 | JGI IMG/M metagenome (GOLD analysis project Ga0114129, IMG submission 80071) | Populus rhizosphere microbial communities from Tennessee, USA - Rhizosphere MetaG P. deltoides SRZDD1 (version 2) (version 2) | ecosystem: Host-associated > Plants > Roots > Rhizosphere >... | reverse complement strand
GCGGATCCGATCCTCTCGCCGGCGTCCGTCAGCTGTGGGACGCGCCGTATCACCGCCTCGGTCTGATGCATCCGAGCGCGTCGACACTCGGCTGGGGCCACTCGGACATCGGCGGTCGCGGGTCGACCGTCGGCGACATCGCGTACAACTTCGGGCTTCGCCCGGTCGAGTTCGTTCGTTCGCCCGCTCACCGCCAGACGAACATACCGACCTCGTGGAGCGGGAACGAATCGCCGAATCCGCTGCCAGTCGGTGCGCCGCGGCCCGTCGGCTATCCGATCATGGTCGTCTACTCCGGCGGGCAGTCGGTCGTCATGCGCGGCGCCGAGGTGGTCGCTCCCGATGGGACGCGTTTGCCGATCTATTACGCGCCGCAGCAGTTCGAGTACGACTACCAGGTGATCATCCCGCAGCGTCCGCTCGCCCCGAACACGACCTATCACGTGCGCTTCGACATCACCGTGGCCGGGACGTGGCTCACCAACGAGTGGGACTTCAGCACCGGCGCCACGATCAGCAGCGGCGGTGGTGGCGGAGCGCCGCCGTCGGCGAGCGACAACGGTCTCCATTCCGCGTGGGTGGACCAGACGGCTCTTCCCGCGATGCAACCGGCGGCGACCCAGAGCGTCACACTCCGCTTCCGCAACTCGGGCACGAAGACCTGGGTGAAGGGCGCGGCGGGCAGCCAGGTCGCGCTCGGCGTCAACGGCGACAACACCACGTTCAGCGGGCTCGGCATGAACGTCGGTTGGCCGTCCGCGAACCGTGTCGCGGTCCAGAACGAATCCGCGGTCGCTCCCGGTGGGATCGCCTCTTTCACGTTCGCGATCAAAGCGCCGCTGGGCGGTGGTCTCGTCAACGTCCCGGTGCGCCCGGTCGTCGACGGCGTCGCATGGCTCGAGGATCAGGGGGTGGTCGTGCCGGTCGTCACGACCGTGAACTATCACAGCCGCTGGCTCACGCAGTCGCCGTATCCGACGCTGCGCGCGGGTCAGGTGAGCGGCCAGCTCTCCATCAGCTTCGTGAACACCGGCGGCCAGACGTGGACGAAGGGCCTGCTCGGCCAGGAAGCGCGCCTTGGCGTGAATCGCGATAACGAGACCTGGGCCGGTCTCGGCGTCGGCTGGCCGTCCGCGAACCGCGTGGCCTTCCAGAGCGAATCCAGTGTGCCCCCCGGGGCGGTGGGCACCTTCGTGTTCGAGGTCCGCGCGCCGATGACGCCGGGCACGTATGCGATCAACCTGCGCCCGGTCATCGATGGGGTCACATGGATGGAGGACCAGGGCGTCTTCCTCTACGTGACCGTGGTGCCTTAGCACAGCGCGAGCGCCGGCATGCGGCTAACCTAGATCGGTGGCCGCGCCGAAGGGTCGCACGAAGGTCGCGACCGAGACGAAGACCCTGAAGGTCGGTGATATCGCTCCCGACTTCACGCTGCGTGGACACGATGGCAGCGAGGTCACGCTCTCAAAGCTCCGCGGTCAGCGCGTCGTGCTCGCGTTCTTCGCGTTCGCCTTCACCAATACCTGAAACAGCGAGGCACCGGCGCTGAACGCTCTGCAGGAGCGCTTCGCCGGCGGCGGTGCCCAGGTCGTGGGCATCTCGTGCGACAGCGTGTACACGCTCAAGGCGTGGGCCGAGTCCCTGGGCGGCACGAAGTACCCGCTGTGCAGCGACTTCTGGCCGCACGGGAAAGTCTCGCAGGCCTACGGGGTGTTCAACGCGGAGATCGGCCGACCCGAGCGCGCGATCATCGTCGTCGACGCGACGGGCGTCATCCGCTACATCGACGTGCATCAGCTGCGCGAGGTACCGGACGAAGAGGAGATTGCGCAGGAGCTCGAGAAATGCGTTAACCCCGCGTCGGGATGAGGTAGGCCTTCCCCTCGGACGCGATCGTGAAGGAGACCGCGTCCCCTTCGGAGACGCCAGGAAACGTATCGCCGCGAACGAGGACGTCGACGCCGCAGTCGACGACCGCGATCTCTCCACTCTCGCGGACCGTGCCGCTCACGATCGTGCCCGGCGCGATCACGGCGCCCGGCCGCATCGCGCTAGCGACAGGTTGCACGTCCTTCGCGCTGTACTCGATCGCGATGGTGACGCGGTCGCCGATCGAGAGCCGCTGCTTGCGCACCGCGCCGGTCGCGTCCTGCCCGCGGAGATCCATGCGCGCCGGCCCCTCGCCGACACGCACCGTCACGATGATGTCGCCGCGCGTGCCATCGAGCACGACGACGATGCCGCGCGACGCCTTCTGCCGCCACTTCTCGATGAACGCGAGCTGCTCGAAGTCCAGCATGTCGCCGATACGATAGCCACGTGGTGCTGAGGGCCGCGTTCTTCGACGTCGGCGACACGCTGGTGGAGCACTGGGCGCCGCGGGAGCAGCTCAACGAGCTCCTGCGCGAGGCGCTGCGACGCGAGTTCGGCGACCGTCACTGGCACGACGCTTTCATCAGCGGGAAGATCGAGCCGGTCGCGTCCGACGAGCGCCAGCACGAGGATGCGCTGCGGCAGGAGACGCTCCGCTGGTACGAGGACTGGTTCCGGAGGAGCAGCGTCGGCATCGACGACATCGACCTCGACCGCCTGAGGGTGACCATGACCGTCCCGCTCGATCTCGTCTCCACGCCCGTGCCGGGCGCCTTCACCGCGGTCCGCTGGTGCAAGGCGAAGGGCCTGCGCGTCGTTCTCGTCACGAACACGCTCTCTCGCGGCGACGACGAGGTGTGGGAGGACTGGCGCCGCTTCGGCTTGGCCGACGCGCTCGACGGCGTCGTGAGCTCGCACACCGTCGGGTGGCAGAAGCCCTACCGCGCGATCTACGACCGCGCGCTCGCGATCGCCGACGCGCTCCCGGAGGAGGCGTTCATGGTCGGCGACCGGCTCGATGCCGACATCCTCGGCGCGAAGCAGCTGGGGATGCGTGCCATCTGGCGTCGGACCGAGCACGAGCAACCGAAGGTCAATGTCACGCCGGATGCGACCGTGAACGACCTGACCGACCTGCCTGCGATCGTGGCCCTGTGGCTCGGCGTGCGCTCCGCACAGTCTTCCTTGTCCGACCCTAGCGGTACTGCTAGACCGTGAGCATCGTGTCATCCCGCGCTCACCTCGACTGCTCTTGTATCTAGGCCGCTCATGCGGCCGCGGACGCCCTTCCGCACAGCGCTCAGAAGTTCCGCGGAGGTGAAGCTATGACTCAGTACGTCCATCCCGAAACACTCGTCGAGACCGATTGGCTCTCGCAGCACGCCAAAGACGCGGACGTCCGCGTCTTCGAGGTCGACGTCGACACGTCTTCGTACGACCAGGGGCACGCCGCCGGCGCGATCGGCGTGAACTGGAAGAGCGACCTGCAGCAGCAGCCCGTGCGCGATCTTCTCGACAAGAAGCAGCTCGAGGAGTTCCTGTCGAAGAACGGCGTCACGAGGGACACGACCATCGTGGTCTACGGCGACAACAACAACTGGTTCGCGGCGTGGTTCTTCTGGCTTCTCAAATACTACGGCCACAAGGACGCGCGCCTCGTCAACGGTGGACGCGCGAAATGGGTCGCCGAGGGGCGGCCGCTCGTGACCGAGCGACCGTCGTTCTCGCGGAGCGAGTACAAGGCGCAGGGACCCGACGCATCGGTCCGCGCGCTGCGTGATTACGTGCTCGAGAAGGTGACCGGGAACGGCGCGAAGATCATCGACGTCCGATCGCCCAAGGAGTACACGGGCGAGCTGCTCGCGCCGGAGAACCTTCCGCAAGAGGGCGCTCAGCGCGGCGGCCACATCCCCGGCGCGCAGAACGTCCCCTGGGCGACCGCGGTCGCCGAGGACGGGCGGTTCAAGAGCGCCGACGAGCTGAGGGCGATCTACGAGGGCAAGGGCCTCACGCGAGGCACGGAGACGATCGCCTACTGCCGCATCGGAGAGCGGAGCGCGCACACCTGGTTCGTGCTCCGTTACCTGCTCGGTCACGAGCGCGTCCGTAACTACGACGGCTCGTGGACGGAGTGGGGCAGCCTCATCGGAGTGCCGATCGAGAAGGGCTAGCAGGCCCGTGCCGTCCGTCCGCAGCATCATGTGACGGTGGACACGGCACGGCAGCGGACCGAGATGGTCCGGCTGCTGGAGCGGTTCGGGATCCGCGATCGGCGTGTGCTCGAGGCGATCGCGCGCGTGCCGCGCGAAGAGTTCGTCGAGCCCGTCGACCGCGAAATCGCCTACGGTGACCACGCGCTCCCCATCGGCGAGGGGCAGACGATCTCGCAGCCATACGTCGTCGCGCGCATGACCGAGCTGCTGGCAACGCGCCCCGAACATCGCGTGCTGGAAGTCGGTACGGGGTCCGGATACCAGGCCGCCGTCCTCGCGGAGCTGGTGCGCGAGGTGATCTCGATCGAACGTCATGCCGCGCTCGCCGACGCCGCGCGCGAGCGCCTTCAGCGTCTCGGCTACGCGAACGTGCGCGTCATCCACGCCGACGCATCCCTGGGCTACGCGCCCGAGGCGCCCTACGACCGGATCCTCATCACGGCGGCCACGCCACGCATCGATCCGGCGCTCGTGCAGCAGCTGACCCCCGATGGCCTCATCGTCGCTCCGATCGGCGACCTCGAGCTGCAGGAGCTCGTCGTCCGCGACGCGCGCGGTCGCGAGGAGCGTCACGGACCCGTGAAGTTCGTACCACTACGCGGTCAGGCAGGATTCCGCGGTTGAGCGCGATCCTCTTCGAGGGCGGTCGCATCCACGTCGGCGACGGGACCACCGCCGAGGCGCTGCTGGCACGGGACGGACGGGTCGCTGCCCTCGGTCGGCGCGAGGAGGTGCGCCGCGAGGGCGGTCGCGCCGAGTCCGTCGACCTGCGGGGCGGGCTCATGGTGCCCGGTTGGTTCGACGCGCACGTCCACTTTGTCTGGTGGGCCCAGCAGATGTCGCGGCTCGACGTCTCGGACACGACGACGCTCGATGCGGCCCTCGACCGCGTCGCCGCGTTCGTGCCGGGGCTGCCCGGCGGCGCGTGGATCCTCGGCGGCCGCTTCGACAAGAACGCCTGGGGCCGCTGGCCGACGGCCGCCGATCTCGATCGCGTCAGCGCCGGCCATCCCGCCGCGCTCCGCAGCCGCGATGGGCATTCGCGCTGGCTGAACAGCGCCGCGATCGCTCGCGCCGGGATCACGCGCGACACCGAGGTGCCCGAGGGCGGTGCGATCTTCCGCGACGACCGCGGCGAGCCGACAGGGATCCTCCAGGAGAACGCGAACCGTCTCGCGGATGCGGTCATCCCGCCACCGACCGAGGACGAGATGCTCGCCGACGCCCGCCGCGGGCAGGTCGAGGCCTGGCGTCGCGGTGTCACCGGGCTCGAAGACCTCGACCAGTTCATGGGCCGCTCGCCGGTTGCGGTCCTCGAGCGCATGCGCGACGCAGGCGAGCTGGCGCTGCGCGTCCACATGGGCATCCCGCACGCGCGGCTCGCGGACGCCCTCGCGCGGCGGATGCGCACGGGCGAGGGCGACGACTGGCTGCGCACCGGGCATCTCAAGATCTTCACCGACGGGGCGCTCGGCTCCCAGACGGCCGCGCTCGAAGAGCCGTATGAGGGATCCCAGGACCGCGGCATCCTGACCATCGAGCCCGAAGAGCTGACGCGCGACGTCGCGGCGGCGGCGGCGGCGGGCATCGCCGTCGCGATCCACGCCATCGGCGACCGCGCGGTGCGCGTCGCGCTCGATGCGATCGAGCCGACACGCTCCAGCGCTCCTCAGCTGCGGCAGAAGATCGAGCACGTGCAGCTCGTGCGTCCGGACGACCTCGCGCGTTTCGGCGCGATCGGAGTCATCGCCTCGATGCAGCCCATCCACGCGACGAGTGATCGCGATCTCGCCGACCGCTACTGGGGAGCGTCACGCGTATCGCGCGCGTACCCGTGGCGCACGCTGCGGCGGACCGGCGCCGTCCTCGCGTTCGGCTCCGACGCTCCGGTCGAGCCGATCGACCCGCTGCTCGGCATCCACGCCGCCGTGACCCGCCGGCGACCGCAGGACGACGAGGCCTGGCGCCCAGAGCAGCGCCTCACGCTCGACGAGGCGCTCGCGGGGTATGCCGCGGGCCCCGCCTACGCGATGGCGAACGAACGCATCGCGGGCACGTTGCGCGTCGGGATGCGCTGCGACGCGACGGTGGTGGATCGCGATCTCGCGCGCTGCGCGGAGGATGAGCTGCTCGACGCGCGCGTGCGCGCCACGATCACGGCGGGAGTCGTGCGCTTCGCGGACGGGCTCGGTTAGTTCAGGGTCACGCGGCCCTCGCCGTGCGCGCGCAGGCGCACGAGAAGGTCGCGCAGCAGTGTCGTCTCCCGCTCCAGCAGGCTCTTCTCCGCGTCGAGGCGTTCCGCATCGGTGGGCAGCTCCAGCAGCCGCTGCCGCTCCGTCGCGTCGACGGCGAGGCTGGCGGCGATGCGGTACGACGCTTCGCCCGGCGAGACGGTCGCGAGCTCGTCCACGATCGCGCGGTCGCCGCGCGCGTCGTCGGTGACCGCCATGACGGCGACGAGGTACTGCCCGTACGCCTCGACCGCGACGGCGGCGCGATCGCCCGCGTCGTCGCCGTCGCGCTCCTCGAGGTAGCGGACACGTCCGACGAGATACGGCTCCGCGTCGGTGATCGTGTTCTCCACCGCGAAGCGCCGCGCCCCGCGCACGACGATGTACGAGCGGCCGTCGGACAGCGGCGAGTACGCCATGATCTTCGCTTCGGTCCCGATCGCATGCGGCTCCGCCGGCGCGCCGACCTCCTGGCCGGAGCGGATCAGCACGACCCCGAATGGGCGATCGTCATCCATGCAGCGCCGGACCAGCAGGCGGTAGCGCGGCTCGAAGATGTGCAGCGGCAGCAGCATCTCCGGGAAGAGAACGGTGGTCAGCGGGAAGAGCGGAAGCGGCTCCGCCATCGTCGCAACGGTACTCTCCGCCCGTGATGCCACCGGCCGCGGGCGCGCTCGACGGGATCCGCGTCCTCGATCTCACCCGGGCCCTGGCCGGGCCGTACTGCACGCTCATGCTCGGAGACCACGGTGCCGACGTGATCAAGGTCGAGATGCCCGGTACCGGTGACGAGACGCGCGAGTGGTCGCCGCCAAGCGTCAAGGGCGTCTCGGCGTACTACCTGTCCATCAATCGCAACAAGCGCAGCGTGACGGTCGACCTCAAGAACGCGAGTGGGAAGCGCGTCCTCGAGCGCCTCCTCGAGAAATGCGACGTGGTGGTCGAGAACTTCAGCCCCGGGACGCTCGCGCGCCTCGGCTTTCCCGATGAACGCCTGCAGGCGATCAACCCGCGAGCCGTCATCTGCCACATCAGCGGCTTCGGGCAGGACGGCCCTGGACGCGCGTGGCCGGCCTACGACCTGATCGTGCAGGGGATGGGCGGGATCATGAGCCTCACGGGCGAGCCCGGCAGCGACCCGGTCATGGTGGGAGTGCCGCAGGCGGACATCGTCGCGGGCATGTTCGCCGCCTTCGCGATCGCGGCCGCCCTGCTCGCGCGCGAGCGCAGCGGGGAAGGGCAGGTCATCGACGCGACGATGATCGGCGGACAGGTCGCGTTGCTCTCGCGGCAGGCCGCGCGCTACTTCGCGGATGGGACCGTCCCCCGGCCCGAGGGGAACGTACACGCGTCGATCGTTCCGTACCAGACCTTCCGCGCGCGCGATGGGCATGTCAACGTCGGGGTCGCGAACAACGGGCTGTTCGAACGCTTCTGCCGTGCGCTCGAGCTCGAGGAGCTGCTCGAAGATGAGCGCTTCACGGACAACCCCAAACGGGTCGCCCACCGCAAGGAGATCGTTCCGATGATCGAACGACGTCTGCGAACACTCACGAAGGCGGAAGTGGTGCGACGGTTGCGCGAAGCCAACGTCCCGGTCGGTCCGATCAACTCGCTCGACGAGGTGTTCGCGGATCCGGTCGTGCGCCACCTCGGGCTCATCGCCGAGGTCGATCACCCGACCGCCGGCCGGGTGCGCGCACCCGGCATCCCGGTCCGCCTCTCGGGAACCCCGCCGTCGGTGCGCCGCCACCCACCCGAGCTGGGCGAACACACCGATGAGATCCTCAGCGAGCTGGACTTCACGAGCGAGGAGATCGCGGCGCTGCGCCGCGACGGCGCGATCTGAACGACACGCGGGTCGCCTCCCAGCCACGACGCCGGCCGCTCTGGCTGGTCGGCGCGCTCAGTGCCCTGTCGCTTGGCATGTACATCCCGATCTGGTACGGCCTGACCTGGGCCGAGCTCAAACGCGAGACCGAGGAGACGGCGTCACCGCTGGCGCGCGGGACCGACGGCGGCGCGATGTCGCCGATCGGGCACGCCCTGTCCATCGTCGTGCCGGTGTACGGGATCTGGCAGGCCTACCGCCACTTCGCGCTGCTCGACGCGGTGCGGCGCAACGTGGATCCCGCTCACGGCGTCGACGCATTGACCGGCGCGATCGGGACCGGCATCTGGTGGCTGACGTTCACCCATTACTCCACGGAGCCGATCTTCATGGCCCTCGACGCCATCGAGCTGCTCGCGGGCAGCGCGGTCGTCGTGTACGGGCAGCACGCTCTGAACGGATACTGGCGTTCGCGTCCGGGTCCGGCGGTGGAGGAGCGCATCACGGAGATCGACTGGCTCGCGCTTGCCGTCGCGGCGAGCTTCGCCCTGCTCACGCTCGTCGGTGCGTTCATGGCGCCGGCCTCCTAGATGTCGGACATCCTCGTCGTCGGCTCCGTTGCGTATGACGACGTCCAGACGCCAGTCGAACGCCGCACGGACGTGCTCGGCGGCGCGGCCTCCTACTTCGCGATCGCTGCGCGGCTCTACGCGCCGGTGCGGCTCGTGGGCGTCATCGGCGACGACTTCCGCGACGTGGACGTCGAGCGGCTTCGCTCTCGGGGCATCGATCTCGCCGGTCTCGAGCGGCGGCGCGGCGGGTCGTTCCGGTGGCTCGGGCGCTATGACTACGCGATGAACACCGCGGAGACGATCAACACCGATCTCGGCGTCTTCGCTGATTGGCAGCCGCGCGTGCCGGAGTCGTTCGCCGACAGCCAGTTCGTGTTCCTCGCGAACATCGATCCCGAGATCCAGCTCGCGACACTCCGCAGCGTCCGCTCGCCAAAGGCCGTCGCTCTCGACACGATGAATTACTGGATCGAGCACAAGCGCGAAGCGCTGCTCGAGGTGCTCTCGCACGTGGACATCGTCAGCATCAACGAATCCGAGGCGCGCCAGCTCTGCGACACCGTCAGCGTGCCAAGGGCCGCGCGCGAGATCCTGGCTCACGGGCCGCGCGCGGTCGTCGTCAAGCGTGGCGAGTACGGCTCGGTCCTGTTCACGCGGTCGTTCTCGTTCTGGTCGCCGGCGTTCCCGTTCGACGAGGTCGTCGATCCGACCGGGGCGGGGGACAGCTTCGCCGGCGGTTTTCTCGGCCACCTCGCGGAGTCCGGCGCGGTCGATGACCGCGCGCTGCGCCGCGCGACCCTGCACGGGACCGTCTGCGCGTCGTTCGCCGTCGAGAGCTTCAGTGTCGACGGGATCGAGGCCGCCACGGCGGAAGACGTCGCGGCCCGCTACCGGCTGCTCCAAGAGCTGGTCAGGGTCTAGGCAGGGAACCGGGCGCCCTCGGCGCTGTAAAGGGGGTAAGAACCGACTCCGTGGAGGGCCGGCCGACGGAGGATGCCGTACTGGTGGAACGCTCGAGGAACGGCGATCAGAACGCCTACGCCGAGCTCGTGACCCGCTATCAGGCGATCGCCGCGCGCACGGCGTACGTCATCACGGGGACGGCGGCGGACGCCGAGGACGTGGCGCAGGACGCGTTCGTGAAGGCGTACTACGCCCTCGACCGCTTCCGGACCGGCGCTCCATTCCGCCCCTGGCTGCTCCGGATCGTCGCGAACGAGGCCATCAACCGCCGCAAGGCGGCGGGCCGGCGGCCGACGGTCGGGCTCAGCGTCGTCGAGGACCGCGCCTCGGGCGACACGGCCCTGTCTCCCGAGGCGTCGGCCCTCGCTCACGAGCGCCGCGAGCTGGTGCTCGACGCGCTCCGGCGCATGCGCGAGGAGGACCGCCTGGTGATCGCGTACCGCTACTTCTTCGAACTCTCGGAGGTCGAGATGGCCGACGCGCTCGGCGTGGCCCGCGGTACGGTGAAGTCACGCCTGTCGCGCGCGATCGCGCGCCTGCGGACACTGATGGAAGGAGAGGGGCGGCATGACGCGTGAGCCGATGTCCGAGCACGAGCTCGAGGCGACGCTCTCCGATGTCGGCGAGCGGCTGGCATACCCGCGTCCCACGCGTCTCGCGGACGCGGTCAGGGCGCGGCTGCGCGAGCCGCGGCCGGGGCGGTGGTGGGACATGCTGCGCTCGCCGCGGCGTGCCTTCGTGCCGGTGTTCGCGACGCTGGTGGTGCTGGCGCTCGCGGTCCTCGTCGCGCTACCGGACGCGCGCGCGGCCGCCACCGAGTTCCTACGCCTCCGCGGCATCGTGATCTTCCAGGCGCCCGCGATCGCGACGCCGTCCGCGACCGCCGTTCCACGCGCGACGTTCGCTGGGGCGCTCGTCACGTTGGATGAGGCGCGGCGGACCGCGGACTTCACCGTCCGCGCGCCGACCGATCCGAGCCTAGGGGCGCCGGACCAGGTCTATCGCGGCAAGAGCCCGAACGGGGCGCACGACGTCATCACGCTCGTCTACATCAGCCGCGCGGGGATCCCCGTATCGCGCGAGGCCGGCGTTAGCGTGCTGGTCGGCGAGTTCCGCGGTCGGATCGACGAGACGCTCTTCGCGAAGGTCGCCGCCGCGGGCACGCGGATCGAGGACGTCACCGTGAGCGGCGACAAGGGGTTCTGGATCGAAGGCGAGCCGCACCTCTTCTTCTATCGCGACGAGGCGGGGAACGTCTGGAACGAAACGCTGCGCCTCGCGGGCAACACGCTTCTTTGGGAGCAGGACGGCGTGACGCACCGGCTCGAGGCCCAGGTCACGCGCGAGGAGGCGCTCCGCATCGCGGCGACTTTCCGCTAGGGAACCTGCCGCTCTCCGTCCCGGTCGCAACCTCCATCGTGCACGTCCGCTGACCGCGGGCCCGTGACCCCTTTCGCCCTCGCCGACGTATAGGTGATGGACGGCACTTCGCCATTCGCGCCTGACGAAAACCGCGACTTGACAGGTGGAATCGGCGGGAATCGAATGTGGCCGCCGACGGGGCTATGGCTAGGAGGTGGACAACGCAGTGATTCTTCTTTCGAAGTTCTCGCGCCGCGGGTTCCTCAAGTACGGTTCGCTCTCGGGTCTTGCGGCCTTCGTGACGTCGTGCCTGTCGCAGAACGCACCCACGACCTCGTCGACTCCGGCGGCGAGCGGCGGGGCGTCGGCGGCGCCGACGGTGGTCTCGCGGGCCGACGCCGTCACCTGGAAGATCCAATCCGGGTGGGCTGGGAACGACATCTTCCAAGAGCTCTTCCTCGACTGGAAGACCATGGTCGAGGAGATGTCCGGTGGGCGCATCAAGATCGACGCCCTTCCGGTGAACGCCGTCACGAACATCAACGGCGCCATTGATGCGGTCCACGCCGGCACGCTCGATGGCGCGCACCACGTCCCCGCGTACTACTACGGCAAGGACCACGCGGTGAGCCTCATGGGCACCGGCCCGATGATGGGCATGAGCGGCCAGATGTGGCTCGGTTGGTACTACTACGGCGGGGGCCAGGCGCTCTACGAGAAGCTCGTCCAGCAGAAGCTCAAGCTGAACGTCGTCTCGCTCTTCCACATGCCGATGAACGTCCAGCCGCTCGGGTGGTTCAAGGACGAGATCAAGTCACCGAGCGACTTCAAGGGGATGAAGTTCCGCACCGTGGGTCTTGCGACCGGTATCTACGAGGGCCTCGGCGCGAGCGTCATCTCCGTAGCGGGTTCGGAGGTCGCATCCGCGCTCGACCGCGGAACGATCGACGCCGCTGAGTTCAACAACACGACCTCGGACACGGTGTACGGACTCCCCGATGTCCGCAAGGTCCTGATGGCGCGCTCGTACCACCAGCCCAGTGAGATCCTCGAGATCTCGCTCAACAAGGCGAAGTACGACGGGATGTCGGCCGACCTGAGGGCGATCATGAAGTACGCGGCCTACGCGGAGTCGGCGAACGGCGAGTGGAAGATGATGGACAAGAACTCGACCGACTACAAGAAGCTCCTCGATCGCGGCATCAAGATCATCAAGACGCCGCAGTCGGTGCTCGACGCGCAGCTCGAGGCCTGGAAGAACGTGGTGGCGAAAGAGTCCGGTAGCAACCCCGATTTCGCGGCGATCATCGAATCGCAAAGGACGTGGGCTCAGCGCATCTTCCCGTGGGCCGACGCCATCAACATCCCGGTGCCGGACCGCGCGTCCTACGATGCGAGGCCCAAGTAGCGAGCGAACGTCGCCCTGAGCGGGCTATCCTGACGGGGCCCTGGGGCGACTCAGGGTCCCGTCAGATGTAATCGGGGGGTCGGGTGCAGCGGTTTCTGTTCGCGATCGATCGCGTCAGCGCGTGGTCGGGAAAAGCGGTGTCGTGGGTCATCGTCCTCAGCACGCTCCTCATCACCTTCGACATCACGATGCGCTATCTCTCCAAGCCGTTCGGCGACGCGATCCACGCGATCTGGTTCACCTACACGTTCTCGTACGACATGTCGTACTACCTGTACGCGATCCTGTTCATGCTCGGAGGCGCGTACGCGCTGTCTCGCTCGCAGATGGTGCGCGGCGACATGTTCTACCGATCGTGGCCGGTCAAAGTGCAGGGCGCGGTCGATCTCTTCCTGTACGTCTTCGCGTTCTGGCCGGCGATCATCGCCTTCATTTCGGTCGGCGCGCAGTGGGCCGCCGCTTCGTGGGCGATCGGGGAGCGTTCGTTCACGACCGGGGCGGCGCCCCCGCTCTATCCGCTGAAGACCGTCATTCCGGTCGCCGCGCTGCTGATGGCGATCCAGGGCGTCGCGGAAACGGTGCGCTCCTACATCGCCTTCCGGACCGGCGTGTGGCCGCCGCGGCTCTCCGACGTCGAGGAGACGGAAACGATCCTCGCGCGCCAGAGCGAGGTCTAGATGAGCCCCGAGGTCCTCGGTCTCATCATGATCGCGCTCATGGTCGTTTCGATCATGATCGGGTTCCCCACGGCGTTCACGCTCATGGCGCTCGGGGTCACCTTCGGCTTCCTGGGCATCGGCTTCGTCGTCTTCGACCTCGTGGTGCAGCGGACGTTCTTCGTCATGCAGAACGACGTGCTGGTCGCCATTCCGCTGTTCCTCTTCATGGGCTACGTGATCGAGCGAGCCGGGATCCTCGACGAGCTGTTCCACGCGGTCCAGGCGATGTTCGGTTGGCTGCCGGGCTCGATCGCGGTCGCGACGCTCGCGACGGGAACGATCTTCGCGACGGCGACAGGCATCGTCGGCGCGTCGGTGACGCTCCTCGGACTCCTGGCGTTCCCGGTCATGATGCGGGCGAAGTACGAGAAGACGTTCGCCGCGGGCGCGATCACCGCCTCGGGCACGCTCGGGATCCTCATCCCACCGAGCGTCCTCCTCATCCTGTACGGCTTCGTCGCCGGCGTGTCCGTGCCGCGGCTATACGCGGGCGCGTTCCTTCCCGGCTTCGCGCTGTCCGGGCTCTACCTCGGATACATCGTCGCGCGCGCGAAGATCCGCCCGAACGATGCCCCGATGATGGCGAAGGAGCTTCGGGAGAAGCTCGACCGAGGCGCGATGGCCGCGCTGATCCTCCGAGGCTTCGTTCCGATCACGGCGCTCATCCTCTTCGTGATGGGCGCGATCTTCCTCGGTTTCGCGACGCCGTCGGAAGGTGCCGCCCTTGGCGCGCTCGGCGGCCTCCTCCTCGCGGCCCTGCACAAACGTCTCAACTTCGGGATGATCAGGGAGTCAGTCTTTCTCACGGTGCGCGCCGCGGCGATGGTGGGCTGGCTGCTGGTCGGGTCGAGCATCTTTGCGGCGGTCTTCGCGCGTCTGGGCGGTTCCGCGGTCATCAGCACGTTCGTCACCAACCTCAACCTGGGACCCGAGCAGTTCTTCTGGCTCGCGCAGGGGCTCATCTTCCTGCTCGGGTGGCCGCTCGAATGGACCGAGATCACGATCATCTTCATGCCGCTCTTCCTCCCGCTTCTCGCCCAGTACCACGCGAGGTACCCCGACAACATCTCGACGGACGCGTTCTTCTTCGGGATCATGGCCGCGCTCAACCAGCAGACGTCGTTCCTCTCCCCTCCTGTCGCGATGTCGGCCTTCTACCTGAAGGGCGTGGTGGGGAAGGCGATCACGCTGAACCAGATCTTCCAGGGCATGTACCCGTTCATGGGCATCCAGATATTCGCGATGCTCGTCCTGTGGCTCGTGCCGTGGCTCGCCTACGGTCCGGCGAACCTCGTCTACGGGGCGAGCCTGCGCTAGATCCGCGTCACGTCGTCGAATACCTGGTCGATGAATCGCCGCAGATCCGCGCGCTGCTTCGCCGCGCTCGCCATGAATATCAGGGCCAAGACCGCGGCTCCGGCTGCGGCGATGATGAGCTCCTCCAGGCCCACGTCGCTCTCCGGCGGCTGTGTCGCGATGCCCGCGGCGACTAGGGCGTACAAAGAGAAGAAGATCCCGATCAGGACCTTTGTGCGCGGCGGGAGCGCCGGCCGCACGTCGATGCGCGAGCCGCCGCGACGGCCGCGGATGCGTCCGTATCCGTGGATCGCACGCCCCTGCCGCTCCCAGATCTCGAAGGTGTCCTCGCGGATGAAGCCGACGAACTCGTTTTGCAGCTTGAAGATCCCGAAGGATCGCTTCTTCGGAAGGTTGATGGCGGCCGCGATCCGCTGCAGTGCGCCGTCAGGCGCGATCGCGAGATCCAGAGACCAGTCCGCTCTCATCCGAGTGGGAGATTGAATCACCGACTCGCGAGCGACCTCGTATACTCGTCATCACCGCGACGGGGCGTAGCGCAGCTTGGTAGCGCGCAGCGTTCGGGACGCTGAGGTCGAGAGTTCAAGTCTCTCCGCCCCGACCGCCTTGGGGTAACCGAAAGTCGCAACAGATCAATCGGGACAGGAGCCTAGGCCCCTATGTGAGCGGGCCTTCGGGTTTGGTGTCGTGATACTTCAGGATCTGCGCCCGCACCTTCTCGCGCAGCTCCGTCCACCACTCGGTGTCCACTGCCGGCGTCCATTCGGCTCGTCGGTCCGGTTGAGCCACGACGGAGACGATGATCGTCCACTCATTCGACCCGCTGAGCTCCAGGCGGAGTCGCGCGAGCTGCTTCGTCTTGTCCGTGGGCTTGAGCCACTTCGGCGACGTGAGCACGACGGTCGACGCGGTGCCGCGGCCATCGCGTGAGTCTCCCCAGCCGTCGACCGAGGCCTCGGGATAGAGGCCGCGCTGCCGGAGCGCGGGCAGCAGGTACTCGAGGGTCGCGCGGGCGTCGCGCTGGAAGCCGTTGAGGATGCGGGTCGCGTCTTCGCCGGCCAAGGGCGTCACGGCCACAGCGGTGGCTTTCGCTCGCGTTCGGTCCGAGCCGGTGCCTCTGTCTCACCCAGGGCCGCCGCGACCAGCTCACCGCACGTGCCACATGCGCCGGTGGGAGCGCGCCCGACGGCGGCCTGGATCCTGATCCGGAGGTCGCGTCGGTCGTATGAGTGGCCGCAGAGCATGAGTTGACCGTCGGCGATGATCGGTGGGCGGGTCGCGTGGACGCTCCCATCTTGAGCGGTGATCCAGACGAAGGATGGATTGATGGCGTACCTCGCTCGCGTCTTGGGCAGCACCCCTGCTCCCGCGCGCCGCGGAGGCAATTGGCGAACACCGCCTAAGGGTCGACCTCAGTGTGTCACGACCGCATCCGCGGTTACGCTACAAGCCGGCTTCGCCGGCTGGGGCTGTGTCTGCATCACTTGCCTCGCTCGCTTTCGCTCGCTCGGCAAAGACGCAGCAGCCCCGCACGCGGCGTAGCCGCGTGCGGGGCTGTAGCTCAGTGGACAGAGCGCCGCCGTCCTAAGGCGGGCGTCGCCGGTTCGATTCCGGCCAGCCCCTCCGCGAAGGCTAGATGCGCTCCAGCACGACGACCGGGATCTTCCGTGCCGTCTGCCTCTCGTAGTCGGCGAACGCAGGCATCTTCGCGGCGTGCTGGTCGTAGAGTCGGCGACGCTCGACGGCGTCGGGAACGCTCGCGCGGGCGCGGAACTTCTCCGGGCCGATCTCCACCGTCACATCGGGATCCGCGCGCAGGTTGTGATACCAGGCGGGATGTGTTGGCGC
>Ga0114129_10006711_pt1 | contig 16343 bp, 12 predicted proteins | sample RhiMetdeltSRZDD1_FD_80071 | JGI IMG/M metagenome (GOLD analysis project Ga0114129, IMG submission 80071) | Populus rhizosphere microbial communities from Tennessee, USA - Rhizosphere MetaG P. deltoides SRZDD1 (version 2) (version 2) | ecosystem: Host-associated > Plants > Roots > Rhizosphere >... | reverse complement strand
TACCTGTTCGGCCTCGCCCTTCCGCAGCAGCCCGTGGTCGACGAAAACGCACGTCAGCCGGGACCCGATGGCGCGCTGCACCAGCGCGGCAGCCACCGCGGAGTCGACGCCGCCCGACAGCCCGCAGATGGCCCTCCCCCCGCCGACCTGCTCGGCGATCCGGGCGACCTGCTCGTCGATGATGCTCTGCATGGTCCAGTTCGGCCGGCACCCCGCCGCCCTGAGGAACCGCCGCAGCACCTCCATGCCATGTTCGGTGTGCAGTACCTCGGGATGGAACTGGACACCGTAAAGCCCCTGGCCCGGGGCCTCCACCACCGCCACCGGCGTCGCCGCGGTACGGGCGGTGACGGTGAACCCGGGCGGCGCCACCGTGCAGGTATCCCCGTGTGACATCCAGACCTGCTGGCGCTGGGGCAGGCCGGACAGCAATGTTCCGCCCGGCAGGGTGGCCGCGTCCGCATCCGGCCCGCCGGTCGCCGCCCCGGGCGGTGGCAGCAGGTCCATCGCGGTCGCGCCGTATTCGCCGGCCCCGGTGTGCGCCACCGACCCGCCCAGCTCGGACACCATCAGCTGGAAGCCGTAACAGATGCCGAGCACCGGCACCCCGGCGCCCAGCAGGCCGGCCGGCGCGGGCGGCGCTCCCTCGGCGTACACCGAGGCCGGGCCGCCGGACAGGATGACCGCCGCGGGCTTGCGCGCCAGGATCTGTTCCGCCGGCATCGTGCACGGCACGATCTCCGAGTACACATGACACTCGCGGACCCGCCGGGCGATCAGCTGCGCGTATTGTGCGCCGAAGTCCACCACCAGCACGGTGTCGAAATCACCAGCGTGCACGACGTCGCCTTCCCGGGTCTCGCGCACCCGCTCCACAGGAGGGGCGGCCACGACCTGCAGTCTAGAGGTCGTATCGCCGGGAAGGCGGGCTAGCGGCCCGGCTCGCCGGAGACGGCTGCGGGCCTCTCCCGCCCGGAGACGGCAACGAGCCTCTCCCGCCCGGAGACGGCAGCAGGCCCCTCACGCCTGGAGGCGGCTGGCGGCCCCGGTCTTGCGGCTGCAGGCCGGCGGCCTCTAGCCCGGTGGCGGGGTAGCGGCCCGCTCGCCCGGCGGCGGGCCGGAAGCTCTCTCCTGCCGCGCCGGGCCGGCGGCCTCGTCCTGCGCCGGGCTGGCGGCTCCCTCGCCCGGCGCCGGGCTGGCGGCTCCCTCGCCCGGCGCCGGGCTGGCGGCTTTCTCGCCCGGCGCCGGGCTGGCGGCTTTCTCGCCCGGCGCGGGGCCGCTCGCGTCCACCTGGCCCACCCTGACCCGCGCGATGCGCCGGCCATCCAGTCTGGTCACGGTGAGCCGGTGGCCGTTGACCTCAACCTCCGCACCGACCCCTGGCAGTTCCCCCAGCGTCGCAAGCATGTAACCGGCCACGGTCTCATAGGGGCCCTCAGGCAGGTGCACGCTCGTCTGCTCGGCGAACTCATCCAGGTTCAGCAGCCCGTCCACCTCAAGCTGGCCGCCGCGCAGCTGCGTCGGGCCGCCCTCCTCGACGTCGTACTCGTCCTGGATCTCGCCGATCAGCTCCTCGACCAGGTCCTCCAGGGTCACGATGCCGGCGGTTCCGCCGAACTCGTCTACCACGATCGCCATGTGCGCCCGGTCCCGGCGCATCTCCGTGAGCGCCGAGAGCACCCGCTTGCTGATCGGCAGCCGCTTCACCGGACGGCACAACTCCCCCACCGGTACCGACCGCCCAGCCAGATCGGGGCCGAGCAGGTCACGCACATGGATGAAGCCGATGACGTCGTCGTAGGAGTCCTGGTAGACCGGGAACCGCGAGTACGGCGCGGCGGCCGCGATCTTGGCGGCGCGGTCAAGTGGCGTGGAAGCAGCGATGAAGTCGACCTCGGTGCGCGGCACCAGCACCTCCCGCAGCTGCCGTTTCCCGGCGTCGAACACCTCCCGCACGATGTGCCGTTCGTCGGCGCTGAGCGCCTGGTTCCCGGCGACCAGATCGCGGAGTTCCTCCTCGGTCATCACCCCGCGGCCAGCGGCAGGGTCCCCTCCGAGCAGACGCACCACAAGGTTGGTTGACCGCGACAAGAGCCAGACCAGCGGCCGGGCGAGCACCGAGATGCGGTCCAGCACGGGCGCCGCGATCAGCGACAACGACTCGGGGCGCTGCAGTGCAAGCCGCTTGGGGGCAAGCTCGCCGAGTACCAGAGTGAAGAACGAGATCGCGCCGGTGACCACGATCAGCGAGATCGTGGACGCCCATCCGGTGGAGACGTGATGGGAGATCAGCGTCCTTTTCAGGGCACCGGCCAGGGTGGCCGCACCGAACGCGCCCGAGAGCAGGGTGGCCACGGTGACGCCGATCTGCACCGCGGACAGGAACCTATTGGGATCTTGCGCAAGCTTCGCCGCCCGCTGGCCGCGCTTGCCCCGCTGCCGGAGCCTGCGCACCTGGCCCTCGCGCAGCGAGACCAGGGCCATCTCCGCCCCGGCGAAGAACCCGCCGACGAGCACTATGGCCAGCACAACAACGATGTCCCAGCCGACCTGGTTCACAGCTCGATCTCTGACCTCCGCTTCCGCCACGGCGGGGCGGCTTCCCCTGTCGACCCCGCCAGCCGCGTGCCCCGGACCGTGGCCGCCGCCACGGTGGGTGGGTCTGCACAGTCTAAGAGGCTCCGGCAAGACGGTGCCGGGTAGTGGAGGGACACGCGAGGCGCCAGCGCCGCCCACGTGGGCCCCAACTGGAACCTGTCCGGTGAATCTACGCGGATGCGGGTGGACTGGAGATCCGCCCGGCATGCCCTAACGTATGTGTTTCGTGGGGCAGCCCTTCTGGAAGAGCAGCGGCAGACTCGCCGATGGACGGGAGATCATCTACTTCGATGAGTCGCCGGGCCTCGGCCGGGCCAGCGTGCCGGACCGGCGGCCGCTCACGAAGGCGTCGGCGGGAACCGATTCCGGCCGGGCGGACCGGGCGGACCGGGCCGCCCAGGAAGGCGAGGCACGCCGGGCACCTCGCGAAGGCCGGGCCGGGCGGCCTGGGCGCCAGGGCCAGGACCTGCCGCCGGCCGGTCTGCGCTGGGACGCCCTGGCCGGAGAGTGGGTGATCATCGCAGCCCAGCGCCAGGACCGGACGTTCCTGCCACCCCCGGGGGAGTGCCCGCTGGACCCCTCGCGCCCCGGAAGGCTGACCGAGATCCCCGCACCCGACTACGACGTGGTCGTGTTCGAGAACAGGTTCCCGTCGCTGCGCGGGCTGCCCCCGAGCCCGGCACAGCGGTCAGCGCCGACGGACGGGCCGCCGGACGCGGCGCCGCTCCCGCCGGACGGGCCACCCGAGACGGGGGGCGTGCCGGGGCGCCCTCCCACCGGGCGCTGTGAGGTGGTCTGCTTCACCTCCGACCACGACGCCTCTTTCGCGAGCCTGCCTCCCCGGCGTGTCCGGACCGTGCTGGAGGCGTGGGCGGACCGCACCACCGTCCTTTCGTCCACGCCCGGGATCGAACAGGTCTACTGCTTCGAGAACCGCGGCGAGGAGATCGGGGTGACGCTCCACCACCCGCACGGGCAGATCTACGGCTTCCCGTTCGTGACTCCCCGCACCACCCGCATGCTCGACCAGGCGAAGGCGTATGCCGCGGCCGGCCGCGGCAACCTGTTCGATGTCATGGTGGCCGGTGAACAGGCCGCGGGCACCCGGATCGTCGCCCGGAACGAGCACTGGACGGCCTTCGTGCCCGCGGCGGCCCGCTGGCCATACGAGATCCTGCTGTTCCCGGCGCGGCGGGTGCCGAACATCCCGGCACTCGGCGAGGCGGCGCGCGGCGCGTTCTGCGAGATCTACCCCGACCTGCTGCTTCGGTTCGACGCGCTCTTCGGCATGCCGCTCCCCTACATCGCGGCGTGGCACCAGGCGCCGGCCGGTGATGAGTTCGCCCGCCGCGAATTCGGGCTCCACCTCCAGGTGATGTCCATCCGGCGGGCACCGGGCAAACTCAAGTACCTCGCAGGGACCGAATCGGGGATGGGAGTCTGGATCAACGACATCACACCGGAAGAGGCCGCTCTCCGGCTCCGGGAGGCTCGATGAGGCTGCTCGTCACCGGCGGCGCCGGCTACATCGGCAGCGCGGTCGCCTCCCTCCTCGCGGACTCCGGGCACGAGGTGGTCGTGCTCGACGACCTGTCCACCGGCTACGCTGACGCCGTTCCCGCCGCGGCCACCTTCGTCCGGGGGACCGTCAGGGGTGACGCGCAGGCGATCTTGTCCACCGGGGCCGACGCCGTCCTGCATTTCGCCGCCAAGTCGCTGGTGGCCGAGTCGGTTGCCAACCCGGCGCTGTACTGGCAGCACAATCTCGGCGGCACGCTCGCCCTGCTCGAGGCCATGCGGGTCACCGGGACCGCGCGGATCGTCTTCTCCTCGACCGCCGCGGTGTACGGGGAGCCGGAGCGCATGCCCATCGACGAGGCCACGCCGACCAGGCCGGGCAGCCCCTACGGCGCGTCCAAGCTCGCCGTCGACACGGCACTGGCCGAGCATGCCCGGATGCACGGAATCGGCGCCGTCAGCCTGCGGTACTTCAACGTGGCCGGCGCCCATGCCGGGGCGGACGGCACGTGGCTCGGCGAGCGGCACCACCCGGAGACCCACCTCATCCCCAGCATTCTCAGCGTGGCGCTCCAGGACGGCGGCCCGCGCCCACCCGTGCCGATCTACGGCGATGACTACCCCACACCGGACGGGACCTGCGTACGCGACTACATCCACGTGACCGACCTGGCCCGCGCTCACCTGCTGGCCCTGGACGCCTGCACCCCCGGCGAGCACCGCATCTACAACCTGGGCAACGGCAGCGGATACTCCAACCTCGAGGTGCTCCAGACCTGCCGGGAGGTGACCGGCCACGAGATCCCCTCCCGGATCGCCCCGCGCCGCCCAGGCGATCCGCCGGTGCTCATCGCCTCCTCCGAGCGCTTTCATGCCGAACGCGACTGGCGCCCGGAAGCCGACCTCGCGGCGATGATCACCGATGCGTGGCAGTTCGCCCAGGGGCAGCTCCGGTGAGCGATGCGGCCGCCGGGCCGGCGGAGCGCTGGTTCGGCGACTGCTTCGGCGGGCAGCCCGGGGGAGTGTGGCGGGCGCCGGGCCGGGCGAACCTCATCGGCGAGCACACCGACTACAACCAGGGATGGGTGCTTCCGTTCGCCCTCGACCCCGGGGTGACGGTGGCGGCCGGCCGGCGCGACGACGGCGTGCTGGCCATCTGCTCGCGCCAGGCTCCCGGCGCCCCGGCAGAGCTGCCGGTCGCCTCCCTCGCTCCCGGCGCCGTCACCGGCTGGGCGGCCTACCCGGCCGGGGTGGCCTGGGCGCTGCGCGCGGCCGGTCATCGGCTGGCGGGCGGCGCCGGACTGGCCGTCGACTCGGACCTGCCGCAGGGCGCCGGGCTGTCATCCTCGGCCGCGCTGGAGTGCGCCACCGCCCTGGCGCTCGCGGAGCTTTACCGGCTCGACCTGCCCCGGCCGGAGCTGGCCACCCTGGCGTGGCGCGCCGAGAACGACTTCGTGGGTGTGCCCAGCGGGATCATGGACCAGTCCGCGTCCCTGCTCAGCGAGGCCGGTCACGCCCTCCTGCTGGACTGCCGGAGCGGCGAGACCGCCGCCGTTCTGCTCGATCCGGCCGGGACGGGACTGGCGCTGACCATCATCGACACCGGTGCCCGGCATGACCTGGGCGACGGCCGCTACGCCCAGCGGCGCAGCGAATGTGACCGGGCAGCTTCCCTGCTCGGCGTCGGATCGCTGCGGGATGTCACCAGCCTCGCCGCGCTCGCCGGGCTGGCCGATCCGGTGCTGCGGCGCCGGGCCCGGCACGTGATCACCGAGAACGGGCGCGTGAAGGAGACGGTGGCCCTGCTCTCCGGCGGCGACATGGCGGGAGTCGGCGCGGTGCTGCACGCGTCACACGTTTCGCTCCGGGACGACTTCGAGGTCTCCTGGCCCGAGGCCGACGTGGCGGTGGACGCCGCTGAGGCCGCGGGTGCACTGGGCGCACGGATGATGGGAGGCGGCTTCGGCGGGTCGGCTCTCGCGCTGGTGCCCGCGGGGCAGCGGACGGTCAGCGCGGCCGTTACAGCGGAGTTCTCGCGCCGCGGCTGGCCGCCACCCGTGTTCCTCCAGGCGATACCCTCTGCTGGCGCGCGGCGCCTGCGGTGAGGAACGGCCACGGCGCAAAGACCCCCAGCGGACCCACGCCCCCGGCGACGTGGGGCGACGGCACAGAAAGAGGTTGACCATGGCCGTGCGTGACGACGCCGAGGCGATCGCCCCCGAGCTGGTGCGGCTGCGCCGGGCCATCCACCGCGAGCCCGAGATCGGGCTCCACCTGCCAGGCACACAGCGCAAGGTCCTCGCGGCGCTGGAAGGGCCGCCGTTGGAGATCAGCCTGGGCAGCGCGCTCAGCTCGGTCACCGCGGTGCTGCGGGGCGCGGGCGCCGACGGCGGGCCCGTCGTCCTGCTGCGGGGCGACATGGACGCCCTGCCCGTGACCGAGCGGACCGGCCTGGACTTCGCCTCGCAGACCGAGGGCGTCATGCACGCCTGCGGCCACGACCTGCACACAGCCATGCTGGCCGGGGCGGCCCGGCTGCTGGCGGCGCGGCAGCATGAGCTGCCCGGCACGGTGGTGTTCATGTTCCAGCCGGGGGAGGAAGGTCACGCCGGCGCCCGCCTCATGATCTCAGAAGGCGTTCTCGACGCCGCGGGGCAGCGGCCCGCCGCCGCCTTCGCGCTGCACGTCGCCTCGGCCGAGTGGCCAGCCCGGGTATGCAGCACCCGGCCGGGCCCGATGCTCGCCGCGGCCGAGGTCCTCGAGGTCACCGTCCAGGGCCACGGCGGCCACGGCTCGCAGCCGCATCTTGCCGCCGACCCGATCCCGGTCGCCTGCGAGATGGTAACCGCGCTCCAGACCCTGGTGACGCGCAGGTTCGACGTCTTCGACCCGGTCGTCATCACCGTCGGCAGCTTCCACGCCGGCACCACGGACAACGTGATCCCCGACGAGGCGAAATTCCTGGCGACCGTCCGCACGTTCTCCCCCGCCGCCCGCGACCGGCTCCGGACATCGGCCCTCGCGCTGCTCGGCGGGATCGCCGACGCGCACGGGGTCACCGTCAGCGCCGGCTTCCACGACGGCTACCCGGTGACGGTCAACGACGAAGCCGAGACGCGGTTCGCGACCCGGGTCGCGGCGGACCTGCTCGGCGAGGAGCGCTGTGTCGCCCAGCCCAGCCCGCTGACCGGGGCGGAGGACTTCTCTTTTGTGCTGGAGCAGGTGCCGGGCGCCTACCTCATGCTGGGTGCGTGCCCGCCGGGCGCGGACCCGGCCAGCGCGCCCAACAACCACGCCGCCGACGCCGTTTTCGACGACTCGGTGCTGGGCATCGGCGCGGCGCTCTACGCCGAGCTCGCGCTCAGGCGCCTGGCCGCTCACTGACCGGTCAGGTCGGCCCGCGGGCTGGCGCCGCCGCGCGACGCCGTCTTTGGCGCATCGTGATGGTGCGCACTTATCGTTGCAGCGTGGCCGATCTCCATCGAACTACCGGGGAGAGGCGGAGATTTCCGGCACTCGACCCTGAGCCGCCGCCTCTGCCCTGGTGGCGGCGGCTGACGATGCCCGCCGCGGTGGTTGTGCTCGCCGGGGTGGTCGTGGCCGCCGTGCTGCTCTGGCCCTTCCACGTGGGTGGCCGGGGGCCGGCCGCGACAACGCGAGGGCCGGCTGGCGGGGCGGCCGCGGCCGGCGGGCGGATCGTGGCCGTGACACCGACGGGAGTCCTCGCGCTGTCGGATCCGGACGGCACGCACACGACGTCGCTGCGCAGGCTTGGGAATGTCGGCAACCTGGTGAGCGCCTCGTCAAGCAACCGCTATCTATCCCTGATCAACGGGCAGCTGGTTGCCCTGGGGCCCGGCCGGAAGCTGGCCGCTTACCCCACCAAGGTGCCGCTGAGCAGCAACACGACCGTCGCCTGGCCCAATCCATTCGCTGATCATGAGCGCGCGCTGGTGATGCTGCTGGACTTCGGGGCCCCGCAAGGGTCCAGCACCCCCATCGCTGTGGTCTCCGTGGCGACCGGCCGCCAGGTCTCGCTCGGGGCTGGGGAAAATGTCGCCGGTGATCCGCAGGCACGCGGGGCATTCGTGTCCGTTCCTGCGCCGGTGCGGCCGTCCGCAAGCACGGTCCGGACCAGTCCCGACTCCGGCATCGCGTTGCGCGACGCGGGACGGCGCCCGGTGCTGCTGGCCAGCGCCGCCGACCTCAACCGCGACCTCGGCGAGCCCGCGAAGGCCCCCGTGTCGCTGGCAGCGTATCCAGCGCCGTCGGGAGCCCGGCTCGCGGTCGTCGTCCAGCCAACGGCGAGCGACGCCGCCACGGGCATCGTGATGCTGAGCCGGGCGGGCCGGCTGCTCGGCACGGCCAGGGCCTCGCTCGCGCCGGGGAGCGTCCCGGTCTGGTCGCCTTCCGGCGGGTCGCTGGCATACCTGACGACCGGCACTCAGGGGCCAGGGCTGGCGATCCAGACGATCGGCGGGCGCACGGTTGCCCGACCGCTCCCCCATGTCGCCGGCACCTACAGCGCATGCATCTGGTCGCCGGACGGGAAATCGGTTCTTTGCGGTGGCACCGACGGCGGGCCCTGGGCCATCGCCCGCGCAGATAGCGACCACGCGGTGGCGGTGCGCGGGAGCGGCGCCCCCATCACCTGGCTGCCGTAGTGGACCGCTTCCCCGGGCGATCATCGTGGATCGCCACGCCGGCTCAGCCCGATTCGCTGGCCGGCGCGGGGACCGTGATCACGCCTGCGTCTAATCGTGATCAGGCGTGCATTGAGCGGCGCCGCGGGGGCTGAATAGTGTTTTGCTCATGACCGGCTCGCCGGGGCCATTTCTGGTGCCCCGCTCCAGACCGGCGGTGCGCCGTCCCGGCCAGCCGGGCGCGCCTGGGCTCGCGGCACGCTGATGATGCGCTCGGTGACTTGGCTGCGCGGGCTGGCGCAACGTCGCGGCATCACCGTGCTGATCCTGGCCGTGGCATTGGTGGCGACCGCTGCCGCCGCCGCAGGGCCCACCTACTACCAGGCCTCACGGACCTCGATCATGCGTGATGTGATCGCCACCGCGTCAGCTGCCGGCCGTGGCTACGAAGCCAACGAGACGGGCGCGGTACCTGGCCTTCTTGGCCAGCTCGCCCCGATCCTGCAAGGCCAGCTGGCCAGCAGCCTGGGCGGGCTGTCTAAGCGGGGGCTGTTCCTGCCGCCGGTCTACTCGGTCGAGACACCCGTGCCGTTCGCGCAGTTCAGAACCTCGGTTCCGCTGGTCTGGCGCAGCAGTGTCTGCGCGCATCTGCGGATCCGGGGCAGCTGTCCCGCCGCCCCCGGACAGGTCATCGTCAGCAGCCGGACCGCGTACGTTGCCGGCTGGCACCTCGGCCAGCTGCTGCGCTTCCCGGGATGGAGCCCCTTCACCATCACCGGGATCTATCGCCTGCCAACCGCCGACCGGCACTACTGGTTCGGCCGCGGTTCGACCTACTTCCCGGTCACGACGTCCGTCGACGCGTTGTTCACTTCGCGCGCCACCCTGGAGCAGGGCCCAGCCCTGCAGCAGGGGACCGCAGTCGTAGACGAGACGCTCAACGGGGCGCGGCTGAGCAGCGACGAGGTAGGGCCACTGCGGGCGGCCATGACGGCGTTCAGCGCCAGCCCGGCGCTCGCCGACCAGCAGGTGCTGGTCGGCACGGCGCTCCCGGCCACGCTCGCGACGGTCGAGTCGGGCTGGCGTTCGCTGGCGGTGCCGGTAGCACTGATCACGGCACAGCTGCTGGTCTTGTGCCTGCTGCTGCTGTTCCTCGCGGTCACCGACGCGATCGAGGCACGCGGCCCCGAGATCGCGCTCGCCAAGCTGCGCGGACAGGGGGCTTGGCGGACGGTGGCGTTCGGGATGTCCGAGCCAGTGCTGCTCCTGGCGCTGGCCCTGCCGATCGGCATCCTGGCCGGCTGGGGTGCGACGGCGGCGCTCAGCCGGGTGCTGCTGCGCCCGGGCACCCCGGTGGTGCTCCCGCCGCTGGCATGGGCCACCGCCGCGGCGGCTGCCGTGGGCGGACTGTGCGCCGCCATCCTGGCCGCGCGGCGGACGCTCCGCCGGCCCGTGCTGGAGGAGTGGCGGCGATCCGGCCGACGGGTCACCGACCGGAGCTGGGTGACGGATGCGGTCCTGGCGACCGCCGCGGTGGCGGGGCTGGTGGAGCTGGCCGTCACCGGCCAGATCGGCTCGGCACGGCATGGTGCGCTCGTCCTGCTGGTTCCCGGGCTGCTCGGGCTGGCGATCGCCGTCATCGCCTCGCGGCTGCTGCCGCTTGCCTGCCGGGCCGCTTTCTCCCGGACCGGCACCGGCGGCAGCATCGGGGTGTTCCTCGCGATTCGTCACGTCGCCCGGCGGCCCGGCGGAGTGCGGACCACGATTGTGCTCGCGACTGCCTTCGCGCTGGCCACGTTCGCGGTCGCCGCCTGGTCGGTGGGCCGGGACAACGAGCGCCTGGTGGCGGCTACCCAGGTGGGCGCGCCCACTGTGCTCACGGTCAGCGTCCCGGCCGGAAAGGATCTCGGCGCGGTCGTGGCCCGGGCGGACCCCAGCGGGCGCATGGCAGCTGCCGTGGACCGGTACACCAGCTTCGCCAGCGGCACCGCCGGGCTGACCACGCTGGGCGTTGATCCGCAGCGATTCGCCCGCATCGCGACCTGGCGGCCCGGCTTCACCGCTGAGCCCCTGGCGGCCCTGGCGGGCAAGCTGACCCCGCGCGCGCCGGCGCCGGTCATCCTCACCGGCGATGCCGTCCGCATCACCGTGCGTGTCCACGCACTGTCCCCGCCCGGCTCAGCGGTCTCGGCGGATGTCACGACCGGCGCCTCGCCGGTCAGCCTCGGAACGCTCCCCGGGCGGGGCACGGTGACGCTGACCGGGCAGCTCGTCGGCTGCCCTTGCGTGCTGCAGGACCTCGACCTGAGCCCACCCACCCGGTCCCTGACGGCACCGGTGACCGGCTCGGTCACGATCTCAAGGCTGGAGGTTCACCGCCGTTCCGGATGGGTACCCGTGGGGCAGGGCAAGGTGCTGGCGGATGCCCGGCGGTGGCGTCCCGGGCACGCCGACAACCAGCCGGACCGGCTGCAGGCGGTCCCGGCCGGGCTGGGCTGGCAGTTCACCGGGCGGCCCCACCAGGATGCGATCCTGGCGTCGGTCAACCGGCCCGTCCCGCTGCCCGCCGTGGTCGCGGCCACGATGCTGAGCAGGGGCCAGGCCCTCGCCTCGGGCGTGGGGCTTGACGGCAGCCCGCTTCAGCTGCGGGTGGTCAGCGCCGCGGCGGTGGTGCCCGGCGCGCCACGGCAGGGGGTGATCGTTGACCGCCGTTACGCAGAGCTGGCCGCGGGAAAGAACATTCCGCAAGCCTCCCAGCAGGTGTGGCTGGCGCCCGGTGACCAGTCGGCCATCGTGCACCGCTTGCGAGCCGCCGGCGTGCACGTGCAGTCCGTCCGCAGCGCGGCGGCCATCGCCGCCGTGTTCGCCCGGCAAGGCCCGGCGCTGGCCAGCGTGCTGTTCCTGGCAGACGCCGCGGCCGCGGCCCTGCTGGCCGTCGGCGCCGCCATTCTCGGTCTGTACCTGTCGGCCCGAAGGCGCCGCTACGAGTACGCCGCGCTCACGGCATCAGGCGTGCGGCGCGGCACGCTGCGCCGCGCCGTGCTCGCCGAGCTGGCCCTGGTCCTCGGCTTCGGAACCGTCATCGGCGTCGGCGCTGGCCTGATCGCGGCGGCGATTTCGCTGCGCAGCGTCCCCGAGTTCGTTCACACACCGGCGGCGCCCCACTGTCGTACGCCCCGTCCCCCGTCCCGCTGGCGCTGCTGCTCGGCACCGCGGCCGGGGTGCTTATCGTCGCCTCGGTGGCGGCGAGCGCGATGCTGATCCGCGGCATCAGCCTCGACCAGCTGCGGGAGACGCCGACATGAGCGCGACGGTGGTGCGCTGCGAGGGACTCGTGCAGGTGTACGGCACATCCGGCCAGGAGGTGACCGCGCTGCGCGGCGTCGACCTCACCGTCGGTGCCGCCGACACCGTCGCCTTGCTCGGCCCGTCCGGTGCCGGGAAGTCGACCCTGCTGTGGCTGCTCGCGGGCCTGCTACAGCCCACCGCCGGAATCGCGGAGGTCTGCGGCCGGCGGCTCAGCGACCTGACCCCCCGGGCAGCCGCCGAGATGCGGCTGCGCGAAGTCGGCATCGTTATGCAGAATCCGGGGCGTAACCTGCTGCACAATGCGACCGCCGCGGGCAACGTCCTGTACGCCCAGCGTCCAACCCGCCGCTCCCGGGCCGCCAAACGCCGCCGGACCGCAGACCTGCTCGACGCGGTCGGCCTGACGCGGGTCGCCCGCCGGGCCGCCGGCCGGCTGTCCGGCGGTGAGCAGCAGCGGCTCGCCGTCGCCGTCGCGCTGGCCAACGGGCCGCAGCTGCTGCTCGCGGACGAGCCGACCAGCCAGCTCGACCATCGGTCCGCCGCCAGCGTCATCGAGCTGATCCAGGCGGCCAACCAGGACCTGGGCACCACCATCATCGTGGTGACCCACGACCCGGCCGTCGGCACCGCCCTCGGGCGAACCGTGACGATTCGCGACGGAAGGGTCGGTGCGGAAGGGCACGCAGGCGAGGACTACCTGGTCGTCTCCCGCGACGGCTCCGTCCAGCTGCCCAACGAGGTGCTCGAGGCGGCGCTGCCACCCGGATCACTGGCCAGGGCGGTTCCCACAGCCGATGGCGTGCAGCTACACCGGGTCAACCGGGAAGGCAGGTGACATGCTCGAGGCACGCGGCCTGCGGTACGTGCTCGACGGCCAGCTGATCTTCACCGGCATCGATGTGACGGTGAGCGCAGGTGAGAGCCTCGCCGTCACCGGCCCATCCGGATCGGGCAAGACCAGCCTGCTAGCGGTCATCTCCGGGCTCACCCCCGCCACCGCCGGGGAGGTATACATCGACGGAGCCTTGGTGACCGGGCTCGCTGGGCCCGCGACCGGCGTCGCGCTCATCCTCCAGGGCTACGGGCTCGTCTCACTGCTGACCGCCGCCGAAAACATCCAGGTCGCGCTCCGCGCCGCGGGCCTTCCCGCGCCAGACGCGCCGGCCTCGTCCCGCAGCGCCCTGGCCCAGCTTGGGCTCGAGGCTCACGCGGACCAGCTCGTCGAGGAACTTTCGGGCGGACAGCAACAGCGCGTCGCCGTGGCCCGGGCGCTCGCGATCCAGCCCCGGCTGCTCATCGCCGACGAACCCACCGCAGAACTCGACCCGGCCGCGCGTGCCATGGCGCTGGCGCAGATATTCGAGGTGACCGCTCACGGCGGATCACTCGTGCTGGCCACGCACGACCCAGAGGTCGCCGAAAGATGCGACCGGACTCTCGATCTCCGAGAGGCGGTGAGCGAAACGACATCCGCCTGACCTCCCGGCGGGCCACGGCGCTGCGGGTGCCACCTTCTCCTGGGCCCGTCCTGGGCCCGTCCTGGCCCGTCAGAGGGCGGCGACGTCGGCCTGCTTGGCCCGCACCGCCTCCGCCGCGGCCCGCAGCGCCGCAAGCTCCTGCTCGGTGAGGTCCCGTTCCACGATCCGGCGCACACCCGACGCGTCGATCTCCGCCTCGACCCCCAGATAGACACCGGAGATGCCGTACTGCCCGTCCACCCAGGCGCAGACGGGCAGGCTGACGCGGGCGTCTTCGGCGACGGCACGGGCCATCCGCGCCGCGGCGGCGGACGGCGCGTAGTACGCCGACCCGGTCTTGAGCAGGGCGACGATCTCCGCACCTCCCTGGCGGGTCCGCTCGACCAGTGCCTCGATGTCGGCTGGCGGCATCAGGCTGGTGAGCGGCTTGCCGTCGACCGTGCACGCGGACGGCACCGGCACCATCGTGTCGCCGTGCGAGCCCAGGGTGAGCGTCCGCACCGAGGACACCGGAACGGAAAGGCGCTCGGCCACGAAATAGCTGAACCGGGCGGTGTCCAGCATGCCGGCCTGGCCCATCACCCGGTGCGGGGGGAAGCCGGAGACGTTCGCGGCGAGCGCGGTCATCTCGTCCAGCGGGTTGGAGACCACGATGAGCACCGCCTCCGGCGCATGCTTGACCACGTTCTCCACCACGCTACGGACGATCTTGGCGTTGACCTCGATCAGGTCCATGCGGCTCATGCCCGGTTTGCGCGGGAGCCCGGCCGTGATGATGACGATCGCCGAGCCCGCGATGGCCTCGTACCCTTCGCCGCCCGGGCCGGTGGTCTGCCCGGTCACCCTTGTCTCGAAACCCTCGATCGGCCGCGACTGGTTCATGTCGAGCGCGATGCCTTCCGGCTTGCCATCGACGATGTCGGTGAGGACCACCTCGTCGAAGATGTCGTACTCGGCAAGCCGCTGCGCGGTGGTCGAGCCGTAGAACCCGGCCCCGACGACGGTCACCTTCCCCTTACGGGCCATGTCCGGTGCTCTCCTTCGGTGTGAGTCTGCCAATCGACGCCCGGCCACCGGCCCCGGGCGCGGCCCGGGCTCCGGTCAGGCGGCCGTCGCCGCCCGGAGGTTGTCGTCGAGCACGGCGAGGAGCTCCTCGGTGGTGAGGAACGGCGTGTTGGCGCCGACCAGCAGCGCCAGATCCTTGGTCATCTTCCCGCTTTCCACCGTCTGGATGCACACCTTCTCCAGCGTCTCGGCGAAGGCGGTGACCTCCGGGGTACCGTCGAGCTTCCCGCGGTGGGCGAGGCCGCGGGTCCAGGCGAAGATGGAGGCGATCGGGTTCGTCGACGTGGGCTTGCCCTGCTGGTGCATGCGGTAGTGCCGGGTCACGGTTCCGTGTGCCGCCTCGGCCTCGACGGTGCGTCCGTCCGGCGTCATCAGCACGCTGGTCATCAGTCCCAGCGAGCCGAACCCCTGCGCCACCACGTCTGACTCCACGTCCCCGTCATAGTTCTTGCACGCCCACACCAGGCCGCCCTCACCCTTGAGCACCTGCGCGACCATGTCATCGATGAGGCGGTGGTCGTAGGTGATGCCGACGGCCTCGAACTCGGACTTGAACTCGGACTCGAAGATCTCCTCGAACAGGTCCTTGAAGCGCCCGTCGTAGGCCTTGAGGATGGTGTTCTTGGTCGACAGGTGGAGCGGGAGGCTGCGGTTCAGCGCGTAGCGCATGGTGGCCCGGGCGAAGTCGCGGATCGAGTCGTCGAAGTTGTACATGCCCATGGCCACGCCACCGCCGTGGAAGGTGGCCACCTCGAGCTCGAAGCCGGGGGCGCGGGTTCCTTCGTCCGGCTCATACGAGATCCGCACCCGGCCCGGGCCGGGGACCACGAAATCCGTCGCGCGGTACTGGTCGCCGTGTGCGTGGCGGCCGATGATGATCGGCTTGGTCCAGCCGGGCACGAAACGCGGGACGCTGGACACCACGATGGGCTCGCGGAACACCACCCCGCCGAGGATGTTGCGGATCGTGCCGTTCGGCGACCGCCACATCTTCTTCAGCCCGAACTCGGCCACCCTGGCCTCGTCCGGGGTGATCGTGGCGCATTTGACCCCCACCCCATAACGCTTGATGGCGTTCGCCGCGTCCACGGTGATCTGGTCATCGGTCGCGTCACGGTTGGTGATGGACAGGTCGTAGTACTTCAGATCGATATCCACGTAGGGCAAGATCAACTTGTCCTTGATGAAGCTCCAGATGATGCGCGTCATCTCGTCGCCGTCGATCTCGACGACCGGATTGGCTACCTTGATCTTGGGCATGCCGCTGGCTCCCTCTCCATCACACCTCAGCCTGCTCCCTCGGGTGCCATCCGGCCGCTGACCGACCGGCGCGGGCGGGAAGCCCCCGGTCACGACGGCGTCGACAGCACTAGGCCAACGACCAGCAAGCCGATGCCCAGGGCCGCCAGCGACACCACGTCTACGAGGCGCCGCCGGGAAGCGAGCATGCCAGCCCGCGCTTCCGGCAGCACCGTCCTGGCGAACGCGCCGATGAACATCGCGCCCGCCAAAGCCAACGTACCTTCTTTGGCCCGCTGGATGCCGCCTTGCCACATCCACGCCAGCCCGCCGATGGCGACTGCCAGCACGAACAGGTAGGGGAGCTGTGCTCCCGGCGGCGACTTCGCGCGCGCGGCGCGGGACATCGATCCGCGCCGGCGCTGGGCGCGGTGCGGCGGCCTGGCGCGACGCAGCGGCTCGGCTCCACGAGACGCCTCGGCTCCGCGGGACG
>Ga0114129_10006710_pt1 | contig 16344 bp, 11 predicted proteins | sample RhiMetdeltSRZDD1_FD_80071 | JGI IMG/M metagenome (GOLD analysis project Ga0114129, IMG submission 80071) | Populus rhizosphere microbial communities from Tennessee, USA - Rhizosphere MetaG P. deltoides SRZDD1 (version 2) (version 2) | ecosystem: Host-associated > Plants > Roots > Rhizosphere >... | reverse complement strand
CGGTTTTTTGTTTTTGACCGTTCTGCTGCCTTTTTATCTGCAATATTTTCCGCACGATCATATTATACCCACCTTAAAAGATACCGGATGGTTGCTGGTATTAAGCTGGTTTTGCACCGTACTGGCATTTAATTTATCGATGAATGCGCTGAAGAAAATATCGGCTTTCACGGTAAATCTCACCTATAATCTTGAGCCCCTGTATGGTATTGCACTGGCGTTTGTAGTTTACAGGGAAGACAAACTACTTTCCGGCACATTTTATATAGGACTACTGTTAATTGTGCTATCGGTTTTTTTACAAACCTGGATGGTGTATAAGAACCGGGCAATTTTATAAACGGCTGTAAGAACGGATAGTAATTGCAGGTAAAAGGCTGTTTGCATTAATTTAGCTTTTCAACCTCGCAACACGCACATGAGAATTCTTTTTAATATCTCCCTGCTGTTATTGGCAGGTTTATCTGCCGCTGCACAAAAAAAGCCGCTTGATCATTCGGTTTACGACAAGTGGCAAAGTATTAACGAACGATACATCAGTAACGATGGCCAATGGGTGGTATACACCATAACACCGCAGGAAGGCGATGCTGTTTTGTATATACAGAGCAGTAAGGATAGTTTACATAAAATGGAAATTAAACGCGGGTATGCGGCCACCATTACCGAAGACAACCGGTTTGTGATTTGTAAAATACGGGCGCCTTATGCCGCCACACGGGAGGCTAAAATAAAAAAGAAACTGCCCAATGAAATGCCGAAAGATAGTTTGGCTATTGTTGAGCTGAATAAAAGCAGCATTAGTCGTATTCCCAACATAAAATCGTATAAAACGCCCGACAAAGGAAATGGCCAATGGGTTGCTTACCTGCACGAAAAACACGGTAATACTTCACAACCCGATTCCCTTACACGGTTAAATAATATGTTGCGAATGGCAGATAGCCTGGTTCGGGTCGCCGATAGTATTCGCGATAAAGCCAATGAAGTAAAAACAAAAGGATTACAGGCATTAAAAGAAAGTAAAAAAGAAGCGAAGTCAAAACCCGGTGAAGAAATTGAAGAAGGCGCCGAACTGGTTTTGCGGAATTTATATACCGGCGAAGAAAAAAAATACCAGTTGGTAAGCGATTATTATTTCAGTAAAAAAGGAAATGTTTTTGTAATTGAAACTACCCGCAGCAAAGCCGATCCGTTATTGCCTGCATCGATACTTTGGTACAATGTATTGAATGAAAAAACCGATACGGTTATGCGCCGTTTCAATGATGCCCGAAATTTTGCTATTGATGAAGAAGGATCGCAACTGGCTTTTATAGCAGAACGCGATAGTGTTCAAAAAGCCCTGCAAAAATTTTACAAACTGTGGTATTATCGGCCGGGTATGGATAGCGCCCGGCTTCGTGTACACATCAATACGGCAGGTGTAGCAAAAGGATTAACGATAAGTGAATCGGCCATCCCTGTGTTTAGTAAAAACGGAGTACGGTTATTTTTTGGCCTGATGCCTGTTCGCAAACCCAAAGACACCACCCTGGTTGATTTTGAAACTTCAAAACTCGACGTATGGCATTATCACGATGATTACCTGCAACCTCAGCAACTGGTACAGTTAAAAACCGATTTGCAAAAAAGTTATACAGCAGTATTGAATGGCAACGATGATAAAGTTATACAGTTAGGCGCCGATGATGCTGAAAATGTAATGCCGGCCGATGAAGGCAATGCGGATTATGTACTGGCTACTTCAACAAAAGGAAGCAGGGTAGAAGCTCAATGGCAGGGTTTTGTAAAGTATACGGCATGGATCGTATCTGTAACAGACGGTTCAAGAAAACTGGTAAAAGAAAAACAGCGCGGCAATTTTTCTATTTCGCCCAAAGGAAAATATGTGATCTGGTACGATACCAAAGAAAGGAATTATTATACCTATACGGTAAGCACCGGCGCTATTACCAACATCACTAAAAATATAAAAGTGCCCTTGTATGATGAAGATGATGATCACCCCGATGATCCGCCGGCGTATGGATTGATGAAATGGCACGAGAACGATCAGTATGTGTATGTGTACGACAGGTACGATGTTTGGCAATGCGATCCGGAGGCAAAACTGGCCCCGCGCAACTTTACAAAAGGAACTGGCAGGCAGCATAAAATAACTTACCGGTATTTGGCTGCCGACCGGGACGAAAAGTACATTTCAAACAAACAAATGCTGGCTTTCAGATCGCTTAATGAAGTAAATAAGCATACCGGGATATGTATTTATAAAATCAATTCAAAGGACTACATACCGTATCAATATTACGCTCCTTTTTGGGTAGGCTTGCAGGTTGTAAAAGCCAAAAATGCCAATAGTTATCTGCATACAATTGAAAGCTTTAAATTATCACCGGCACTTATTATTACCAGCATTGATTCATTTGATGTAGCCAAATTGAGAGGTTGGGATGTTGAAGGCGGCAAAATTTTATACATGGATTCATTGATTATTCATGTGGTTGACTCCACTAATTCGCAGCAAAAAGATTATAACTGGTTAACAGCCGAATTGGTAAAATGGAAAATGTTTGATGGAAAATTGTCGGAGGGCCTTTTGTTCAAACCCGAAAATTTTGATGCCAAAAAGAAATACCCGGTACTATTTTACTTCTACGAAAAGTATTCAGATGGCCTGTACCAATACCACGCGCCGGCCCCCAGTGCTTCTACCATCAACATTCCATATTTTGTAAGCAATGGGTATATCGTATTTGTGCCGGATATTCATTATAAAAACGGAGAGCCGGGTGAAAGCGCTTATAATTCTGTTGTTTCGGCGGCCAGGTACTTTGCAAAAATGCCGTGGGTTGATAGTACCAAAATGGGCATTCAGGGGCAAAGTTGGGGCGGTTACCAGGTGGCTTATCTGATTACCCGCACCAATTTATTTGCTGCTGCCGAAGCCGGCGCGCCTGTATCAAATATGACAAGCGCTTATGGAGGTATACGATGGGGTACCGGTTTGAACCGGCAGTTTCAATACGAAAGATCACAAAGCCGTATCGGGTATACCTTATGGCAACGGCCCGATCTGTTCATAAAAAATTCGCCATTGTTCAGGGCCGATAAAGTAACTACGCCCTTACTGATCATGCATAACGATGCCGATGGCGCTGTTCCCTGGTACCAGGGCATTGAGTACTTTACTGCGCTGCGGCGTTTAGGCAAAAGGGTGTGGATGCTTCAATATAACGGTGAAGATCATAACCTGGTTGAACGGCGCAACCGCAAAGACCTGAGCGTTCGCCTTGGCCAGTATTTCGATTATTTCCTGAAGGGCGCGCCCGCACCACGGTGGATGGCAGAAGGAGTGCCTGCTACGCTGAAAGGTATTGATTGGGGGTTAGAAACAGAACAGAATAAAACATTTTAAATTGTTAAATGGTTTTATGGTTTGATTATTAAGGCCAAAAGTCTTTTTTATGAACTATCAGTACAGTGGCCACGAATATTTCTCTTATGCATCTGTAAAAGATAAGCTGAGTGACAAACAGTATTCTATTTTACAATGCCTTAATAGCTTTCCGGATTCTACCATTAAATCAATGGCTGAGGTACTTAACACTACCACCAGAACAGTAGAACGCAATATTACTGTTTTGAAAGATTTGGGATTGCTGGAGCGTTTTGGTTCAGACAAACAAGGTTATTATCAGATAAACAAAATTACCCTGTAATGTCGGTGAAGATGTCGGTGTATTTTACAACTATGATTTGTTGTAACTATTTGATTATAAAAAAAATGCAAATAAATTTTCTTTGCCAGGTCGTTCCTGATGTCGGAGAAAATACCACAGGTTATCATGCCGCTTTCGAAATGTACCTTACTAAACTCCGCTTGGCAACTGGTAATAATGTTTCGGGAATTGGGAATGCCAACTCAGTTTCTATTGAATATACGGCCGGATTGGGCAGGTCTTTTTTATGGCGTAATAATTCGGCCTTTATATTTTCGTAGGTATTTACCATGTTGCGTTCCCATTCGTTCACGTATTCTGTTCTGATGGCCCTGTACTTTTCGTCGTGTTTTTCAAAAAAGCTCAGCCTGTATTGATAAACCTGGGTATGCCGGTACGAGCCTTCACTTAAAAAGAAATAGCCTTCGTTGGTATCGAGCGGTACAAGGCCAACGGGAAAAATATTCAGCTTGTCTTCTACAAATTCGTAGATCTCGGTACCGCTGCTGATGGTGGTTTTCATTTTTTCAACCGCATAATTGATGATGTCTTCCAGTTCCTGCATCAGCTCATCATCTTCAATGATCTGTTCGTATAATAACTGCAGTTTTTCGAGTTGTATGCCCGACAGCTTTTTGGGAAACTGTTCCTGCAAATACTTTTTATTTTGTTTTAAGGCATGCAGATTGTTGTAGTGAAAAATTACATCAGATAACTGCGGATATAATTTCGATTCGTTGAAGTATTTCGTAACCTGCTGCAGATAGGCGAGGAGCGTATATTTTTTTAACTCAAAATCAATATAACCCTCGGCAAACCATGTTTCTGACAGTGTTTTCATGTGATTACGTTTTAAGTTTAGAAGGTTTGTCGGTATAATGAATTTACAAAAAAAAGATCAGGGCAGGAAGCGATGGTTTAACTTTTTTAAGTTAAAAAAAGAACCCCAGCGAGTGCCGGGGTTCAATTGTTGTATTCAATGTATAGCAAGCTGCGTTACAGCGTTCTGTCGGTTGAAAAGTTTTCGAGCTCTTTGGCAACGGCATTGAGGAAGGTGCTGCCAAGGGCGCCATCGATAATGCGGTGATCGTACGAAAGCGACAGGTACATCATATGCCGTATGGCAATAAAATCGCCCTGCCCGGTTTCAATTACCACGGGCCGTTTTTTAATAACGCCTGTAGCCAGTATGGCCACCTGTGGCTGATTAATAATGGGCGTACCCATTAAGCTGCCAAAAGTGCCCACATTTGTTAAAGTAAAGGTGCCGCCCTGCGTATCATCGGGACGTAACCGGTTGTTACGGGCTGCATTCGACAAGTTGTTTACCTGTCGTGTTAATCCCACCAGGTTCAGCTGATCGGCATTGCGTATTACCGGTACAATAAGATTACCGGTGGGCAGGGCCGTAGCCATTCCGATATTGATATCCTTCTTAACAATCAGTTTATCACCGTCGATACTGCTGTTTAACCAGGGATATTTTTTAATGCAACGAATAATGGCTTCAATGAACAGAGGCGTAAAGGTGAGTTTTTCGCCTTCCTGTTTTTCGAATTCGTTTTTCACTTTGTTGCGCCACATTACCATATTGGTTACATCGGCTTCGGTAAAGCTGGTTACATGCGCACTGGTTTGCTTGCTGCGAATCATATGATCGGCAATCAGTTTGCGCATGCGGTCCATTTCGATGATCTCAACATTGCCGGTGTATGTAGTTTGCACGGCATGGCGGTCTTCGTGAACCTGTGGTAATATGGTTGGTTTGGTATGAGTAGTAACAGTTGTAGTGGCCGTAACTGTTTCAGGCTCATGGCGGGTTGTAACGCCAGGGCTGGTTACCTGGCCAGTCTTTTTATTGCTAACATACTGCAGAATATCTTTTTTGGTTACGCGTCCATCGTTTCCGGTACCGGGAATATTTTCCAGTTCGCTCAGGCTAACGCCTTCGCTCGATGCAATGTTCAGCACCAGCGGCGAATAAAAGCGGGCACCATTTTGTGATGCGGTATGTGTATATGCTTCGGTTGTAACCGGCTTGTGATTGGTTTCGTGTGCCAGCGGGCGGCTATCGGCTACCTGGTTGGCCGGACTTGTTACCGGCGTAGTAGTTGTTGCGGGTTCAGCAGCGCCGGAACGTATACGGGCAATGACAGCGCCAACCGGCACTACATCATTTACATTAAAGAAGGTTTCTTCTATCACGCCTTCCGCTACCGAGGGTACTTCACTATCTACCTTATCAGTGGCAATTTCAAGCACCGGTTCATCCATCTTTACTGTTTCACCGGGATGTTTAAACCACTTTAAAATAGTGGCTTCCGTAATACTTTCACCCATTTTAGGCATCACCAGGTCAACTAAAGCCATATGCAATTGCAGATTTTATTCCCGATTCATCGGGATGGTTTACGATTTCACTCTTTCGGATTTTATTCCCATAGTACCCGGATTAAAATACTCAGGGGGTGCGAACTTATGATTAAATAATGATTAAATACACATTACCTCTTTCTTCCGTTTCGCACCTGTACTGGTACCGCTATTCTTCGACTTCGTCCCTTTGAGTTCTTCGACTTCGCTCAGGACGCCAAAGGTAATGATTTGCTAACAATCGTTTGCTTAACCATTTTCAACAATAAATTTCCGTAACAGGTTCAATGCCTGAGTTGCCGTCATTTCGATATTACGATCGCGGTCGAACCTGAACTGAAATTTTTGGGTAACCAGTTTGTGCCGGTCGCCGGCTGCAACCCAAACGGTGCCCACCGGTTTTTCGGGCGTACCGCCATCGGGTCCCATAATGCCCGATACGGCCACTGCATAGTCGGTGTTCATAACGGCCAGTGCGCCGGAAGCCATTTCTTTTACCACCTCTTCACTTACTGCACCTGCACTGCGTAACGTAGCCGGCGATACATGCAGTTCCCTGATCTTTATTTCGTTATCGTAACTTATAACACCGCCTTTAAATATGTTGCTGGCGCCCGGAATAGCTGTTATCAGGTGAGCAATATAACCACCGGTACAGCTTTCGGCCGTGGCCATTGTTTTATTAAGCGACCGCAACAGTTTGCTGAGCGCCATTTGTAAGGTGTTGTCTTCATCGGTAACCAGCCATTCCCGTACCAGGGTTTTCAACGCGGCAAATTCAGTGTCGAGCTCTTTTTCCAGTTGTTCTTTATCGGTTCCCCATCCGGTGATGCGCAACCGTACCATACCATAATTAGGCAAATAGGCCAGTTTCAGGTGTGCGGGTAAACGTTCTTCCCACTGTAAAATGGTTTCGGCCAGAAACGATTCGCCGATACCCGCTGTAAGCAGTGTTCGATGTGAGATAAAGGGCATTGAAAACGCCTGTTGCAGGCGGGGCACAACCTCATTAATTATTAAACCTTTCATTTCGTGCGGTACGCCCGGCAGGGAAACAAACACTTTTCCGTTTTTTTCGAACCACATACCGGGGGCTGTACCCCGGGCATTGGGCAATACCGTACAAACATCCGGCACTTCGGCCTGTTTCAGATTGCGTTCGATAATTGGGCGGCGAAAAACCTGTTCAAACAAATAAATAAGGTGTTTCTTAACTTCTTCATTCACTACCAGTTTGCCGCCGAAATATTCAGCCAAAACCGGTTTGGTAATGTCATCGGCGGTGGGGCCCAGTCCGCCTGTAATAATTATAATATTTGTATCGCGGCTTTCTTCATCCAATGCGCGAACGATCTCATCTTTACTATCGCCTACTGCAATCCTGCGCTTCACCCATACGCCTGCTTTATTCAGTTCCTGTGCTATGAATGCGCTGTTGGTATCAATTACCTGACCTATCAGTAACTCATCGCCAATAGTTATAATGGATGCAATAATTTTTTCCATACGAATCAATTCCCAACAAAAGTAGTGTCAAAATCAATGTGAAAATTAGCAAATGTGCAAATGAGCAAATGTGAAAATGGTTTTGTTTAATTTTCAGGTCTGAATTTTCTTACTCAATTTTTCATGCATGAAGAAATTAACTATCCTGTTCTTTATTTCATTATATGTTCATGATGTTACCGCGCAATCTGTAGCTGTGAAGCTGGCCAATGCGGTTAAACAATTTGAGGCCGATCAGCAGGTGCGCCATGGCATCATCAGTTTATGCGTTGCAGATGCACAAACCGGCAAAACCCTGTATGAGCATTATTCGCAATTAGGTTTACCTGCAGCCAGCACCCAGAAATTATTTACCAGTGGAGCGGCTTTTGAATTGCTGGGGGCTAATTACCGGTATAAAACGCAATTGGGGTATGCCGGCCGCATAGAAAATGAAATTTTAAAAGGAGAAATTTATATAATAGGAAGCGGGGACCCCACATTAGGCAGCTGGCGATATAATAGCACTAAAGAAGAGGTAATACTTGATAAATGGATCTCGGCCCTTAAAAAACTGAAGATAAAAAAAGTGCAGGGTGGGGTGTGGAGTTTTTCACGAACAAACGAATGGTCTCCAACTATACCGGATGGATGGATCTGGCAGGATATCGGTAATTATTATGGAGCAGGTTGCGATTTCCTGAACTGGCACGAAAATCAATATGATTTAATACTGCGTCCGGGAAAAGCAGTTGGAGAAAAGGCTGAAATAATTGGCACAAAGCCAAAACTTGTTAATGCCGAATTATGGTGTGAGGTTACTACGGGTGAAAAAAACAGCGGTGATAACGCCTATATTTACCTGGCTCCGTACTCAGAATATGGTTATGTGCGCGGAACAATACCCATGGGGGTAAACGAGTTTACGATTTCGGGGTCTTTTCCTAAGCCTTCCCTGCAATTGGTTTCAACTATTACCGAAAATTTCCGAAGCCATGGAATAGCAGTAGATTCAAATTTGTTGGCTTTTCGAAAAGACTCATCGTTTTTACAGGATCAGAAAGTTTTGGAATCATTATTCTCACCAAATATCATTTCCGTTCATTATTCCCCACCCCTCGATAGCATCAATTACTGGTTTCTTCGAAAAAGCATTAACCTGTATGGAGAAGCGCTGATTAAAACCATTGCTTATGAAAAAAGCGGTTTGGGCAGTACCGAAAAAGGGGTTGAGCTGGTGCGCAGTTTCTGGGCTGAGCATGGCATTGATAAAGGAGCTGTTAATATTATCGATGGCAGCGGATTATCGCCTCAAAATCGTGTAACCACCGATGCCGAAGTAAAAGTTTTGCAATACGCCAAAACACGGCCGTGGTTCAACGTTTTTTACAATGCGTTGCCCGAATACAATGGAATGAAAATGAAAAGCGGTTCCATTGGCGGCGGCCGGGCTTTTGCCGGTTATCATACGGCAAAAGACGGAAAGCAGTACATTTTTTCGATCATAGTAAATAATTACGATGGATCGGCAGGAGAGGTGGTGAAGAAGATGTATAAGGTACTCGATGTGCTGAAATGATCTTTTTGATTCTTCGATCCTTCGACCCGCCAATAGTCGGGCAGGCTTCGCTCAGGACGCTCAGGATGCCTGAAAGAAAGATTTTAGTTTATCGTACAGCTGTTGTGGCATGGTAGTTTTTTGCATGCCATTGGCTGTTACAAAATACAATACCACACGGCCAACCGTTAGCAGCTTTTTATTTTCATTAAATACTTCCTGGTGAAATTCGATGCGGTGGTCGGCGGGTAATTCTTTCAGGGTGGTTTTAATGGTGAGCAAATCGTCGTAATGCGCGGTTCGTAAATAACGGCAATGCATTTCAATCACGGGCATAATTACACCCATGGCCTCCATATCTTTATAAGTAAATCCCAACTGACGTATTGATTCGGCACGGCCTACTTCAAAATACTGGGCATAGTTTCCATAGTACACAACATTCATCTGGTCGGTTTCGGCGTAACGCACCCGTATTTGTGTTTCGGATATAAACATGGTGAATGGTCAGTGGTCAGTGGTGAATGGTGAATGGTGAATGGTCAATGGTGAATAATGGCTCAATGGTGAATGTTCAATTGTTAATTCGGCGTTAAGTTATATTGACCATTCACCATTGACCATTGACGGGTTTATTTTCCCATGGCGCCATCGATGCTGTATTTGCCCGAGCCCATTAAAAAAATGCTAAAGAATCCGGCCAGGTAAAGAACGCCTGTTTCATCGCCGCCTTTATATCCTTTATTGATCATAAAAACTACCACCACAAAGGTGATCACAATTGGAATAACCATAATTCTGGTAAATAATCCCAATATTACAAATACAGCGCAAAACACTTCTGCAAACAGTACCAGCATCAACGATGGCATTGAGCCTGCGTGAAACGGGTCGGGAAAGCTATGTTGTTTCTCGGCAAAGTGCTTTAGTTTGTCAATACCATGATTAATTAAAAGCATTAATCCGAACGTAACCCGTAATAACAAAACAGCAATGTTAAATGATGTTTCGGAACAGGCGGTACTCAGTAGTCTTTTCATGAGTTGGTTTTTAGGTGCTCAAAAATAAGGGTATTTGTTTTTTTACCATTTAGTATTAAAAAGAATTGTTAATCCTGCTATTTATCCACATGTGTTTGGAACGATGTTTGGTTTAAGAAGAAATATTTAGAAACTTTACTTCGTTTTACCTACATATAAGGATACGGAATGAAAAAAACGACAGCCTTCATAACCCTTTTAGGTCTTTTCTCTTTCACATATGCCCAACAAACCCGTGTTATAAACGATCCCCAGGCCACCTTTAAGCAAGCCAAAGAATTCTTTCAGCGGGAACAATACAGTCTGGCATATCCTTTATTAAAAGACCTTCAGTTACAGCAGGCCCCAGCCGACCAAAGCGGGCAGGCCATCAATTATCAGGAAATAAAATATTATACAATAGTGTGCGCCCTGAAACAAAATGAACAGGGGGCTGTGGCAAAGGCACGTGATTTTATTAATCTCGAAGATAATTCGGCACGAGTGCAAATGATGAGCTTTCATTTGGCCGAATATTATTTTCGTCAGAAAGATTATGGCGAAGCAACCACATTATACGAAAGCGCCAATATCAGCAACCTCAGCAACCGCGAAATTGCCGACATGAAATTTCATCTTGGCTATACCCATTTTGTGGCCAAACGGTTCGATAAAGCAAAGCCGATGTTCGATGCCATCAGGCAAATAAAGAACGACCCCAATTATGCCGATGCCAATTACTACTACGGTTTTATTTGTTTTTATGAAAAGAAGTATAAAGAAGCACTGGATGCGTTTACAATAGTTGAAGATCATCCCAATTACGGCAAAGTTGTTCCCTATTATATTGCCAATATTTATTATTCGCTTGGTCAAAAAGATAAGGCGCTGGAATATGCCGAGGCTAAATTGAAACGCGGCAACCTGTATTATGATGTGCAGATGCGCCAGATGGTAGGACATGCCTATTTCGAGAAAAAGCAATTCGATAAGGCGTTACCTTACCTCGAAGCCTATGTAAGCAAGGCCGATAGTGTAAAAAGAGAAGATATATACGAGCTTTCCTATTGTTATTACGAAGCCAAAAACTGGAACAAAGCTATTGACGGATTTAAACAAATAAGCGGTAAAGAAGATTCGCTGGCCCAAAATGCCATGTACCTGTTAGGCGATGCTTATTTAAGAACCGGTCAAAAGGCCAATGCCCGTAACGCCTTTTTACTGTGCGCGCATAACAGCAGCAATCCAAAACAGCAGGAAGTTTCGCAGTATAACTATGCCAAGCTTTCGTACGAACTGGGCTACCAGGATGTTGCTTTAAACGAGTTGCAGGAGTTTTTACAAAAATACCCGCAGTCTGATTATACCAACGAGGCCAAGGAACTACTGGTAAACATGCTGGCCAGCACCAATAACTATAAAGATGCGCTGATACTGATCGAAAGTGTAAAATCGCCATCGCCCAACGCACGGCGGGTATACCCGGTAGTATTATACGGCCGGGCAACGGAATTAATAAATGATGGCATGCTGGTAAGCGCCAACGACCTGCTTACCCGGGCCGAGTCGGATGCCAATAACACTTCCGTGTTGCCGCAAATACAATTCTGGAAAGGTGAAATAGGCTACCGGTTAAATAAACCCGATGATGCCATCCGTTACTTTTTCGAATACCTGAAACGGCCGGTTTCATATGGAGAAATAAATCCAAATAATGCCAAATACAACCTCGGTTATTGTTTTTTGAAAAGAGAAAATTATAACCAGGCGCTGGGATTTTTTGAGCAGGTGGTTAAAGACCCGAAGATCAATGCATCGCCTATGGAACAGGATGCGTATGTACGCAGTGCAGACTGTTACTATATGAGCCGCGACTTTAAACGCGCGCTGGCCATGTACGATAAGATCATTGGTTATTCATGGGCGTCGGGCGATTATGCTACTTTTCAGAAAGCCATGATAACCGGCGTAAATAATGATAAAGAGAAGATCAATTTATTAAGTACTATCAGTCGCCGCTATCCGGGATCAAATTTGAGTGCCGATGCCAATATGGAAATCGCCATGACTTATATAGCCGGCGAGCAGTTTCAGCAGGCCATTCCTTTTTTAAAGAATGTGATCAGTGATCCGGTGTCGTCGCTGAAACCCAAGGCTTATCTTAAAATGGGTATTGCGTATTATAACCTGAATAACGATAATGAAGCGTTGAAGCAATATACAGCCGTTTTACAGCAGTTCCCCAATTCGCCCGAGGCCGATGCGGCGCTTGAAAATGCCCGTATCATTTATGTTGAACAGGGTAAAACAAACGAATATATAGCCTTTGCCCGTTCGATGGGTAAAGAAATTACAACTAACCAGGAAGATGAGCTGATGTATCAGCAGGCCGAAGTGCAATTCAATAATGGGAATTTTCCGGCTGCTGCGAAAAAATTTGAGGAATATATTACCCGTTTCCCCGACGGAAAATATTCACTCGAAGCATTGTATTACAAAAGCGAAATATATTTTAATCAGAAAGATTGGGCAAAAGCCGCCGAAGGGTACGAAAAACTGGCCGATCTGGTGCCTAACAAATTCGGAGAAAAGGCACTGTTGAATGCGGCGCGGTTAAATTTCTTTGAGTTGAAGAACTACGATAAATCGGAAAAATATTTTTCGAAGCTGAAAGAATTTGCCGGCTCACAGGAAAATAAGCTCGAGGCTATGCGCGGTTTACTGCGTAGCCAGTACCAATTACAAAAATGGAACGATGCCGTTACCAATGCCAAAGAATTGCTGAATCAAAAAGGCATAGGGTCTGATGATAAAGTGCTGGCCAATATGGCTATTGCCAAATCATTTCAAACCGCCAATCAGTGCGATCAGGCAATAACGTATTACAGAACGGTAGCTTCATTAAATAAATCGGCTTATGGCGCCGAAGCGCGTTATGAAATTGCCCATTGCTTTTTTGTTCAGGATCGTATGAACGATGCCGAAAAGGCCGCATTTGAAGTGGTGAACAAAGCCGGTTCATACGAAACATGGGTTACCAAAGCTTATTTATTACTCGGCGATGTTTATTTAAAAGAGAAAGATTATTTCAATGCCAAGGCCACTTTTCAGAGTATAGTTGATAATGCCAAACTCGAAGACCTGCGTCAGGAAGCCGACCGCAAACTGAAGCAAACGGTGGAAGAGGAGCGGAAGAATAGTAAAGTGGGCGGATAGCAGGATTACCGATTCACCATTCACGATTCACGAACATTGTTTCAGATGAATAAACAAGTTAAATTATCAGTTTTCATTTTCAGTGGATGCATTTTTGGCGCAGCAGGTTTTGTGCATGCACAGGAACCTAATAAAGGCAAAACCATTGATGTTACCTCTACTTTTAAACCGGTTTTACGGGAGGCTTCAAAAATTAATTTCAATGCTACGGAACCGGCAGCAGATACTACCAAACCGAGGCTTAACTATAATATACCTGCACAAAATTTATTTTTTACTTATCAGCCGGCGGGATTGCATCCGGTAGCTTTAAAAGTTGATTCGCTGGGCTCGTGGCAGTACAGCAATTATATTAAAGCAGGTATAGGTAATGTTCACCAGCCGTTTGTGAAAGCAGGTTTTAGTTTTGGCGATGGCAAAAGCACTTTCTTCAACGTGTTTGCCAATCACTATACCTCAAAGGGCGATCTGCCTTTTCAAAAGAATAGTCAAACAGCAGTAGCCGCCGCAGCTACATACAAAACACCCAAAAATCTTGAATGGAACGGAAGCATCGGTTTCAGAAGCGATGATTATTATTTATATGGGTACCAGCCCGATTCGCTGAAATTTTCGAAGGATGATCTGCGGCAACAGTTTCAGACCATTGAAGCAAAAGTTGATTTCCGCAATATAAATCCTACTGAGTTTGGATTGAATTATCATCCCAGCATTCGCGTAAGTGGCTTCAGTGATAAACACACTGGCATAGGCAAAGGAAGTGAAACCAATACCGTAGTAAATCTTCCGTTAGAGAAAACCTTTGGCGACAACTTTGCGTTCGACCTGGGCGCTACTGCCGATCTTACCAATTATAAAAAAGGCAAGGATGGCGACAAGCTAAAAGATCAGAACAATTTATACCTTGTTTCGGCAGCTGTTGTGGCTAAAACCAGTAACCTGTATATACATGCCGGTATTTTGCCGTCGTGGGACCAGAAAGATTTTCACATGCTGCCCAATATCACGGCAGATGTTACTACCAACGACAAGAAATTTACCATTCAGGCCGGTTGGATAGGGTATTATAATAAAGGATCTTATCAGCGCTTTGCGTCTATTAATCCCTGGCTTGTACAGCCCGATTCACTGTTCAACACCCGCGTGGTTGAAATGTATGGTGGTATAAAAGGTTCGCTGGGTAATCATTTCTCCTGGTCAGCTAAAGTGGGTGTGCTTACTTACAAAAATATGCCGTTGTTCGTAAATGATACGCTGGCTGGTAATACCTTTAATATACGGTACGAGCCAAAAATGAATGCATTACAACTGCACAGCGAAATGGCCTATACCATTGGGGAATCGTTCAGGGCTTCGGCAGGGGTTACCTTCAACAACTTTTACGGGTTGGAGCGGGAGAAAAGGGCATGGGGCTTAATACCTGTTGAGTTGAATGCGTCGGTGCGCTGGCAAATGTTAAAAGACCTGTGGTTTTACAGCGAATTGTGGACGTGGAAAGGCGCCCGCTTTATAGGCAAAAACGGTGAAAGTTTCAAAGGCGATAAAGCTTTTGATCTCAATGCCGGCGCCGAGTTTCGTATAACCAAAAACTTCAATCTGTGGGTACAGTTCAATAACCTGTTAAACGACGAATACGAACGCTGGCACCAGTATAAGGTATTTGGGTTTAATGTTTTGGGCGGAATTACTTACTCTTTTAATACGAAATAGGGGAATGGGCGACCGGGAGGGTGAACTAATTGGCCCTGCAACGGAAGTAACCGCCTTTGTAAGTGAAATAATACCGGAAGTAAGGGAAGTAATGCCGGCTGTATAGGTGATGATACCCGCTGTTAGGGAAATTATGCCGTCAGCAGGCGAACTTGTTCCTTTTGTAAGGGAGTTAGAACCGGTCGTAAGATAAATTCTATCGTCTGTCAGCTTACAAATGCCTCCTGCAATGCTGCAAACACCCTCGGCAGGTCTGCTGGCCTCGCCTGTAAGGTGAATAATCTGTTTTGAAAGTGAACTAACTTCGTTTGCAGGTGAACTTCTTACTCCTGTAGGGGAAATAATATCGTCTGTAAGGGAACTTTTATCCTTTGCCAGGGAATGATACCGTCTGTAAGCGAACTTTTTATGTTTGCAAGGTTGCAAACCACGTTTGTAGCCTTGCAAGTGGTATCAGTTCCCTTGTTGAACCAGGAAGTTCCCTTGTTTTAGTAACTACTTCCCTTACATGAGCTGTTAGTTCCCCTGGTGAACCAAAAAGATCCCTTGTTTTAGCAACTGGTTCCCTTGCAGAAGCAAATAATCCGCTTACATAGGCTATTGGTTGCGTTGCAGAAGCAAAAAGTTCCCTTATATTGGTAATAAGGTCACGTAGACAGGTTTGTAGAACGGTGGATAAAGGTTTTAGGAAAATTCTGTCTTTCATACCGGAAAATTTTTGTTCTTTGCAGAAGTAAACCACAGAATTATGACAAATGTGCTGGTTAGTTATCTGCTGCAACATAAAAGCATCAGCATACCGGGGCTGGGATCGATGTATATTGAGCGTATTCCGGCGCAAACCGATTTTGTGAACCGTCGTATTCTTCCTCCTGATTATCACTTCAGATTCGATAAATATTTTGATGCGCCCGATAAGGATTTTTTCACCTATCTGGCCAAACAACAAAACATAGCCGATTACGAAGCCATTAAATGGTATAACGAATGGGCATACGAGCTGCGCAGCAAATTGCGCGAAGGCCATGTGGTTGAATGGGAGGGGATCGGGTTATTAAAAAAAGATATATCGGGCGAAATTGTATTTGAATCGGCCGGCCGTATTCCCAGTTTACAGGAACCAACGCAGGCCAACAGAGTTATTCATACCCACACACAGCATACCATGCTGGTAGGCGATACCGAAGTTACCCGCAAAATTTACCCCAACGACAATACCGTTGAGCATAATGGCGAGGCGCCTGCCGATGAACAGCCAATG
>Ga0114129_10006709_pt1 | contig 16345 bp, 13 predicted proteins | sample RhiMetdeltSRZDD1_FD_80071 | JGI IMG/M metagenome (GOLD analysis project Ga0114129, IMG submission 80071) | Populus rhizosphere microbial communities from Tennessee, USA - Rhizosphere MetaG P. deltoides SRZDD1 (version 2) (version 2) | ecosystem: Host-associated > Plants > Roots > Rhizosphere >... | reverse complement strand
GCCGCCGGAGCGTAGCCAGGATTCGGGCCGGTTCCAGCCCTTCGAGGACTTGCAGACGAACCCCGAGACGGCCAGGAGCCGGAATCCGGTTCGGACGTTCCGGGCGCCCTTCGGCAGCGTCCAGCGCCAGAAGACCTTCACGGTCGCGTCGTGGCAGGAGATCACGGCATCCCGCCGGGAGTTGTCGCGAGCGACCGAGCAGCCCCCGCTGCCCTTGAGCTTGTTGATCGGACCCCTCCGAACGAACGCGTTGCCGTTCTGCGTGACCGTCTTCCTGGAGCGCTGATACAGCGCGACCCGTACGGGTGTGTTCGCCGAGGATTGCGTCTGCCCCGTATAGGCGGTCGCGGTGATCCGGACGAAGTACTTGCCGACCGGCACCTTCGCGGCGGAATCGTTCCGGCCGTTCCAGATGTAATGGTGGGTTCCCGTGACCAGGTTCCCGATCTCATCGTGCCGCACGTTCGCGCCGCAACAGCCGCCGTCCGCAGCCGCGTGGAAGATGTCGAACTTGATCGGGTTCGAGTTCCCCTCGAGCCGGTAGGCGACGTTGGTCGTGTCCTTGTAGCCGTTCACGACTCGCGGGAAGAACGGATTGGGCTTGATCGAGGTGATCCTCACGAGGTGCGGCTTCAGCGTGAAGAACCGCCGCCGTTTCAGGGTGCTGCCGTCGTAGACGGCGACCTGGTACTGCGTCGACGTCGTGACCGACTGCGCGGGCCAGCTGAACGACACGGTCTTGGGAGACGTGTCCGGGTTCGGATCGATGTGCACCGTGTCGGAGTGCACGGTCGTCCCGTCCTTGATCAGCTTGATGGTGAAGGTCTTGGCCGGGTCGTACTTCGGCCCTACGTCGTCGAACGAGAACGTGACCTGGGCGGGGCCTGAGAACGGAGAGAAGAAGGTGACCGCGTCGCTGGGGAAGCTGATCGTGGAGACGCTGTAGAAGGCCAGTGCCGGAGCCGCACCGAGCAGTTCCATCCCGAGCGCGAGGACGGCGACGAGCGCGACGGATCGTTTCCTCATGGGGGTCGCCGAATCGTAGCGGACCCTGTCAAGGACCGCTCTCCGTGGTCACTCCGATTCGGCGGCGAACTCGGCCCGGACGCCGAGCAGGCGAACGGGCCGATCCAGGTGCGGGAACCGTTCCAAGGCCGCGCGGGACGCCGACGCGATCGCGTCGGCGTCTCGCGCCGGCTCCGGAAGTTGCACGCCGCGCGTCTTCGTCGTGAAGGGCGCGAAGCGCACCTTCACGACGATCCGCGCGGCCGCCCTCCCGTCTTTCGCCACGTCCTCCGCGGTCTGCCGGGCGATCCGATCGAGCTCCCGTTCGATCTCCTCCCGCGTCGACAGGTCTCGCTGGAAGGTGTGCTCGCGGCTCACCGCCTTCGGCACGTAGGCCTCGCCGCTCACCGAACGGTCGCCCTCGCCGCGAGCCAGGCTCGCGAACCACGGGCCGGTGCTCGGGCCGAACCGGTCGGCGAGCGCCTCGACGGGTGTCGCCGCGAGCTCGCCGACGGTCCGGATCCCCATCACCGCGAGTTTCTGCGCCGTCTTGTTCCCGAGACCCCACAGCGCGTCGACCGGCTGCGGGTCCATCACCTCGTGCCACTGGTCGGAGGTCAGGGTGAACACCCCGGCCGGCTTGCCCATCTCCGTGGCGATCTTCGCCTGGAGTTTGTTGTCGCCGATCCCGATCGTGCACCACAGCTCGGTGCGCTCGACGACGTGGGCCTGGATCTCGCGCGCGAGTGCCTCCGGGTCGGTGGTCTCGACCGCGATGAAGGCCTCGTCCCATCCCATCACCTGGACGACGAAGCCGAACGAGCGGAGCGCGTCCATCACGTGTCGCGACGCTTCGAGGTAGGTCTCGGCGTCGACGGGGAGGAAGACGGCGTCCGGGACGCGCTTCAACGCCGTCCGGAGCGCCATCCCGGAACGGACGCCGAACCGCCGCGCTTCGTACGAGGCGGTCGAGACGACCCCGCGCTTGGTCGGATCGCCGTCGCCGCCGACGACCACCGGCCGCCCTCGGAGCTCGGGTCGCCGGAGCATCTCGACGGCGGCGAGGAACTGATCGAGGTCGACGTGGAAGACGAAGGGGGTCATCGGGACCGGCCGACTATGCGGCCCCGGCGCTGTCGAGCGCCGCGAGCAAACGCTGCACCGGCCCCTTCAGTCCGTGCTCCTCGGCCAGCTCCTTCAGCGCGACGTCGTCTCGCTCGCCGGACCAGACCGAGAGCGCGGCGGTGCCGTTCACGGGGACCAGGCGCTGCATGTCCGCGAGGTAGTCCTTCGACTCCAGGATCCGCGCGCGGAGCGCAGGCTTCCCCTTCAAGGGCCCTGGCCGCGGGCTGGCTTCGGCCGCGTCGGCGATCAGGTCGTCGAGGGACGCGTACGTGAGGATCAGCGCCTTGGCGGTCTTCTCGCCGACGCCCCTCACGCCGGGCAGCTCGTCCGACGGATCCCCTCGCAGGATCGCGAACTCCGCATATCGGGATGCCGGCACGCCGTACTTCTCGAGCACCCCCGCCTCGTCGTACTCCGCGAGCTCCGAGACTCCCCGGAGCGTGTAGAGCAGCTTCACGACCGGGTCGCGGACGAGCTGGATCAGGTCTCGATCACCCGACACGATCTCGAGGAGGTCGTCCTCGTCGGCTTCGAGCGCGAACGCCCCGATCGCGTCCTCGGCCTCCCAACCCTCGGACTCGGCCTGGAGCATCCCGCTCCTGTCCAGGATCTGACGGAGGAGCTGGAACTGGACGGTCAACACCTCGGGCTCCTCCGGACGGTTCGCCTTGTAGCCGGCGAAGATGTCGGTGCGGGCGACGGGGCGCCAGTCGTGGTCGTAGACGTGGACGACCTCGTCGGGCCTTCGCGAGGCGATCAGCCGGTTCACCATGTCGAGGTACCCGTGAACGGCGTTCACCTGCCGCCCGTCGGGCGCCTTCACCGAATCCGGCATCGCGAAGAACGCCCGGTAGGTGAGGCTCGAGACGTCCAGGATCAACCGGTGCGTCACGAGCAGAGCGTATCCGGGCCCGCCGTCGTGTCGGCCGGCCCGGTCGGGGCGCCGGAAGGCGTTCGCGAGAGGCCGCGTCGGTGTGCGAGGCTTGCGCGTCGGAAGGAGGTCACTCGGTGGATCCCTGGTACCTCCCCCTGAAGCTCGTGCACGTGCTCTCCGCGATCGTCGCGGTGGGCTCCAACGTCACCTATTTCATCTGGCTCGCCGCGATGCGCGGCCGGTCCCAGCAGGAGCAGTCGTTCGCGCTGCGGACGATCAAGGTGATCGATTCGCGGTTGGCGAACCCGGCCTACGCGATCCTGCCGATCACCGGCGTGATCATGGTGCTGCTCAACCACATCGGGTTCACCACGTTCTGGGTCGCGGCCGCGATCGTCCTCTACATCCTGGTCGGGGTGTTCGCAGGTGCGCTCTTCGCGCCGGCGCTCCGGCGACTGTCCGAGATCGTCGATCGCGAGGGACCGGACTCGCCCGGCTACGCGGACGCGATGAAGCGCACGAGCGCGCGAGGTCTCCTCACGATGCTGCCGATCGCCGGGATCCTCTACGTGATGGTGCTGAAGCCGACGCCGTAGCCGGTCAGTCGCCGCGCTTCGCGGGGAGGAGGCCCTTCCCCAGGAGCCCGATGCCCACCGCCGCGAGGACGGCGAGCGTCGTCACCAGGAGCATCACGATCAACGTCACGGCCATCGCGCTGGGAACCCCGTCGCCCGCGATCTCGACGATCGCGTAGATCGAGATCGCGATCCAGAAGAGGATCGCGACGATCCAGGCCAGGATCGCGTAGAACGCGAACGACCCCAGCGCAACGAGCAGTCCGGTTCCCGTGCCCTCGCCGTACCGCGGCATGCGCGCAGCCTAGCGGTGGGCGGGTGCTAGCGTCGGCGGCGTCATGGAGCTTTCGCCGAGGCGGACGCCGTGGGGAGCGATCGCGGCCGCTTCGGTCGGGTTCCTGGCCGAGGCGGTCGTCGCCTCGACGCTGGATTCGCCGCTCCAACCGGTGCTGGCCGCCGGCGCGCACCCACGAGGTCCGTTCGCGTGGCTCGCGCGGGTGATCGGGCTCGAGCAGATCGGCTCGGCGCTCCCGGTCGTGTCGGTCCTCGTCGTGATCGCTGCCTTCGCCGGGTTCCTCGCGCTCCTGCGGGCGGCGTGGCTCGGTGAGCTGTCGCTCCGGATGGCGCTGGGGCTCGCCGTCGCGTTCCACGTCGCGCTCCTGTTCCTGCCGCTGCTGTTCTCGCGCGACGTCTACTCGTACATCGCGCACGGCGAGATCGTGTCGGTGCATCACGCGAACCCGTACGTGGCCACGCCGGCGGAGTTCCCGAGCTACCTGACGCGATGGCTGGTCGGCCCGAAGTGGGTCGACACGCCGTCCGTGTACGGGCCTTTGTTCTCCCTGTTCGCGGCGGTGGTGACGACGACGACCCGCCGCATCGACGTGCTGACCGATGTGTTCCGTGTCGTCGCGATCGTCGTGAGCCTGCTGACCACCGCGGTGATCGCGGCAACGGTGGGTCGTGCCCGACCGGATCGGGCCTCGTTCGCCGTCGCGGCGTTCGGGCTGAACCCCGTGATCCTGTTCCAGTCCGTGGCGAGCGGTCACAACGATCTGCTGGTCGCGCTGGCGATCGCGGTCGCGGCGTGGCTGGTCATGCGGGATCGAACGATGCTCTCGGCGGCCGTGTTGACCGTCGGAGCGCTGATCAAGGCAACGGGGTTGCTGCCCCTGGTGCTCCTCCTGGTGTGGGTGGGGTTCCGGCGAGGGCGCGGCGACCGCGCTCGCGCGGTCGCCGCGCACGCGGCGGCGCCGATCGCGATCGCGATCGCCGCCGCCGCCCCCTTCTTCCAGCTCAAGGACCCGACGCTCGGGATGCTCGAGCTCGCCGGGCACGAGGGGTGGCTCGCCCCCTCGCGCTTCTTCCGACGGGCGCTGGATGCCGTGAGCGGCGACACGCTCGGGGTCGTCGCGCGCGTCGCCTTCGCGTTGGCGCTCGTCGTCGCGCTCGTCTGGCTCGTGCGCGCTCTGGCTCGGGGCGCTGCTTCCGGCTTCCCCTCCGAGGAGCTGCTCGCCGGGTGGGCATGGTCGCTGCTCGCGCTGACGTTGCTCGGCCCGATCCTGTTGCCCTGGTACCTCGCGTGGTCGTTGCCGCTGATCTGGGTGCTGCCGTTCGTGCCGCGAACCGTGCTGATCGCGCTGTCCGGTGCGCTCGCGCTCTCGCAATGGACGGCGGAGCCGCGCCTGTATCCGGGGGCGTACGACGTCAGCGTGCTGGTCGGTCACTACGTCCTGACGCCGGCCGTGATCGGGCTGCTGGTCTGGCTGGCGGTGGACCTACGCCGCCGCCTGTCGATCCCGCTGGCGCTGCACGAGGAACACGGCGAGGCCTCCGAGGCCCGTCAGGACGGCGGCGCCGATCGCCACGCCGAGATCCTGGAGCCGTAGCCCGAGCCGGTCGAGCAGGACCGCCGCGATCGTCAGCCCGGCGGCTCCGAACGCCGGCGCCGTCGCGATCACGAGCACGACGTCGTCGAATGCGCTCCGCGCGTACCCCAACCCGAGGATCCCGAGTGCCACCAGGATCCCCGTGGAGGCGAACGAGATCGCGACGCCGGACGACGGTCCGAACTCCAAGGGCTCCAGGATCTCTCCGGGCGTGCAGCACCGGTCGACCGACGCGAAGATGCCGCCTCCGTACGGGAACAAGCGACGGTCGTTCGCAGCGTCAGCCGGCCGGTAGAACGCAGGAACCACGACGATCTCTGCCCGCCCTCGATCAGGGATCGAGTCGATCGTCGTTCGCGACAGCGCATCGAACTCGGGGTCGCCGCGGGTCGTCGCGCGTCCCTCGAACAGGTCCGACACGGTCCCGACGAAGACGTAGACGTCCGCCGCTCGATCGGGCGGCAGGGCAGCGCGCGCGAGGTTCGCGACCCGGGCGGCCAGGAACGTTGATGTCACGTCACCGTCATCGACCGGGAAGACGATCGGCGTGCCCGGGGCGATGTCGAGCGTTTCGCTCGCGCGTTCGAGCGAGCGCGCTTCGTGGATCGAGGCGAAGGGCTCCTGTCGGAGCCAGGCGAGGAGCCCGCCTGTGACCATCCAACCGGCGAGGGCAGCGACGGCGAGCCAGCCCAGAGCGCGTCGCCAGCCGAGCCGAGAACGCAGCCACGACAGACCGAGCGCGGCGGCGATCGGCACCGCGAAACCGAACGTGACGAAGCGATCGGGCGGGAACCACCCGGTGATCCATCCGAGCGGAACCGCGACCGCGGTCACGACGAGCCAGGAGGCGAGGAACCGCCGGAGGAACCCCTCGGCTTCGAACCACACCCCCGGGATCGCCAACGGCACCGCGATCCATTGCACGTACCGAGCGGCGCGCAGCCGGAACCGCTCCCGGTAGGCGTCGACCAGCACCCGATCGAGGCCCGCCTGCCGGAGGTAGGCGTCCTTCGAGGTCGGTGCGTCGATCGGTCCTGGACCGGCCAGCGTTGCGAGTACCCCGGCGCCCGCGACGAGGCCACCGGCGGTCGCCGCGAGCACCGTGTCGCGGGCCTCGTCGCGGGCGCCGCCCACCCACGCCAGCGCCGCCTCGCCGAGCAGGATCGCGATCCCCACCAGGAGGAACGGCAGGTGCGCGAGCCCGCCTGCGGCGAGGAGCATCGCGGCGAAACCCCACCTCCGCCGTGCGCCGGCCAGGCACGCCGCCGCGGCCAGGAATGGCGCGACCAGCACGAGGTTGGCGAGGTAGCCAGCGACCAGGTGCACCGCGAAGACCCCGGCCAGGAACCCTGCGAGCCACCAGGCGCGGCCGCCGCCGGCGCGGACCAGCGCCGCCGCCGTGGCCCCGACGGCGACCCCCAACGCCGACGCCAGTCCGGCCGTGACCGCGGCGACGTTCAGGTTGAGCGTCCCGGCCAGCGCCGCCGCGAGTGCCGGCGCCCCCGGACGGCTCCCGATCCACGAAAGCCCCTCGGCCGCGCCCACCCGGGTCCACCACAGGTAGACCGGCACGTCCGGTCCGACGCCGAACCGGAACCCGTCGATCGCGTACGGCCACAGGAAGACGACGAGCAGGACCACGACGAGCCCGACGAACCACCGCAACCCGCGACGGTCCGGCGGCGCCCGCACCCCGCTACGAGGTCGCGGAGAAGACGCCCCGCGCAGCCACGGTGGTCACTCCGCCGGCGTCGGTCAGCGCCGAGCAGGAGAACACGCCCCCGACGTTGTCGGGCAGCGCCGGCGTGATCGTGACGCTGCACTCGCCGTTTGCCGACGCGAAGGCGAGCGGACCGTCGGGGCTGGCGACCGTGAAGCCGAGCGTGCGATCCGCGCTCGTCCGCGCCTGGCTGACGAACGCCGCTCCCGTGAGTCGCAACTCCGCCGGTCCGGATCCGCGCCAGATCAGATCCATCGATCCCGGTGGCGGGGCCCACACGGCCGGCAGCACGAGCTGGTTCATCGGGACGGTGCTGGAGAGACCTCCGGAGAGGATCAGGGTGGCGACGCCGGCGGACAACGGGCTCGCCGGGCCGGGGGATGCGCTCTCGGACGGCGCCGGGGACGGCGATACGGACTCGGACGGCGCGGGCGGCGGCGAGACCGTGAAGTTGCCGTGGCCGATGCCGGTCTCCGAGCAGGCCGTCCCGACCGCGAGGAACGCGATCGCAACGAACGTCAGCGTTCGGGCCGGTGATCCCCGCATCCGTTGCGAGCGTACCCCACGTCCCCGTCCCACCAGCAACGGACGGGCCGCGGAACACCCACTGTTAGCATCGCCCGCATGCTGCCCCGGGAGCTGGTCGAGGAGGTCCTGCGCGCCGCCCGCCGCCGAGGTGGCTCGTTCTCGGAGCTGTTCGTCGAGGAGCGAACCTCGACCTCGATCAGGCTCGACGACGGCAAGGTCGAGGAGCTCACCACTGGCCTGGACCGCGGCGCAGGGGTCCGCGTGGCCCTCGGCACCTCCTACGGGTACGCGTTCTCGAACCGCCTCGACCGCGAGTCGCTGCTGGCCGCGGCCGAGGCGGCGAGCGTGGCTCTCACCGAAGGCCAGCCCGGCACGGTCGTCGACCTCACCGAACGCGAAGGTGCCGGCACGAACCGGACCGAGCGCCCGGCCGGCACATTCCCGGCCGCCGACAAGGTCGCCTGGCTGCGCGAGCTCGACGACGCGGCGCGTTCCCTCAGCTCGGAGGTCGTCCAGGTGATCGGGGTGTACGGCGACTCGCTCCAGCGGCGGTCGATCGCGAACTCCGACGGCGTGTGGGTGCACGAGGACCGTCCGCGGATCCGTCTCGCGTCCCAGGTCGTCGCGGCCCGCGAAGGGAACATCCAGACCGGCATGTTCGGTCCGGCCGCGTGCGCCGGCGTCGAGTTCTTCGAACGGTTCACGGCGAAGGCGATCGGCGAGAAGGCGGCCCAGCGAGCCCTCACGATGCTCGAGTCGATCCCGGCCCCGGCGGGGGAGATGCCGGTCGTCCTGGCGCCCGGGATGGGCGGGGTGCTGTTCCACGAGGCCGTGGGGCACCCGCTCGAGGCCGACGCGGTGGACAAGGAGGCGAGCGTCTACCGCGGGTTGGTCGGGACCCGGTGCGCCGGCGAGCTGGTGAACGGGGTCGACGACGCCACGATCCCGAACGGCTGGGGTTCGTACGACTTCGACGACGAGGCCGAGCCCGGTCAGCGCACGGTGCTGTTCGAGGACGGTGTCCTGCAGGGCTTCCTCTACGACCGTCTGCGGGCGTCGAAGGAGGGCGTCGGGTCGACGGGCAACGGCCGACGCGAGTCGTACGCGTCCCCGCCGATCCCGCGGATGACGAACACGAACATCCTGGCCGGCGTGTCCAAGGCCGACGCGATCATCCGGGACACCGAGCGAGGCGTGTTCGTGACGTCCCTCGGCGGCGGGCAGGTGAACCCGGCGTCCGGCGACTTCGTCTTCGGGGTCTCGGAAGGGTTCCTGATCGAACGGGGCGAGGTCACCACGCCGGTCCGCGGCGCGAACCTGATCGGCCGGGCGATCCAGGTGATGAGCGCGGTCGACGCGGTCGCCGACGATTTCGACACCTGGGAGGGGATCTGCGGCAAGGACGGACAGCAGGCGCCGGTCGGGAGCGGTTCCCCGACGCTCCGGATCTCGAAGATCACGGTGGGGGGCACCGGTGCCTGAGCTCGACGATTTGTGCCGGACCGCCGTCGAAGCCGCGGAGTCCGACGAGGCCGTCGAGGCGTACGCGGAGGAGTCGCGCCGGACCGAGGCCAGCGCGCTCCGGGGCGAGGTCGAGGGGCTGGAGTTCGCCGAGTCGAGGGGCGTCGGGGTGCGGGTGATCCGGGACGGCCGCCTCGGCTACGCGTGGGCGGCCGACCCGGATCAGGACGAGGTCCGCGAGGCCGTTCGGCGAGCGCGGGAGAACGCGGCGCTCGCCGCCCCCGACGAGCACAACGTGCTCCCGGAGCCGGCCGACTGGACCCCGATCCCCGAGCTGTTCCGGGAGGAGTCGGCGGCGATCGGTGCGGACGACAAGACCCGGCTGGCCCTGGCGCTCGAGGCTCGTGCGATCTCGCACGACCCTCGCGTCACGAAGATCGACGAGGCGCAGGTCGGCGACGCGGTCTCCCGCGTCGCGATCGCCTCGACCACGGGCGTCACCGCGGAGTACGGGCGGACGGATGCCTGGTGCCTGGCGGTGACCCTCGCGGTCGAAGGCGAGGAGACGCAGACCGGGTTCTCGTATCGGATCGCCCGGGGACTCCCGGAGCTCGACTGGGAGGCCGTCGCCGACGAGGCGGTCCAGCGGGGCGTCCGGATGCTCGGCGCCGGGAAGCCGCCGACGGCGCGGGTCCCCGTGGTGCTCGACACGTTCGCGGCGATGTCGTTCCTCGGCGTCCTGGCCGGCGCGCTGTCCGCCGACGCCGTGCAGAAGGGGCGGTCGCTCTTCGCCTCGTTGGTCGGCGAGCAGGTCGGGTCGGGGTTGTTCACGCTGGTCGACGACGGGACGAACGTCGCGGGCCCGGGCGCGGCGCCGTTCGACGATGAGGCGGTGCCGAGCGGGCGGACGGAGCTGTTCACCGAAGGCGTGCTGAACGGCTTCCTCCACGACACGTACACCGCGCACAAGGGCGGAACCGTTTCGACCGGCAACGGCAAGCGCGGCTACCGATCGCCGCCGGGCGTCGGGACGTCGAACTTCTACCTCGACGCGGGCGAGACGCCTGTCGAGGAACTCCTCCGCGACGCCGAGGGCGGCGTCCTGATCCAGGACGTCAGCGGGGTCCACTCGGGTGCGAACCCGATCAGCGGCGAGTTCAGCGTCGGGGCGACGGGGCTCCGCATCGCCGGCGGGAGCTTGGGGGAGCCGCTGCGGGAGATGACGATCGCCTCCACGCTCCCGGAGATGTTGACGGCGATCACCGGCGTGGGTGACGACCTGCGGTTCTTCTCCTCGGTCGGGACGCCCTCCGTGCTGATCGGCGAGATGACCCTGGCGGGTGTGTGATGGCGCGCATGGCTCGGCCGTCGACGCTCGTGCTGGTCGTCGGCTGGATCGTCGGCCCAGCGCTGATCCTGCTCGGGTCGTTCGTGCTCGCGGTGGCATCCTTCGCGGACGGCAGCGCGACCGAGCGCTCGATCACGATCGCTGCGGCGGCCGGGGTGATCGCGCTCGGCGTCGTGATCCTGCGGCTCGTCCCGTTCAGGGCCGTCGCCCGGGACTGATCTTCAGAGGCCGATCAGGCCTCGGGCGGTCAGCGCGAGCCCCACGACCGCGATCAACGCCGCGGATCCGACGGGCGCAAGCCGGAGGAGCCCGCGCGGCAGCCGTCCGTCCGCGAGGCCGCGCGCCCGGATCGCGACCGCGCCGACCGCGACGAGCGACGCCGCGAGCCCGACGCTGAACGCCGCGATCAGCAGGAGTCCGAGGGCGGTCCGTCCGAGCGAGACCGAACCGAGGAGGACGACGAGGGCGCTCGGCGACGGGAGGATCCCCCCGGAGAACGCCAGGGCCACCAGTCCGCGCCGCGACAGGGGTCTCGCCGGGTGCGGGTGGTCGTGGCCGTGGCGACGACGCTCGGCGAGCGCGTGGATCCGGGAGATGAGCAGCGCCGAGCCGAGCACGAGCGCGACCAACCCCGAAGCCAGCCCCAGCCACGGATAGACCCGCTCCGGCGAGAGGAGCTGCTCGGCCGAGAGGACCAGGACGCCGAGACCCAGGACCGAGGCGGTGTGCATCACGGAGACGGCGGCGCCCACCGCCACCGCCTGGCGGAGGGTGCCGCCGTTCCCGACGAGATAGGCGCCGATCAGGGTCTTGCCGTGCCCGGGCCCGAGCGCATGGACGGCGCCGACCGCGAGCGCGACCACGACCATCGCGGCGATCGCGATCGCCGAGAGGTCGGGGCGCGCGGCGAGGTCCGCGAGGAGGCCACCGCTCGGCGGAGCGGCGCTCGCCTGCCGGTCGGCGGCCAGCGGCGGTCCGCCCGGCCGGAACCCGATCGACGCGCTGCGCACGTCGATCGGCAGCACGCCCTTGGGGTAGGAGCGGAGCAGATCGCTCGGGCTCACGGCCGGCACGTTCGACGAGGTGATCGTGGCGAGGTCGCCCGCGGCGGTGACCTCGTGCCACCCGATCCGGTCCAGGTAGTTCGCGTCCTGCACCTCGAGACGATGGATCGATCCCTCGGCGAGCGCGGCGGACAGGTGGCAGACGAGGCGGAGGGTGCGGAGCCCGGCCTGCCCGGGGAGGAACGCGAGCGTGGACCCGCCCTGGGCGAGCGGCGTCGTGCGGCCGTCGATCTCGGTGCTCACGCCGCCGGCGAGCCGGCCGCACGACGCCGCCCGGTAGGCGGTGGACTCGGACCCCGAGACCACCGCGTCGCCGTCCCGATCGATCGCCTGCCGCTCGCGGAACGCGGGGATCTCGGCCATGTCGACCACGTAGTCCACGAGGACCTCGTCCGGGCGGACCACGACCCGGGCGGCGGTGTTGATCGTGAAGTTCCCGAGCGGATGGGCGAGCGCAGGTCCCCCGATCGAGAGCAGCGCGATCACCATCGCGGCGCAGAGCACCAACCGCTTCCGTCGAGCCACGAGCTTCCTCCCCATCGGCGCGCCCTCGCCGCTCCAGGGGTTCGCGCTCCCCGCCTGCCCGGATCACCGCGGTTCCGGATCACCTGCGCTGGAACGTTCAGCTAGACAAGCCATCCGCCAGGTGCGAGGATTCGCCGGTTCGGGACCTGGTGGGGCGACCTGCCGCGCCCTCGGCGGCGACGCCCCCGTGAGGGGAGGGGTCAGATGGCTTCGCGCGTCGACGAAAAGATGATCTCCGAGAAGGTGGCGCCGGTTCTCGTCGCGAGGACGCTCGGCCCCTTCGACCTGGTCGTGATCTTCGTCGCGATCGTCCTGTTCATCAACAACGCGGCCGGGTTGCAATTCGCCGGGCCCTCGGTCTTCATCTTCTGGATCGTCGCGTTCGCGACGTTCCTGATCACCGGGGCGTTCGTGACCGCCCAGCTCGGTCGGATGTTCCCCGAAGAGGGCTCGCTCTACGTCTGGACCCACAAGGTGCTGGGTCCGTTCTGGGGGTTCTTCGCGGGGTTCGTCGCCTGGTGGCCAGGGCCGATCTCGCTCGTGTTCATCGGGATCCTGTTCGCGAACTTCCTCCAGCAGTTCGCCGTGTTCGTGAAGCCGAGCTGCGAGTTCCCCTGCATCTTCACCGAGAACTGGCAGATCGGCGTGGTCGTCCTCTTGGTGATCTGGTTCAGCGCCTTGATGTCGTACCTGAAGATGCGCGTCACGCAGAACTACGTGAACATCCTCTTCTGGTTCTACGCCGGAGTGATCTTCCTGATCGGGTTCGCCGGCGTGTGGTGGTTGCTGAAGGGCAACGGGGCGGCGACGGACTTCGGGAAGGGATGGGACCCCTTCCAGGGCGAGACGCTGGCGCTCGGCCTCCCGGCGAACCTCACGTTCTTCTCGTTCGCGATCCTGGCGCTCCTCGGGATCGAGACGCCGCTGAACATGGGGGCCGAGGTGACGGGCGGCGAGAAGGCGATCCGCACGTTCCTCCTCTGGGGCTGCGGGATCGTGATGTTCGCCTACCTCTGGGCCACCTGGGGGAACATGGTCGTGATCCAGGCCGGTGGCGCGAACGGCACCACGGGCGGCGCCGAGACGATCGGTCTCGCGCTGGGGCGGTGGACCGGCGCGGCCGCGGCCCTCGTGATGGCCTGGGTCGTGCTGACGGTCGCGGTCGTCTACAACTACTCGTTCGGGCGGCTGCTGTTCGTGTCCGGGATGGAGAAACGGCTCCCGCACCAGTTCGGGAAGGTCAACCGGAACAAGGTGCCGGCCAACGCGATCACGCTCCAGAGCGCGATCTCGACGATCATCGCCGTGGTGATCTTCTTCGTCTTCGGATCGGGCGAGACCGACCCGTACCGGTACTTCTACGGGCTCTACGCCGGCGTGACGATCGTGTGGTGCATCTCGACCGCACTGCTGTTCCTGGACATCTTCTTCGCGAAGCGGGCGGAGCCCGAGCGGTTCGAGCGCGAGCGGCGAGCGCCCGTCGGCTGGCTCTACATCTGCGGGGTCGTGGGTTTCATCGTCAACATCCTCGCGGTGCTCTTCATCTTCGTCGGCTCCTGGTATCCGGTATCGGATTCGAACCCGACCGGGTGGGAGCTCAAGGACTGGAACGTCTTCATGGTCGCGTTCACGGTGGTCTCGGTGGTCTCGGGCATCGTGATCTGGTTCGTCTCGCAGTCGGCGAGACGGGGCAAGTCCGATGAGCAGTTGATCGCCGAGGGACTGGCGGATCGGGAGATCGCCGAAGGGTCGACCGCGTAGTCGTCGGCGGGCGCCGCCCGCTTCGCGCGGGCGGCGCCCACCCTTTAGCTCCCGCCGATGCCGTGCAGACGCCGGCAGGCGTCCGCCAGCACGAGTCTGCCCAGCTGCTCCGCGTCGTCGACCGCGACGTAGTCGCGGTCGACGAAGCCCTGGAGCACGCGCTGCAGGGCAGCGCGTGCCAGCAGCGCTGACGCCCAGAAAGCCTCCGGCTCGCCGGCCTCGTCCGACCCGTAGAGGAGCTTCGCGGACGGAACGGTCCCGACGAGCATCTCGAGCGCCCACTCGACCTGGCCCCACGCCCACGGGATCAGCTCGGAGAGCTCGAGGTACACGTGCGGCAGCACCGACGCGATGTACGCGGAGTCGCGGATCCAGGGATACCCCGAGTGCACCAGCACGATCGGCTGGTCCTGGACGCTGACCAGGAACGGGAACATCGCCGTCGGGCCCGCGTACGGCAGGTTGATGTCGGGGTCGCCGCCTCCGCAATGGAAGTGGAAAGGCCGGTCGTGCGCCTTCGCCACCTCGAGCGCCCGCCGGATCAGGAAGTCGCGGACCGGCTTCGCGTGCTCCCGGGTCTCCCTCCAACCGTCGCCGCGCCAGCGATCGAACGCCGCTTGGGCGTCCACCGACGACGGGTCCCCGACGTCGAGTCCGGTGCGGTAGGCGACGATCGACTTGTACGCGACGCAGTTCGGATCGCCGGCCGCCTCGGTCGCGGCCTCGACGACCCCGGTGAGCAACCCGTCGAACGACCCATCACGATGTTGGAGGATCCACGGCTCCAACCGCGCGACCCGATGGACGGTGACTCCGAGCGAGGACGCGAACTCATCCGCCGGGATCGGCGGCTGCGGGTAGCCCTCGTCCGAAAGGATCGCCACGACGCCGGCCGCGTCGAGCAAGCCCTTCGAGTACGCGACCGGGTCCTGCCGCAGCGCCGCGTCCCGTGACGCGGTGACCGCCTCACGGGTCGGATCGCACCCGAGGTGCGCGGCCAGCCATCGGCGCAGGACGATCCCGAACAGCGTCGAATCCGTGAGCGCGTCGGCGACGGGCCAGAGCTCCTCATGCATCTGCGAGGAGGAGGTGAACGACTCGCCGAGGAACATCATCCGCGTGTCGAAGCCCTCCGACGGCTTGGCCAGGAGATCGTCGAGCCGGTACGGGTGCGTGTGGGCGTCGACGACCTCGGCGTCGGAGAGGTCCACCGTGGCCATCAGTACCTCCACCGGTGCGCGCGGACCACGTCCTCGGGTGGCTTGCCCTCGAAGACGTCCCGCTCAGCGCGACGGGTCGCCAGGAACGCGTCGAACAGCACGTCGCCCATCGCATCCCGCAGGAGCGTCGATCGTTCGAGCTCGTTGATCGCGGCGCTGAGCGAATCGGGGAGCTGACGGATCCCCAGCGAGCGGCGCTTCCGAGCCGGGATCGACGCCGGATCGTCGAGGACCGGATCGGGCAGCTCCAGCTCGCGCTCGAGGCCGTCGATCCCCGCGGCGAGGATCCCACCGAGCGCCAGGTAGGGGTTCGCGGCCGCGTCCATCGCCTTGACCTCGAGGTTCGCGGCCTCCGGGCGGCTCCCCACCATGCCGGTGACGAAGCGGAGCGCGGCTTCGCGGTTCTCGCGCCCCCAGCACGCCCAGGGGCCGCTCCACCGGTGCGGCTGGAGGCGCTCGTAGCTCACGACCGACGGCGCCGTGACCCCGGTGAGGGCGGGCATCGACGCCAGCACGCCGGCAGCGAACGCCTCAGCCTCGCGGGTCATGCCCTCGGGTCCGCGGCCGCCGTGGAACAGGTTCTTCCCGTTCTTCCAGAGGCTGAGGTGCAGATGCAGGCCGTTGCCGACCAGGCCTGCGAAGACGACCGGCGCGAACGAGGCGGCGAGTCCATGGTTGCGAGCGACCGCGCGGATCGTGTGCCGGAGGACCAGGTTGGTGTCCGCGACGGAGATCCCCTCGGAGTGCGGCACCGAGAGCTCGACCTGTCCGCGCGAGTACTCCGGGTGGAGCTGCATCACGCCGGTCCCCTGCTCCTCCAGCGCGCGGATCAGTGCGGTCGCGAACGGCTCGATGTCCCCGAGGGCGATCAGGCCGTACGCCGGACCGCCGTGCGCCGGCGGCGGATCGTCCTCCTCGGCGCCGAACGGCCCGCGGTGGCCCAGGAAGAATTCGACCTCGTAGCTGCCGCGGAGCTCGAGCCCGAACGTGGCAAGACGGTCGAGCATCCGGCGCGCGAACGTGCGCGGGCAACCCGGGTAGGGCACCGCCTCCTGGTCCAGCTGGTCGACGGGCGCGATCGCCCAGCCCGGGCTGGCGGCCAGCCCGACCGTCTGGGCGGGATCCGGCATCAGTCGCGTGTCGCCGGTCGGGCCGCCGATGTGCGGCGACGACGTGATCTGGTCGTCGACCTGGAAGACCGTGAAGACGGGGGAGAGGCCGATCCCGAACGCCGCCGCTTCCTCGAAGCG
>Ga0114129_10006706_pt1 | contig 16350 bp, 13 predicted proteins | sample RhiMetdeltSRZDD1_FD_80071 | JGI IMG/M metagenome (GOLD analysis project Ga0114129, IMG submission 80071) | Populus rhizosphere microbial communities from Tennessee, USA - Rhizosphere MetaG P. deltoides SRZDD1 (version 2) (version 2) | ecosystem: Host-associated > Plants > Roots > Rhizosphere >... | reverse complement strand
CGGATCGGCCGGCGCGTCTTCTTGCAGGCGCTCCGGGGCAAGCAGGAGCTCCGGGCATTTCGACTTTGCCACATGCAGTGCCCCATGATCATATGAACTCAAAAATGCCTTATCTACACTCTCGTGTTTGATGAACAGCTCCACCAGACCGAGAGCGATGCGATTCGACTCGTCGGCATCCCCGCCTTTGACTTCGAAGCAGGACAATGTGTCTGTTTCCTTGAATAGCAATAATGTCTCCTCTGTGGAAGGGACGCGCGCACCTGTAAACTCGGGCTTGAACTTTCCGCCCGCGTCGAGCGCCTGGATCGCTTCCCAGGTTGCCCCACTGACGCGCCCGCTTCCGCTCGTCGTCCGGTCCAGAGTGGAGTCGTGCATCATCACCAGGATTCCATCGCGGGTGACGTTCACGTCGCACTCGATCATCTCCACGCCCAGTTCAATGGCTTTGCGATATGCCTCCAGCGTGTTCTCGGGATAGGCGATCGAGTGACCGCGATGGGCAACAGACAGGGGGCGACGCTCCCGAAGCCAGGGATTACTTGACATGATTGTGCATTTCCTTTCAGAGGGAAGTTAGGTCTTGACCGCTCCTTTGAGGGAGAGCTGGTCGGCAAAGTGACAGGCCGCAAAGTGTCCGGGCTTGTGTTCCTTCCATTCCGGTGTGTCGGTCTTGCACACTGCCTGGGCATAGGGGCAGCGCGGGTGGAAGTGACAGCCGGTTGGTGGGTTGGCAGGGCTGGGGATTTCGCCTTCGAGGATGACAGGCTTCATCACATCATCCGGATCCAGCGCAGGGATGGCAGACATGAGCGCTTCGGTGTAGGGGTGCAGCGGCTGATAGAACAGGTCTGCGGTCGGCGCCACTTCCACCAGACGCCCCAGATACATCACCGCCACCCGGTCACTGACATGCTCCACCACACTGAGATCATGGGCGACGAACAAATAGGTGAGACCAAATTCCTCCTGCATATCCATCAACAGATTGAGGATTTGGGCCTGGATCGAGACGTCCAGGGCTGAGACAGGCTCGTCACAGACCACGAACTGCGGCTGAACGACCAGCGCGCGGGCAATGCCGATGCGCTGGCGCTGACCGCCGCTAAAGGCGTGCGGATAACGTCGGAGATGTTCCAAACTCAACTGGCAGCGCCTGGCGGTCTCTCGGACGCGTTCATCCACCTCATCGCCCTGGGCCACGCCGCCCGCCACCAAGGGTTCGGCGATGATGTCGCGCACCGTCATGCGCGGGTTGAGCGAAGAGTAAGGATCCTGAAAAATCATCTGGGCGTGCCGCCGAAAGGCGCGTAGTTCGCCTGGGCTTAACTTGGCTAGGTCGGTCGCCGGGCCGTTCTGAAGATGAAAAATGATCTCGCCTTCAGTGGGATTGAACGCACGCAGGATCGTCCGGCCGGCCGTCGTCTTACCAGAGCCGCTCTCACCCACCATCCCCAGAGTTTCACCCTGGAGGATGTGCAGGCTGATGCCATCCACGGCCTTCACCGTCCCTCCGCCGCGGCCCAGGAAACCCTGCCGTAGCGGAAAATGTTTTTTGAGGTTTTTCACCTCGAGCAACACACGGCGTTGTTCAAGCATTCGTTTTCTCCGGCTCATATAAGAGGCAGCGCACTGAATGTTGATCATCCAACTGGGTGAGGGCCGGCATGTGCACCTCGCAACGCCCCGCCATCGCGCGGCTGCAACGCGGATGGAAGGGGCACCCGCTGGGTCGTTCGAAGGGACTGGGGATCGATCCTTCGATTGCCACCAGGCGTTGTCCTGCGGTCTTGCCGAGCCGCGGCACGGCTCGCAGGAGGTCCACGGTGTAGGGGTGTTTGGGGTTGCGAAGGATCTCGCGCACAGGTCCATACTCCACCACTTGTCCGAGATACATAATGGCGACGGTGTCAGCGATCTGGGCAATCACTCCCAGATTGTGCGTGATAAACATGACGGCCATGCCCAGGCGTTTTTGCAACCCCCGCATGAGTTCGAGAATCTGCGCCTGGATCGTCACGTCGAGGGCGGTGGTTGGTTCATCGGCAATCAACAGGGATGGAGTGCACGAGAGAGCCATCGCGATCATGGCACGCTGGCGCATCCCCCCTGAGAACTGATGGGGAAAGTTGTCCACCCGCTGCTCGGCGCCCGAGATGCCGACCAGCCGCAAGAGCTCAATTGTCATCTTGCGCGCCTCAGCCTGGGAGACCATTTGATGGAGCAGGATGGCCTCCTCGATCTGGCTACCAATCGTGTGTACCGGCGAAAAGGAACTCATCGGTTCCTGGAAGATCATCGCGATATCCTTGCCCCGGATATTGCGTATCTCGGAACCAGTGGGGCTGAGCTGTGCCAGGTCGATCACCCCATTGGCACCCGACTGACCGGCTGGATGAAATAGAATTTGCCCAGAGTCAATTCGTCCTGGAGTGGGGATAATGCGCAAGACTGAATGTGCCGTGACCGATTTGCCACAGCCACTCTCGCCGACCACGCCCAGGACCTCGCCTCGCCGCAATGTCAAGTCCGCACCATCCACTGCGCGGACGGTGCCCTCGTCTAGAGGAAAGGACACATGCAAGTCTTTGATTTCCAATAGTACGTTGTTATCCACGAGTCACTGCCTCTTAGCGGGAATAAGGATCGGCTGCGTCGCGCATGCCATCGCCTACAAAACTGAAGGCCATGACGGATACGATCACGAACGCAACAGGTGTGAACAGCCACGGATAGAGCGCGATGGCTTGGATGTTCTGCGCGTCCTGCAATAGCACACCCCATGAGATCACAGGCGCCCGCAGGCCAAGTCCAACGAAAGACAGCGAGGTCTCGGCAAGGATCATGTACGGGAACGAGATAGACAGGTCCACGATGATATAGCTGAGAAAGGATGGCAGCAGATGCCGGGCGATAATGCGTGCATCTGTGCTGCCGGCAATGCGCGCCGCGACGACGAAGTCTTCTTCACGCAGCGAGAGCAGCTTGCCACGTACCCGCCGCGCCAGATGCGTCCATCCCAGGAGCCCAAGCAGGATCGTAATGGTGAAATACACGCGTTGGGGCGACCACTCCTTCGGCAAAGCAGCAGCCAGGGCCATCCACAGTGGCAGCGTCGGAATCGAGCGGATGAACTCGATGAAGCGCTGGATGACGTCGTCTATTCCGCCGCCGAAGAAGCCCGAGATGCCGCCAATGATCAAACCCAGAAAAAATGAAATAAACAGACCGACCACCCCAATGGTAAGCGAGGTGCGCGTAGCGTGGAACAACCGGGACAGGATATCGCGCCCGAGCTGGTCGGTGCCCAACAGGTGCAGGTGACCTTCTTGGACACCGAACAAATGCCGGTCTGAGTTAATCACTCCCCACATTTTGTACGGCTCGCCCCTGACGAAGAAGTGCACAGGCCAGGGCTCGTCAGTGTCTTCTTTCACCTCGAGCAGAAACGTCTTGGGGTCCATGGCAGCCGTGAGTGCGTAGGTAAATGGGCGCAGGTGGAATTTACCTTCTGCATCCACGAAGTGCAGAACTTGCGGCCGCCCAAACAAGTAATCGGGGGTGCGAACCGTGGAGGTATAAGGCGACAGGAATTCGGCAAATACGGCAATGAAAACAAAGATCCCAAGAATCAGCGTGCCGATCAAGGCCAGGCGGTGCTTCCTGAACTTCCACCACATCAATTGGAACTGCGACGCGGTGTAGTATCGAATCTTCTCTTCTCTTGTGATCCCGGACTGGGGTGACGCCGGGCGTGGGGCAGCGTCAAGCGCTTCAGTGATCTGGCTCATTTCAAATCCTCTCCCCATAACGGATTCGCGGATCAAGCAGAGCTAGAAGCACATCCGATAGGAAAGTACCCAGGATGGTCAATGCAGCGTACATGAGCAGGATCGCTCCGGACAGGTAGATGTCCTGGTCAAGCAAGGCTCGCAGAAACAATGGTCCAGTGTCAGGCAATGCCAGCACGAAAGAAACCAGCGGCGCCCCAGCGATGATGGCGGTGAGTTCCCAACCGATGGTGCTGACGATGGGGTTCAGGGCAACGCGCACCGGGTACTTGAGGAGAAGTTTCCACTCGGGCAGTCCCTTGGCGCGGGCGGCGGTGACATAGAGTTTATTTTTTTCATCGAGCAGCGTGGCCCGCATGGTGCGGATCTCGAAGGCTGTTCCCGCCAGTCCCAATACGAGGGCCGGCACCCATAGGTGGCGAAGCAGGTCAACGAACTTGCCCCAACTCCATGGGGCTTCTGAATACTGAGACGAAAAGAGGCCGCCGACACTGTTATTGAATACCATAACGCTAAAGTATAGGAGAATAAGGGCCAGCATGAAACTTGGCGTGGCCATGCCGAAATAGCCAATCATCGTCGCCGCGTAATCGCCGAGAGAATATTGCCGGATGGCCGAGTAAATACCGATGGGGATAGCCAGACCGTACGTGAAAATGATGGTAGCAATTGCAAGTAAGACAGTGAGCCCTACCCGCTCGCCGAGAACCTCCGAGACGGGCCGGTGTAATCCGAATGAAATACCAAAATTGCCATGCAGGAGAATGTTGGAAATCCATGTCACGTAGCGCTGATACCACGGGCGGTCCAGTCCCAGTTGGTGGCGGATGCTAGTCACATCCTGCTGCGTCACCAGCACCCCCTGCGATCGCAGGTCGAGGGCGCGCCGATCGGCAAAGTCCCCCGGCGGAAGCTCGATCGTGATGAAGACGATGACCGATAAGGCCGCCAGCATGAGGATCATAATGATGAAACGCTGGATTAAAAATCTTGCCACTTCGGACTCCTTATTGGAAGTCGGCACCTGGCAGGTAGCAGTGTACTTCTACAGGCCAGGCGCCAGCCTCAGTGTGAAAGTCTTACGTGGGGTCCAGCCTGAGCCAGCATGGTCAGGGTTCAGGTTGCCCTCAACAGGAGTGGTCTGAGATTATATTATACAGGGTGCTGGCGCTCTTCCCACAAGCGCCAGCACATCTTTGAACGAAGGTACGCGAGGACCGTTAACTCTTTATTGGGCTTCCTTGAAATACCATTGATCGGTCCGGTAGGGATAGGTGCGATAGTACTCGAAGGCGTTGATCTTGAGTTGAGGGACATTGCCCAGCGTTCGCGAGACAATTGTGATCACTGGTGGAGCGGTGATGGTGCCGATGATCATACCGCGATCGACCTGAACCTGCGCCAACTCCTGCCCAAGTCTGATGTAATCGTCACTGCCTGGCAAAGACGATTTCCATTGGTCGGTCAGGTCCCACAACTCCTTGATATCGTCGGGTGGCTCAGTTCCTTGCTCCCCATTGCTATTGTGCCATTCGACCCATGGGGCACCAAACAATGGTTCGAGCGCTGCATCGCCAAAGGGCGGGAAGAGCCGGAATGGGTTCGAGTAGAGCGGCGCTTCGGTCTCCGTGCCGCTGTTGGTCACCTGGATGTCATGCTCGTTATTTGCAGCCATCGCGCGATACGCCTCGGTGCTAATCTCTTTCAGCTCCACCTTGACGCCAACCGCTTCCCAATATTCCTTGGCCAATTCATGCAGCGCAGGGTCACCCCACTGGATGGCATAGATGAGATGGATGATGAGTGGCTGGCCATCCGGTCGTAGACGGAAGCCATCAGCGCCTTTCTCAAGTCCAATTTCATCCAAAAGTGTATTTGCCGTATCCGGATCATACTCAATATCTTTGGTGAACCACTCCGGCTTGGCGAATGAAACGGTCGAGTGTACCGGAACCCCGCCGATGGGTTCACAGAGCTCGAAGCACAGGGCTTTGTTGATCTCATCCCGGTTCAGCGCCAGCGACATAGCGCGGTTCCAGCGCGCGTCCGAGAACAACTCAGCGAGGACGGGGTCTTTATGTGTGGCGTTGAATACATAGGTACGGCCATTGCCAGCAGACTGGGCCATTTGGATATCGTAGTTGCCCTTGTCCTGGTTCTGCTGGAAGAGCGGCAGGCTGCCGATCTGCAGAGACTGAGCCTTATATTGGATCTCGCCGTTGATGATCTTCAGCTCGAAGAGCTCATTTTCGGCGGCATACTGTTCCTCGACTTCGTCAATATATGGCAACTGCTGCCCGGCGGTATCCACTTTGTAGTAATAGGGGTTGGCCACAAATACCTGATGCTCGGGCGTTTCTTCCACTTTGATCCAGGCTTCCAGTTTCGGAAGTCCATACATGTGGTTCGCATCCTCCCAGTCAGCATAGTACAGTGGGATGAAGCGTTGAGTCCAGGACTCGAAGCCCTCGGCCTTGGCTTCTTCGTCGGCGTTCGCGTTGTACGTGATGTGCTTGTCCATCAGGAAGTGTTTGGGCGCCCACTCGTGAGTGTAGGTGGTGGCCAAGAGAGTGGTAAACGCAGGCGCTGGCGCTGCAAACTTGAATTTGACGGTTACATCGTCCACCGCCTCCACCTGCATCGGCTCGCCGCCATACACCCAGAAGTTTGGCACTTCCGGGTAGAGGTCCTTGTTCATGACGATGTCGTCCCACCAGAAGACGATATCTTCAGTGGTGAAGGGCTGACCGTCAGACCATTTGTGGCCTTTGCGTAAGGTGATGGTCAGCTCGGTGTAGTCGTCGTTCCACTCAAATGACTTGGCCATGTTCGGGACAATGGTCTGCAAATCATCCGCAAATCGTAGGAGGTTTACGTGACGCACACTGAGCCATTCGGAGTTCCCGGCCTCAGGAGCAATCGAGGCGCCGCTGATGCGGCCGCCGTACTGGCCAATCTCGTTATAGGGTACAACAACCAGCGGTTCTTCGGGCAGCCGCTCCTCGAGCGGCGGCAGGTCGCCTTCAGGCAGGAAACCATAGTCCACCAGCCGGGAATCGTACGCATCGCGGCCCGTAAAGGTCATGCTGCAATTGGCTGCGGTTTCAAATTCTGCAACCTCGTACTGCTGCGGCCACGCGCCAGCAGCAACACCCTGTGCATCTGCCATGGTAATAGCCGGGCAAACGCCGGCAACGGCTGGCGCTTCGGTGGCGGCAGGCGCTTCCGTAGCGGCAGGTGCTTCGGTGGCGGCCGGCTCTTCCGTGGCCGCCGGTGGCTGTGTAGCCGTCGGAGCAGCAGGCGCGCACGCCGCCAGAGTCACGGCAAAGACGGTGAATAAGACGATCAGGGAATAGAATCTATTTTGAGACATCTCTCCTCCAGAGAATAAAGCAAGAATGTTACAGATTCAAACTTGTGCCTCGCTGTTCTGTGTGGCTACCCTCCCTTCTTTTGATCAGGTCCGTAGACGGAGCCTGTCTGGTATGTTTCCTGACCCTCGTCTGATCCAGAGCCGAGCGAACAAGCAATACTCTCCGGCAAGACTTAATGCCGATCTGCGGTGACCATCTAAGGAGTAGTGTATTCATTCGTCGGATAGATTAGACATTATGACAACTGACGTCGTAAACACATAGTAGCATCAGACGAATAAAATGTCAACAATTTGGACAATCAAAGTGCGAGATTGCCTGGGGCTAGGCAGGCTCTCCTCCTTCAATTCTCACCTTTCCCGCAGAGGTATTGAGCTCATGTTGGGCGCCAGCAAAGTCCGAATTGACAATTCGTACACCATCCCCGATCAGAACATCGTCCCCTACCTTCAAACCAGTCGAAAACCCCTCGAAAATGAGATTATCAAAGAACATCCTCTCTAGTTCCAGAGTCTTCCCTTCCCCGGACAACCGTATCGCAATGCTGCCTGCTGCCTCAGCAGTCGAGAAGACTGAGTTTCTGACTGTAAAGTTAGAATACTTCACTCCGCCGCCAATTTCTACGCCGATCTTACAGCCCTCAATCGCCCAATCCTCGAGCAGCACATTCTCCATGCTAAAGCAATAGCCATCCGAACAGATATTCGTGAACGCGGCGGTTCCGCATCTCCCTCTAACGTTCCTGATCGTCAAATTCTTGACAGCTGATTCGATCCTGCAGAAAACATCTTCTGTGGACCCTTTTACCCCTTCAATAACAATATTCTTCTGTTCATCACACGCTGGAAAGACATCGCCGACATTATGCCCTCCCTGCCTCGCTCCCCACCTGTCCCAGCCGATCTTGAGAACCTGGTTGGAATCCGTGATCGCAACTTGCGAAATCAACACGCCATCCAGGCTTTTTCCCTTGGACGCCACAGTCCTGACGACTGCGCCAGAGCGAAGATTTTTTACCGTCACGTTGCTGACCACGACATTTTCCAGAAATCCTCCGGATCCACGCGCGCTTCCACGGTAGTCCTCCGCGCCCGCCCCGGCATCGATCGCAATTGCGTCGTCTGCAACGGTTCCGATGATGTTGGAGATACAGATCCGGCTTCCGGGCCCGCAGACATGGACGCCATCCTGATTTTCCGTTTTTCCATCCTGCTGGAACCTGATACTCTCGATCAGCAGATCATTTACATTTTCCAGTCCCATTCCCCACCCCTCCGTTGGCCCCAGAGCAATGCCCCTGATGGAGGATTTGTCAACCTTGTGAAAGGCAATCCCGAAATTCTTGTAAACCTGCGCCTGACGAATCTGATTTACGGCGTTGCCGTCCAGCTCCGCTCCGCCCATTCCCAAAATATGAATGTTCTCATTGCGCTGGCTGTCGCCAGAATCCGCATGCAGGTTCCGGATGAGGTTGTCAGATACCTTGTCAGCCAAAAACAATCTGGCGCCATGTAGCTCCAGCGTGGTATTGGAAGGGAGAATGAGCGCTCTTGTTAAGAGCCACCGGCCATCCAGATCCGGACCCTGGGGACCGATCTCGATCACTTTGGGCTTTGTCCCCAACGAGTCGATCGCGGCCTGGATCCGCTCTCCGCCATTTTTTCCAGGAAATTGACGGGCGTCGATCAATGCATTGTCATTCATAAAACCTCCAGAGACAATCATCCTGTACGAACACGAGCAGTCAATCAATTTCCAATTGCTGTTGCGGTAAAGGTGCTTCGCTGCCTTCGTGGAGGACTCGCAGCATTTGCCCGTGAAGCAAACTATTCGAGACCAAAATCGTCTCATCGGATAAGAAAGTTTCCTCCCCCTCTATCGATGTGACGCGTCCGCCTGCCTCACGCACGATCAACGCTCCCGCCCCCACATCCCACGGCTTGACTCCATACTCCCAATAGCCATCCAGCCTGCCCATTGCCGTCCAGGCGCAATCCAGGGCTGCAGCACCCAGGTGCCTGACCGCCTGCGTTCGCAGTTGAAATTGAACAAATTGAGAGAGGTTATTCCGAGGATTGATACGGAGATCGTACGGGAAACCGGTAGAAAGTACCGCATGTCCCAGATCTGTCTGCGATGATACATGGATAGGACGGTTGTTCAGGGTCGCGCCATGGCCTGCTTCGGCTGAAAACATTTCGTCGCGAAAGGGGTCATAGGCGACGCCGACAACAGGCGAGTTGTTTTTCAACAAGGCTATGGAGACTGCAAATATGGGTATTCCATGCGCAAAGTTTGTCGTCCCATCCAATGGATCAATCACCCATTGATATTCACTGATTGTATGATGATGACCGCTTTCCTCTGCCAGGATTGCGTGGTCGGGGAATTCATGTTGAATGGAGGACAGGATGACTTCTTCCGAACGCCTGTCAAATTCTGTGACGAGGTCAATGACGCCTTTTTGTTGAATATGGCGCACATTCCCGTACCCTTCCATGAGAACAGCCCCTGCCTGACGACTGATCACTTCGACGATCTGCAAAATGTCGGACACGGTTGGATCCTTTCTGGCGCCAATCATGTGCGTTAGCTCCCCCGGAATATGCAGGGGCAACAGCTCTTCGCTTGCCAAACACTGGCGCGGAAAGCACCATTATACAGACGCTAGGCAGTCGTGACAAATGCGGCAGGATGCCTTGAGTTGATTCATGAGCCAGTCAGGCTGCGGCGATCCGCCATGAGGGACCGACAGATCGGATACAGCACCCGTACACCCACCTGATACCCACTTCCTGCGTGCGCAGGCTACGGCTCATCCGGATTGTCTGGTTCGGAAGAGTCGCTTAAACCTTGCCTGAACTGACGAATACCTGCTCCAAGCTCCCGGCTGACTCGTACAATTCTACCGGGGCCAAAGATCAACAATACAACGACCAGAATGATGAGAAGCTCGGGCATGCCAATATCCATTGGATTATCCTTTCAAGATTGGGCTCACCAGATCACGAGCGGGATGCGATTTTTGCAACCAGGGTTTCTGCGAAATCGATCAACTTCTGAAGGTCTGCTTCGTCTGCCTGCAGGTTGCCTCTTCCATCCAAATAGAGCTGTGTTTTTGATGAGACAGTTTGGCCCGGATTATTATGATCGTAGTTCACGGTACTATATTGCTCAACCCAGGCCTGTAACAGTGCACGTTCTGAGCCGTTCAAAGCATACAGTTTTTCCGTGCCAGTTCCGCAGTCTGAAAAGACGGCTCTGCCTGCGGCGGTAATCACCAGGTCCTCGCACAGTTCACCCCTGTCGAGGTGGAAGGTCAGAACACGGGTGGTCGTTTCTCCATTGCTTTGTCCAATCCTCCCCTGCCTTGCACCGCCCAGACGCAGGACGAGGCTGAGTATGGTCAACACCAACATGAAGAGATAGAAGACTCTCAGTCTGTTGGTTGATTTCGTCTGGCCCTTGTCCTCCTTTTGATGGCTCCGACTTGTCGACTGCATTTTCTTTTTCATGGGGTTTCCAGATAAGCAGAGTTGGGGCAACCTTCGAGGGTTGCCCCAACTTGATCAGGATATCGCTAAGTGGAAGTGGATCCTTATTGGCCCGGCTGAAGCGTCAGTTCCATCGGCTCGCCGCCGCGCAGGATGGTAAGGGTCAAGTCTTGATCTGAAGGTAGCTGGCCAAGCGCAGCCTTTAACTCTTCGATACTCGCGATGGGCTGCCCATTGACGGCTGTAATCACATCACCGCCCACGCCTACCTGCTGGCCATTCAGGGTAACGGCTCTGTCCCCGCCCTGCAGCCCTGCCGAGTCCGCCAGACTGCCCGGTTCGACCTTTTCCACCAGAACACCTTGCTGTCCGTCTGGCAGCTTCATCTCTTTGGCAATTGCCTGGTCCACGGTTGTTCCGAGAATTCCCAGTTGAATCCCGCGCGCAGAGGTGTCGGTGCGGTCCTGCACGGCAGGACGAGCCGCCAGGGTTACGTCCAGGGTTTGCTCCTTGCCATCGCGGAGAAGCTTTAGGGTCACATTTTGATCCGGTTTTGTGCTGCCTGCGAGATATGCAATCAGATCCTCCATTTGGAGAACCGGCTGGCCATCGATGGCTGTGATGACATCACCACCGACATTTGTCGTTTGCCCATCGATATCGATCTCCCGGTTGCTGCCGCGCAGCCCGGCTTTCTCGGCTGGACTATTCGGCATAACCTCTCCCACCAGGGCGCCTCGCTGGTCTGTATTTATGTTCATCGCTTTCGCCAGATCCGGCGTCAGTGTTGTACCGCTAATTCCCAGCCACGAGTGAATATACTTTCCTTCGCTGATCAGCGCCGGGACAACATTCTTCACAATGGCGGATGGGATGGCGAACCCAACACCGGCATTGGCGCGCACAGGCGACTCAATAGCCGAGGTCACACCCAGCACCTGTCCATTCGCATCGAGCAGGATGCCACCGGAATTGCCAGGATTAATCGGAGCATCGGTCTGGATCACATCCGGAATTGTGTAGGCTTGAATCGAAGTTTCGTCAGCAGGGAGCGAGCGCCCGACCGCACTGATGATGCCGGTGGTCATACTACCCTCCAGCCCGAAGGGATTGCCAATCGCAATCGCCAGCTCACCGACCTTGACCGAACCGGAGTCGCCCAGTTGTACAGGCTGCAACTGTGCCGCCGGTAGATCCACCTTGAGAACCGCCAGGTCGCTATCTGGATCCGCGCCGACCAGGGTGGCCGGCACAATTCTCCCATCACTAAAGGTGACTTCGATCTTATCTGCGCCAGCGACCACATGGTTGTTGGTCACAATATGCCCTTTTTGATCCCAAACAAACCCGGAACCGAGCGCACTCTGGAATTGTTCCTGCGGTTGCTCTCCCTGTGGGAGGTTGAAGAAGGGAAATCCCGGTATCTGGGATGCGCCAGAGTCGGAAGCGCTTACCTTAGCCACGATGCGGATGTTGACCACAGATGGACTGACGGTGGTGTAAATATTTTCCAGCGTACCCTGGTAGGCAGCCAGAAGATCGCCGGAAGCGCCGGAAGGGATTGTCGCATCAGAGGGGACCGGGGTGTTCTGTGCCGGCGCAGCCACTGTGGGAAGCAGGGGAAGACTAACGCCTCCCGAGGTTCCAATGCTGCCTCCACAGGCGGAGAGGACCAGCATCCCCAGCACAATCAAGCTTGAAAGTAAGATGGTTTGCTTTTTCATTTTTACTCCTTATTTCGCCCCGTATCATACGCCCAGCAGCGGTTCTTGACTTTATAAGAAGAATAAGCAAACCTTATGGTTGCATTAAGGTGGCTGGATTTGACCCTGGCTCAGAACGAGGTAGGAATTCGCAGTGTGAACCGGCTGCCCTGTCCGGGCGCTGTCTCCAACCTAATAGTGCCCCCATGTGCAGCGATAATGTCACTCGCAATACTCAATCCCAATCCCATCCCTTCGACGATGCGACGGCCGTGGATGCCACGATAAAACGGCTGGAAGATTTTCTCCTGCTCTTCCATGGGAACGCCTGGACCTGTATCGGATACCTGCATCAATAACAGATGATCTTCCGCTTTTACGATGATGGACACCTGCCCTCCCGCTGGTGTGAACTTGATCGCGTTACTGAGAATATTGCCAATCGCCTGCGCCATACGGTCCGGATCCATCTCAGCCGCTGGCAGTTGCGGCGAAATATCCACGACCCATCTCAATCCCTTCTGCCGGGCTGCTGCCTCCCAGGGCGGCAGGATACTGACCAGCCAATCATTGATCTGGACCGGTGACGGTTTCAATTCCAGTCTTCCCAGGACATGCTCCTGTAGTCCTGAAAGATCATCCAGCAGGTGCTGCAGCCGGATCGTTTCTTCATTGATACCGTTTAGCAGATCGCTAGAGAGTTGCGCGTCCTGATCGGCGCCATGCAGGAGCGCCTGGACCGCCGAACGAATTGCGCCGAGAGGACGCCCCAATTCATGCATCAGGTTGGCAAGCAATTGACGGCGTGCTCGTTCGAGACTGTTTAACTGATCCACCAGGGCATTCACCGTTGCAGCAAGCGTGCTCATTTCCTGCGGACCTTTTTCCTCTACATGTGCCTGCCAATCTCCCTCCGCCAGCGCCTGGATCGACTCTGTCACCTGTTGGATAGGGCGGTTGATACTCACTGCCAGGTAGGAACCCAGCCCGACACCTGCCAGCACGCCAAATGCCAGGATCGTTCCAAGCAGGTAGCGCAACTGGTAGACTTCCTCTGAGACAGTAACGACCTGGGTGGTCATCCGGATGATGCCGATCGGTTCTCCTTCCAGATCGAATACCGGAGTAAATACCTCTGCGAGCGGCCCGCGTTGCAATTGAATCGTTTCGCCTTGCTCCAACCCTGAGAGATTGGGGATTTCGATGACCTGTGCGCCCGCGGCGCTGTCTGCCTGATCACCGGATGCCAGCAATCGCCCATCGAGAGTCACCAGCGAAACTCGCCCGCTCAAATAGGGAGTAATCCCATCTACAAGTGCCTGGGCCGCCTCTCCGTTTTGCCAGAAGATTGGCTGGTTGCGGGTTATCTCGGAAATCAAAGCCGCATCGGCTGCTAAATTTTTGTACACGACTGGCAGCAACAGGCGAGTCTCCAGCACATACACCATGGCCGCGCCCATAAGCGGGATGATCAGCAGCGCTGGCAGAATATGACTGAGGATCAATCGGTTTCGCAGGGAATGAAACATAGTCGCATTATTGCACGGGTTGTGGAATAAGTTTGTAGCCTACACCGCGTATGGTGAGGATGCGTTGTGGGTTGTTGGGATCGGTTTCGAGCTTCTGCCTCAGCCAGCGAATGTGTACATAGACGACCTGCGGTTGGCCGATAAATTCCGCACCCCAAACCTGGGACAGCAAATCTTCGGTGGCGATAACTGTTTCCGGCTGGGAAGCCAGCGCCAGCAGCAGGTCAAACTCGCGTGGAGATAGATCAAGATAACGACCATTCAGCGAAACTGTATGTGATTCGGGATTGATCTCAAGATCCCCCAGGACCAGCCGTTTTGGTTCCATTTGTGATTGTGTTGCGGATCTGGTCCGGCGCAAAACAGCCTTGATGTGGGCCAGCACCACGTCGACATCGAAGGGCTTGGTAATGTAGTCATCTGCGCCTAGCTCCAGACCCACCACCTCGTCCAGCTCGCGACGGCGAGCGGTGAGAAAGATCACGGGAAACTCATGCTGTGCCTTTAATTCCCGCAAGGCATCCAGGCCATCCATGCCAGGCAGACCAATGTCGAGCATCACCAGATCAGGCGGCGAATGACGGACCAGGGAAATCGCGTCCTCGGCACTCGCAGCCGTATGGACCTGATAGCCAGCCTGCTCAAGATGGAACGCCAGGCTGCGACGCATCAGCGCGTCGTCATCCACGAGTAAGATAGTGCGGGGCACAGAACTAGTTTACACCGGATTGGAGCAGGAGAGTACACCCATCTCATCCTAGTAATACGCATTACTAGGACGAAAATTGACCCGCCAATTTATATTTCGATGGTTGCTTGACGAAGCACTTGACCCGCTCGCTCGATGAGCCGGTCTGTCTTTGTTGCCCATTCTTTCCTGTAAATCGGGACGCGCCGTACAACGATCTTGACCAGGATCAAGGCGTGGAAGAGCCTCGCTCGCCTCAACCGATCCTGAAGAGTTTGGTCAGATGCTCTCGCTCCCAAATACCCGTTGAGCAGCTCCCCTTGCGCCTCTTCAACACGCGAAATCCCTTCCAAAGTAAACCACCATTCGAGATCGGCCAGAAACTTTCCAATGTCCAGCGCCGGGTCCGTCAGGGTACAGGTATCAAAATCGATCAGTGTCAAACCTTGTCGGGTCGTCAGTAGATGATCCGACTTGAAGTCCGAGTGCGTAAACGTCGGGTCCTCCTGGGGAAGCCTCGAATAACGCTCCTGCGCCTCATCCACGATCGAGACTATCTTATCGTACGTTCCAGGGAGTAGGACCTGAATATGCTCACTGGCTCGTTTGACGACTTTGGCTTCCTTCGTAAAGTCATTTTGCTTTAGCCCGTGTTGGAGCGTCTCAGGTCCCCCATGCAGGGTAGCCAGTGTCCTGCCAATGATCTTCAGTTGCGTAGCAAGCCATCTCGGAGAGCGATGGAGCTGATGAGATAACGGAATTCCGTGCGCGTGAGGATAAAAGATAACGCCATCCTCCGCGCTTACAGCCTCCGGCCTGTTCCCTTGAAGCTCCTGGTTGTTTGAGGCGAGCCAATCGACGACCCGGATGGCGACACCGAAAGCCCTCTCAGCATCCTGCGCATTTGCATAGAGCTTGGCGTACAGTCTGCGCTCCTGCCCGGGAACAGTCTCGGGCGAGGAAATTTCATATCTTAATACATGGCGCTCTCCCGGACGGTAACGGATCGGCGTAACGACCGGCTCTTGCTTCGGGTCGTGGGTCAATCCCAGAGAGGCAAACATCCCTGCAACATGGGAGGGTGTGCCCAGGCGAACCAGCTGTGGAAACTTCGGGTCGAACGGCCAAACCTGGAGCTTGAGCGCTTGATCGGAGTCCTCTCTCCACAACTCGCGCTGTACCGGCATCAAACCACATCGGTCTGCTTCTTCCTGCAGGCGAACCCAGTCTTCGGGGCGATTTGTACCTTCCAAACCCTTCTGCCATGCAGCGGCGAAGTGAACCAAATGACCTCGCGGGTCAGCGGAATTTGCTACCAGGAAGTTGAAATAGGCAGATAGCTTTCGTTCCGGCTTGAACTTCGCGCGCGTCAGGTGGAAGGGACCCGCGCGATAACCTTCCCGTAGCATACCCTGCACGCCACTTCGCAGGCGCCGGCGCGAGGACGGTCCATTTAATAGCCACTGGAGTCCTTCAAGTCCCGCTTTTCCCGAGAGAATATCTTCCTGGTTCATTTCACCTTCAGGATCTTATAAGCCGGCAGAAAATGCTCCAACACGAACATGATATCCCTCAATTCCCGTAGCTTGATTTTCGTCCACGCATGCAGAATGCGAATGAAAGGCCCGAGAGCTTCGAAGTGAGCGGCGCAAGCGCGTTCAGGGTCCCGAGCAGTTGTCATCCACTCGGCTAACTTCCGAAATATCGGAAAGCCTTCCCAGATCAGGCTGTTTTGTTTTTGAGTGATTGGTTGATCTGATTCTGACATTCG
>Ga0114129_10006704_pt1 | contig 16354 bp, 14 predicted proteins | sample RhiMetdeltSRZDD1_FD_80071 | JGI IMG/M metagenome (GOLD analysis project Ga0114129, IMG submission 80071) | Populus rhizosphere microbial communities from Tennessee, USA - Rhizosphere MetaG P. deltoides SRZDD1 (version 2) (version 2) | ecosystem: Host-associated > Plants > Roots > Rhizosphere >... | reverse complement strand
TCGGGCTGCGTGAAAAAGATTATTGCCATCAATGAAAACTGCCACTCGGCCACGATGTCCCAACTGCCACGAGACGTTAGTAGTGGGCTCGTAATTGTTATTATTCATAGAATGGGTACCCCTATGCCGGAAACTAGCATGCTGATTTAAGGTTCACTGGTCAAGCTGAAAGGTTATCAGGCAAGAGCAAGAATCTGGCGTGAGACTGCGTCGAGATAGATAGTCTTAATAGGACCATTAGTGACATCTATCTCCCATGCCAAATGCAGATTGAGAGTTTGAGAAGGAGCCGCGTTGGCGTATATCACCAGTTGCTGAACATTAACCTTGGCCGACGAGGGTAAAGTAAATGTCGTCGGTTGATCGCCAGCAACCGTGATCGGCTGCTGCATAACCAGAGTTGCGGCCTCCTCAGGAGTCAGAGCAGGAGTGAGTGCAGTCACAGCGGTCTGTAAGTGTTCTGCGTCAGGTATGCACGTGCTTGAGATATCGAGTACTCGGCCATCACTCTGAAAGCGAATGGTCAAACTGCCAACGTCGCCGCGCAACGGATAGCGAAAAGGTCGTTGTTCGTACCTTGCGATTTTCATGGCACCATTATCTGTTCTCTCAACAAGCGAGAGCTGATGAGGATCGGCGCCAATCAAACTCTGCCAATCGTTGAGGAATCGGCGCAGCGACTCGCGCGTCTCTTCTTCAGTTGGCGATGACCCGCCGCCCACCTTGGGTAGAAAGATGGAGCCATTGAGATTGGCGGGAAGACTATGAATCGTTCCAGTCAAAGGCTGTAGATCAAGCGGGCTCTCTTGCGGCAAGCCATACCTTTGGGCCAATTGATGCCAGGCGAGCGTGGCACCTTCGCGTGCTGAAGCGTCAGTTGCCGCTATCGGATACGGAGGCCGGTTCGAACGCGGCCCATTCGCATCAGAAGGTTGAAGCACCGCGCAAGAACTTGTCGCCAGTGACAAGGTGACAGTGAAAACGATGCTGGTTACTGATTTGAGAGCAGAGTTTAATGACATTTGTTCGTCCGCGAGTTTTCGACTAGTCGTATAATCGAAATAGTTGGAGGAGCTGTTGCCTAAAGATAACGAAACAATTCAGCTACCACTCGATGGTCCACTGACACCATCTGAGCCTCCAGGCTTCGCACCAGACGAGATGATTCGTTGCGAGGAGTGTCTGCGCGCGAATCCTCCGACTCGGTTTGCTTGCTTATATTGTGATTCGCCTTTGCCTCTGGACGAGTCAACTGCCCATCTCAGGAAACCGACTCTAAGACAACCCGAAAAACACCAGCTCGCCTATAACTGTATCCTCGTTGACAGCGAGTCCGGTCCTTCTAACGGAGAGAGCTTAACGAAGGCGGCTGAACTCTTAAAGCTAAAAGGTGAAGTTCTTGACCAAATACTTGCAATCAAAGCACCGATGCCATTGGCCTGCACCTCCAGCCGCCAGGAAGCGCAATTAGTTTCTGAGCGTCTCCGCGAGTACGGTTTCTCGACTGTGGTGCTCTCCGATGAAGATCTTGGCAGAGATGAGACTGTGGTTCGTCTTCGATCGCTGCGACTTGATGACAATTCCCTCTTGCTATATCTACCTGGAGGCAAAAACGCGATTGAAGTTTCATGGTCGAACCTTCAGTTAATCGTTTCAGGTCGCCTCATAATTCAAAGGGTTGAAGTAACAGAACGGGTTTCGCGCGGTCCAGAAAATGAAATACTCGACACGAGCGAGTTCTTTTCTGACGAACCGGTTCTTGATCTTTATTCATCAGCACACGATCGAACGTGGCGTATTGGTACCAACGGTTTCGATTTCTCTGGCTTGCACAATCAGAAGTCGTTCGTTGCCGCAGAGAATCTTAAGAAGTTGCAAGCGTTGATCTCATCTAAGGTTCCAGGTATCCAACTCGATTCCACATACAACGAACTGCGAAGTACATTACAGAATGTCTGGCCGGGCGAACAGGAAACACGCTCTCGTGGCTGGCGCCGGGAACGCCCCGGCAAATACAGCCTGGGCGCCGTTACAGCTAACACTAACGAATTGCAATTCACTCGCTATTCACGATTGCGACGTTACTTCGTTTCAAAAGCTTGATTCATGTCTCGCCGCACACAAAAAGACGTTCACGAAAAACCGCGCCGAGAAGTCAATCACTCTAATTCGGAACAAATAGTTTACGGGCTGAACGCCGTATTCGAGGCCGTGCGCGCCGGCAAACGACCAATTGATTCGATCACCATTCTCGAGAGCGCCAGGCCGGAGCGCATCAAGTCATTGCTCGAGTTAGCTCGCCAAAAACGAATACCAGTTCACCGCGTCCCGAAACTAGAACTAGGGGGCGATTCTCGACATCAGGGTGTGATTGCTCGCGTCGCGGCTGGGCGCTATGCCGATCCGGACGAACTTCTTGAAGCACTCGAGAGTCGCATGGGAAGTATTGAACCGCCATTGGCGCTCGGCCTGGATGGAATCGAGGACCCACGCAATCTTGGTTCAATTCTGCGGACCGCTGAATGCGCGGGCGTACATGCGGTATTCGTGCCGGAAAGAAGAGCAACGGGACTGACCGATGTCGTGGCGAAGGTGGCCGCCGGCGCTCTGGAATACGTACCGGTCGCCCGAGTCACTAACCTGGTTAGATTGATAGAGGAATTGAAAGCTCGTAACATCTGGGTCGTCGGCGCTGCTGGAGATGCAAAACAAGTCTACACAGAGTGGGACTGGAAGCTTCCGTCAGCAATAATGTTGGGGAACGAAGGACGCGGACTGCATCGTCTGGTTCGTGAGAGTTGTGACACTGTGGTGAGTATTCCAGTAGTCGGCCATCTTGAATCTCTGAACGTATCGGTCGCGGCTGGGATACTACTCTACGAGGCGAGACGTCAACGCAGTGAAAGTCAGCGAACCGTCAGAAGGGATGACAAATAATGTTTTGTCCAAAATGTGCAACGCAGAATCTCGACGGCGCTAGTTTCTGCCGATCGTGCGGTGCAAACATCAGCCTCGTTCCACAAGCGCTGACCGGGCAGATACCCGAAGCCACCAGCGATACCCGGCGAGACAAGCGCGGACGCCGGCGTGGCAGAGAGCTCAGTCTTGATCACTCATTCAAAAACATCTTCATGGGCATTGCGTTTCTCATTGTCGCAATGGCCTTATCCAGATCAATCGGCGCGGGTTGGTGGTTTTGGCTGCTGCTGCCGGCGTTTTCAATGATGGGAACTGGCATCGCGCAATACATACGCCTGAAAGAACAGGAGAAGAAGAGCGTCATGGTTTCCGCTCCTTCCAATCAGTCATTTCCAGATCAAAGAAGTTATTCTCCGCCGCGTAATCTTCCACGACAAAATACCGGGGAGTTAATGCCGCCGGTTCCGAGTGTCACTGAAGGTACAACCAGACATCTCGGGGCAGAACCACAAACCCGGCACCTTGATGCCGAACAAAAGTAATCAAGACGAAATTTTGGGAGTACGGTGACCTGGCACCGCTTTGTTACAGCATGCCTTTGAAATCGTAGGCTCAGTCTCGCTGTAACAAAGCGACGGCAGGCCGTCGCACTCCAAAGTTTGATTGTCTTCATGGTTGCTAATAACGACACACGTATCTGCGTTCCCGTTAAGGAACAAACTGTGGCAGCTCTGATCGCTGCAACAAACAAGGCGACTTCTTGTGCTGACATAATTGAACTAAGACTTGACGCCTTAGAGCGCGGCGAAATTGAAAGGGGTGCCACCCAATTAACAAACCTGATTCATTCGGTCCAGCAACCGCTCATTCTCACGTTTCGCCCTGCTGAACAAGGCGGATATCGTCACCTCATCAGGAACGAGCGTTGGACGTTTTGGCATAACTACTTCACTTCTGACGCTGCATTCTTTGACGTCGAGTTTGATTTGATAGAGGAACTGGTAAACCTTGACGCTGATGCTCAGCCTGATTGGTCGCGGATAATTTGTTCGTTTCATGACTTTCAGGGCGTGCCCGAGAAACTGGATGAGATATACGAGCGAATGGCATTCACGCCCGCCCGATTTCTCAAACTCGCGTTCAAGGCTAACGACATAACTGACTGCATCCCAGTATTTCGCTTGCTACAACGCGCGACCAAAGACGAGCGCGAAACGATTGCAATCGCAATGGGTGTGGCGGGTGTAATTACTCGCATCCTGGGTCCTTCACGAGGCTCTTATCTCACTTATGGTGCAGGTGTGCCTGAGGGCGGAACCGCACCCGGCCAGTTGGTGGCCACGGATTTAAGGTCTCTGTACCGGATTGATCGAATTGATTCTGAAACATTAATCACGGGTCTGGTAGGGTCCCCCGTTTCCCATTCAGTTTCGCCACATATACACAACGCTGCCTTTAAGGCCGGCGATCTAAACGCCGTCTACCTTCCATTTCACGTCGACGATTTAAGGGGCTTCGTGCAACGAATGGTCAATCCGCGCACAAGAGAATTGGATTGGAGCTTGAAAGGATTGAGTATTACTGCTCCTCACAAAAAGGCAATTATCAACTTACTCGATTGGATTGATGAAGGCGCCCAGAAGATTGGCGCGGTCAACACGGTGGTGCTGCAAGGTGACGAATTGCTTGGATACAACACCGATGCGCAGGGTCTGATTGAACCGCTGCGTCGAAAGTTTGGTTCGCTGTCGGGTGTGAGTGCCGCCATCTTAGGTGCCGGTGGAGCAGCGTGTGCAGCGATCCACGCACTGCAACGCGAGGGAGCCGACATCACTGTATATGCTCGCGATCTCGAAAAGGCGCAGTTGCTTTGTCAACGAATCAATTTGTCGTACGACTCCCTGGCAACAGCGAATTTCAGGGGCAAAGACATTGTGATCAATGCAACTCCCTTGGGGAGTTTCGGCCCACACATCACTGAAACTCCTGCTGTTGCGCAACAGCTACGCGGCGTCAAACTCGTCTATGATCTCGTATACAATCCAATCGAAACAGTGTTGCTGAAAGAAGCGCGATCCGTTGGTTGTGAGACACTCGGCGGACTCGAAATGCTTGCGACCCAGGCTCTACTACAGTTCAAACTCTGGATGAATACGGATACATCATACGAGTTAATGTATACCGCTGGATTGAATGCACTGAACGAAGCGTTTGTCCGTTCTTAACAATTCGACGTCTCGCCAAGTTGCAAAGCCGCTCTATCACTCAATCTCGCCCTTCCATCACAAACAACCGTCTTCACTGAAACTCCTTTCGTATTCTCTTCGACATCGTTGCTCCGCAGATTGTTCATTTCGACAAAGCCATCTCTTCTCTAACCGGACAATGGAGGTGCAACGTGACAAGATCAAAACTCCCATTCACCTGGCTCGTCGTATTATTAACGCCCTTCACTGCGATCAGTTCCTACGCTCAGAACTCGTTGATCAAAATTGCGCTGGAAAGACCAAATCACATTAACGATGACGTCACCACAGCATCCTCAAACGCAACTAAGCCCGTCGAAAGGGCACCCGCGCCGATCCCTCTGCCGCTAGAACCCAAAGCGCTTAGTACACGTGATCCTCTGAAAATGGGACTCATCGATCGCGCATACCTCGATGCGTTCACGATTTTGAATGGCGATAATCCTTGTAGCCGTTTTTTTGGAGGACCCAATGCAACAAGGGCGCTCACTGAGATGGTAATGCAACTAAAGCCGCGCTACTTTAATCACGATGTGGCGATCCGCATGAGCGGGCGCACCACAACCGTTCAAAGCTATGTCACCGACTTCACCTTCCGTCTCTTCGACAAGGTGGAACTAAACAAGGCTGGATCTTTCTTTCGGGCGCCGTCGCCCAGTGAAAGGTATTTCTCAGTCACGCCGGAATTTCGACCAAACACGCGCGAGATACGAGTGGTGGTTTTTCTACATGAACTCGGTCATCTGGTAAAAAGGCCGGACAAGCAGTGGTTGTTGGTGGACGACGGCGATGACCCGAGGCGGAGTTTGGAAAACACACAACTTGTGGTTTCAGCGTGCCGACAGCAGATCTCATCGCTCGCAGGGTTAACTGCGGAGCAGGAATTAGAACTGACGACGCCGAATCTGGCCCAAAAGATATCCACCGCGCCCTGACTCTTCGCAAGAAGAGCTTTGCACAAAAAGGCGAAAATCGAGCGCGTCTGGGGTTTTCCAGTGTTCGTGTTAATTCGTGTTAATTTCGTGGATCGTCTGCTACGGTGCCGATGAGCGATCCACGAATTAACACGAATGCAGCCCTAAGCACACTCAAGTTTTTGACACTCACGTCCAAGGATTTTCGCTTTTTGAGCGAAGCGCACAAAAAGTAATTATTAGAGGCGCCATCGCGCCTAGGCCAGCTGCGCTCCCAGCACAGAAATCGCCCGTTCACACCCAGTCAAGTCCTTTTGGTCACAAAGTCTTTGGCGCTGGTGTTAGTTCAGAGATAAAGGCTGTCAACCTTGGCAGACTAACCGCAGGGGACTCGGCCGTGAGCAAAGTGATGGAAGATTTTAGTGAGAAGTCACGAGTAAGTGAGCTACTCCAAAAGCGCAGTGTGCGGTTTGCACTCATCTGGGGCATCTGGACAATAGTCGCGCTGTTCTTCAGTACTCAGGTATTCATGATGTACTACTCGGAGAACCAGCCGATTCCTTACGCGAAAGCTTTTTCCGTTCAAGCTGCCGCTTGTTACCTCTGGGCTCTCATGACGCCGGTCGTCCTCTGGCTGTCCCGCCGTTACCGTATCGATCGTCACAATTGGCGGCGAAAAGTTCTTTTTCACATCGTTCTCAGCGTGGCACTTAGCGGCGTGCTGATCGCGATTCATTTCGTCATATACGTTCTAATAATGAATCGGACGAGTAAGCTCACGCTCTTTTGGGCTTTTAACTACATCTATCCAAACCTCGATCGTTTTCTACTGGTTTACTGGTTCATCTTGTTGATGAGTCACGCCTGGAACTACTACTCAAGCTACCGTGAAGGCGAGTTGAAAGCGTCGCGACTGCGAACTCAGCTGGCTCAAGCACAACTTGAGGCCTTGAAGATGCAGATTCATCCTCACTTCCTCTTCAACACTCTCCACTCCATTTCCGCTTTACTCAGCAAAGATACAGAGGCAGCGCGCAAAATGATTAGCCGCCTTGGTGATTTCCTTCGATTGACTTTGGAGAATGGGGGCGCTACGGAGGTTTCGCTCCAACAAGAATTGGAGTTCTTGAAAGGCTATCTGGAAATTGAGCGAATCCGATTCAAGGATCGACTTACAACAACTATCAACGTTGATCCCGAAGTCTTAAATGTTCAGGTGCCTAACCTGATTCTCCAACCCATCGTAGAAAATGCGATGCGTCATGCGATAGCTCGTACAAATGCCGGCGAAGTTGAAATCACAGCAATGCCGAGAAACGGTGCGGTTCGCATCGAGATAAAAGACAACGGCCCCGGCATAGACGCGACGAAGCCTTTGCGAGCGACGTCAACAGGTTTAGGTCTCGTCAACACGCAAGCGCGGCTCGTCGGTTTATACGGATCGAGCGCCAGATTAGAGTTGAGAAATCGGATCTCGGGCGGCCTAACTGTGATGTTGGAAATCCCGCGACACTAATCATCCGTAGTCCAAAGTCCAAAGTCCAAGGTCCAAAGTCCAAAGTGCAATCTGCGAAGAGGCGCTTTCGACTTTGGACATTGGACTTTGGACGTTGGACTTTTAAGATTCTCACCGAGAACTTGTATACATATGCGGATTCTCGTTCGGCTTCATCCATCCTGTATTTGCTCGAAACATTCACTCCAAAATCCTCGTAAAATTACACGACAACAGCAACGCCATTGAATGCTCTGGTTTTTCGCCACAAGCCATTCGATGGCGGTGTTCATTTTTATGGAGCGTACTCACGCGCTCAGCGCAGCCGAACGATTACAAGGAAAGGGAGGCGTGGTGACGGACGCAACACGTATTCGCGCGTTGGTCATCGATGACGAACCATTAGCACGCGACATGATTCGCGAGATGTTGGCTAGCGATTCGGATGTCGAGGTCGTCGGAGAATGTGCCAATGGAAGAGAAGCAGTCGAGTCGATTAAAACCTTGTCACCGGATTTGATCTTCCTTGATATTCAAATGCCGGAGATCGGCGGTTTCGAAGTACTCGAGTCGCTAGCGGGACGCAAATCACCCTACGTCATCTTCGCTACTGCTTATGATCAGTACGCGGTTCGAGCCTTTGAAGTACACGCATTTGATTACCTGCTAAAGCCGTTTGACCAGGAACGGTTCGACGCTGCTTGGCAACGCGCAAAAGAACAAATCAAACATGACCGCACCGGTGAACGTGACCGGCATATCCTCGCTCTGCTCGAAGAACTGAAATCAGGTCCTCGCTACCTCGAAAGGTTGGTGGTGAAAACGGGAGGCAGAGTGTTCTTCCTCGACGTGGACGACATCCATTGCATTGAGGCCGAGGGAAACTACGTGCGCGTTCATGACAAAGCCAAACACTATCTCCTCCGCGAAACCATCAGTGGACTTGAAGAGCAGCTAAACCCAAAAGAGTTTCTCCGCGTTCATCGTTCAGCAATAGTTAAGATCGATAAGATAAAAGAGCTCCAGCCGTGGTTTCATGGCGAATATCGGATCATTCTCGAAAATGGCAAACAGTTGACGCTGAGTCGAAACTATCGGTCGAATCTTCAGGATGCGGTGGGACACGCACTGTAATCGAGATTTGTCCACAAACATGGCCGCTCCATCACAAAATTTAGCCGTTCTGTCACACAGTTAGTTACGGTTGTTTGTAGTTTTGTGAACATTGCGCCGTGCCCAATCACGGGTTCGAGGAGTGGCCCAGTACTAAACGAGGCCCGTTGATTCACGGCTCTTGTGGCTCCCCAAAAGCACGGACCAGAACTGGAAGAACAAGCGAAGTATTAGGAGGTGAGTCATGAGTAGTGAAACGCTCTCGGAGATCGCAGGCAGCAGCCAAGAGCAAGGAGATGGCGAAGACAGCTTGGACCATAAAATCAATACCCTTCGCGAAACCGTGCTGCAGCTGTTGCAGGAGGTTGAGTCACTGACAGTCGCCGCCCCAACGGGACTGAGGTCGGGCGCACGTCTGGATGAAGAAGTGCGACAGTTTGAAATGAATCTCATTCGCACAGCACTTGGCCGAACGGCCGGAAGTCAAACACGTGCGGCAAAATTGTTGGGACTTAAACTGACTACCCTGAACGCAAAGATTAAGCGTTATCATATTACCCCCACCGGTTATCAGGGACACTTCAATCGATCGGAACCACAGGAGAGCGCCGCCTAAGGCGCTCTTCCCTGCTTCTTCACTCCCGCGGCAATTGAACAGAACAGTGGTGGGAACAGCAGCCGTCCTCGTCTGCCATCGCCCTCCGGGTACTTGAGCGTCAGCCGCACGCTTAAGCGAAGGGTGCAGGCGAGGACGGCTTATTCGTGTCTCAGCATCTGACGTCAGTCCCTCACTGTCGAGACTAATTGGTGTTAATTCGTGTGAATTCGTGGATCGTTCTTCTCCGAGACTTAACTGATGATCCACGAAAGCACACGAATTAACACGAATAAAGGACTTTCCACCATTCGACCTCCAGGTTGTATGAACTGCACTTACCCTCCACTCTCCGTCCAACAAACCACACTGCTATACTGCGAATAGTGACGGACAGGTATAGCCGACAAATTCTCTATCCCGGTATTGGACCCGACGGCCAGAAGCGTTTGCTGAATTCGCGAGTTCTAATTGTTGGCTGCGGTGCCCTCGGCTCATCACACTCAGAATTGCTGGCGCGCGCTGGCGTCGGCTTCTTAAGAATCGTTGATCGCGATTTTGTTGAAGCGTCCAACCTCCAACGACAAACGATGTTCACCGAGAGTGACGCAGAAGTCCGTCTCCCAAAAGCAGTCGCCGCTGCCAATCACATCAAACAGATTAATTCGGATGTTGTTGTTGACGCCGTAGTCGCGGACGTCAACAACTCGAATGTCGAACACCTAATCGACACGTTTGACCTTGTGATTGATGGCACCGACAATTTTTCCACCCGGTATCTGGTCAACGACGCTTGCGTCAAGCACAAGAAGAATTGGATTTACGGCGCGGCAGTCGGTTCTTACGGCGTAACAATGACGATACGCCCTCATCAAACTGCCTGTCTGCGTTGTGTGTTCGAGGAACTGCCTGCGGCTGGAACTGCGCCTACGTGTGACACAGCAGGTGTGTTGATGCCTATTATCAGCATCGTGTCTTCATTACAGGTTACCGAAGCATTGAAACTCTTAACCGGCAACATCTCAGAGTTGCACGGCTCTTTAATGCAGTTCGACGTTTGGACAAGTGATTGGCGCAAGATCAATCCAGGGCTTCCACGACCTGACTGTCCAACTTGCGGATTGCTCACATTCGAATCGTTGGCAGCAGACGCAACACGACAAGCCGCCGTTTTGTGTGGTCGCGATGCAGTTCAGATCTTGCCAACCAGTCCTACGTCAATAAACTTTCAATCACTCGCCGCACGACTTGAAGGTGCGGGTGACGTGAAGTTTAACGATTACTTATTGAGATTCCGTACCGGCGAATTCGAACTTACAGTCTTCCCAGATGCTCGTTCGATCATTCGCGGCACAGATGAAATCAACACAGCACGCTCGCTCTACGCAAAGTACATAGGAAACTAACTACAGATGACCATCAAACCCCTAAGACCGACCGAACTCGTATTGATCCTTCTTTTGATCTTATTCAGTTTTAGAATCACACCGGCAGGTCAACCTGCCGTTTGGGAAACAGCCGGTCGAGCGGATCTGTTGAAAGGCGACGCTCGGGGGGTGTCGATCACAGACACCGGTGTTTTGATGTTGGCGCCAAAGATCACCGAGCTCTTCAACACGCAACAGACCTACATCTGGTCCAGCGTCGTTGACAATCAAGGTAACGTTTTTTTAGGAACCGGTCATGACGGCAAGATCTTTCGCATAACTCCAGCCGGCGTTGGTGCACTGTTATATGACGCTGCGGAGCTCGATGTAACAGCTCTGGCCGCGAAGGATGGTGTTCTCTATGCAGGCACTTCACCAGATGGCAAAGTTTACCGGATCACGCCCGACGGAAAAGCGGAAGTCTATTTTGATCCTGCCGACAAATACATCTGGGCCCTGGCATTGTTGCCCGATGGGTCGCTTGCAGTGGGAACTGGCGATAGCGGCAAACTTTACCGAGTCAGATCCGCTGGCGCGAAACCAGAAGACTCCCTCCTCGTGAATACCACACAAACACACGTCATCTCTCTGGCAGTAACACCTCAGGGGGATTTGATCGCGGGTACCGATTCCGGTGGCTTAGTACTACGTGTCTCTCCACAGGGAAAAACGTTTGCATTATTGGACACTCAATTGCGAGAGATTCACGCGCTGGCCGTCGCATCAGACGGATCAATTTACGTTCTCGCGTTGAGTGACGCAGCAGCCACGGCTAAAACTCAAGCCGTGAACCCGGCTACCCCGCAACCAACAGAGGGAACAACTCCAACAACTTCAGTAACGGTTACGGCGATCGATGAGAGTGGCAATCCAGTTCAGAACCAACCTACGCCGGTTCGTAGTCGTAACGATGTATCGAATGCACGAAGTGCTGTGTTTCGCATTTTGCCCGACGGAGGGTCGGATGTTGTTTGGAGCTCGAGCTCAATCACCGCTTTTGCAATCGTGCCTGGACTACAGCCTGGGACTGTATTAATCGGAACGAGCGATAAAGGTCGCATCTATTCAGTAACAAATGACGGTCGAGACACTTTGCTACTCCAATCGTCTGAAGGCCAGATCTCTTCACTTCAAACACGAAACAATCAGGTGTATGCCGCTTCGAGCAATCAGGGTAAATTGTTTAGTTTCGGCTCAGCGCTGGTAAATGAGGGAAGCTATGAGTCACCGGTGCGCGACGCAAAGCTCACTGCTTCATGGGGACGACTCTGGTGGCGTGGAACGGGCAGTGCTGAATTGCAAACACGCAGCGGAAATGGTCAACGGCCTGATGCAACGTGGAGTGAATGGAGCACGGCTTATAAGGACCCTGACGGAAATCAGATTACAAGTCCGCGAGCACGCTTTATCCAATGGCGCGTGACTATGCGCTCGTTGCCAACATCTCCCGTCGCTTCGGTTGAGGATGTGAGTCTGGCGTATTTGCCACGCAACGTCGCGCCCGAAGTTCTCTCAATTACTGCTCTACCCATCGGTGTAGGTTTGCAGCAAGTGGCACAAGTAACAACGGATCCAAATGTAGAATCCTCCGGTTTGGATCCTTCGGTTTTCGGACCGGTGGCTCAAGTGCCGCCGCGCCGTTTCTATCAAAGAGGAGCGAGATCATTTCAATGGCAGGCAGAGGATCGGAATGGGGATACATTGGAGTACGCGATCTATTACCGTGGCTTGAATGACCAGACATTTCGATTACTCAAAGATAAGTTACGGGACACTTTCTTTACCATCGACGGCGCAACACTGGCTGATGGCAGGTACATAATCAAAGTGGTCGCGTCAGATGCACCAGACAATCCAGTGGGACAAACATTAACTGGCGAACGCCTGAGTGAACCAATTGACATCGACAACACGCCACCTGCTGTAAAAGTCGTCGGGCAACCACAAGTTTCTCAAAACACCGTCCGAGTCGTTTTCAATGCGGACGACGCGACTGGCAAGATCAAACGCGCCGACGTCAGCCTGGATGGCGCTTCGTGGTTGCCTGTTTTTCCGGACGACAAAATCGCCGATAGCGGTCACGAAACGTATACCGTCGAGTTTCCTGTAGTCGCTGCCGGAGAGCACACTGTTTCCCTTAGGGTTTTTGACACGAGTGGCAATGTTGGAACGACGAGCCTAACGTTTCGGAGGTAACGTGAGGCAGATTTGCTGGTCTTAGACCCTGCACCATTCGGTGCACGTAATGCGAAACGGTGCGAATCGGGCAGCTTTATTGCTAAACTTCGCCATCAAATACAGGGTTTAACGATCAGGGGTTCTTGGCATCTATCTTGCTCAGCTCAAGTTTGGCGCATCTCTTTCTCCCTCCTGTGCGCGAGAACGGCATTAGGAGGCACGAGCTGGAAATGAAGAAGTTAGTCAGAGATTTGGTGGTAGTTGCGATGCTGAGCATCTTCTCGATTGCTGCCTTTGCCCAGAAACAGGGGCAAGGACAGGACAAGAGACCACCCAAAGAGACGGTGCGCGTTGTCGATAAAAAGGACAACCGTCCGCCACCACCCCAGAACAATCAACCTAAAAACGACAAGAAGAAGCCGTAACGACTCTTCAAACTCAACAGAAAGAGCTCACAACCAAATGGTGGTGGGCTCTTTTTTTGAGATCACAGCGTAGCACCAACTAGCATGCGCTTAAGTTGGCTCTGCCGGTTTCCTTACGGAAAGCCTTTGGCTTTCCGGGGAACGCTCTTATTCCCGAGGCTCCCTCAAGCGGCATAGCCGCAAGTGTTATTGGACGGCTAACCGGAAAGGCAAAGCCTTTCCGCAAGGAAGGCGGCAGAGCCGCGCCAGAAAACTCGCTAAAACAAGAAGTGGCGGTTTGTTCCACCGTGAGCTCTCGTTCAGTTCCGCTGAGTATCCTCATTAGTGAAGTTAATTTGTGTGCCTGAGTTTTGCTTGTGATGTGCTCCGTAAAAGCTCCGGCGACTTTAAGTAAGATTACAGATGTGCGCCGAATTGATAGCTGATGGCCACCCAAACTGACGCCCAGCACAAGGCACTCAACAGATTCAACGGCGAGTATTTCCTCGGCGGCATAGCGACCGTCGCGCAAACCAACGGAATCGTAATACGTAGACCTGCTGCGAAACGCGAGAGGAGCACGGCGATCGTTCCGTGCCGCAAAACAAATTTGCTGACACGTGGATACCACTTTCGCAAGCGCGCGGATTTTTGAATAAGCCGCGCAGCGCGTTCGTGCGCAGCGTAGAAATAGATCTGATCGCCTGCTGCCCCACCAATCGCAGCTGCGAGAATTGTCAGCCGCCAATCAAGATAGCCAGCGCCACAGAGCGTGCCTGCTGTAATCAATACAGCTTCACCTTCCCAAAACGCCGCGATCAGAACGGCGAAGTATCCGTACTTTGGCAATAACCGTACGAATAGACTGTCGCCATTAGCCAATGCCAGCGCGACTGCGTTCAGAGTGCAATGTGTCAACACAGTTTCTAACGAAGCCGGTGAATCACTTGACGATGCGAAGCATGTTGCTCTTCGGGAGCAAAAGCGGCCTTCCCCACTATTGGCACCAAACTTCCGCTTGCCTCATGCACAACCCGCAAAACGCGATCGATGTCACTGAGGCGCAAGCGCGAGTAGACCGGCAATTGCAATGCCTTTTCAGTCGCCTCAGCTCCAGGACAGTCCGCGTAAAACTCCTTAAAGAGTTCCAGCTTAGAACAAACATCAACGTGAGTCGTCTCAATATCAACTCCTCGGCGGATAGCCGTTCTGCTCAAAAGCACTGGATCCGAGGTGTACACCGAATACTGATAATAAACGTGCTCGATGTCTGCCGGTACCCAAGGAGGTTGAATCTTTCGACAATCAATTAACCCGCGAGTGTAATGAGCAGCGTGTTCGCGACAACGCTCATTATGACTGTCGAGATTTGCTAGACCACGCAGGCCAAGCAAAGCCTGAACGTTCGAATATCTTTGATTATAGGTGCGCGGAAATTGGTCGAGTGGACGTATCTTCTCCCACATATGCTTCGACAGATCATAATGACCTAAAAACGACATCGCTGCTTGCAAAGGAAATCCCCAAAACGTGAAAGTCTTCGGACTCACGGCTACTCGTGCGCCATAACCGACGGCAAACCGTCTCATAAGATCTCCCGTGCTTTGCACAGGTTCCTTAATGACTTGATCTCGAACCCTTCGTGTCAACACCAGATCGTCAGTAAGAACCATTCCTCCGCCGTACGTGTTAATGCCCTTCAGGAGTTGGAAGCTAAAGAAGGAAGCTTTACCAAACGTACCAACTCTTCGTCCTCGATATCGCGCGCCCACTGCTTGAGCGCAGTCTTCGATCACAATGAGGTCATGCCTTTCAGCAATCTTCAGGATCTCGGTCATCGCGCAAGGCTGCCCGTAGAGATGAGTAGGCACGATTGCGCGAGTACGTTCTGTCAGTGCAACCTCGATTTTGGAGGGATCAATATTGAAGGTTGCCGGGTCAACATCGACAAAAACTGGTCTTAAACCTGCGCGACGAGCAATCTCTGGCACCACCCAGAACGTCAAGGCTGGAAAAATGATCTCAGAACCTTCCGGCAGATCAAGCGCGCGGAGGATGTAGTGAAATGCCATACGACCGAATGAAGTAGCGGTTGCGCACTCCATTCCATGAAACGTAGCGAACGCCTTTTCATACTCTTCAATTGCCGGACCGCTGATCGCCTCGCCGCGCCGAAAGCCTGCGATGACTACTTTCTCATCGCCTGGCGAGGAACGAACTCCATAACGTGGAATAGTCCGCAGGTTCATGCTGAACCCTTTCGCTGAGATACCCATGGTCGATCAAAGTAATCCTGGCGCCGCCATGACCATTCATCCGCATGTCGGAAGAACGGGACCTTTGAGTATTGGTGAAGTCCAAAAATATTCGCTAGCTGCGACGGTCGAAAGAAAAAGCGTGAGTAGGCCATGCCGAGCATGAGTCGAGCTCTTCGAGGCGTCAAGACCGGATGGTTGAAGTTAAGTGTGTACCCGTCAAACTGCTCCCAGTCTTTCTCAAAAATTAAAGGCACCAGCTGTTTGTATAGCGGTGTTCCGGGATATGGTGTCAGGATTTTGAAGTTGGCCCGTGTTGTTCCGAGTTCGCAGGCGAACCTGATCGTGGCTTCCAGACTCTCTTCGGTGTCTTGTAAGAAACCGAAGACATAAAACGCAGTCGTGCTGATCCTGAGTTTCCAGCACAGCTCAACCATGCGACGCATGTGTTCGTGAGGGATAAACCGACGAGCCACCTTCCTCAGCGTCGCTGGATCTACCGACTCAACGCCAAACCCAATCTCGCGCAAGCCGGCGGCATGAAGCGAACGGATTAATTCCTCGTCAAGATCATCCATCCGTGTTTCGCACTCAAAAGTGAGCTTGAGGTTGCGCTCGCGAATTCCCTCTGCGATGCGAAAACAGCGCTCGCGATCAAGAGTGAATAGAGGATCACGAATGACCACATGTACACGCTGATGTCGACGACACAACTCTTCGAGCTCATCAAGCACGTTTTCGTCTGACCGAGCGCGGAAACTAGCTGTGATGCGGTGTGGACAGTAAGTGCAATGTTCGGGACAACTGC
>Ga0114129_10006702_pt1 | contig 16355 bp, 14 predicted proteins | sample RhiMetdeltSRZDD1_FD_80071 | JGI IMG/M metagenome (GOLD analysis project Ga0114129, IMG submission 80071) | Populus rhizosphere microbial communities from Tennessee, USA - Rhizosphere MetaG P. deltoides SRZDD1 (version 2) (version 2) | ecosystem: Host-associated > Plants > Roots > Rhizosphere >... | reverse complement strand
TCTGATTCCGAAAGCCGATGAGCCTCGCGTCGACACCGAGCCGCACCGCTTCGGCGCGCACGCGCTCCTCGAGCGGACCGGCGCCGGCGACGAGGAGCGACGCGGGGCGCTCGAGCTTCGCCACCGCTCGCACTGCATCGAGCGGTCGTTTGGATTCCGTGAGGCGGCCGACGAACACGGGGACGAAGGCGTCCGGCGCGAGGCCCAGACGGCGACGCGCCTCGCATCGGCCGGCCACCGTCTGGTGGGGCGCCGCCGCCGCGGTGAACAAGTCGTTGTCGACTGCCGGCGCCACGTCGAAGACACGATGCGCGGGGACACCGAACCGGCGCAGGAACTCGCGCGATCGAGTGCCGGTACTGAGATGACCATCGAACTGCCGCAGCAGCAGCCGGGTCTTGACAATCCAGGCTGCGCGGCGCCAGCCGACGGGCCCGCTGAGCAGGTTGCTGTCGCCGCGATACAGGATCGGAATACGCCGGCGCCGGCACGCGCGGATCGCGCGCAGCAGCGTGATCGAGTACCAGCCCGGCACCAGGACGACGTCCGGATCGGTCTCGAGGACCGCATCGCCGATCTCGCGCACGTCCAGACCGAAGAACCGCGCCGCGTCGACCGAGTCGTCCGGTCGGGCCGGTCGCACCGTGCGCGAGCGATACCCATCGGTCAGCGGCACGTCCCACGCGAACGCGCGTCCGTAGCCGACGCCCTGCTGTTCCGGCGTCGGCTCGATGGCATGCACGACCGTCAGCGCCAGCTCCGGCGCGTGCGCCTCGATATGGCGGAACCACGGTGCGTAGTACTGGATCGGATGCGTCAGCACCGCCGTCAGTCGAATGGGCCGAGTCATGCCGCGCATACCCGATCGAACACGCGGGCCAGCCGACGGGCGAGGGTTCGCGCCGACACCTCCTCCGCGCGGTCGAACTGCACATCATCGTCGCGATAGACGGGCGCCCGCGCGAGCTGACCGAGATGCGCGGCGACGGCATCGATGTGGATCTGGTCCGGCGGCCGATCGTCGTATGTTACGACGCGCACCGACGGCTCGCGCGCCACGTCGCGCAGGATCGCGACGACGCTGCTCGCCTCGTGAAACAGGGCGAGCAGCGGCCGCTTCGCGAGGAGCGCTGGGTACAGCTTGCTCGCCGTGTAGTGGCGCTCGGCGCTGCCGAGCAGCAGGATGCCGCTCGCGCGCGTGAGCGTCGCGAGCGCGTCCAGATAGTCGAGACGTCCCGGCGCTTCGGCGACCTGCGCCGCGACGCCCAGGTCCTCGGCGACCGGGCGCACGCGGCAGCGATCCGACGCCGACTGGTTGCTCGTACCGAAGAAATGCAGACGGAGGCGCGCCGCCGCATCGCGATCGGTTTCGCGAAGCCGCCGCAGCGCCGTGAGGAGGAGCCGCAAGGTGCCGATGCCGGTCGGCAGCAGCGTGCCGACGTAGACGAGATGCACCAGACCGTCGGCTGGATCGAACGCCACATCCCGAGGCGGGCCCGTGCGCAGCCGCTCGAAGTCCGCCGGCTCGAACCCGAGCGGGATCGCTTCGTGCGGAACCCGCGCGGCATCCGGAATCCGCGTGACGATGTCGTCGAGCGTGCCGTCGGACACGGCGACGAGCGCGTCGGCGGCGCCCACTGCGCGCGGCTCGAGCCAGACGCCGAGGCGGCGAGACGCCGCGCTCTTCCAGTCGGGCCCGCCGTTGGCGCCGCCGCCCACGGTCAGCCCCCACGCGCCGACCCACGGGTCCTGGTAATCGAGCACGAACGGCACGTGGAAGCGGCGCTTCAGCAGCGGGCCGAGCAACGCCGGATACACGGGATAGACGGTGATGAACAGCGCATCGAACCGCTCGCGCGTGAGCAGCGCGTGGCAGGCGGCGTGAAGCCCGCGAAACGCGCGCAGGCCGAGATCGCCGACGCCGACGCGCCGCGTCCAGCGCGCGGGCCACGCCGGCGCGCGCACGACGCGAATCGACGAAGGCACGAGGCCGGCCAGCTCGGGGTCGAGCCGCCCTTCATACGCCGACGGATCCACGGTGACGACGGTCGGCGTCCAGCCCGCGTCGGCCAGGTGCGGCGCCAGCAGCCGGACGCGATGCGCCGCGGCGCTCGAGTCCGGCGGAAAGTGCGGGCTCACCATCAGCACGCGGCGGCCGGTGGACATCAGCGCTTCACCGCGTCGACGTACAGCGAGTACGGCGCGTGAACGTCGCGATCCTGCGCGAGCGGCGGCAGCAGCGACCGGCCGAATCCCATGTGCTCGATCGTCGTGAATCCGGCCGCGCGAAGGCGATGGGCCAACGTCTCGAAGTCGTACGCCCAGCGATGCTCGTGCCACGAATGGAAGACGTGGTTGACGACGTCCATGCGCGTCGGCAGATCCGCGGGAAACGGCTCGGGCACAGCGAGCGCGCGAAACCCGTCGAGCCCGGGCGTGCAATATGCCCGCAGGTACCGCTCGCCGTCGGGCACGACGATGCGGAGCACGCCGTCGGGTTCGAGCGCGCGCCGGCAGTCGCGCAGGAACGCCGGCAGCTCTTCGCGCGGCTCGAGATGCTCGAGGAAATGCTCGACGCGGATGCCGACCGCGCTCTCGTCGGCCAGCGGCAGGCGGCGCCGGCAATCCCAGCGCACGCGGGGCGGCGGACCCGTCAGCTCGAGGTTGACGAAGCCGTCGAGCACCTGCGGGCCGCAGGCGACGTTCACGAGCAGGTGGCGCGTCGATCGCAGGCGCGCCAAGGACCGGCGGCGGCCCGGCAGCACGGCGTTCTGCACGCCGACGATCCACGCGTTCGCCTCGAAGCGCAGCTGATCGAAGAGAAAGCGCGTGATCGGCAGGCGCGGAAACACCCATCGGCCGACCTGCTGCCTGAACGACGTCGGCCTCTCAGCGGCCGTTGTCGCGGAGCCGCGCATACACGGTCTCGTACTCGGTCGCAATCGCTTCGTCGGAGAATCGACGCTCGGCTTCCGCGCGCACCGCGCGGCGGTCCAGCTCGTGCAGACGGCCCACGAGCGCGATCATCTCGTCGACGGTGTCGCACAGAAAGCCCGTGCGCCCGTGGTCGATGCCCTCGGGAACGCCGCCGCGGCGGAAGGCGACGAGCGGCGTGCCGCACAGCATCGATTCGGGCAGCACGACCGGGAACGGCTCCTCCCACTCGATCGGCAGCAGCAGCGCCGCCGCGCGTCCGAGCAGATCGCTCTTGCCATCATCGGCGACCGGCCCGATGTAGCTGATCAACCGGCCGTCGATGCGCGGCTTGATCTCCTCCTCGAAGTACGCCCGCTCTGCCCCGATCGGCGAAATCGTCCCTGCGATGATCAGCGGCCGCTGCAGGCGTTCGGCAACGGTGATGGCATGATGCGCGCCTTTACAGCGATCCAGCCGGCCGAGAAACACCAGCGGCGCGGATCGCGGATTCGTGTCGGCGGCGAATGGGTACCGCGCCGGCACGGCGCAGTTGTAGATCACGGACCACTCGCCGCCGCCCGGCAGGCCGGTGTCCCGGATCGCGGCGCTGACCGCGGTGTAGTGCAGACGCCGCGCGCCGAGCCGCGCGGCGGTCCCCATGTTCGCCGGATCGACGGTCCGCATGTAGGTCTGCACCTTGGGCACGTCGTGCGCCATGATCGGCGACAGGTACGCGAGCCGGCCGAAGTTGTGCACGACGTCGAACCGCGATCCGCCGGCGGCGAACCGTCCCGCGAGCCGCAGGGTGTTGCGCACGTTGCTCCAGCGCGTCCACTCGCCTTCGCGGCCGAACGGCTCGACGCGGCCGTCGACTCTCGATCCCGGCGCCGCCCACAGCGTGATCTCGTGGCCGCGGCGCGCGAGCGTGTTCGCCACGTCGGCGACGACCCGCTCGATGCCGCCGTAGTGATCCGGCGGCACCTTGATGTACGGATCCATCACGAACAGGCACTTCATCGCTTACTCCGGGGGGCCCTCCCCCGGGCCGACGACGCCCTCGACGAGCCGATACAGGGCGCCGCGCTCCGCGGCGTCTTCCCAGTGCCAGCGCCGCGCCGCCGCGTCCCACGCCGCGCGCTTGGCGCGCTCGAGCGACGACGGATCCGACGCCCATCGCCGGAAGGCCGCCGCGAGCGCATCGACGTCGCCCGGCGGCACGACCGCGGCGCCCGCGCCGAGATCGACGCCGAGCGCATGCTGTCCTGGCGTGTCGGTCAGCGCGACGGCCACGCCGGCCGCGATGTAGATGAACGCCTTGTTCGTCAGACACAGCTGCCGATTGAGGACGTCCATCTGCTCGAGCGCGAGTCCGACGTCGTAGCCGCGCGCGAGCGCGATCATGTCGTCGGGCGGCGCGGGGTCGTGATGGACGATCCGCAGCGTCGGCGCAGCGGCCGCGCTCTGCGCGCGCAGGTGCTCGACGTAGCCGTTGAGCGGCCGGCCGCGCAGATGCAGTTCGCCGGGGATCGCGGCGCGCCCCATCGCGGCCACGGCATCCTCGAGGCCGCGGCCGGGGCCGATCGTCTGGCTGAACCAGTACAGCCGCAGGCCGCCGGCACCGTTCCGCGCGAAGGTGGGCGTCTGGTGCGGCAGCGGAAACGTGTTCGTCACCACGGCAGCCGAGACGCCGTAGCGATCGCGATACGCGTCGGCGATCGCCTCGCTCGACGTCGTCAGGAACGCCGCGCGTTTCAGCAGCGCGCGCTCCACGCGCGTCGCGAGCGCGGGCGTCAGGTCCGCGTCGGCACCGCTCGCCTCGCCGCTGTGAAAGTCCTCGAGGTCGAGCGCGAACGGCGCGCGCAATCGATCGGCCGCCTGCGCCGTCGCCGCGAGCGCGCCGGACGTGCCGCCGTACAGCAGGTCGGCCGGCGTCGCTGCCGCCAGCAACGCGAGCTCGGAGTGCACGCGGCCGAAGGCTCGCGCCGCGACACCGAAAGGCAGCCGGTCGCCGCGAACCCGCGCCGCGATCGCGCGCGCCGCGTGGTAGCGCGCCCCGCTCCGCCAATACGTGAGGCCGGATCCGCGGCGGTAGTCGACCACGTCGGCCCGCCAGCGGCGCGTCGCGACGACCGCCGCGTCCGTCGCGGTCGCCCACGGCTCGTGCCGCGTGCACACAACTCGGACCTCATAGCCGGCGTCGGCGAACGCATCGGCGGCCTTCAGCATCCGCGGGCACGTCGACAAGTGGCCGGCCGTGACGACCGTCATCCGCGGCCGCCCGCGTCGCTCAGGCTCTGGCGTAATCCCTCTCGGCGCCCGCGCGCGATGGATCCGCCGCGTCCCAATCGACCAGCGTCTGATAGCGATCCTCGAGCTGGCCGATCAACCGGTCGATGCTGTGATGGTCGTGAACGTACTCGCTGCTGGACGCCTGCTGCCGCTGGAAGGCCTCGGCGAGCGCGTCGGCGAGCGACGCGACGTCGCGCTCGTCGCACAGCCACACGCCGGGTCCGGGCGGCACGACGTTCGGGATGTCGGCGTGACGCGTCGTGACAATCGGCGTCCCGATCGCTTGAGCCTCGAGCAGGATCGTCGGCGCGCCGCCTTCCGAGTCGCCGTCGGCGGCCGTGACGCTCGGGTGGATCAGGACGCGTGCCCGGCGCAGGCGGTCGATCACCTCGTCGTGCGACCGCATGCCGGCGAAGTCCACGACGTCCCCGAGCTGTCGTCCGGCGACGAGCGCTCGCGCGGCGGCCTCCTGCGGTCCGGCGCCGACGATCACCAGGCGCGCGGTCGCCATGCGATCGCGCGCATCGGCAAACGCCGCGATCGCGTCCAGCAGCCCCTTCTTCTCGACGAACCGGCCGACGAACAGGATCGTGTCGCCCTCGGGCGCCCAGCGCGGGTATCGCTCCGGGCGAATCGCGATCGGCTGCAGCGCCGTCCGCGCACGCGGCGCACCGGCGGCGACGACCTTCTTCAGCATTTCCGGTCCTTCCGCCAGGAACAACGCGCCGCCGGCGAACAGCCGCGCGTACGCCTCGCGCCACTGCGGCAGGCGCGGCAGCACGGCCGCGTCGACGCCGTAGAGACTCGTCACGAGCGGAATCCGCGCAGCCTGCGCGATGTCGATCAGCTCGCAGCCGATCGGACCGAAGTGCGCGTGAATGACGTCCGGCCGCACCGCCGCAAGGATCCGCTCCACGAGGCGCCGCCACGGCGATCGGCCGGTCGTGCGCTCGATGGCCGCCGCAATCCAGTAGTTCGGCGTCCGGCGGGTCGTCGGCCTCGCCGCGACGTACACGCGCAGGAACGGAAACTCGGCGGCGTTCACGCGGCCGTGGCAGAGCACGGTCGCCTCGAACCGACGGTGGGCGGTGACGTACGTGTAGACAAACGTCTCGCTGCGCGTCAGGAACGCGTCGGTCGCGTGGAGCACGCGCAGCGTCATGCGGGCAACCCGGCGACGGCGACAGGCCGGTTCGTGCGGAACGACTCGACGCCCGCCAGGCAGGCGAGCACCGTACGACCGGCTTCGTCTATCGAGCAGAGAGGCGGACGGCGATCGCGAATCGCGGCGACGAAGTCGTCTATCGCTTCGACGCACGCCAGCGAGTGTTCATACAAGCGGACCGGATAGTGCGACGCGCCGTACTCGGCATTCGGACGCCGCGCGAGCCAGCGGAGCGTCTCGCCCAGACGCGCCAGCAGATATGGCGGCAGGTGCTCGCGCAGCTGCTGATAGCGGCTCTGCCCTCCGCTCTTGCCGCTGCCGCTCAGCAGCTTGTGCTGGAACACCATCGGGCGGTGCAGCACCTCGCCGAGGTCGCCGCCCCGGCGGTACAGGAGATTGCCGCGGACAGCGGCATCGGCTCCACTGACGCGCACCATGTGATCCTGCGGCCCCGGTTCACCGAACGCCACGAGCACCTTGCCGATCACGCCCGAGGAGAATCGCAGCACGACGAGGTTCAGATCGGATTCCGGGTAGTCGGGGAACGCGCGATGGTTCGCGACGGCGAAGACTTCGCTGATCTCCTCGCCGGCGAACCACCGCAGCAGATCCACGAAATGGCAGCCGGAGTACACGAGCGGCGTCGCCCGATCCCGTTCACGCCATCGATCGTTCGCAAACGCGCGCGTGGTGAGGTCGTGCACGTAATAGCCTTCCAGGTACGACAGGGCGCCCAGCGTGCCGGCATCGATGAGCATCTTGATTCGGCGGTGCAGCGGCACGAAGCGCATCTGGTGCACGACGGCGACGACGCTCGACGACCGTCGCGCCGCGCAGCGAATCGACGCGAGCCCTTCGACCGAATCGGTCAGCGGCTTCTCGACCAGCGCGTGGATGCCGCGACGCGCCGCCTCGACGACGTAGTGCGCGTGCGTGGAGTCGGGACTGCAGACGACCACGGCGTCGAGATCGGTCCAGAAATCGTGTTCGTCGCTGAAGAAGGTCGCGTGAGGCGCGTGCGTGCGCGCGCGCGCGCCGGCCGCGGCGCCCGGGTCGAGAATCCTGGTGACGATGCAGTCGGGGATGCACGACCAGTAGAACACGTGCGCCTGCCCGGCGCCTCCGAAGCCGATGATGCCGACCCGCACGTCAATGAGCTCGGCGGCCCTTCCGCGCCAGCACGCAGAAGCCGCTGAAGTAGGGCCCGCGAAACGTCCAGCGGTCCGGATCGGCGATGTCGGCCGCATCGAACTGCAGGCCGCCCACGAGCTCGCAGCCGCGCGCCACGAGGCGATCGTAGAAAAGCGCCCGCACGTCGGCGACCGGCCAGGCCGCCGAGAGCGGCGGTCCCTCGTCGTAGTAATACGCGCCGCGCCAGTGATCGACGGTCGCCCGTCCGTAATCGCAGCACTCGGACGTGATGTAGACGAGGCCTCCGGGCTTCGCGACGCGCACCATCTCGTCGATCGCTTCGCCAAGGCGGCCGGTCTGCTGGTCGTACGGCACGTAGGTGCGGCGCGGCAGATCGGTGTCGAGATGCTCGAGGACCGAGATCGACGTGACGACATCGAAGCGGCTGTCCGCAAAGGGGAGCGTCCGCATCGATCCGAACACCCCCAGAGGCTGCGCGTCGTCGAGGCGAATCAGTCGATCGACTCGCGCGTGGAAGCCGGGAGCCGGCACCTCGACCGGTTGCGAGAGCTCGAGCGTCACCGCCGATGCGCCGCGTCGGACCATCCAGCGCGGAAACGTGCTCCGGCCGGTCCCGATGTCCAGCACGGCCAGGCCCGCCCAACTCCTCGAGGCGCGAAGGAGCGTGCCGTACTCGAACACGATCTGCCCGTGCAGACGCGGCGATCGCATCGCGTCGAACAAATACAGATCTTCGCTCTCGAGGCTCTGTCGCTCCGGCGCCAGATCGAGGGCGCGACGCCGGGAGAACATCGCGTTGCACGCGGTCGGCTGCGACGCGACCGTCAGCGGCGGCCGCGCCCAGTTGCGCGCGCGGGCAGAGACGACTCCGGACGCTCGACCGAGCACGCCGAGGCCGTGTCGCAGGCGGGCGCGCGCGTGGGAGAGCGTCATGCCGTGCGCGTGATCGTCAGGAGCCGCATGCGCGAGTCCAGCGGGGCCGACGCGGAACGCGGCGCGCCGAGCGCGAGCGCGGCGCGGTCGGCGGCGTACACGGCCGCGGCGCCGAGACGATCGAACGCGAAGCGCAGGTACCGATTCTGCGGACCGCCCGCCGGCAGCCAGAAATACATCGGACGCTCCTCGGCGATCCGCAGGTTCCTCGCGGCCAGCAACCGGTTCCATACCTCGCGGCTGCGAAATTTCGTGTACGGCGTCGGCTGTACGGTCGCGTCCGGCAGCGCCGCGGTGATCAGGAGCACGCCGCGAGGCGCGAGCGCGCCCGCGAGCCGATCGACGGCGCGCGCGAGATGCGCATCGTCGAGCAGCAGATGGACAACCTCGAAGCTCTGGACGACATCGAACGTCCGGCCGGCCGCGTCGCGGAAGTCGGCGAGATCGGCCGTGTGGAACTCGCCGCCCGGCACGGTGCGCCGAAGATGCGCGACGAGGCGATCCGAGATGTCGATGCCGACGTAGCGCGCCCGCGGATAGGCGCGCCGGTAGAAGTCGGCGAAATATCCCTGACCGCATCCGGCGTCCAGCACGGAGAAGACGCTCTCCGCCGACGCGCCGGCCGCGCGAAGCGCGGCGCGGAGCGCAGCGAATTTGGCGCGATAGAGATACTCGTTGAGGCGCGCCCCGGCGCCCAGCCAGCCCGACTCCGACAGGCTGAAATCCTGGTAGCGGCTGTCCCAGAACGCGCGCAGTCGATCGGCGTCCGAGTCGGCGTGCGTCATGCCGCGTACAGCTCGACGTACTCGCGCGCGATCTCGTCCATCGTCCGCGCGGGCGGAAGCGCGCGCCGCCAGCGATCGATCGTGCCGGCCGGATCGTCGGCCGCCTCGGCGAGCGCGCGCGACAGCGCCGCGACGTCCCCGACGTCGACCAGCCGGCCGTTGACGCCGTCGGCAATCAGTTCCGCGAGGTTGCCCGCGCGGCTGCCGATGACGGGCGTGCCGACGGCGATGGCCTCGATGGCCACCGTCGGGCCGTTCTCGAACCATCGCGACGGGCACACGAGGGCGTCCAGCGCGGCGAGCGCGGCCGGCACGTCGGCGGCCGCCACGGCAGGCTCGAAGCTGATGCGATCGTCGTCGCCGAGAATGCGCTGCATCGCATGCACGACCTCGTCCGCGTCGGCATCCAGACGCGGTCCCCGGACCTCGAGCCGAAAACGAATCGTCCGCGGCAGCGCCGCAACGGCCGACGCGAGATCGACGAGTCCCTTGACGCGGTGAATGCGGCCGACGCAGCCGAATCGAACCGGCGGCCGCGTCGGCTGCGCGTCCGGCCCCGGCTTGGCCGATACGAACGGCTGGCTGAGGCCGAGCCGGTTCACGATCACCTTCTCGCGCGGCGAGCCGTTGGCCGCCAGCATCGTCCGCGCGGTCTCGTTCAGCACGACGACGCGGTCGACGAGATCGAACAGCTCGCGCTGCTTGTCCTGATAGTCGGCGATCGAGGCGACCATGCCGAGGGCGGTGCCGAGGCGGCCCGGGACGCGCTGGAGGGCGGCGCTCATCGACACCGGTATCGACGCGACCGTCGCCGCGGTTGCGCGCGAGAGCCCAAGGCGCGTCAGGTTGCACGAGGCGCACTTGACGCCATCGACGATGCCGTCGCAGGGAATCGTCCCCCACTGCATCAGCTCGCCGGCGCGGCACATGTAGCCGAGTGACGGCAGATGACAGGTGAGGATGACGCGGATGCCGAGCCGCCGCGCGGCGCGTATTTCCGGCAGACCGAGGCCGGTCGTCAGACTGTGCACGTGCAGGAAGTCGGGCCGGATCTGCGCGAGCCACTCGTGAAACGCGGCGCTGCCGCGCGCGGCGACGCGGTGTGTCGCCTCGTCGCGCGTCGGCGTGGAAGGCACGCCGTACCGGAACACCGCGACGCCGTCATGCTCGTACTGCGCGGGTACGCCGCGGCGCGGATCCGGCGCCGCGACCCACACGTCGATGCCCGACGCGCGAAGACGCCGGCACAACCCTTCGACGTAGACCTCGGTGCCGCCGACGCTGTCGGGAAAGTACCAACCGAGGGCATGGACGATTTTCATTCCTAAGGGCGACGGCGCGCCAGGCGGTCGAAGACTTTATGGCATGCATTGATCACGTCGCCGCAATCGGCGTCGGAGAAGGCGGCGGACAGCGGCAGCCGGACGAGCGAGGCCGCGACGCGATCGGTGACCGGCAGATCGACCGCGTCGATGTCCGGCGACGTGCGCGCGAAGGGCGCGGAGTGCAGCGGCACGTAGTGGAACGCCGCGCCGATCCCCTCCGCGCACAGCGCCTGCAGCACCCAATCGCGCCGCGCCGGATCGACGAGGACGGCGAATACGTGCCAGTTCGGCCGGCATCCGTCGGGGACCGCCGGCAGCTGGACGACCGCGCTGTGCGGCGACAGCGCGTCGAGCAGCCGCTCGGCGTGCTCCGTCTTGCGCCGCGTAATCGACGGCACGCGCTTGAACTGCTCGACGGCGATCGCCGCGAGCAGATCGGACAGCACCCAGCTGCTGCCGAGCCCCACCCACGTGTACTTCGCGCGCTCGCCGCGCAGGAACGCCGTCCGGTCGGTGCCCTTTTCGCGCAGGATCTCGGCCGCGCGCAGCAGCGAGTCGTCGTCGCGGACGAGCAGCGCGCCGCCCTCGCCGCACACGAGATCCTTCGTCTCGTGGAACGAGAGCCCCCCGAGCGCGCCCACCGCGCCGAGCGCCCGCCCTCGCCACGCGGCGTTGACGCCGTGCGCGGCGTCCTCGATCACGACGAGCCTGTGCGACGCGGCGATCTCGCCGAGCGCCGCCATGTCGCACGCCATGCCGGCGTAGTGCATGGGGACGATCGCACGCGTGCGCGGCGTCACGCGCCGCCGCACGTCGGCGGGATCGAGCGTCAGGAAACGAGGATCGATGTCGGCGAAGACGGGCCGCGCGCCCGCCCGCAGCACGGCGTTCGCGGTCGATACGAACGTGAAGCTCGGAAGGATCACCTCGTCGCCGGGACCGAGGCCCGCGGCCTGCACGGCGATCTCGAGCGCCGCCGTGCAGTTGTTCACGGCCAGGACGCCGCGCGCGCCCGTGGCGTCGCGCAGCAGCCGCTCGAGCTCGCGTCCGCGCACGCCGTCGCCGGCGACATGGCCGCTGGCCAGCACATCGCGGACCGCGGCCGCTTCCTCCTCGCCGAACACGGGACGATGGAGCGGCAGCCGGCTCGCGCGAACCGGCCGGCCGCCGTCGATGGCCAGCGATGCCGGCGTTCTTACGATCGACATGGCTCGTTGTTCGCGGCCGGCGTCCCGGCGGAGGCCATCCGGCGCGGCCGTCTCAGGTAGCGCACCCAGTCGGCGAGGTCGACTCCGGCGTAGCGCAGGATCGCCGCGGCGTCGCCGAAGCGGCCGCGTCGTGCATCACGCCACGCGCCGCGGGCGACCGTGAACAGCCAGTTCCGCTTCGCGCGCTCGCACGCATCGCGATCGAGCGGACAGTCCGGCGCGTTCAGCGCCCGCCATGCGGCCGCCGACGCGCGCGCGTAGTCGAGCCGCGCAACCGCACGGCCCTGTTCCTGGCCTTCGTGGACGCGGTAGTAGAAAAGGTCGCCCGGCACGAGCAGGACGTTCACGCGCGCGCAGGCGTGCAGCCAGAACAGGTAGTCCGAGGCAACGCCAGAGTCCGGAAAGCCGCCAAGCTCGCGGAAGACGTCGGCGCGAAACAGCGCGCATGCCGGCCCGAGGTGAAACAGGCCGCTGCCCAGGAACTCGCGCGCGTAGGCGAGCGCCGGCGTCAGCAGCATCGGGCACGGGCCGCCCGGCCAGAATCGATTGCCCGACATCGCGAAGCCCGCGCGCGGCTCCGCGGCGAGCGGCTCCAGCATCGTCGCCAGACAATGCGGATACATGATGTCGTCGGAGTCGTGATACTTGAGATACCGGCCCGACGCGAGGCTCGCGGCCTGACGGCGGTTGCCGTAGTCGCCGAGGTTGCGCGCGTTGATCGAGACGTGCACGCGCGGATCGCGCCGTGCGTACTCGTACGCGATCGCCGCCGATCGATCCGTGGAGCCGTCGTCGCTCACGATCAGCTCGAAATCCGCAAAGGTCTGCGCGAGCACGCTGTCGATGGCCGCGGCGAGATACCGCTGGCGGTTGTACGACGTCATCAGGACGCTGATGGTGGGCGGCGTCATCGGATCGCGCGCCGAACGAGCCGTACGAGCGAGTTCGGGATCCAAGGCCGATCGAGACGGCTGCCGTACTGCAGATGTCGCCGGCCGGCGAGCGGCCGATACAGCTCGCGCCAGCGCGCGTACACCGCCTGGTACGCCGCCACGCGGTGTTGAATGTCGAACTCCTCGACGACGGAGCGCCGCGCGGCGGTGCCGAGCCCTTCGAGCGCGTCGCGATCGCGATCGAGCCCCGCGATTGCATCGGCGAACGCGGCAACATCGCCGACGGGAAGACGGAACCCATTCACGCCGCTCGCGACGATCTCAGGAACGCCGCTCGCGATGTCGCTGACGATGGGAACCAGGCCGGCACCCATTGCCTCGAGGAGGGCGACGGGGAACCCTTCGAACCGCGTCGGAAGGACGAACAGGTCGTGATGCTCGTACGCGGCGATCACTTCGCTCGCCGATAGAACACCGCGCCAGCGGACGTCCGGGTTGAACGCCCACTCGCGCTTCAATGCGTGCTCGTCGGGACCCCCGCCTGCGATGGTCCACTCGAGCGCGATGCCGGCGTCGCGCAGCCTTCGGTCGATCGCGGGCAGATCGAGCACGCCCTTCTGTCCATGTTCCAGCCGACCTGCGAAGATCGCGCGCAGGGGTCCGCTTCGTCGCCGCCGGACGGTCGCCGGAATCGGAATGCCGTAGGGAACATGGAAGATCGTGTCCGCGCGGTGCGGCAGCCGCCGGCAGAGCTCGTCGTGCATCCGCCGGCTGTACGTGATGAACGCGTGCACGACGCGATCGTGCTTTTCCGCGAGGTCGTAGTAGTACTCGACGTCGCCGTGCAGCATGTAGACGACGGCGCGGCCGAAGTCGTGGACCGACGCGGTCGCGAGATCGAGCGCGTCGCCCGCGACGAGGACTCCTGGACCTGACGGGACGGCCTGCGCGAGCCGCCGCATGACCGCGTGGAGGTTCTCGATCGGCAGGCGGTACTCGACGAGCGTCTGCGTATCGGCCGCGAGCCGTCCGCCGAACCGCGCATCCGTCTGCAGATGGTTGTGCGTGAGGACCGCGTGATACGCCAGGCCGTCCGGACGGCGATACTGCAGCAGATTGGCGATGATGTTCGTCATGCCGCCCATCTTGTCGGGCAGCACGTAGACGACGCTCGCGTCAGTCATCGGCTGGTAGAGGACTCCCGCCACGCGCGCACTGTCATCGTCCAGATGAGCGCTTTCCCGGGAAAGGGTGTGTCGCCGCCGGCGCGGGGATCGCGCCACGGCTGCGCCGTGAACTCGTCCGCCGCATACGTGAACCCGGCGCGCGCGAGACGGTCGAGCACGCGCGGCGTCTGACGGATCGTCGGATCCAGCTCGTGCAGATCGAGAATCAGCGCGCGCACGCGATCGAGCGCCGGCTCGCAATCGGCGAGCACCGCATCCTCCGCGCCCTCGATGTCGAGCTTCAGCAGATCGATCGACGCCTCGCGCGCGAGCACGTCGCGCAGACGCAGGCTCGGGACCGTCTGCGGGTCGCCGTCCACGGCGCCAGGCAGCGCCGCGATCATCCCCGAGTCGCCGCGCTCGCACTGAAACACGACCTCCGCCGTCGAGGTCCACAGCGCCGCGTGCACGACGTCCACGTCGCCGGCGCCGTTGCGGCGCAGGTTGTCCGCGAGCATCTCGGCGAGCGCCGGGTCGGCTTCGTACGCCGTGATCCGCGCGCGCGGATACTTGCGCTTGAAGTAGAGGCTCGCCAGGCCGATGTTCGCGCCGCAGTCGAGAATGCGCGGGGCATCGCTCGGCGCGCGAAAGTCGAGCGCGTGCTTGACGAAGATGTCGTGCCAGCCGGGGCAGAGACTCATCAGATCGAAGTAGCGCAGCTGATAGCCGGCCATCCGGATCGAGCCGGGCGTTCGCCGCGGCGTGTCCTCGGCCAGATGCCAGGCGCGGCGCCACGCCGTCATCTCGCGGGACGGAAAGAGGCGCCGTCGAAGTTGCCCGGCTTTTCGCCGCGCCCGTCGGAGCGTGCCCAAGACTTTGTGGATGGTTCGAGACCGCCGCTAGAACAGCTTGCGGTGGACGGTGATGATGTCGTCGGGCATGACCTTGTCCTCGAGCTTCAGCTTCACCTCGCGCGGCTTGCCGCCGACGAGCCGCTTCGCCGTGATGCCGCGCGTCGTGCCGCGATCGGTGACGCCGCCGGCCCGCGCGATCGCTTCCTCTGCCGTCATGCCTTCTTCCCAGATGATGACGCCCGTCGTCCGCACTTCGCCGTTGACCGTGAACATCTGCGCCTTGGGGACGACGATCAGATCGTTGTCCTGCAGGATCAAATCGCGCCCCGCCCTGCCGAGCAGGACGTCTTTGAGATTCACGTGGATGATGTCGACATCGTTCGCGTTCGGCACCGCGCCGGCGGCGTTGCGCTTCTGCCGCGACACGGTCACGTCGTTGCCGGCGCTCGGCAGCGTCGAGCCGGCGAGCGCGAGCGCGTCGACGAGCGTGAGCTGGCCCGACATCGTGATCGGCCCGGGCGTCCGCACTTCGCCGAAGACGCTGACCTTCTGGCTCTTGTACTGCTGGATCGACACGGACACCTGCGGCCGATTCAGGTAGCCGTCCGCGAGCTTCGCGCGCAGGCGATCCTGGAACTGGCTCACGGTGAGCCCGCCGGCGACGATCCGGTTTATCAGCGGAAAGGTGATCGAGCCGTCCGCGTCGACCGCGTACGTGCCCGACATCGCCTCTTCGTCGAACACGATGATCTTCAGCTGATCCTGCGGCCCGATGACGTAGGTCACCGGCGGCTCGCGCGTCTGCTCTGGCGGCTTGGTCGGCGCCGGCGCGTTCACGCCGGGAACGAGAATCGGCGGCGGCGACGGACGCGGAGTCGGCGTTGGCGTGCGCGGGTTCTGGGAGAGCGTCGCCGCGACGATCAACGCAATCACGGAGATCATGGCTCTTCCGTTCTAGATGCTACTCCGACGCGCGAGCGAGCGGAATTCCCAGCTGCCGCGCTTTTCGGTACAGATTTGGACGCTGGATGCCGAGCGTATGGGCGGCCTCGGCCATGCGCCAGCGGTGATGCTGGAGGACGGCCGCGATGTAGTCGCGCTCGAAGCGAAGGCGCGCCTCGCGCAGCGTGCCGGACGGCACGAACGCCGACGGCGCGCGATCGAGCCGCAGCGCGGGCAGCAGATGCTCGATGTCGATCGGCGCGTCGGGCGTCGACGCGACAGTCCGATGGAGCACATCGCGGAGCTCCGCGACGTGTCCCGGCCAGCTGACGACGGCCAGGAGCGCCTGCGCCGACGCGGACAGCGTGCGCGGCGCGAGGCCGCCGGCCGCGCACAGCTGTTCGACGATCCTCGCGGCGATCGCCGGCACATCGTCGCGACGATCGCCGAGCGGCGGAAGATCGATGCGCGACACCGACAGGCGGCGAAACAGGTCCAAGCGAAACCGGTGCTCGCGCACGTCGGCGTCGATGCCCGGCGCCGCGCTCGCGACCAGGCGCATCGCCGTCGCCGTCGGCTCGTGTGCGATCCGCACTTCGCCGTCACGCGCGACGCGGGCGAGCCGCGATTGAACGGCGGCCGGCAGCTCCGCGACGTCGTGCAGAAACAGCGTCCCGCTTCGCGCCGCGGCAATCCGCGAGTCGGGCGTCACCGATTCGAGGTCGGA
>Ga0114129_10006701_pt1 | contig 16356 bp, 8 predicted proteins | sample RhiMetdeltSRZDD1_FD_80071 | JGI IMG/M metagenome (GOLD analysis project Ga0114129, IMG submission 80071) | Populus rhizosphere microbial communities from Tennessee, USA - Rhizosphere MetaG P. deltoides SRZDD1 (version 2) (version 2) | ecosystem: Host-associated > Plants > Roots > Rhizosphere >... | reverse complement strand
GACGCCATCAGGATCGCGATCGACTGTTCATAGTAGTCCTGCACGGAGGCGAAGTACGACGAGCGGAACTCCGGGGCCAGGACCTGGAGGCGCAGCGACTCCACCACGCCGAGCGCCTGCTCGGACAGAGCGCGGGCGCGAGGAAGATCGCCGCCCGCCCACGCATCCGCGGCCAGACCCTTGAGGGCGGCGGCCTCGACGGAAGGATCGCCGGACGCGCGCCCGCGCTCGAGCGCGCGCTCCAGCGAGGCCCGGGCGTCCGGATCGCCCGCGCGCTGCTGTACCACGCCGAGCCCGGCCAGCACGAGGCCCTCCGCGCGCCGCGCCCGCTGCTTCTCGTAGAAGGCGAGCGCGCGCCGGAACGTATCGGCGGCGCCGGCGGTATCGCCCTGGCCCGCTCGTGCCTCGCCAAGCCGCCCGAGGAGCGCCGCCTGCGTCTGCTCGTCCCCGGCCGCCGACGCGAGGACGAGCCCCTGCTCCAGGACCGTCACCGCCTCGGCATAGCGGCCCATCGCGGTGAGGATCACGCCGGTATTCAGCAGAACGCCGAGCCGGCCCTTCCCGTCGCGGGCGCGCTCCATGAGCGGCAGCGCCTGGCGCGCGTCGTCCAGGGCGCGCTCGAAATCGCCGACGGCGTGCCAGCCGCGGGCGAGGTTGCTGAGGGCCCACGCCTCCTCACGTCCGGCGCCCGCCTTCCGCGCGGCGACGATGGCGGCGCGGAAGGACTCGATCGCCTTCTGGCTCTCGCCCAGGTACACGAATGTCGACCCGAGGTTCCCGCGGATCAAGGCCTCTGCGGTGTAGTCGTGGGTGGCCACGGCCTCCGCCAGCGCGCGCTGGTACTCGTCGTGGGCCCCGGCCGGGTTGCCGCGCCAGTTCTGCACGAGACCCAGGCGCGTGCGGGCATCGATGGCGCCCGCGCGATCGCCGAGCGCCTCGAAGGCAGCGAGGGCCTCGCGGTCGTGTGTCTCGGCGTCGGCCACCTGCCCCGCGCTCAGCATCAGCTCGGCGAGGCGCAGGCGCACCTCCGCCTGGCGCGTGCGGTCCTCCGCGGACGGTCCGGTCAGCTCCTGCAGCGCCTGCTCGAGCAGGCCGCGGGCGACGCGCGCGTCTTCCACCGCGCCCGACACGATGAGCTGGGCGGCGCGGGCCAGGTTCTTTTCGAGAACGGCGCGAGGCGCGTCGCCCTCGCGCGCGGTCCGGGCCCGCGTGACCAGTGGTGCCGGCGGCGCCGGCGCCTGGCCGGGCGCATCGCGCACTTCGAGGCGGTAGCGGCCCGGTGCGGCGAGGAGCACGGTCTCCGGGCGTGGGGGCCGGCGCCAATTCACATCCCACGCGCCGTCGGGACCTTCGATGTGGACGAGATGATCGGCGCGCTCCTGCGAAACCTCGATCTCCACGGTCTCGTCCGCCCGGACCTCGACCTCGCCGGGAACGGGCCCGGACGCGGTGAGGACAGCGAGGATGAACAACGGTGCGGACACGTGTGAAGTGATTATGACGGAGGGCGCGATGAAACGTCCGTGCGGGTTCTCGCACTCAAGGCAAACGCCCCTCTGACACGAGTCCGGATGGACGGTGCGGCCATGAGCCGAAATAACGATTGTGGGCCCCCGTCGGCCGGTGCTACAGTCGTTTCACAATCCCGGAGGTCCTCGTGAAGTGCTCGACGATTTTCGCCGCGGGTCTCTCTGTTCTCGTCGGCCTGGCCGCCGTCTCGGCGGCGCAGGAGATCATGCCGACGCCGACGCCGACACCGAATCCGGTGCCGGTGAACGTGACGCCGCCGGCGTCCCGCGTCAGCGCCAGCACCCACGACGGGAACCTGCCGGGCAACACGGTGGACGGGAGCCTGTCGACGCGCTGGTCGGGCTACGGTAACGGCGCCTGGCTCGAGCTGGATCTCGGCGCGACGCTCCGGATCTTCGACATCCAGGTCGCCGTCTACAAGGGCGACACCCGCCAGAACATCTTCGATCTGCTCGTGTCGACGGACCGTGCGAGCTGGCGGCCGGTCTTCATCGGGCGCAGCTCCGGCACGACGACGGCCCTCGAACGCCACCGTTTCTCGCTCCAGGACGCGCGCTACGTGCGCTACGTCGGCCACGGCCACGTGACCAACGCCGGCGTGGCGGGCGCGTTCAACAGCGTGACCGAGGTCGCGGTCTTCTCGAACCAGACGACGACGATCGCCGCCCCCACCAACCTGCGGGCCACCCCCATCTACGATGCCGGCGCGATCCAGCTCCAGTGGACGGCCGGCGGCGATGCCACGCACCAGATCTTCCGCTCGACGACCCCGGGCGGTCCGTACACGTGGATCCGCGCGGTGCAAGGGACGCAGCACGCGGACTGGGGCCTGCAGGACGGCGTGCAGTACTGCTACGTGGTGAGCGCAGGAGCCAACGCGGGCACCCAGCACAGCCGCTACTCGAACGAGTCCTGCGCGCGGGCGTCGGTGCTGCCCACGCCGCCGCCGCCGCGGCCCGACCCGCCCACGAACCTCACCGCCCAGCACGGCGCCGTGGGATGCGACGGATTCGTGTCGCAGCCGCTGCGTTTGTCGTGGACGGCGGGGGCGCGCTCCACCAGCTTCAACGTCTACAAGAACACCGGCGCAGGGTCGTATACCCGGATCGCGAACGTGACCGCTCCGCACTACGAGCATTTCACGATGACGAGCGGGTACTGGACGGTGAGGGGTGTCAACGCGTCGGGCGAGAGCGATCCCTCGAACGAGGTCTTCGGAACGTTCGCCGTTCCGGGATGCCCGGTGCCGCCGGAGATCACGCCGCCCCCCTCCGCCGCCACCGCGAGCACGAACGACGGCAACGTCGCCGGCAACGCCGTCGTCAACAACCCGACGACGCGCTGGTCGGGATTCGGCGACGGCGCCTGGCTCGAGCTCGACCTGGGACGCATCGCGCGCGTCACGCACTTCCGCGTGAGCGTCTATCGCGGCAACGAGCGCAGGAATCGCTTCGAGATCCAGGTACGCAGCGATCTGGCCTCGACCTGGACCACGGTTTGGAACGGCCAGACGAGCGGCCTCACCACCGGCTTCGAGACGTTCGATCTGGCCGGTGATCCGCAAGCGCGCTACGTCCGCTACCTGGGCCACGGCAACGTCTCGACGACCACCGGCGCCATCGGTGGCTGGAACAGCGTCAACGAGATCGAGCTGTTCGGCTACTGACGTTGTCACAACCGCTTTGCTTTCAGAAAGATCTTGACAGCCCACAGGTCAGGATGTCATAACCTGCTCCAACGTCACCCGATGTTCGTACTGGAGCCTGGAGCTCGTTAGCCAGCGGCTCGTTTCCCGCCATGCCGTCGCCTGCCACAGGAGGCCGTATGAACGCCCGACGTGTCGCCGTCCTCAGCCTGATCCTCGCCCTCATCCTGGTGGCCTTCCTCGAGGACGCGCACGCCCAGGCGGCGTGGCAGCCGAACACGAGCTACGCGACGGGGACGCTCGTGACCTACGGCGGCGCCACGTACAGCTGCCTCCAAGGCCACACGTCGCTCGTGGGCTGGGAGCCGCCTAACGCGCCCGCGCTGTGGCAGATGCAGAGCGGGACGCCGGCACCGACGGCCACGCCGACGCCGACCCCCACCTCGCCGGCGCGCGTGACGCCGACACCCACCCCCACCACCGTCGGCCCTACGGCCACGCCGACGCCCACTCCGGTGGTCAACGCGACCGCGACGCCCACGCCGACGCCGAGCAATGCGGGTGAGATCACGCCGGGGGCCTCGGGCGTCTCCGCGTCGACGCAGGACACGAACGTACCGGCCAACACCGTCGACAACAGCCTGTCGACACGCTGGTCGGGCAACGGCAACGGGGCGTGGATCCGCTACGACCTGGGCTCGGTGCGAACGGTGACGGAGATCCGCGTCGCCGTCTACCAGGGCAACGGCCGCCGCGCGAGCTTCGACCTGCAGGTCTCGAGCGACAACACGACGTGGGCGACTGTCTTCTCCGGACAGAGTAGCGGCACGACCACGCAGGAGCAGGCGTTCGACATCACCGACTCCGCCGCACGCTACGTGCGTTTCCTCGGGCACGGTGCCACCCTCAACACCGGCGCCTCGAGCACGTGGAACAGCGTGACCGAGATCAGCATCTACGGCTCGGGCGCGGTGGCTCCGACGCCGACACCCACCGCGACCACGGCCGGGCCCACCCCCACGCCGGCTCCAACCGCGACGCCGACTCCGGTCACGGCCACGCCGACGCCCACGCCGACCGGCACTCCGAGCGGCACGCCGGCCTGGCAGCCGGGCGTGGCCTACGTCGTCGGAAACCTCGTCACGTATAGCGGCAGCACGTACCGCTGCATCAACAACCACACGTCGCAGGTCGGATGGGAGCCGCCGAACACGCCCACGCTCTGGCAGCTCCAGCAGGGGAGCACGCCCACCCCGCCGCCGCCGAACGCGAAGTTCTGCGCGGCCGACTGGTTGGCCACGAAGATCTACGCCAAGGGTGCGATCGTCGGCTACAAGGGCGTGGCCTACGAAGCGCTCATCGACAACCACGGCATCGCGCCGGACAACACGACATACACCGGCTACTGGAAGGCGGTGGGCACGCCGGATCCGACGCTGTGCCCGGTGCCGATCCCGAACACGATCAACTACGGCACCGCCCAGCCTGTCAGCGGCAACACGAACGCGGGCAACACGCGGCCGACGGGCGCGATCAGTGCCGCGCGCGTCTCCACGGCGGCGTCGACGATCCCGCCGATGTCGGGCAACTGGGGCACCGATCCCGGCGGCGATCACCCGGGCTTCGACTCCGACACCGGTGCGCGCGTGCTCAAGCTGCCGCCGGGCACGCTGCCGCTGCAGCACAACACGTACACCGTCGCCACGAACGGCCAGGAGATCGTCTCCTACCTCGGCGACTGGGCCATCTACGGCCGGCGCTGGGACTTCTCCAAGACGCCGGTGAAGAACCTCAACCGCCTCGTCTACGGCTTCGCCGGCATCTGCTTCCCCGGCGCCAGCAGCACACAGGACCCCGGCTTCCCGACCAGCGCCCCCGCCGCCGTCAATCGCACGTGCGCGCAGAGCCACCTGCCCGACGGCGCCATGGCCATCGCCGACTTCGAGGCGGCGTTCGTGCGCAACCTCCCGGGAGGCCAGACGCCGAAGGTCTTCGGCACCGAGAGCATGTACGAGATCAACAAGGATGACGTGGGCGGCGTGTTCGGCGTGCTCTACACGCTGCGCCGCGCGAACCCTCACCTCAAGCTCGACCTCTCCGTCGGCGGCTGGACGCTCTCCGAAGGCTTCGGCTTCATGACGCGCGATGTCGGCCGGCGCAAGGCCTTCGTCGACTCGATCGTGCACTTCCTCCAGCGCTACGACTTCGACGGCATCGACATCGACTGGGAGTATCCGGGCAGCGACGGTGCCGTGCCCGACGCCGATCGTCCGGAGGACGCCGCAAACTACCTGCAGCTCATCAAGGACCTGCGTGCGGGCATGGACTGGCTGGGCGCAAAGACGGGCAAGCAGTATCGGCTGTCGTCGGCGATCCCGGCCACCAGGGGCAAGCTCGACATCATCAACTGGACGGAAGTCAGCAAGTACATGAATCGCCTCTACGTGATGACGTACGACTTGACCGGCGCCTGGGAGCGCGAGACGAGCCATCACACGCCGCTCAATGTGAACCCGGGGGCGACCGCGGGATCGTCGACGGGTGTGTCCGCGCGGTGGACGATCGAGTACCTGCAATCGAGCTACGGCGTGCCCGCGAACAAGCTGATGATCGGGGCCGCGAACTACGGCCGCGCCAAGCGCATCAACTATCCGGGCGACCTGCAAGAGCTGAACAACGGCCTGCGGGGGAGCACGACGTACAAGCCGACCATCGCGCCGGGCACCACCACGTTCATCCTCACGATCGCCGGCATCGGCACCTGGGAAGCGGGCGTGCTCGAGAACTACGACATGTACCAGAACATCCTCGACCGCGACATCCGGCCCCGCAACGGCTACAAGCTCTACACCGACAAGGCGGCCAACGCCGACTATCTCGTCAACCCGATCGGCTCCTTCGTCACCATCGAGACGCCGCGCACGACGGCCCTCAAAGCCCAGTACGCGAAGGACCATGCCCTGGCCGGCCTCTTCTTCTGGATGATCGAGCAGGACAACGGTTACAACCTGAACGCGGTGAATCACGTCTTCGGCAGTACGCTCGCCGGCAGCAGCGCGGACGGACGTCCGCAGGATCAGATCGCGACGTGCGGCGGCAACGTGACCGCGGCCGAGTGCGAGACGCTCATCAGCTCGCTGCGATAGGAAGACAAGACAGCACCTTCAGACGGGGCCCCGCGTATCAAATGGGCCCCGTCTTGACCTACCCGTTCGGGTAACCCTAAAAAAAGCGCTTCTCTTTCCGCGCGTGCCGTCCGCGCGCCGCTATACTTTTTTGCGGAACCTGAATGTCGGCACGTTTGATTTACACGACCCCAATCGTCGGGGCGACGCTCGTCTGCTTCGCGGCGCTTTCGGCCGCCGCTCCCGACCGGCGGCGCACTGCGCTCAAGACGCCCGCGCCGTCGGTGGAGATCGTGCGCCTCGACGTGGACGGCGACGGCAAACCCGACGTGCTCGAGCGCTGGTGGAACGGCAAGCGCGTGCGCTGGCTCGACGAGAACGGCGACATGAAAGCGAGCGACACCCGCGGCGATCAGGTGGGCGACGCCGTGCAGGTGGACATCGACGGCGACGGCCTCTACGACGGCCCGGGCGACTGGAACATCAAGTGGGCCGACACCGACGGCGACGGCCAGGCCGACGTGCAGGCGTTCGCGTTTTCGAAGCCCACGGCCCAGGGCGTGGCCGGCCACGGCGCGCACTGGATGCTCTTCATCGACGTCGAGAAAGACGGCGTCCTCGGCTGGGTCGACTGGGACAGCTTCAAGTTCGACTGCTGGGCGTATACCGGCACCGGAGCCTGGCTGCCTGACTACAACGGCGAGTCGATCTTCCTCAAGATCCACTCCGACCCGCACAAGATCGAAGACCTCACCCTCAACTGGGAGAACCCGTTCTCGTTCTACGACCCCGACGGCGACGGGGTCAGCGAGATGGCCATCCGCTGGCTCGATCCGCCGAGCAACGGTGACGGCATCACGCGCCTGTCCGGCCGGCTCACCGAGGCCTACGCGAGCCTCGATCTCGACAACGACACCGCCCGCGACAACGAGACCGACTTCGACATCTCGTTCCGGGTGAACGGCGGGCCGGGCATCGCCTACCGCGATTTCAAGCACCCGCTGCCCCGCTTCGCGGGCGCCCCCAAGTTCGACGCCTTCTTCGCGTCGAACGACTGGCGGCGCGTCGACTCCGTCTCCTACATGCCTCACGACAAGGGTTGGGGGTATCTCTTTGGCGGCGACTGGGCCAACCGGTACATGGTCGTGGACGAGGACGACGACGACCATCGCTGGGAGCGCGTCGAGATGTACTACCCCACCCACGGTCGCGGGACCGAAGACTCCCGGGTGGACGTCTACTCCACCAAGCGCTGGGCCCGCGACACCTGGGTGCGCGATTGGCAGGTGACGGAGGGCACGAGCCCGGGCGTCAGCGGCCATCCCCAGGCGGACTCGCTGGGCGATCGCGGCGAGTTCGACGCCGACGACTCCGGGCGCGGCAAGCTCTACGTCGGTGTCTTCGACCGGAAGATGCACCTGGCCGGCGCCGAATGGGGCGCCTGGACGGTGGACCACGACGGGCGCTACCACGGCGGCTGGAACACGCCGTCGCGGAAGGAAAACGCCCCCGCCGTCGAAGAAGTGGTTCGCTACCGTGACACCGACGCCAACGGTTTCCTGGACACCGTGCAGTACGACTACGACGGCGACCGCACGATCGACTTCACTGTCTCGCTCCTCGACTACAAGACGCCGGCCGAGCCGCACCCCGACGCGGTGGCCCTCATCGATGCCGAAGCCGCCGGCTGGCAAGGGCTGCACAAGGCCTACGAGGAGATCGCGGCCTCCTCCTGGCGCGAGGCGCTCTCCGTCTATCGCGCGGCGTGGCGGCGCGGCCTCACGACACCCGAGCTCGATCGCCTCGCCAACGGCGGCTCCCTGTCACAGCGCTACGACAGCGGCTACTGGATCAAGGAAAAGGTGTTCCGCCTGCTGCGCGCCCGCATCGACGAGGCCCGCCGCGACGAGCCGAAGTCGGCGGCCGGGCTCACCGACCTCGAAGCCCGCCTGAAGAGGACGTACTACACCGGCCACTTCGATGACTACGTCAAAGAGATCGGCAACGTTCCGGGCCGCTGATCCGCCGCCATAAACCACAAAGACACGAAGAACACAAAGGAACACAAAGAACGGATTTTTCTTTGTGCGTCCTTTGTGCCCTTTGTGTCTTTGTGGTTATTGCGGCTCCGTTTCGTTCTCGTTAGAAGTCGATGCGCGCGACCATCTGCATGAAGCGCGCGTTCTTCGCGCCGGTGATGAGCCCGAAGTTCGGCGAGTTGAAGATCGCGTTGCCGGCGGCGTCCGAGGATACCGTCAGGGCCGTGTTCGGGTTGTTGAAGTTGGCGTGGTTGAGGGCGTTGAAGACCTCCGCGCGCAGCGTCAACGCCAGGCTCCCGCGCAGCGTGAAGCGGCGGGCGATGCCGAGGTCGACGTTGAAGTCGCCCGGGCCGCGGACCGTGCTCCGGCCGATGATGGGGGCCGCCGGATCGAACGGCACCACCAGCCGCCGCGTGGCGCCGGCCCCCACGTAGAACGGGCCCGACGGCGTGAGCGGGAAGTTGGGATCGTTGACCGGCATGAGGTAGCGGATCGACTGCCCTTCGGGCGTCTGTTCGACGCGCAGGTCCGTGTTGGCGCCCGGCTTGACCAGCGGCCGTTGCTGGGCGAGGCTCGCCGCCGGCAACGAGAAGATGTTGTTCCAGTCGGCGAGGTTGGTCTGGGCAATGGTGTCGGTCAGACCCGAACGCGCGGTCAGGATGACGTTGGCCTGGAAGCCCTTGAGCCACGCGGGGCCGCCCGTCTCGTACTGCGCGGCCACCGCCAGCACGTGCGGCCGGTCGAGCGACGCCAGGCCGCGGTTGCGGTTCTCGTCGATCCCCGGCGCGCCGGCCAGGTCACCCACGTCGAGCCCGTTCGGCTGCGAGAAGTTGAAGATGCCGCTCGCATTGTCGATCGACTTGCTGAACGTGTAGGTGGCCTGGAACGAGAACCGCTCCGAGAACTTGCGGCTCGCCCGGACCTGGCCCGAGTGGTACCAGGAGTCGCCCTCGTGGAAGAAGGCGGGCCAGGTCGAGACCTTCGGATTGGGCCGCGCCGCCTGGATCACCGCGTTGGATTGCTGCGCCACTTCCTGCGTCCGGTCGAGCGACACGGCATTCATTTGGCGCACTACGGGAAGGTTGTAGCCGCGCGACCCGATGTAGCTCAGATCGACGATGGTCCCGCCCCAGAGCGCGCGCTGGATGCCGAAGTTCCACTGCAGCGAGTACGGCATGGGGCTGATGTCGCCGTACTGGTTGTTCGGCCCGGCCAGAGGCGACGCCGTGGTCGCGATCCGCTCGACGCCGAAGGGGTCCTGGAGGTTCTGCACGGCCACCAGCGGCATGCCCTCGTTCAGGCGGAACGGCTGCGCCACGCCCGCACCGAGGCTCGTGAACTCCTGGCGGACCTGGTAACCCGGATAAGGCACGACGCCGCCCAGGTTCGAGAAGATCTGGCCGTAGAAGAGGCCCACCGCCGAGCGCACCACCGTCTTCTCGTTGAGCGTGTACGCGAAGCCGACGCGCGGCGCGAAGTTCACCATGTCGGCCTCGAGATCGGTCGTGCGCGAGGAGTTGAGACCGGCCACGAGCAGTTGGCCGATACGGTCCGGCCGCGTGTCGAGGCGGGAGTAGATGTCGTCCTGCATGGTCATGGCCGACTCGTACTCGTAGCGCAGGCCCACGTTGGCGGTGAGCCTCGAGCTGACCTTCCAATCGTTCTGCACGAAGAGGCCGAGGTTGTGGTTCTGGCGCACGGTCCGCGGCTGCGGGAGATCGTAGACGGAGGTCTTGACCTGGCCCAGCAGGAAGTCCGCCATGGCGTGGGCGGGGTTGTTCGCGGCGCGGGTCGGCGAGGTGATCTCGCCGTTGAAGCGGTACACGCCCGTGAACTCACCGCCCGGGTTGAAGACGTCGAAGCTGTTGATGCGGGCCTGGGCGCCGAACTTGGTGGTGTGCGCCCCACGCACCCACGTCAGCATCCCCGACAGGTGGTAGTTGTTGTCGAGCTGCTTGCGCAGCGTGTTCACGTCGATGCCGAGGTTGCGCCAGCCGGCGATCTCGAAGCGCGGCGACGCGGCATAGACGGAGCGCCCGATCCCATAGGTGCTGGCGACGTCGAGCCCGGCCGACGGCGGATCGATGACGGGGTCGTTCCGGTAGTAGCCGAAGTTGAGGTCGGACAGGAGCGAAGCCGACCAGACGTGGTTCCAGCCCGCCGAAACCTGGTAGCCCTTGGTCACGCTGTCGCCGACGGAGTTGTTGAGCGGACCCGGGATGTTGGGCGCGCTGGGACCGAACACGTCGTAGTAGGTCAGCCGGGCGTTCAAGCGGGCCTTGCCGCCGACGTGATGGTCGAGCCGCATGGTGACTTCGTCTTCGGTGGGCTTGTTGGTGGTGTCGTTGATGTAGTTGTTGATCCGCCGGCCATTGGTGGCGTCGGCCGTGCCCTCGGCGTTCGGCAGGGGCACGAGGGACAGGATCCGCCGGGCGGCGGGATCGATCCGGCCGTCGGGGATCCGGTTGCCGGGAAACGGCTGGCCGGTCAGCGGATCGATGATCTGGCCGGGGAAAGACGAGAAGTCGCCGGCACGCCATCGCTCGTCGGGCAACGAGGAAGTCGGGCTGGCCGGCGCCGTGCGCCGGATGGCTTCGTAGTTCACGAAGAAGAACGTTTTGTCGTGGCCGTCGTAAAGGCCGGGGATGCGCACGGGGCCGCCCAGCCGCGCGCCGAACTGGTTGCGGCGGTCCTGCGGCCGTGCCAGCTGGCGCAAGTTGTCGAAGTAGTTGTTGGCGTTGAACCGCTCGTGGCGGTGATACTCGTAGACGGCGCCGTGCAGGTCGTTGACACCCGAGCGGATCACGACGTTGACGAAGCCGCCCGCGCTCCGTCCGTACTCCGCGGAGTAGCCGGCCGTCTGGACCTTGAACTCGCGGATGGCCTCCGTTGACGGGAAGCGCTGCACGCCGCCGGTGGAGCCGGAGACGACAGACACACCGTCCACCGAGAACTCGCTGTTGAGCGTGCGGCTCCCGTTGATCGAGAGCTGCGAGGCGTTGACGCTGTTCGCGTCACCACCGCTCGAGATCCCACCCGCCAGCGTCAGGAGGTTGATGACGTTGCGGTTGTTGAGGGGAAGGTTGCTCACCTGGGCGGTGTCGACGACGAGGCCCATCGACGAGTCCTCGGTCTCGAGGCGGCCGAGGCCTTCACCCACGACGTTGATGGTCTCGGCGATGGCACCCGCGGGCAGCTCGATGGGGATACTGGCCTTCTGGCCCACGGTGAGCGGCACCTTCTGGATGGTCTTGGTCTTGAAGCCGGTGAGGGACGCGCTGACGTCGTAGTGGCCGACGGGCAGCGACGGCGCGAGATAAGCGCCGCTCCCGTCCGTGGGCCCGGTCCACGCCGTCACGTTCGTCTCGGCGTTGGTGATGGTGACGGTGGCGCCGGGCAGCGCGCCGCCGGACTCATCCGTGACGCGTCCCGACACCGATGCGGTGAGCGACTGCGCGATCGCCGGCAGGCTCGACGCCAACATCATCGCTGCCAAGGCTGTCGCCAAACCCGCTCGTCGAAGCTCCAGTCTCACGAGGACCTCCCTTTGAACGAAGACCAACCCCGCCCACGCCGAGGCTAGCGCACGCCCGAGGCCGCCACAAGCGCCGATGGAGGAGCGACATGCTAGATCGCCCGGTCCAGGCGCTCGCGAACGCGACTTCGTGTAGTCTTGGGGTGGGTCACGGATGACCGCCACCGCCAAACGGGTTCTCGTCGTCGAAGACGACGCGATGATGCGCCAGCTCGAGCAGTCCATCCTCGAGCAGGCGGGCTATGCGGTCGACCAGGCGGACGACGGCGACGTCGCCATCCAGGCGCTGCGCGAGCAGCGGCCGGACCTCGTCCTCCTCGACATCCGCATGCCCCGCGTCGACGGCTGGGGCGTTCTCGAGCACGTCCGCACCATGGAGACGCCGCCCCCGGTCGTCCTCGTGAGCGGGATGCACGAGGTGCTCCCTCCCGGCCACCTGAACCCCTACGTCACCGGCTACGTGTGCAAGCCGTTCGACATCGGCCATCTCCTGAAGACGTGCGCGGGCGCCATTGCCGCCAACCCCGTGATCTCCGCGGGCGGGTCGCGGCGCGAGTCGCGCAAGACGTTCCTCGTGGAGACGACGCTCATGTCCGAGACGGGCATCCCCCTCGGCAAAGGCCAGCTCGTGCAGCTCAGCCGCGGCGGATTCCGCGTCGAGGTCGGGGTGGCCCTGGAGCCGGGCTCACAAGTGCGCATCGCCTTCCGCCTCCCCGGCCGCGACGAGCCGCTGCGCCTCACCGGGCGCGTGCGCTGGCGGACGGAGTTCATGCTGGGGGCGGAGATCGACGACGTGCCGGCTCTGGATCAGCGCCTGCTCGAGGAGCTCACCGACGAGGACGGCCTAGCGGAATAGACGCCAGCGCGCATCGGAAGGCGCGCTCGTCTCGTGCTTCGAAAGCAGCCGGCGCCACTCGCCGTCGTCGACGTGCCGCAGCGCCTCCACCAGCATCGGTACGATACGGGTGCGGTCCTGGGCGTCGATGTTCGTCGCGAGCCAATCCTTGTCGGGATCGACGTACGGCGCGAAGAACGCCACGGCCTTCTGCAGGCTCCGGCCATCGGGGGTGCGCACACGCCAGGCATCCACGCCCACGTTCTCGGCGAGCACGGCCAGTCGCAGCAACCCGGCCAGGTTCAGGGCGCAGTAGTTGAACGATCGCGTGCGGGCCAGCTCGTGAGGCTGTCGGCCGTCGGGCTCGATCTGGGTGGCGATGCGATGCGCGAGCGCCTCCTCCACGTACGCGCGGGCCTCCGCTCGATGGCCCAGCGAGAGGTGCAGCTCGACGACCTGGACGTCGTACCAGGTCCCGTGATTGTTGGGCTCGTCGGCCTCGTCCTTGCCGTTGTCGCTGGTCAGCAGCCAGTGCAGGAACGTCTCGCGCCAGCGGCAGTAGTCGCGCTCGTCGGTTTTCGTCCAGGCCGGCGAGTCGAAGACGAACGGCTGGGCCTCGGTGAAATACAGGAGGTAGCGGCCCTCGATGATGCCGATGCCGCGGCCGTCGTTGATCCCGGGGATGGCCTGCGCGTGCTGCAGGTGCGGGTTCATGCGTGTGGCCGGGTCGAGGAACCAGGCGCGCAGCAGCCGCACGGCGTGTTCGGCGTAGGGCTCGTGGCCGGTGAAGTGGTAGGCGAGAGCCAAGGCCTCGAAGGCCTCGCCCATGGCCTGGACGGTGGGGCGATCGGTGCCCTGCCGGCTCTTGGGGTTCGTCTCCCCGTCGTGGCGGATGTAGGGCAGACCGTCGGCTTTCGACGGATCGGGCCACCAGTAGGGCCCGAAGCTGAAGTAGTCGTGCGGGTCGCCGCTGGCCGCGGTCAGCGTCTTGTCCATCACGGAGCGCGGCTCGAGGCGCAGCGCCTCGTCCGCCTGCGCGCGCAGGGCCTCGAAGGGGGCCGTTACCGACGCGTCCCGCGCCGCCACTTTGGCCTTCGCGGCGTCGAGGAGGCCGGGGTGCACGATCGGATAGTCGACGGCGACGGCGCGCGCGGCCCCGGCGAGCATCGCCATCGTGAGGAGTGCGCCGATCACGCCGCGCCTCCCTTCGCGCGCGCGCCGCGGCGCAAGGCCGCGAAAATCGACCCGTACGCGAACTCGGGGCCATAGTGGCTTTCCTGTCGCCCCTCGCGTCCGTCGAGGGCCACCTCCCAGTGCTCGCGCTTCGCCGACGACTGGAGTCGAAAGGTCAACCGGCCGCGGCGTTGCCGGAGGCGCTCGATCGGGTAGAGCCTCACCGACCACGCCGCCGACCCTCGCGTCTCCAGCCAGGTACGCGGAGCCAGGCGGAGGCTCAGCCAGATCGCGATGCCGTCGATGCGATCGGCGCGGGCGACGTCCCAGGAGGTGGAGACGTCGCCGAGCTCCGTCCTCGGCACCGCCGTCCCCTCGAGGTCCACGCGATCGAGCTCGGCGGCAGGCGCGGTCAGCTCGTATTCATCGAGAAGGAGCGGCCGCGGGATCTGAGAGACGACCTCGGCCAGCGAGCGGGCGCCGGGCAGGAGCGCCGGCGGATCGGGCAGGCTGCGGAGGAGCCGTACCGGCGCCGCGCGGAACACGATGGCCCCGGGGATGAGGGTGCCGCCGCGGCGCAGGAAGCGGTCGCGGGCGCGGAGCATGATGGGAACGATGTCCTCCTCGAAGGCCATGCTGCCCACCGTCTCGCTCACCACCACGTCGAACTCGCGCCGCAGCTCCACCCGCCGGAAGTCCCGGGTGACGATCTCGACGCGGTCGGCCACGCCGTTCTCCGCCACGAGACGCTCGATGAGCGGGCGCAGGAGCGGCTCGCGTTCGACGGCCACCACGCGGCGGGCCCCGAGCCGCGCCGCCACCACCGCCCACAGGCCGCTGCCGGAGCCGACGTCGAGCACCCGCGCCCCCGGCCGGATCACGCGGGCGAGGGCACGGCGGAACGCGGCGTTGCGCGGCCGGTCGCGCAGCAGGGCCTCGTGATAGCGGACGATCGACTGGAAGTGCGCGAGGGAGAATCGAACGTGCCCCGCCATCACACCCTCGCCGCCGCCTCCAGAGCGGCTCTCACCGCCGAGCCGTCCTTGCGGAACCGGAACCGATGACACGGGACCTGCCGCACGATGCGCTCGCAGGTGTCGAGGACGCGCTCGACCGCCGATCGATCCCAGATGGGTGAGAACCCGCGGGCAAAAAGACGCGCCGCCGCCGCCGCCGGCGCCAAGCGCTCGACACGCGTCTCGTCCGCCTGCTCGAGGAAGAAGAGCGCGGCCAGCGGACGCGCCGTCGGCAGCGCGAAACGGCCGATGCCATGCCACGGCGTTCCATGGGCCCAGGCTCGGGCGCCGCGGAAGCGCAGGACGATCCGGTCGTCGCTCAGGACCTCTGTCCCGCGCCGGTGCTTCTTCCACAGGAGCGCCGTGGTCGTCTTCCCCGCCCCCGACTGTCCGCAGAAGACCAGCGCGCGCCCGCCCACCACGAGGCCGCAGGAGTGCACCTCGAAGGCGCCGGTGCGAGCGAAGTGGTGCTGGAAGAGCATCTCGTCGACGGGGTGGAAGAGTGCCGACGGAGGACGGGGGCCGGAGTCGGGCCGCGGGAAATACATCGTCCCGCGACCCGAGCGTGGATCGATGGCGACGGCCTCGTAACACGACGGAGACAGCCCGTCGTGCTCGAAACGATACAGCCAGCCTCCTTCGTGGCGATGAACGCGCCAGCCGCCTTCCTCGGAATGGAAAGCCAGGCTGCCGCGCTCGGCGGCGGGGGGTGTTTCCTCGACGAAGGACAATGACATCTCCCCCCCGCGCGCGGCGAGGAAGGCGCGGTGGTGCGGCCGCGGCCGGATGTAGCGGGCCCCGTGCTGCGCCCGCACGGCGAGCGTGACGCCGGCCACGCGGATGCGCGTCGTCCCTGCTGTGCTCAGCGCGACCTTTGGATCTGGATGAGGGCGGGCGCCGCCGCCGCCGGCCCGTCGCTGCACGACCCGCCACACCCGGACTGCGTCGCGCGGGCCTGCACGTCCGCCGGCTGCGCCGCCAGATTGCCTTGTCCCAGACAGCAGGTTCCGTCGCGGCGATGTCCGCTGGAGGCGCCGAGCACGGCGTCGGCGCGCAGGTGGGCGATCTCGCAGAAGCTCACCACTACGGCCTCGATGTCGCCGTGCTCCATCTCCGCCGCGCCCGGGCAGCTCCCGCACAATGCCGCGAGGTTGCACTTGCGGCAGGCGGACGTCGTCTGCCAGGTCCGGGCCCGCAGCATCGGGAAGAAGACGTTCCAGCCCTCGTCGAACGAGCCCTGCTTCAGATCGAAGAACGACCGCCGCGAGAGCTGGCACATCTGCAGCCGCCCGTACGGATCGACGGTGAAGCTGGTCTGTCCGGCGCCGCAGGTGTAGACGTGCTCGCGCTCGATCGGGACGTCCGGTGCCGGCACGAACTCCTGGCAGAACTTCTTGAAGTCTGCCATGCGCTGTTCGTCCTCGAGGTCGAGGGCGAGCACCTGCTCCGGGGTCATCT
>Ga0114129_10006697_pt1 | contig 16362 bp, 17 predicted proteins | sample RhiMetdeltSRZDD1_FD_80071 | JGI IMG/M metagenome (GOLD analysis project Ga0114129, IMG submission 80071) | Populus rhizosphere microbial communities from Tennessee, USA - Rhizosphere MetaG P. deltoides SRZDD1 (version 2) (version 2) | ecosystem: Host-associated > Plants > Roots > Rhizosphere >... | reverse complement strand
GCCACGTGCTCCTCGATCTCCTCCCGAAGGCCGTCGGGCAGCTCGCCGCCCCGCTCCATGTACTCGCGGCAGGCCTCGGTCGTCACGGTGAAGCCCGCGGGGACCGGGAGCCCGATCACGGTCATCTCGGCCAGGCCCACGCCCTTGCCGCCGAGCAGCTCACGGCCGAGCTCGCCCCCTTCGGAGAAGTCATAGACGTACTTGCTTGCCATCGCCCTGAGGGTCAATTCTCCCATCGGGCCGCGCCGCATGCACGCCGAGGCCTCGACACGACGGATCCCCCGGCAGGGGAATGGCGCGAATCGCGATCGTCGCTCATCGTTTAGGGAGCGGGCTAGGCAGACGCGGGGCGCCGCAGCCTACGTCTCGGCCCGAGAAAGAGGCGGCTCGCACCACGGCCGCCTCTTACTTTTTCCCTTTCGGTCATGTGCTGCGCCGCTCGGCGACCCACGACACGAGCCTGATCCCCATCCACACCGGGGTCAGAAGGACGTAGAAGACGAAGAGGCCGGCCGCGAGGATGACGAACCAGAACGGCCAGTAGTACCAGGGGATCGACGGCTTCGCGGTCACGCCGGCGCCTCCACGCGCAGGCGGCGTTCCTCGACGATGCGGACGATCCGGCGGGCGGTCTCCTCGATGGCGAGGTTCGAGACCTCGATCACCGGGCAGCCGAGCCGCTTGTGGATCGCGGCGGCGTACTCGAGCTCGTCGTAGATCTCCGCCAGGTCGGCGTAGCGGCCGCCGCCGCCCATGCCGCGCACGCGCTCGCCGCGAATGGCCGCAAGCGCCTCGGCGTCGATGGTCAGGCCGACGACCTTCGCCTGGTCGAGCTTCCAGAGAGCCGCGGGCGGCTCGATCCCCTTCACGATCGGCACGTTGGCGGTCTTGTACCCGAGGTAGGCGAGATACATCGAGAGAGGCGTCTTCGAGCTGCGGGAGACACCGACGAGGACGACGTCGGCCTCCGTGAGCTGGTGCGAGCCGGCGCCGTCGTCGTAGCGCACGGCGAACTCGATGGCCGCGATGCGCTTGAAGTAGCTCGAGTCGAGCACGCTGCGCGCCCCGGGCTGCCGGGTGGCGGGCGAGCCGGAGACGCGGGCCACCGCCTCGATCGGGTGCCCGAGGAGGTCGCAGTAGTGCAGCCGGTAGCGCTTGCAGAGAGCGCGCATCGCCTCGCGCAGCTCGGGCTCGACGAGCGTGAAGAGGACGACGGCCCGACGGCCGCGGGCGCGCGAGGCCGCAAGGTGGACGTCCTCCGGAGCGGTGATCCGCGGGTGCCGGACGACCTCGAACTCCTGGCCCGGGAACTGCGCCTCGACGGCCTCGACGACCCGGGCGGCCGTCTCGCCGGTGGAGTCCGAGACCACGTGCAGCTCGACAGGCTCGTCCATCAGTGCGGAATCTGCGAGAGGTCGCCGAGCGCGCCGACCGCGTCGCGGACGTCCAGCAGGAGTCGCAGGCGATTCGCGCGCACCGAGGCGTCCTCGGCCATCACGAGCACGTCGTCGAAGAACCGGTCGACCGGAGGTCCCAGCTCGGCGGCAGCGGCGATCGCGCCCTGAAAGTCCCGTTCCGACATGGCGGCCTCGATGCGAGGCGATGCCTTGCCGAGCGCCTCGATGAGGGCGACCTCGGCGTCGTCGGTTGCGAGGGACGGGTCGAGAGCGTTCGACGCACCGTCCGCCTTGCCGGCCAGGCGGTTCGAGCGGTCGAAGGCGACGAAGGCGCGATCGAACTCCTCGGTCGAGGCTCCGGCCGCGAGCGACCGCGCGAGCTCGGCGACCGCGCCGAGGTTGGTGAGGGAGCCGGCCCGTGCGGCGCGAACGAACTCGACCGGGACGTCCAGGACGCCCTCCAGCCGCTCGAAGACGAAGTCGGCGACGTCCGTCGGATCGTCGGCGACCTCCGCCTGCTGCTCGACGAGGAGTGCAAGGTCACGCGCGACCAGCGCCCCGACGTCGATGCCGAGCCCGCCCTCGACCGCGAGCCGGCAGAGGCCGATCGCGGCGCGCCGCAGGCCGTGCGGGTCACGGGAGCCGGTGGGCCGCTGGCCGAGCGCGAACGCAACCGTGAGGTTGTCGACCTTCTCGGCGGCGGCGAGCACGCGGCCCGGCTCGGTCTGCGGCAGTGCCCCCTCCGCCGAGTCCGGCAGGTACTGCTCGTCGATCGCGGCGCACACGGCCTCGGGATAGCCGGCGAGGCGCGCGTACTCGGCGCCGATGTGGCCTTCGAGGTCAGGGAACTCCCGCACGAGCTCGGACGCCTGGTCCGCCTTGGCCAGGCGTGCCGCCTCGCGCGAGGCCTCTCCCCCGCCCTGCTCGGCGACGAGCTGCACGAGCCGGGCGGTCTTGTCCTCGAAGCTCCCCGCGCCGGCGACGAAGGTGATCACACCGAGCTCCTGCGCCAGCGCCTCGATCCCCTTCGCGACGTCGCGCTCGAAGCTGAAGTGGGCGTCCTCGAGCCGTCCCTCGAGGACGCGCTCGTTGCCCGAGATCACCGTGGCCGGATCACCGCCGTTGGCGACGAACGCGAAGCGCGCGCCCTCCAGCGGGAAGTACCGCTGGTGGGACTGCATCGCCGTCTGCACCACGAGCGGGGGCAGCTCCAGGAAGCGCTCGTCGAATGAGCCTTCGAGCACCGTGACGCTCTCGACGAGGAAAACGACCTCCTCGAGCGCGCCGGCCGGGTCGCTCCAGCCGCCGATCGCGTCGAGCCCGGCGAGGATCTGTGCCCGCCGCTCCTCCGGGTCGGGCTCGACGCCCGCCTTGCGGAGCACGTCGGCGTAGGCGTCCGCCCCCGCGACCTTGACGGCGCCGTGGGTGAATCGGTGGCCGAACGTCTCGCCACCGGAGGGGATCCCGGCGACGTCGAGCTCGACCGTCTGCTTGCCGAGCTTCGCGCAGAGCCAGCGGACGGGTCGCGAGAAGCGCAGGCCGTCCTTCTCCCAGATCATCGACTTCGAGAACGAGAGGCCGCGGACGATCGCCGCCAGCAGCTCTGGCAGGGCCTCCTCGAGCGGCCGCCCCGGCACGACGACGCCCAGGAAGCCGTCCCTGACCTCGAGCTCGTCCGGCGAGACGCCGTGCTTCTTGGCGAAGCCTGCAGCCGCCTTCTCCCGCAGATGCTCGGGCGGCCCCTGAACCCACTCGTCGGGCGTCCGCTCGGGCAGGTCCTCGATCAGAAGCGCGAGGCGGCGCGGACCGACGAGCGCGCGCCCGTTCGAGCCGCCGAGCGTCGGCAGCCAGCGCTCGGTCAGCTGCCGCTCGGCCTCGCGGCATGCGGAGGCCGGCAGCTCCTCGCAGCCGATCTCAAACAGCAGGCTCGGCATTGAGCTCCACGTAGAGCTGGGCGACGCGGCGCGCGAGGTTGCGCACCCGCCCGATGTACGAGGCGCGCTCGGTCACGGAGATCGCACCGCGCGCGTCGAGCAGGTTGAAGGCGTGCGAGCACTTGAGCACCTGGTCGTACGCGGGCAGCGGCAGCCGGCGCTCGACGAGGTGGCGGCACTCGTGCTCGTGTTCCTCGAAGCGGCGCGTGAGGACGTCCACCGGCGCTTCCTCGAAGTTGTAGATCGACCACTGGCGCTCGTTCTCGCGGAAGACCTCGCCCCAGGTGATCCCGGGCGCCCAGACGAGGTCGAAGGCGCTGCGCTTGTCCTGGAGGAACATGGCCAGACGCTCGAGCCCGTAGGTGAGCTCCGCGGGGATGAGATCGAGCTCGAGCCCGCCGAACTGCTGGAAGTACGTGAACTGCGTCACCTCCATCCCGTCCACCCAGACCTCCCAGCCGAGCCCCCACGCGCCGAGCGTTGGCCCTTCCCAGTCGTCCTCGACGAGCCGCACGTCGTGCTTGGTCAGGTCGATCCCGACCGCCTCGAGGGAGGCGAAGTACAGGTCGAGCACGTTCTCGGGCGACGGCTTGAGGATGACCTGGTACTGGAAGTAGTGCTGGAAGCGGAACGGGTTCTCGCCGTAGCGGCCGTCCGTCGGGCGGATCGACGGCTCGACGTACGCGGCCCGCCACGGCGCGGGGCCGAGGGAGCGCAAGGCCGTCGCCGGATTGAAGGTGCCGGCCCCGACCTCCGTGTGGTACGGCTGCATCAGCACGCAGTCCTGCCCGGCCCAGTAGCCCTCGAGCGCGCGGATCGTGTCCTGGTAAGTCGGTGTGGCCATCGAAGCGGACATGCTACGGGAGCCGCTCCATGACCTTCTCGTCCGGGCGACCGAAGCCGAACTGCTCGTAGAGGCTGTGCGCGTCGGTCGTGTGGAGGATCCACTTCAGGCCGGTGTTGGGGGCCGTTCTCGACCATCTCGCGGACGAGCTCGGCTCCCAGTCCGCGCCCGCGGAACTCGGGGTGCACATAGACGTCGGCGAGGTAGACGATCGCCACGCCGTCGGTGAACGCCCGGCCGAAGCCGACCTGCCGGCCGTCGCGGTAGAGCCCGACGACGCGCTGCGCCTCACGCACGAGCCGCTCCACCGTCCCGCGTGGCCGGCCCAGCGCCCGGTAGGCCTCGGTCGAGAGGAAGCGGTGCAGCTCGTCGATGTCGACGCGGGCGGGGTCGTCGTCGAGCTCGAACCCGCCCGGAAGCGCTCGGATCACCGCCGAACCTTGCCACGCGCGCAGCCGCACAGCGCCGGGGAAACATCGTCACGAACTCGGCCCACCCGCTCCGCCATGCGCGCGCTTCTGCTCGTTACGCTCATAGCGGGTGGTGGCACGGGGTGGCCCCGGCGCGCGCGCGTGAATGAGCGCCGACCGGGCCTAGGCCGAAAGCGTCCGCAGCCGGAAGCCGCCGTGCTCCTCGTACGAGGACTCGATGACGCGCAGGCACTGGCGGGCCGCCTCCGCTCCCAGCCCGGCCTCGCGCGCCTCCGCGAGCGGATGTTCCAGAAGCGCACGGATGCCGAGGAAGCCCTCCTCCGTCAGCACGAGGGACGCAGACGAGCACTCCCGGCACACCGCGCCCCCGGCGCGGGCCGAGAAGCCGACCAGCGGCTTCTCCTCGCCGCAGGCGGCGCAGCTCGTCAGGTGCGGGAGATAGCCGGAGAGCCACAGCAGCTTGAGCTGGAACGACAAAACGAGCGGCTCCGTCGCCGGCTGCGCCGGGAGCTCGGCGTCGACGTCGTCCAGGAGGTCGAGGAACCGCGTGAGCGCGTGAAACGCCGGCGGCTGAGCCTCCTGCTCGACGAAGAGCCGGAGCACCGCCTCGAGGCCGATGTGCCCGACCGCGAGCCGGTAGGGATCCGTGCGCGAGCGGTCGTGCGAGCGCACGAGCTGCGCCCCGCGGACGGTGTGCAGGTCGCCCCTGCCCTCGTGGAGGAGCAGCTCGACGTGCGACAGCGGCTCGAGCCGGCCGCCGAAGCGCGACTGCGTCCTGCGCACCCCCTTGGCGATCGCGCCGACCCGCCCCCTCTCGAGCGTGTAGAGATGCAGGACGCTGTCCGCTTCGGAGAAGCGGATGGAGCGGAGCACGACGGCCTCGGTCGAGAACGTGCGCGACACGGAGCCAGTCTAGTGACGCCTCCGGGCGCAACCGTTGCGCCTCATGAGACGTTTTCCCTGGTGCTGATGCGAATACAGGTCTACACGACCGCCTGGTGCGGCTTCTGCGATCGGGCCAAGCAATTGCTCGACGAGCGGGAGATTCTGTACGAGGAGATCCGGGTCGACGACGACCCGGCCTTCAGGGCCAGGCTTCTCGATCTGACCGGACGCTGGACGGTGCCGCAGATCATCATCGACGGCAAGCCCGTGGGTGGGTACGTCGAGCTGCGGGAGCTCGACCGGCGCGGCCACCTGGACGAGCTCGCGGCCTAGCCGTCCGGCGACAGCCGCTCCGCGAGATACCTGAGCGAGAGCGGGTACCGGTATTCGATCCCCATGTGGCCCGCATCGAAGAGCTCGAAGTGGACGTCGGTCACGCCCACGTCCGCGAGCGCCCGCCGGAACGCCTCGGCCCCGAGATCCAGGTACCACTCGTCCTTGTTCCCGGAGTCGATGTACACCGCCCGCAGGGAGCGGACAGCCTCGGCCCGCTCGGGGACCATCCGCACCGGGTCCTTCGCCAGCCAGCGCTCCCAGACGTCGGGCAAGAGCTCACCCGTGTCGACGTCGAACGGAAGCCGGACGGTGCCGTCCTCGTCGGTCGAGTAGCACGCCGCCATGCACCAGCTGTTGAGAAGAACGCTGTCACTTGCCTTCGTGAGCGCCGGGCGGCTCCGGAAGTCCTCCCAGAAGCGCTCGAAGGAGCCGTCGTACTCGTCACGCAGCGCCCTGGCGCTTTCCCGGAACTCCGGCAGGTAGCACGCCTCGAACAGCGCGTCGCCGGCGTGCGTGGCCAGGCCGCCGAAGACGTCGGGCCGGAGCATCGGCGTCACCATCGCCCCGTAGCCCCCGCTCGACTTGCCCGCGATGCCGCGGTTCGCGGCTTCGGCCAGCGTGCGATAGCGCCCGTCGATCCACGGCACGACCTCGTCGCAGAGGTACGTGTGGTACCTCCCCGTCCCGGGCGAGTCGAGGAACTGGCTCCCGCCGAGCGACGTCCAGCAGTCGACCCAGACGAGGATGCACGGCGGCGCCTCACCGGCCGCGAACAGATCGTCGGCCAGCTCCGGGAAGTTGCGGCGGAAGGCCGCGCGGTTCCGCCACATGTCGAGCTGCCCCGTAAGCCCCTGGATCATGTAGATCGACGCATAGCGACGGTCCGGCTCGTCGTCGTAGCCCGGAGGCAGGTAGACCCAGATGGGCCGGACGTGCGGGTCGCCGAGCGGGTTCCCGCGCAGGGCCTCGCTCTCGAAGGTCGTCTCTTCGAAGCGGCCGGCGGGCTCGAACGACCAGGGCTCCACGACCCTGATGCTAGACGGACTCGGCCAGCGACTGACAGGCAGGGCAGTACCACGTGCCGCGGCCGCCGGCACGCGTCTTCGCGATCGGCGTCCCGCAGCGCTCGCACGGCTCGCCCTCGCGGCCGTAGACCCTGAACTCGTTCTGCATCGCGCCCTCGCCGCCGTCTGCGCGCCGATAGTCACGCAGGGTCGCGCCCTGTCTCTTGATGCCCAGGCGGAGTGCCTTGCGGACGCCGTCGCGCAGCGCGGCGACCTCCAGCTCATCGAGGTGGCCGGCAGGGGTCAGCGGATGGATGCGCGCGTACCACAGCGCCTCGTCCGCGTAGATGTTCCCGACGCCTGCGACAGCCCGCTGGTCCAGGAGGGCAGCCTTCACGGGCGCCCGCCTGCCGGCGAGGGCTGCGGCAAGGCTCTTGGTGGTGAACCCTCGCTCAAGCGGCTCCCCTCCGAGCCTCCGGGCCGCGAAGTACGCCTCCAGGTCGCCCGGCTCGAGGAGGTCCCAGGTCCCGAATCTCCGAACGTCTCGGTAGAGGACGTCCGATCCGTCGTCTAAATTGACAACTGCCCGCACGTGCGGATCGTCCTGATACCCGTCCGGCGCCGGGTGCAGGACGTTCCCCGTCATCCGCAGGTGAACGAGGAGGTGCCGTCCACTTTCGAACGCCACAATCAAATACTTGCCGCGCCTGCGCACGTCGGCGACCCGCTCGCCCTCGAGCTCCGCGGCGACGACCTCCGGCGGTTCCGGCCGGGTCAGCCTCGGATCGTCGATCCGCACGCGGCGGAACGTGCGCCCCGCGAGTCCGGGCGCGAGGGACGCACGGATCGTCTCGACCTCCGGCAGCTCGGGCATCCTGTCGCTCCGGCTAGGAGAGCACCTCGAGCACGATCGGCCGCCGCTCGGGCTCCGTGTCGACGATCGAGTACGCCGCCGTGACCTCGTCCGCCGCCCGTGCCGCCGAGTCCTCGTCGCGCGCGTGGATCTCTGCGAGCGGGTCGCCGCTCTCGACACGGCCGCCCCGCTTGGCCAGGCAGACGACTCCGACCGCGTGGTCGATCGCGTCCTCCTTCCGCACGCGCCCTGCACCCAGGTGGAGTGCTGCGAGGCCCACCGCCGTCGTGGCAATCGCCCCCACGTACCCGGATGTCGATGCCGGCACCGGGCGGGTCACCGGTGCCGTCGGAAGTGCCTCCCTGCTCGGGTCGCCGTCCTGCGCTTGCACCCAGCGCTCGTAGCGGTCGCGCGCGGCGCCGCCGGCGAGGGCCTCCTGCGCCCGACGCCGGCCCTCGTCCACGTCGACGCCGAGGTCCGACAGCGCCAGGAGGTGTGCCGACGCGCCGACGACGAGCTCGACGAGGTCCGGCGGGCCGTTGCCGTCGAGCGTGTCGAGCACCTCTGCGATCTCGAGCGCGTTTCCCACCGCGCGGCCGAGCGGCTGGTCCATGTCAGTCAGCTCGCAGACGACCTCCCGGCCGGCTCTCCGGCCGAGCTCGACCATGGCCTCGGCCAGCTCGCGCGCGTCGTCGAGCGTCTTCATGAAGGCGCCGTCCCCGACCTTGACGTCGAGGACGATGGCGTCTGCGCCGCCGGCGATCTTCTTGGACATGATCGACGAGGCGATCAGCGGGATGATGTCCACTGTCGCGGTCACGTCGCGGAGGGCGTAGAGCTTCTTGTCCGCGGGGACGAGGTCGGCGGTCTGGCCGATGATCGCCATCCCGACGTCGGTGACCTGGCGGATGAACTCGTCGCCGTCCAGCGCGATGCGGAAGCCGGGGATCGCCTCCAGCTTGTCGAGCGTGCCGCCCGTGTGCCCGAGGCCGCGGCCGCTCATCTTGGCGAACGGGACGCCGCAGGCCGCGACGACCGGACCGAGGGCGATCGACGTCTTGTCGCCGACCCCGCCCGTCGAGTGCTTGTCGACCACCTTCCGCCCGAGGGCGGAGAGGTCGATCGTCTCGCCGCTGCGGACCATCGCGTCGGTCAGCGCGTGCGTCTCCGCCGGCGTGAGGCCCTTGAAGTACGCGGCCATGCAGAACGCGGCCATCTGGTAGTCGGGCACCTCGTCGCGCGCGTAGGCGAGGACGAGGTCGCCGATCTCGGCGTCGGAGAGCTCGGCGCCGTCGCGCTTGCGTTGGATCAGCTCGGCCGGGGGGATCACGAGGCGCCTCGCCCGCCGCTCACGGCTGGACGAACGGCTCGCCCGGGATCCCGCGCCGAGGCGCCTTCCCGCCGAGCCACGCGTTCACGGTCGCGCCGACGTCCGCGAACTCGCCGTCGTGCCTCTGACCATTCGCGTTCCTGCCCTCCACGTAGGCGAGCAGGAGCGCGTGCTCGCGCGAATGGTCGGTCGACGGCGTCGTCGGGTCGCAGCCGTGGTCCGACGTGAGCACGAGCAGGTCGCCAGGCCGCAACGCGTCCAGGAGGTCCGGGAGACGCCGGTCGAAGTCCTGAAGGCAGCGGTGGAAGTTCACCGGGTCGTTGCGGTGCCCCCAGAGCATGTCCGTCTCGACCAGGTTGGCGAAGATCAGCCCCTGGTCGAGCTCGCGGAGCAGCGTCTCGATCTGCTTGATCCCGTCGATGTTCGACTTCGTCGGGTGGGAGTGATCGATGTCGGTGCCGGCGAAGATGTCGTGGATCTTCCCTATTCCGTGCACCTCGTTCCCAGCCTCGCGGACGAGCGTCAGGTAGTTGGGCTGCCGCGGCTTGAGCGACCAGTCGTGGCGGTTCGGCGTCCGCGTGTAGCTGCCCGGCTCGCCGACGAACGGCCGCGCGATCACACGCCCGACCGCGTGGTTGCCCGTGAGGATCTCGCGGGCGATGCCGGAGGCCTCGTAGAGCTCCTCGAGCGGGATTGTCTCTTCGTGCGCTGCGATCTGGAAGACCGAGTCCGCGGAGGTGTAGACGATCCACTTCCCGGTGCGCTCGTGCTCCTCGCCGAGCTCCTCGATGATCTCCGTCCCCGACGCTGCCTTGTTGCCGATCACTCCACGCCCCGTGCGGTGGGCGAACTCCTCGAGCACGCTCGACGGGAACCCGTGTGGGTAGGTCGGCATGGCGACCGGGGTCACGATCCCCATCAGCTCCCAGTGCCCCGTCGTCGTGTCCTTGCCCTTCGAGCGCTCGAAGAGGCGACCGGCAACGGCAGGGGCGTGCTCGAGCGGCGGGCAGCCCTCCAGGTCCTCGATATTCCCGAGGCCGAGCTGTTCGAGGTTGGGGAGGTCGAGCCCGCCGACGGCCTTGGCGACGTTGCCCAGCGTGTTGGACCCCTCGTCGCCGTACTCGTGCGCATCCGGGAGCTCGCCCGCTCCAACCGCGTCCAGCACGATCACGCAGGCGCGCGGCATCCGGCTATTCTACGGTCGCCATGGAGACCGTCCTCGGACTGTTCGGCCTCGCGTTCTGGATCGCGGGCACGATCTCGCTCGCGTCAGGCGTGACCTACCTCGTCGTCAGGCTGTTTCCGGGCGACGACGACGCGGCGCCGAAGCCTCAGTCCTAGCCGGGCTCACGTCACCGGCTCGAGGGGCAGCGCCTCCTCGAGCGGAACGAACGGGAGGCCGTGCGCCTCCGCCACCGCTTCGTACGTGAGCTTCCCGTCCAGGACGTTGACGCCGCGCCACAGGGCGCGGTCGCGCACGATGGCCTCGCGCACGCCATGCTCGGCGATCGCCTCCACGTACGGGATGGTCATGTTGGTGAGCGCGAACGTCGACGTGACCGGCACGGCGCCGGGCATGTTGGCGACGCAGTAGTGGACGATCCCGTCGACCTCGTAGATCGGGTCCGAGTGCGTGGTCGGCCGCGACGTCTCGAAGCAGCCGCCCTGGTCGATCGCGACATCGACGAGCACGGCCCCCGGCTTGAGGCCTGCGAGCATGTCGCGCGTGATGAGCTTCGGCGCCCGCGCGCCGGGAATGAGCACCGCGCCGATGACGAGGTCGGCGTCGGCGACGGCGAGCTCGATCTGCAGCCGGTTCGACATGCAGAGCGTGATGCGGCCGTCGAGCATCATCTCCAGGTCGCGCATCCGCTCGACGGACTTGTCCATGATCCAGACGTCGGCCTGCATCCCGACGGCGATCAGCGCCGCGTTGTAGCCGACGATCCCGCCTCCGAGCACGACAACCTTGGCCGGCGGCACGCCGGGCACGCCGCCGAGCAGGAGCCCGCGGCCTCCCTGCGCCTTCTCCAGCGCCCAGGCGCCCATCTGCGTCGCCAGCCGCCCGGCGACCTCGCTCATCGGCGCCAGCAGGGGGAGGCGCCCGTCGTCGCTCTCGACCGTCTCGTAGGCGATGCACGTCGCGCCGCTGGCGATCAGCGCGCGCGTGAGCTCCTCGTCTGCCGCGAGGTGCAGATAGGTGAAGAGGACGAGCCCCTCGCGGAGGCGTCCGTACTCCTCCGGGAGCGGCTCCTTGACCTTGAGAACCATGTCCGCCGTCGCCCAGACGTCGTCCACGGACACGATCTGCGCACCGACGTTCTCGTAGTCGGAATCCGGGAATGTGCTGCCGACGCCCGCGCCGGACTCCACGATCACCTCGTGGCCTCGGGCCCTCAGTTCGCCCGCTCCGGCGGGCGTGAGAGCGATCCGATACTCGTCCTGCTTGATCTCCTTGGCGACGCCGATCCGCATGAGGCGGGCCAACGATAGCCGAAGCGACACGCCGAGATGGCCGTATTTGCACGGAGTTCTCCGACCGGCAGTCGAACTACGCCGAGCTCAGCCCAGACGGGCGCGCGCGAGCGCACCGGCCGCGTATGCGGCGGCGAAGAACCACGGATCGTCCCCGGCGCCGCGTCCCATGTGGGACAGCGGCAGCCCGGCGCACGCCTCCTGCCAGCCGGACACGTCGATGACCTCGAGGCCCTCGACGCCGGCCGGCGGCTCGAGCCCGCCCGGCCAGGCGACGACGGCCGGCTCGCCGATGAGCTCGAGCGCCGCGCGTGTGTGGTGCGAGAGCCCCTGGTGCCGCTCGCGCTCATCCGCCCCCGAGACGCGCGCAGCAACCACCGCTGAGGCGCCGAGCGCCCGCGCAGCGATGGCCGCGTCGGCGGCGGCGAGGCCGCCGTGGCCGTAGCGCGAGCCGGTCCCGACCACCCCGGGGCCGATCGCGCACACCACCGCGTCCAGCCCGGCGGCAGCGCAGGCAAGAAGGGCCGAGGCCGCAGAGACGCAAGCGCTGTCCCCGCCGAAACAGGGCCCGACCGCGATCGTCGTGTTCAGATAGCTCCTCGCGCGCAGCTCACGGACCGCGTCCGAAAGCGCGACGGGCAGCGCCCCTCCCGGAAGCTGGACGTATCCGACGGCCAGATTGGAGCCGAGCCCGGCACAGGCCGGCGCGACCTGGCTGTGCAAGGAGCAGCAGACGACGGCTAACCCGGTCAGTATCTCGGGCACGCCCTCGCCTGCACCTTCCTCGGCGTGCACGGCGGCATGCTGGAGCGGCGTGTACGGAAGCTTCATCACGTGCGCGCCGTCGTCGGCCGGCAGCCCGAGGCCCCGCGTGAGGTTCGCGTAGAGGACGTCGAACCCGCCGCTTCCCAGCTCCAGGTCGAGCGCCTGGACGTTGACGACCACGTCGTCGCCGAGCGCCACCGGACCGGTCAGTGCCGGGTAGGCAACGCACGGACGCCCGTCTACCTCGAGCCGGACGAGGCCGTCGTGCCGCTCCAGGATCTCGGTGACGGTCCCGCGGCGGAGCGTGACCATGCTCAGGCGCTGCCGCGCGCAGCCTCGGCGAGCTCGAGCGTGACCGAGACCATCGCCTCGAGGTCGGCGACGGCGATCTCCTCATCGGCGGTGTGCACGTTCGTCATCCCGTTGGCCATGTTCACGCAGTGGAGCCCGCGCTCGTTGAAGACATTCGCGTCGGCCCCGCCTCCGACAAGGACATCGCGCGGCTCGAACCCGGCACGCTGCAGGGCTGTGCGAGCGAGCAGCAGCGCGGGATCGTCCGTGGCGAGCCGGTAGCCGCGGTACTTGTCCTCGATCGTCGTCTCGACCTCGCACTCGCTGAGCGACGCCGCGAACGCGAAGCAGTCGAGCATCTCCTGGACGAGCGTGGCGAGCTTCTCCTCGTCGCGCGAGCGCGCCTCGACGGCGAGCCTGCAGTGCTCGGGGACGACGTTGAGCGCGCTCCCGCCCTCGATCAGGCCGGCGTTGGCGGTCGTCTCGTCGTCGATGCGACCCAGGCGGAGGTCCGAGATCGCCCGTGCAGCTGCGGCGATCGCCGACCGGCCGTCCTCCGGGTTGATGCCCGCGTGGGCAGGCCGACCGGTGAAGAGCACGTCGAGCGCGCGGCCCGACGGTGCGCCGACGACGATGTCCCCGACGTCGCCGGAGTAGTCGTAGACGAAACCCAGCCCGGCCTCCAGCCGCTTCTCGTCGAACGCGAACGCGCCCTCGAGCCCTGTCTCTTCGCGCGTCGTGAACAGGAGCTCGATGCCGGCATGGCGGCGGCCCTCGGCGAGCAGGAGCCGGGTCGCCTCGAGCAGTACCGCGACCGCAGCCTTGTCGTCGGCGCCGAGGATCGTGCCGGCGCTGTTGGTGACCACTCCCTCCTCGACGACGGGCTCGATCGGCCCGCTCGGCGGAACCGTGTCGAGGTGCGCGCAGAGGAAGATCGGCTGACCGCCCTCCTCGTTCGCAGGCAGCCGTGCGAGCAGGTTCCCGAAGCCGTCCGTGTCGGAGTCGATGCCGAGACCGCGAAGGTACTCGCGCACGCGGTCCGCGACAGCCTCCTCTTCGCCCGAAGGGCTCGGAATGGCCGCGAGCTCGAGGAAGAGTGGAAGGACGTCCGAGGCCCAGGTCGTCGTCACGCGGGCGATTGTAGGCGCGAGCCTTCGCGCGGGGCGCCTTCCGGCGCCCCGCGCTTCAGGCGAAGCTAGCTCTGCGAGCAGTCGTACGGGCCCTCGGCGGGCGGCGTCGGGGCGGTCCCCTGGAGCGCCCACGCGAACACGAACGCGAGCGCGTCCACGTCGCAGTCGGAGAGCACCGGGTCGCCGAGGTCCGGCCACCCGTAGCCCATCAGGTCGGTGCTCTCGAGCAGGTTCGTCGCGTGACCGAGTCCGAGCGCGTGCCCCACCTCGTGGAGCGTGACCCAGCCGAGGTACTCCGGGTCGTATGGATCCTCGCCCAGGCTGGGCGGCAGGTCCGAGCGCACCAGGATGTTCGGACACTTGTGGTCGCCGCAGATCGCATAGCCGCCGAAGACCACGCCGCCGGCGGTCGGGACGTAGTGGACGACGATGTCGGCGGCCTGGCGCTTGGCGCCGGTCACGTTACGCAGCGTGATCAGCCCGTCGAAGCACTCCTGGAGCGTGCTCGACCAGGTTGCGATCGCTTCATTGATCGCCGCCAACTGCTCGGCGGTCGCGCTCGGGTGCGCCTGGACGGCGATCGTGAGGTTGGTGTGATCCCACCAGTAGCCGGGATAGAAGTTGCTCAGGATCACCAGCCCCTCGGCGTTCGACTCGGGCAGGTTGCAGGTCGGCAGGCGGCTACCTGCGGGCTCCTTCTTTCCCGCAGCGGCTGCCGTGGGCACGAGCAGCGCCAGGCAGATCGCGAGCGCGAGCAAACCCCTCAGAGCGTGCATGAAGACCCCCTTCTCGAAGCGGTTGGGAAACGCCGCATCTGCCCACACAGACGCGCGAGGGCGGGAATACGTGCGCTAGTGGCGCGCGGCTTCGGCGGCCACGGTGCCGCGCTCGCGCGCTCGCTCGAGCGCTGCGCCGACGAAGTCGCGGAAGAGCGGTGCCGGGCGCGTCGGGCGGGACTTGAACTCCGGATGGAACTGGCTGGCCACGAACCACGGATGGTCCGGCAGCTCGATTATCTCGACCAGCCGGCCCGACTGGAACGTTCCGGACACGACCAGGCCGGCATCGACGAGGCCCGGGCGGAAATGGTTGTTGACCTCGTAGCGATGACGGTGGCGCTCGTGGATGACTGCCTCCCCGTAGGCCGCGTGGGCGCCCGAGCCCTCCTCGAGGTCGACGGCGTCCGCGCCGAGGCGCATCGTGCCGCCGAGGTCCTCGATCTCCTTCTGCTCCGGAAGGAGGTCGATCACGGGGTAGGGCGTCTCGGGATCCATCTCGGTCGAGTTGGCCCCGTCCAAGCCGGCCACGTGCCGCGCGAACTCCGAGACGGCGACCTGCATCCCGAGGCAGATGCCGAGGTACGGGATCCCGTTCTCGCGGGCGACGCGGCAGGCGGTGATCTTGCCCTCCCAGCCGCGCGACCCGAACCCGCCGGGGACGAGCACGCCGTCGACGTCCTCGAGCTCCGCGGTCGCCTCCTCGAGACTCATGCCCTCGGCGTCGAACCAGCGCACCTTCACGTCCACCCGGTGGTGGATGCCTGCGTGCTTGAGCGCTTCATGGACGGAGAGGTAGGCGTCGTGGAGCTTCACGTACTTGCCGACGAGCGCGATCTGAACCTCGCCGCTCCGCTGCCCGATCCTCGTTGCCAGCTCGTCCCACTCGCCGAGGTCGGCCTCGACGTCGGGGAGCCCGAGCTTCTGGGCGACGAGCGTGTCGAGGCCCTCCTCGCGGAGCGCCTGCGGCACGAGGTAGACGTCGCTGACGTCCTCGTTGGCAATCACGGCGTGTGGGTCGACGTCCGCGAAGAGCGCGATCTTCTCGCGGATGTCGCGGGAGAGCTTGTCCGCGGAGCGGCAGATGACGACGTCGGGGTGGATACCGATGCGCCGCAGCTCGTTGACCGAGTGCTGCGTCGGCTTCGTCTTCAGCTCGCCGGCCGTCTCGATGAACGGGACGAACGTGACATGCAGGTACACGACGTTCTCGGGCCCGACCTCGCGCCGGAACTGGCGGATGGCCTCGAGGAACGGCAGCGACTCGATGTCGCCGACCGTGCCGCCGATCTCCGAGATGACGACGTCCGTGTCGCTGACGTCGGCCACGCGGCGGATGCGCGCCTTGATCTCGTTCGTGACGTGTGGGATCACCTGCACGGTGGAGCCGAGGTACTCGCCCTTGCGCTCCTTGCGGATGACCGAGTACCAGATCGAGCCCGACGTGTGGTTCGCGTTCCGGGAGAGGTTCTCGTCGACGAAGCGCTCGTAGTGGCCGATGTCGAGATCGGTCTCGGCGCCGTCCTCGGTGACGAAGACCTCGCCGTGCTGGAACGGGCTCATCGTCCCCGGATCGACGTTCAGGTACGGATCGAACTTCTGCACCTGGACGCGCAGGCCGCGCGCCTTGAGAAGTCGGCCCAGCGAGGCGGCGGAGATGCCCTTGCCGAGCGACGAGACGACGCCGCCCGTCACGAACACGTACTTCGTCGCTCGCTCCCTCACGGCTTCCTCCCGAGCGCGTCGAGCTCACGCAGACCGGGGGTCCGCTCGATGAGCGCACCGAGGGACGTTCGCTCTCCGAGGACGTTGAGGCCGGCGAGCGTTGCGATCGCGGCCCAGCGTGAAAAACCGTGGAAGCGCTCCACGGACTTCAAGCCTAGCACGGCACCCAGCGCATTCGATCCGGCG
>Ga0114129_10006696_pt1 | contig 16362 bp, 15 predicted proteins | sample RhiMetdeltSRZDD1_FD_80071 | JGI IMG/M metagenome (GOLD analysis project Ga0114129, IMG submission 80071) | Populus rhizosphere microbial communities from Tennessee, USA - Rhizosphere MetaG P. deltoides SRZDD1 (version 2) (version 2) | ecosystem: Host-associated > Plants > Roots > Rhizosphere >... | reverse complement strand
CGCGGCGCACGTGGTCTACTGCTTCACCCCGATGCGCTACGCGTGGACGTTCGAGGGCACCTACGTGGGGCGGGTGCCGCCCCTCGCGCGCGGAGCCCTCCGGGTTGCCCTGGCCGCGCTCCGCCGGTGGGACCGCGCGGCGGGCCGGCGCGCCGGGCACCTCGCGTGCATCTCGCGGCACGTGGCCCTGCGCATCCAGCGGACGTGGGACCGGGAGGCGCGCGTCCTCTACCCCCCCGTGCGCACGGGGATCTTCCGTCCCCACGCGGCGGGGCCGATCGGCGACGCCTACCTCTGCGTGTCGGCGCTGACGCCGTACAAGCGGGTGGACGTCGCGGTGGACGCGTGCACGCGACTCGGGCGCCGGCTCGACGTCATCGGCACGGGTCCCGAGTTGGCGCGGCTCCGGCGCCGGGCCGGGCCCACGGTGCGCTTCCTCGGCTGGCAGCCCGATGAGGCAGTGCGGCAGGCGGTGGCCCACTGCCGGGCGTTCCTCTTCCCCGGCGAGGAGGAGTTCGGCATCGCGCCCCTCGAGGCCACGGCGGCCGGCCGGCCGGTCATCGCCTACGGGCGGGGCGCCCTGACCGAAACGGTGGTGGACGGCGTGACCGGCCTCTTCTTCCGGGAGCAGTCGGCGGACGCGCTGGTCGACGCCCTCGGGCGGCACGAGGTGACGGGCTGGAGCCCCGGGAAGATCCGGGCCCACGCCCTCCGCTTCGGCGAGGAGGCCTTCCGTACGGAGATGACCGCGTTCGTCGAGGCCGCGCTCGGGGCGGGCCGGAAGGCGCGCGCCGCGTGCTGAAGGAGCGGCGGCTCTGGCTGGTCCTGGCGCTCGCGGCGGGCGACGCCGTCGCCGGCGCCGTCGCGCTCATCGCGGCGTACTTCGTCCGCTTCCGGGCCGACATGATCCCGGCGCCGCTCGGCATCCCCCCGATGGAGCCCTACCTCTCGCTCCTGATGCTGCTCCTGCCGCTCCACGCGCTGTCGCTCCGGGCGGTCGGCCTCTACGAGTACCGGCATGAGCGGACCAAGGCCGACGAGGCCTTCGTCGTGCTCCAGGGCGTCACGCTGGCCACGCTCCTCCTGGTGGCGGGGACGTTCTTCTTCCGGAACTTCTCCTACTCGCGCTGGTTCATGGTGGTCTTCTGGGGGTTCGACGTCGTCGCGGTCTTCGGCGTCCGTCTCGCGATCCGCGACGTGGTCCGCGCGCTCCGGCGCCATGGGCGATTCGTCCGCCGCGCGCTCGTGGTCGGAGCCGGGGAGCTCGGGCAAGAAGTCGTTCGGCGGCTCCGGAGTCACCCAGAGTTCGGCGTCCGCGTGGTCGGCTACCTGGACGACCGGTTGCCGGTGGGCGAGCGCACCGAGGGCAAGGAGGTCCTCGGGGGGTGCGAGGCCGTCACGCGCATCCTCGCCGACTACCGGGTGGACCAGCTCTTCCTGGCGCTGCCGCTTGAAGCCCACCACGAGGTCCTGAAGGTGCTGAACGCCATCGAGGGGGAGCTGGTCGACGTCAAGATGGTGCCGGACGTCCTCCAGTTCGTCACGCTGCGGGCGGCCGTCGAGGAGCTCGAGGGCCTGCCCGTCATCAGCCTCGCCCAGTCGCCCATCACCGGGTGGGCGCGCCTCCTCAAGCGCGGCACCGACCTGCTCCTGGCGGCCCTCGGGTTGATCGTGCTGGCCCCCATCCTCGGCGTGATCGCCTGCGTCATCCGGCTGTCGTCCCGGGGCCCCGTGTTCTACCGCCAGGAGCGCACGGGGCTCGACGGGCGCTCGTTCGACATCGTGAAGTTCCGCACGATGCCGGAGGGGACCGAAGGCGAGAGCGGGCCGGTGTGGGCGCCCCGCGGCGACCGGCGGCCGACTCGGATCGGGCGGACACTCCGGCGCTTCTCCCTCGATGAGCTGCCGCAGCTCTGGAACGTGCTGCTGGGGGACATGAGCCTGGTCGGCCCCCGCCCGGAGCGCCCGTTCTTCGTCCACCAGTTCAAGACGCTGATCCCGCAGTACATGCTGCGCCACAAGGTCAAGGCCGGGCTCACGGGATGGGCGCAGGTCAACGGGCTGAGGGGCGACACCTCCCTCGAGAAGCGGATCGAATACGACCTCTACTACATCCAGAACTGGTCGCTGGCGCTCGACCTGAAGATCATGATCCTCACGCTCTACCGGGCGTGGCAGCACCGCCACCTGGGGTAGTGGGGGTGACGGGCATGCGCGGACTGATCCTTTCGGGCGGACGGGGGACGCGTCTCCGGCCGATCACCTACACGTCGGCGAAGCAACTGGTGCCGGTCGCGAACAAGCCCATCCTCTTCTACGGCCTCGAGGCGCTCGCCGCGTCGGGCGTCGAGGAGATCGGGATCGTCGTCGGCGACACCCACCAGGAGATCCGGGACGCCGTGGGCGACGGCAGCCGCTGGGGCGTCCGGGTGACCTACATCCCGCAGCCGGCCCCGCTCGGGCTGGCGCACGCCGTGCTGACGGCCGAGGCGTTCCTCCGGGGCGAGCCGTTCGTGATGTACCTCGGTGACAACCTGATTCGCGAGCCGCTCGCTCCGCTCGTCGCGCGGTTCCGGGCCGAGGCGCCCGCCGCGCAGATCCTCCTCGCCAAGGTGCCGAATCCCCAGGACTTCGGCGTGGCCGTCCTGGAGGGCGGCCGCGTCGTGCGCCTCGTCGAGAAGCCGGCCGCGCCCCCGTCCGACCTCGCGCTCGTCGGCGTCTACATGTTTGACCGCCACGTCCTCGAGGCGGCGCGGGCCATACAGCCGTCCGGGCGCGGTGAGCTGGAGATCACCGACGCCATTCAGTACCTCATCGACCACGGGCTGGCGGTGCGCCCCCACGTGATCGAGGGGTGGTGGAAGGACACCGGGAAGCTGGAGGATCTCCTCGAGGCCAACCGGATCGTGCTCGACACCCTGGAACCGCGCGTCGACGGCGTCGTCGAGGGTTCGGAGATCACCGGCCGGGTCGTGGTCGAGCCCGGGGCGCGCGTCGTGCAGAGCGTCGTGCGCGGTCCGGCCATCATCGGCCGGGACGCCGTGATCGAGAACGCCTACGTGGGGCCCTTCACGGCCATCGGCGACGGTGTGACGATCCGCGCCAGCGAGGTCGAGCATTCGATCATCCTCGAGGGGTCGTCGGTGACCGACGTGGGGGCACGGATCGAGTCGAGCCTGCTCGGCCGGGGCGCGCGCGTCTTCCGCCCGGCGACGAAGCCGCGGGCCTACAACCTCATGCTGGGTGACCGGAGTCAGGTCGGGCTCGTGTAGGGCACCATGACGGGCGCCGAGACCTATCGCGGCAAGGGCCTCATCGCCGATCCGATCCACGGCTACCTGCTCTACACGCGGGCCGCCGGCCTCATCGCCGGCGAGGCGACCGAGCAGGACCTGATCGACACCCCCTGGGTGCAGCGCCTCCGGCGGATCCCGCAGCTCCAGTCGGCGCGCTGGGTGTTCCCCACCGCCGAGCACAGCCGCTTCCCGCACGCCCTCGGGGCGATGCACGTCGCGGGCCGCTTCGCCCAGCAGCTCTGGCCGTCGCTCCGAGCCGTCTTCCCCGACGCCCCCTCGGCCCCCCTCGTGGAGGAGCTCCTCCGCGTGGCCGGGCTCCTCCACGACGTGGGCCATGGCCCGTTCGGGCACTTCTTCGACGACAACTTCTTGGCCGACATTGACCTCACGCACGAGCTGGTCGGCCAGCGGATCATCCGGGAGGAGCTCGGGGACGCGATCCGCGGGCTCCGGCGGAGCCCCCACGGCGTGTTCGCCGCGGGGGAGGCGATCGAGCCCGAGTGGATCTGCTACCTCATGGGGAAGGGCTACACGCAGCCGGCCCCGGGCGATCCGCGCTGGCTTGCGTTCCTGAAGCCCGTCCTCTCCGGGATCTACACCGCGGACAACCTCGACTACGTGCTCCGGGACGCCCACATGTGCGGCGTCGCGGTGGGGGCGGACCTCGACCGGATCATCTACTACAGCTTCTTCACGCCAGAGGGGCTGACGCTCGACCGGAGCGGGACGCAGGCCCTGATCATGTTCCTGACCGCGCGCTTCTACATGTACACGAACGTCTACTACCACCGGACCACGCGCGCCATCGACCTGCACCTCAAGGAGATCTTCCGCCCGACGATGCGCATCGTGTTCCCGTGGGACCTCCGGAAGGACCTCCACCCCTACCTGCACCTCACGGAGTGGACGCTCCTCGAGGAGGTCGGGCGTTGGCACGACCTGGAGGACCCGGAGCGGCGGGCCCTCGGAGGAGAATGGCGACAGGTGCTCGACCGCCGGATCCGCTGGCGCATGGTCCACGAGGAGGTCCTCGACGACACCGAGATCACGGGCTGGGCCGGCATGCGCCCGGAGGCCGTCGCGAGCCAGGTCCGGGCAGCGCTCCCGCGGGCGCTCCGGACCCTTGAGTTCCAGGTGGACCTCGCGTTCCAGGACCCGCGTCCCCTGAATCCGCTGGCGATGGGAGACCGGCAGATCTACGTCTACGACGGGGTGACCGGCCGCGTGTCCACCGAGGCGCTGGCGGCCCTCTTCAAGTACCTCCCGGGCAAGGTTGCGCAGTGTCGGATCTTCGCGCGGGACCACCGCCACGACCGGGAGCTGACCGAGGCGTTTCGGCGGGTGCTCTACGCGGACCGCCCGCCGCCGCCGAGCTGACCCCGTGGACCTCCTCGAGATCAAGGGGCGCATCGCGGTGGCCCTGGTGGAATCGATCTTCCGCCGGGCGGGCTTCACCCTCGCCCCGCCGGTCGCCGCCGCGGCCGCGCCGCGCCAGGGCCGGGAGGATCTCATCCCGGACTTCCAGGCGACCCTGCCGGCCGCCGCCGGCCCCCCCCGGGCCCCCTGCGTCGTCGAGGTCCGCTACCGGTCGCAGGTCGGCCAGTATTTGCTGATCGAGGCCCAGCGCGGGCCCCACTCTCTCTTCACCGTGGCCAAGCGGCAGTGGCCGACCCTCATGTTCGTCTTCGTCACCGAGCATCCGGAGGCGGGGCGGTCCTGCTTCCAGGTGGTCGATCTCAGATCCTGGGCGGCGGGGGATGCGGTGGCGGCGCTCGATCTCCACGCCCACCCGGAGCTCCGGATCTTTCGCCAGAACGTCGAGGAGCACGAGGCGCTGCTGCGGCGGATGTTCGCCCTGCTGACGGGCGGCTGAGGCGGCACACCCACGAGGCCGCCGCCCGAGCGGCAAAGGAACGGATGCATGGAGAAGTTCCGCGGCGTGGACTACTACGGCATCGAGCCCCTGCTCTCGGACGAGGAGCGAATGGTGCGCGACGCGGTCCGGGACTGGGTCGAGGCCGAGTTCCTTCCGCTCGTCACCGAGCACCACCGGGCCGGCACCTTCCCGATGGAGGTCGTGCCCCAGCTCGGCGAACTCGGCATCTTCGGCGCGAGCCTCAAGGGCTACGGGTGCGCGGGCCTGTCGAACGTGGCCTATGGGCTGATCATGCAGGAGCTCGAGCGCGGAGACTCGGGGCTCCGCTCCTTCGCCTCGGTGCAGAGCGGGCTCGTCATGTATCCCATTCATCGCTTTGGCTCCGACGCGCAGAAGGACCAGTGGCTGCCGGCCCTCCAGCGCGGCGCGGCGCTCGGGTGCTTCGGGCTCACCGAGCCCGATCACGGGTCCGACCCGGGCGGGATGGCGACGCGCGCCGTCCGGCACGGAGACCACTACGTGCTCAACGGCACCAAGCTCTGGATCACGAACGGCTCCATCGCGGACGTCGCCGTCGTGTGGGCCAAGGACGAGGGTGGCGAGATCGGCGGCTACCTGGTCGAGCGCGGCACGCCGGGCTTCGGCGCGCTCGACATCCCCGGCAAGTTCTCGATGCGGGCTTCGATCACCTCGGAGCTCTCCTTCCAGGACTGCCGCATCCCGCTGGTCAACCGGCTGCCCGGCGCCAAGGGCCTCAAGGGGCCGCTCGCCTGCCTCTCCCAGGCCCGCTACGGGATCGCCTGGGGCGCCGTCGGCGCCGCCCAGGCCTGCTACGACTGGGCGCTCCAGTACGCGCAGACGCGCGTCCAGTTCGGCAAGCCCATCGCCGGCTTCCAGCTCGTGCAGCGGAAGCTCGTGTGGATGGTGACGGAAATCACGAAGGCGCAGCTCCTGTGCCTCCAGCTCGGCCGGCTCAAGGACGGCCCCGGGGTCCGGCCCCAGCAGGTGTCGATGGCCAAGATGAACAACGTGTGGATGGCGCTCGAGACGGCGCGGATGGCGCGGGACATCCTCGGCGCCGCGGGGATCGTCGACGAGCATCCGGTCATCCGGCACCTCCTCAACCTCGAGACCGTCATCACCTACGAGGGGACCCACGACGTGCACACGCTGATCATCGGCCGCGACCTGACGGGGCTGGACGCCTTCGCCTGAGCGGCGCCATGGGCGACGAGGCGCTGTTCCGCGTCGGGGAGGTCGTCCTTCTCGTCGACCTCCGCCGCGGCAAGCGCCATTTGGTGACGCTCCGCCTGGGCCAGGCGTTCCACTCGGACCGCGGATTCATCCCGCACGACACCCTCGTGGGCCTCCCCGAGGGCGTGGTGGCCCTGACGACCCGCGGGGCCCGGTACCTCGCCCTCCGCCCGACGCTCGGCGAGTACGTGTTGGAGATGCCGCGGGGCGCCCAGATCATCTACCCGAAGGACCTCGCGTCGATCGCGCTCTTCGCCGACGTCGGACCCGGTCAGACCGTCGTCGAGGCCGGCCTCGGCTCGGGGGCGCTCACTCTCGTGCTCCTCCGCCTGGTCGGGCCCACGGGCCGCGTCATCTCCTACGAGACGCGCGAGGAGTTCGCGCGCCGCGCCCAGCGGAACATCGAGACGCGGCTGGGCCCAGCCGTCCCCCTGACGGTCCGCGCGCAGGACATCTACCTCGGGATCGAGGAGCGCGAGGTGGATCGGGTCGTGCTGGACCTGCCGGAGCCCTGGCGGCTGGTGGAGGCGGCGGCCGGGGCCCTCCGCGCGGGCGGGGTCTTCTGCGCGTACGTCCCCACCATCCCCCAGGCACAGCACGTCCACGAGGCGCTCGCGGCGCACCCGGCGTTCGCGCTCGCCGAAACGTTCGAGACCCTCCTCCGGCCCTGGAACATCGCCGGCCCCTCCGTCCGGCCGGCCCACCGCATGGTCGCGCACACCGGCTTTCTCACCCTGGCCCGCCGGGTCCAGCCGCACGCCGGCGGTCGTCCGGGGCCGGCTCCGCCCGAGGCGTCCGACGAGGACGCCGACGCGCCGGACCGTCCCGGCCCGGAGGTGGCGTGATGCTGGAGGGCTACTTCAGGCTGCGCGAGCACGGCACGACCGTCGGTTCGGAAGTGCTGGCGGGTCTCACGACGTTCATGGTCATGGCTTACATCATCTTCGTGAACCCGGCGATCCTGTCCTTCGCCGGCATCCCCGCGCTCCAGGCGCAGGGCGTCCCGTTCGCCCCCACCCTGGCGGCCACGTGCCTGGTCGCGGCGCTGACCACGGCCGCGATGGGGCTCGTCACGAACTACCCCTTGGCCGTCGCCTCCGGCATGGGGCTGAACGCGGTCGTCGCCTTCCAACTGATCGTGGCGCAGAAGCTCCCGTGGCCGGCCGCCATGGGCGTGATCTTCCTGGAGGGCGTCGTCATCACGCTCCTCGTGCTGGTCGGCCTGAGGGAGGCTCTGCTCAACGCGATCCCCCTCCCGCTCAAGCAGGCCATCTCGGTCGGCATCGGCCTGTTCATCCTCTTCATCGGTCTCGTGAACGGCGGCCTCGTCCGGCCCGGCGAGGGCGTCCCGTTGACGCTCGGCGCCGTGACGAGTCCGAAGGTCCTCGTGGCAGTGGTGGGGCTTCTCCTCACGCTCCTCTTCCTGGCGCGGGGCGTCCGCGCGGCCCTCTTGCTGGGAATCCTCGGTACGACCGTGCTCGCGATCCTCGTGAACGCGCTCCGCGGCGGGGGCGTGTGGACCACACCGGGGGTGGCGGTGGTGCCGGCGTCGCTCGTGGCCTGGCCCGACTTCTCGACGCTCGGCGCCGGCGTCAACGTCCAGGTGTTCGCGCGGCTGGGCGTCCTCGCCGCCTGCCTGGCGATCTTCTCGATCATGTTGTCGGACTTCTTCGATACCGTGGGCACGGTGATCGGGATCGGGGCCGAGGCGCGGTGGCTCGACCGGGAAGGGCGCCTCCCCCGCATGAACCGGGTCCTGTTGGTCGACTCGCTGGCCGCCGCCCTCGGCGGCGCGGCGAGCGCGTCCTCGGCGACCACCTACATCGAGTCGGCGGCGGGCGTGGCGGCGGGCGGCCGCACCGGGCTCACCTCGGTCGTCGTGGCCCTCTGCTTCGCGCTCGCGCTCTTCATCGCGCCGCTCGCGGGGGTCGTGCCCCCGGAGGCCACGGCGCCGGCGCTCATCGTGGTGGGCTTCCTCATGTGCGCGCTCGTCCGGGAGATCCCGTTCAGCGACCTGGAGGAGGGCTTCCCGGCGCTCCTCACCATGACGCTCATGCCCTTCTCGTACTCGATCACCAACGGGATCGGCGCCGGGTTCGTGAGCTACGTCGTCATCAAGCTGGTCCGCGGCCGGGCGGGCGCCGTCCATCCCCTGCTGTACGCCGCCGCGGCCGCGTTCGTCGTGTACTTCGCGCTCCACTGAGTCCCGGGGGCCGCCCCCGCGCCCGGGCTCGGCGGGGGCCGTGTGGTAGGCTAATCGTCCTATGGCCATGATGACCTGGATGCGGCGCGTGGCGCCGTATCTGCTCGCCGCGGTACTAATTGCGTTCCTCGTGAGCCTGGCGTACTTCGGCAGCTCGGGGAGCTCGGGCGGGGGCGGCGCCCACGCCGCGGTCGTGACGGTCGACGGGGACGTGGTGTCGGCTGGAGCCTTCGACCGCGCGTACCGTGCGGCGGTGGAGCAGACCCGGCAACTCGCCGGCGACCGCTGGACGGAGGAGCTGCCCCGGATCCTACGCCTTCGCGAGCAGGTGGTCGAGCGCCTGATCGACGAGCGGCTCGTCGCCAAGGGCGCGGCCCGCGAGGGCATCGTCGTCTCCGACGCCGAGCTGGCCGAGCAGATCATGCGCATCGGCGCGTTCCAGGAGGGCGGGCGCTTCTCGCGCGAGCGCTACGTGCGGCTGCTCGCGATGGCCCAGCCGCCGATGGCGCCGAGCGATTTCGAGGCCGACTTCCGGACGGAGCTGGTGCGGCAGCGTCTCCAGGCCCTCATCGCGGATGGGGCCAAGGTCTCGGAGGCCGAGGTGCGGCAGGCGTGGGAGGTCGACCGGAGCCGGGTGCGCGCGGGCTACCTCCTCGTACCGGCCGGGGGGGGTGAGGAGCTCCAGGCGACCGACGCCGAGCTCGATGCCTACTACAAGGCGCATCCCGCCGAGTTCACCCAGCCCGAGCGCCGCCGGGCCCTCGCGGCCATCCTGCCAGCCGCGAGCGTGCCGCCGCCGGCCGTCACCGACGCCGACATCGAGGCGGCGTACAAGGCGCGCCGCGGCCAGTTCGAGCAGCCGACCCGCACGAAGGTCTCGCACATCCTGATCAAGGTGCCCGCCGTCGGGGGCAGCGCGGCCGAGGATCAGGCCAAGGCCCGGGCCGAGTCCGCGCTGAGCCGGATCCGCGGCGGCGCCGACTTCGCCCAGGTGGCGAAGGAGATGTCGGAGGATCCCTCGACGGCGAGCCGCGGCGGCGACCTCGGGCTGATCGCAGCGGGCGAGCTCGTCCCCGACGTCGACAAGCTCATCCAGAGCCTCAAGCCGGGTGAGATGGGCGGGCCGATCCGGAGCCCCTTCGGCTACCACGTCGTCAAGGTGTTCGAGGTCGTGCCGGGCGCGCGGAAGGAGCTGAAGGAGGTGGCGCCCACCCTCCGGGCGACGCTCGCTGCGGAGGGGCAGCTGAAGGCCCACCGGGACCGGGCCCAGGACGCCCAGCGGGTGCTCCTGGTGGCACCGGACTTCGCTGCGGAAGCGCGCCGCCTGGGTCTCACGGTGCGGGAGGCCGGGCCGCTTCGCCGAGGCGACCCGGTGGAAGGCGTCGGCCGGGTGACCGAGGCGAGTGACGCCATCTTCGCCCTGCCGCCCGACGGGGTGAGCAGCCCCGTGCGCGTGCCCGAGGGGCTCGTGATCTTCCGGCTCGTGAGCGTCGCGCCCGCGCGACTCCAGCCGCTCGACGAGGCTCGGGCGGACGTGCTCCGCGCCGTCCGCCGTCAGAAGGCGCTCGACGCGGCGAAGGGGCGCGCCGAGAAGCTGCTCGAAGCCGTCCGGAAGGGCGAGGATCCGCGCGCCCTCGCGCGCCAGGGCGGTGTGACCTACGGCGAGGTCGGGCCGTTCTCCCGGGCCGAGCCGCTCGGGGACCGGGCGCTTGGGCAGGCCCTGGAGCCCGTCACCCTGACCCTGGCCGAGGGTGGCGTCGGCGGACCCCTCGAGGGCCCCGGCGGGTTTTACGTGGTCAAGCTCCTCGGGCGGGACCGGCCGGATCCCGCGACCTTCGAGCCGGCGCGGGCGGCGCTCGAGGCACGGCTCCTCCGCGAGAAGCGCGCGCGCCTCTGGCAGGCGTGGTTGAGCGCGGCCCGCGCGGGCGCGAAGATCGAGATCAACCGCCAGCTCCTGTCCGACGGCCAGGGCTAGGGACGCGGCGGGCGATGCGCCTCCGCCGCGTTCACGCCGACTTCCTCGCCCTCCAGCGCGTCGCCCACGTGGCGACCGCCGACGCCCGGGGTGTCCCGCATGTGGTTCCCGTGTGCCTGGTCGTGGAGAACGGACGGCTCTACTTCGCGTCCGGGAAGACGGGGCGGAAGCTCCGGAACATGCGCGCGAACCCGCACGTCGCCGTGAGCACTGACGACTACACCGAGGCGTGGGGAGGCCTCCGGGGCGTGGTGGTGCAGGGCACCGCCCGGGTGCACGCGCGGAACCCGACGTTCCGCCGGATCCGCCGCCGCCTCTACGCGAAGTACCCCCAGTACCGCACCGAGGCGACGCTGGGCGACACGGACTCCGTCGTGGTCGAGATCACGCCCCGGCGTGCCCACGCCTGGGGCTTCGACTAGCCGGCCCGGGCGCTGGGCCGCGCCGCGGCGCGCGGCCGCCCGCTACTGCTGGTAGCCGTAGAGGCGCCAGACGCCCTGCTCGCGCCGCCCGACCTCGAGCTCCCGCTCCCAGACGAACAGCCGCATCCACTGTCCGACCATCGCGAGCTGCCCGCTCATCTCGCCGCTCGTCCAGATCCAGGCATGGGCGCCCACCAGCCGCACCGCGTCGAGCTGCACGCGCGCCCGGACCTGCTGGTGGACCTGGAAGATCGCGAGGAGCTGGCTCCGTACCACGCGCTTCCCGAGAGGGCCGGTCCAGTACTCCTCGGACACGTGCGCGAGGACGCCCTCCACGTCCCTGGCCTCGAAACGCTCCACGGCGCGGGCGATCGTGGCGCGAATCTCCTCGACCACGGCCGGGGGGGCCGGGGTGCCCGGGCGCGGGTCCGGCGCCGGCGCGGCCGGGGCAGCCGGCGGCCCGGGGGCAGGGGGCGGCGGGGGCGGGGTGGGCCGCGGCGGGGGCGGCGGGACCGCCTGAGCCGAGGCCGCCCGGGGAGCCCGAAGCCCGAGGGCGAGGGCGGTGGTCAGGGCAGCGAGCACGCCGCGCCGGCTCGGGCCCGCGGCCCGGCGCCCGTCCCTCATGCTTGCGGCCGGCCGTTCAAGCCCGCCTCGAGGCGTCGCCCTCGGGCCGCGCGCGGCCGCCACGCCGGCCGCCGGGCGAGGAGCCGCCGGGGCCAGCCCCGGAGATCGTCGAAGAACGAGTAGACGACGGGCGTGATGACGAGCGTGACGACCAGACAGAGCGCCTGGCCGCCGACGACGGCAATGGCGAGCGCCGCCCGGGAGGCGGAGCCGTCCCCGCGCCCGAGCGCCACCGGCAGCATGCCGAACACGATCGCGAACGTCGTCATGAGGATCGGCCGGAGGCGCGCGCGGTCGGCCTCGATCTGGGTCTCGAAGCGCGAGAGCCCCCGCCCCTGCAGGACGTTCGTGTAGTCGACCTGGAGGATCGCGTTCTTCTTGACGACCCCGATCAGGAGGAACATGCCCCTGATCGCGTAGATGTTGAGCGTCATCCCGGAGACTACCAGCGCCAGGAGGCCAAACGGGATGGCGAGGAACATCGAGACCATGATCGTGATCGGGTGAGCGCCGGGCGCCAGTTCCGCCAGCCGAGGAAGGCCCACACGATCAGGCTCGCCAGGAGCGCCCCGAGCACGAGGTGGTGCTGGACCTCCCCGAGGGCCCCGCTTGATGAAGCGCGACTGATCGCGGACGACGTCGATCGTCACGTCGGGCGGGAGCGTGCCCCGGAGGTCTGTCAGCCGCGCCTTGACCCGGTCGACGACGGCCACGGTGTTGGTGCCCGACTGCTTCCGGACCAGGAGGGAGACGGCGTTGTTCCCGTCCAGGCGCGACAGCGTCCGGGGCTCCTCCTCGGCATCGAGGACCTGGGCGACGTCGCGAAGCCGGACGGGGCCGCGCGGGGTCTCGGCGACGACGATCGACTCGAAGTCGGCCACGGCCGTGACGCGCCCGAGTGTGCGAAGACCCTCCTCGCGTGTTCCGCCCGTGAGGCGCCCGCCGGGGACCTCCACGTTCTGCCGCTGGAGGGCCCTCTGCATCTGCTGGATCGAGAGCCCGTAGGCGGCGAGCCGGTTCGGGTCCACCGCGATCTGGATCTCGCGCTTCCGCTGGCCCACCAGCGTGACGGCGCCGATGTCCTTCACGCCCTCGAGCGCTCGCTTGATCCGCTTGTCGGCCAGCTCGGTGATCTCCCGCGGGGAACGGCGGCCGGAGACGACCAGGGCGAGGACGGGCGCCGCATCGACGTCGAACTTCTCGATGACCGGCGCCTCGGTCCCCTGCGGGAGCTGGGAGAGCACCGTCGCGACCTTCTCGCGGACGTCCTGGGCCGCCGCCTCGATGTCGCGGTCGAGGATGAACGAGACGAAGACCTGGCTCTGCCCCTCGATCGTCGTCGAGCGCAGCTCGTCGATCCCGCTGATGGTGTTGACGAGGGGCGGAGCAGCGGAAGGTCGGGGTCCTGGGTGCCACGGGAGCGTGGCGTTCATTGTACCAGGGGGGTAGTACAATGGCCGCTCGGGCGGCGCGCGCCGGTGCTGCCGAGAATTCTCGCGCGAGGGAACGACCCATGGTGCCACGCACACCGATGACCCGGGAAGGTCACGCCCGCCTCCAGCAGGAGCTGGCGCAGCTCAAGCGCGTGGAGCGCCCCGGTATCATCAAGGCCATCGCCGAGGCGCGGGCCCACGGCGACCTCTCCGAGAACGCCGAGTACCACGCCGCCAAGGAGCGGCAGGGGTTCATCGAGGCACGGATCCGGGAGCTCGAGGCCAAGATCAGCGGGGCCGAGGTCATCGAGCCCCCGAAGCAGGGCACGCGCATCACATTCGGGTCGACGGTCCGGCTCCGCGCCCCCGATGGCAAGGAGATGCGCTACCAGATCGTCGGCTCCGACGAGGCCGACCCTGCGAGTGGCCGCATCTCGATCCTCTCGCCCATCGCCCGGACGCTGATCGGCAAGGAGGTCGGGGACGAGGTGAAGGTCCAGGCGCCCGGCGGGGCACGCGAGCTCGAGATCGTGGCGGCGAACTTCACCTGGATGCCCGCCGGCGAGGGTGGCTAGCTCGCCCCCGCCGCGTCGGTGCCGCGCGCCGCGGGGTTAGGCCCGGAGGGCGTCGCGGAGCTCGCGGGCGAGGGTCTCGACGGTCCCCCGCGTGCCCCCCGCGAGCTTCTGGCGCCACTCCCCCTCGGTCTCGAAGCGGCGGTCCCCGAGCCGCTCGGCCCACGGGCGGAGGGCCTCCCGGATGGCGCGCAGCTCGTACGGGTCGCCCCGGAGTTCACGCGCCCGCGCCATCACGTCCGGGACGACGCGGATGAAGGCGCGGAGCGCGGTGCCCGTCTTGATCGAGTACTTGCGCCCGGCCCACGCGTGCGGGAAGGTCTGGGCGAGCGCCTTCACGTAGTTCAGGAAGAAGCGGCGCCCCGCCTCGCGGAGCTCCTTCGCCCGGCCGCGGCCGCCCATCTTCTCGACGCTCTCGACCAGGTCCACGATCTCCTCGGCGAGCGGCGCCTGGGCGACCCGGCCGCGCCCGATCCCGAGCATCTTGACCTCGCCCTGGAGGGGAGAGGTCTCGTCCTCGTTGAGCGCGCGGATGATGTCGTGGGCTCGCGCCTGCGTCTCGTCCGGGTAGAGCTTCCGCCCGGCCAGGCTCACCAGGTGGGACGGGTTCAGCCGCGTGTGCTTGGCGTTGATCGTGACGAACAGCTCCACGATCTGCTGGGCGTCGAGCGTGTCGAAGAGGACCGCCGGCACGTCGAGCCCGCGGAGATCCCCCTCAGCCGCGAGCGCGTGGAGGGCGAGGAGCCGGTGCTGGCCGTCCAGCACGCGGAGCACGCCCGGCTCCTCGGGGATCTCGATGAACCCGAGGTCCACATGGTGCGGCACGGCCCGGAACCCGAGCCGCTTGTCGGAGGTGATGATGACGGCGCCGGGGATGGCGGGGAGCTTCCCGGCCTCGCGGCAGTCCCGGAAGTAGGCAACCAGCTCCTCGATCTTCCGGCGGATCACGGGGCGCTGGTAGGCCTCCGAGGTCTCGCCGATGCGGCTCTCCAGGATCTCCCAGTTCACGCGGGTCCGGGCGACGCGGCGCTTGGATTTGTCCTCGGGGAGCCCGCCGTAGCCGAGGACCTCGAACTTGACGAGACGGTCGATCTCACGGGCCGAGAAGGAGGCCTGGTAGAATTCGACGCCGTACTGCTTGATGCGGTGGGCGGCGACGCTGATCATCGACGAGCCCGACTCTAGCCGGAGGGTCTCCGGGTGTCAACGGTGGAGCCGCCGGCGGACTCGGGCGAGGCGCCGAGCGAGGAGCCATGGCGACGGTCCGGATCACCTACTGGCGCGACATTCCGATGCTGGTGACGGCCCGGGACGGCGGCGGCGAGGTCAGCGTGCCGCTCGGCCCCGCCTTCCAGGACCTCATCGATCGGGTGGCCATGCAGGACGGGCTCGCGGGTGAGGACGCGTACCTGGCCGAGTGGCACGTGGGGCCGCCGGAGGAAGCCGTCGGCGCGGCCGGCGCGGTGGCGGCGGCCCGGGCGCGTGAGCTCGAGCGCAGGTTCGACGCGCTCCGCGACCGCTACCTGGGCGGGCCGCGTGGGGGTGAGCCCGCCTGACCCCCGGCGGGTGCGGGTGGTACCATGACACGCGATCGGTCGCGCGGCGCGATCGGCGGCGCGCGACGCTCCCATCCCCACGGATCCCTCCAGGGAGGAGACGCCCATGGCCGGACGGACGCTGAAGATGCGTGGCAACCCGCTCCCCGTCGCGGGCCCGGAGCTGCGGGCCGGCGACCGCGCGCCCGACTTCAAGCTGCACCAGCGCGGGCCCGAAGGGCTCCGGGACGTCACCCTCCGTGATTTCGCCGGCAAGACGCTCGTCCTGAGCGTGGTGCCCTCGCTCGACACGCCGGTGTGTGAGGCCCAGACCAAGCGCTTCAACGAGGAGGCCGCTCGCTTGCCGGCGAACGTGGCCGTCCTCACGGTGAGCATGGATCTGCCGTTCGCCCAGGCGCGCTTCTGCGGCGAGAATGGCATCGACCGGGTCCAGACCGCTTCCGACCACCGGGACGCCGGCTTCGGCCGCGCCTATGGGACCCTGATCGAGCCGCTCCGGCTCGAGGCGCGGGCGCTCTTCGTGGTGGGCGGGGACGGGCATCTCAAGCACGTCCAGTACGTGCCGGAGGTGACCGAGCACCCGGACTACGACGCCGCGCTGGCGGCCGCGCGCCGCGGCTAGGCGAGGGTTCCCCGGCCCTCGCGCGGCGATCCCCACCGAGACGGTAATGACCCCGAGCAGCGCCGCGCCCTCGCCGCCGACCGCTGAAGGTCGGCGCCGCCCGGAGTGCAGGCTGAGGTCGGTGCCGACCAAGACGGTGATCGGGGTCGTGTCGGACACGCACGGCCTCCTGCGCCCCGCGGCCCTCCGGCGCCTCCGGGGGGTCGACCGGATCGTGCACGCCGGCGACATCGGTAAACCGGAGGTGCTCGCGGCTCTCGAGGCGGTGGCGCCGGTCACGGCCGTGCGCGGTAACAACGACCGGGGGGCGTGGGCGCGCGCGATTCCCGAGACGGCGGTCCTGGTAGTCGGCAGCGTCCGGCTCTACGTGCTCCATAACGTCAAGGCGCTCGACGTCGACCCCCGGGGCGCCGCCATCGACGCCGTCATCGCCGGGCACTCCCACAAGCCCTCGCTCGTCGAGCGCGACGGCGTGCTGTTCCTGAACCCCGGCAGCATCGGTCCCCGCCGGTTCACGCTGCCGATCGCG
>Ga0114129_10006695_pt1 | contig 16365 bp, 13 predicted proteins | sample RhiMetdeltSRZDD1_FD_80071 | JGI IMG/M metagenome (GOLD analysis project Ga0114129, IMG submission 80071) | Populus rhizosphere microbial communities from Tennessee, USA - Rhizosphere MetaG P. deltoides SRZDD1 (version 2) (version 2) | ecosystem: Host-associated > Plants > Roots > Rhizosphere >... | reverse complement strand
TGAGCACAGCCTTACACCGGGCCTCTTCGTGAGCTAGAGTCAGCAATTACATGGTATTTCTACTTGAGTGTCTATATGGTTCTCGTGCGAAGGCTCGCTATTTTCGGAATTGCGTGCGTAGTCGTGTTGCTCTTGAGTGGATGTACCGGAAGTTCTGACGCTCCTCCTGCATTGACGTCCACGCCTCCGGCCTCAGCAGCCTGTATCGCCACCGTAAACCAAACTCTTTCACCAGCTCCGGCACCTGGACCGCCCACGATAGGGAATCTACAACTGCAGCAATTGGCTGCCCCGGGGACTCTCGGATTCCCCCTTTTTGTCACGAGCCCGCCTGGCGACGCAGGACACCTATTCGTGGTCGACAAAGCCGGTCGTATCCTTGTCCTTGATCGCAACACAGGTGGGGTCCTTTCGACGTTTCTAAATATTACTTCGTTAGTTTCCACGGGCGGAGAACAGGGATTGCTTGGCATGGCATTCGATCCATCCTACTCGACAAACGGAAGGTTTTTCGTGAACTACACGGACACCAATGGCAATACTGTAATTGCGAGGTATCTTAAAGACCCATCTAATCCCAACATTGCACTTACTACAGCAGACCGCATTATTCTGAACGTCACCCAGCCTTTTAGTAACCATAACGGCGGGATGCTGACGTTTGGTCCCGATGGATTTCTGTATATCGGTCTTGGCGATGGTGGAAGCGCAGGAGATCCTGGCAATCGAGCCCAGAATCTTTCAGATTTGCTCGGTAAGATGCTGAGAATCGACGTCTCACAAGGAGGAAGCGGTCAACCACCGTATAGCATCCCAACTGATAATCCCTGTGTCGGACAACCGGGAGTCAGAGATGAGTTGTGGGCACTTGGATTGCGCAATCCTTGGCGTTACAGCTTCGATCGTCAAACCGGCGATTTCTATATCGCAGATGTTGGAGAGGGCACGTTGGAAGAGATCAACGTCTCCACTTCTGAGACCGGACGCGGCAGGGGATTTAACTATGGGTGGAACACGATGGAAGGCACGGATTGTTTCCCAATCGGTAGTGCCTGTAATTCATCGGGCCTTGCACTGCCCGTCGTAGAATATACGCACGGAGAAGGTTGCTCTATCATAGGCGGCTATGTCTATCGAGGGGCAGCCATACCCATTCTCCAAGGTACCTACTTCTATGGAGATTTGTGCTCGCGTTTCGTCCGAAGCTTTCGATACGTCAATGGTCAGGTCACACAGCACTTTGATTGGGCTTCTTTGCAACCAGCCGGAAGCATCACAAGCTTCGGCGAGGATGACGACGGCGAACTGTATATTACAACTTTGGACGGCGCCCTTTTCCGTATTGTTCAGTAGCTGCAAATCTTTGAAAGCTTCGTCGGCTTGAGCGAAGGGATTTTTTCATAGTACTCTTTGTGTCCATGTCTTGGATGAATGCACGAATCCTCCTATTTGGTTCCGTTGCGTCCGTCCTTTTCATCGCCGCCTGCAATGGAAGCAACGATGGCGGCGGCTTCGGACTTGGCGGTCTCTCACCGCCACCAACACCTTCAAATAGTTTGCGACTCCAACCGCTTTCCTCAGTCCTCACCGCGCCGGTTTTTTTAACAGCGCCGCCGGGCGATCTCAATCGTCTGTTTGTCGTGGAACAAGGTGGACTCATCAAGATTCTGAATTCCCTCAATGGAACACCCAGACCGAATCCATTTCTTGACGTATCAGGACTCATAACGAGCGACGTTCCAACCGGCGGCGAACGCGGACTGCTGGGGATGGCCTTTGACCCTACCATCACCGGCCGCTTTTACATCTACTACACTGATACCAACGGCGATATCGTGATCGCTCGCTATCTGGTCAATAGCTCCAATGTGGATCTGGCGGACACATCTTCAGCATTTATTCTCAAGACGATCAACCACCGAGCAAATTCCAATAACTATGGCGGCATGCTAGCGTTCGGTCCCGACGGCTGTCTTTATGCGGGAACTGGAGACGGAGGGGGAAGCGGTGACCCCGCGAACAATGCACAAACGACCACGTCGCTCTTGGGAAAGATCCTGCGGCTCGATCCCAATACCGGCAACGCTTGTACGTTGGTGACCAATAATCCCTTTGCGAGTGGCGGCGGAGCAGCGGAGGTGTGGAGTTTGGGTCTGCGCAATCCCTGGCGCTTCTCTTTTGATCGCAGAACTGGGGACCTCTACATCGGCGACGTCGGGCAGAATTGTCGAGAGGAGGTCGATCTTGGACAGGCCCCAAATGCCGGCCGAAATGTGAACTTCGGCTGGCGACTGGCTGAGGGATTCACTCTGTTCGACCCTAGCAGAGCTCCTAACAACTGTCCGGGCAGCACGACGCCTCCTCATACTTCGCCAATTCTCGATTACACGCACGACCCCGACAACGGCGCCTGCTCCATCACAGGCGGGTACGTCTATCGGGGAACATCGAATGCGGCCGTGGTCGGCACCTATTTCTATGCTGATTTTTGTGCGGGCTTTGTCAGAAGTTTTCAGCTCCAAAATGGGCAACTTGGGACGCAGAACAGTTGGCCTCTGCTTAGCCCGCCTGGAGGTCAAATCACCAGCTTCGGTGAAGATGCGCGAGGAGAGCTCTATCTCATGACATTAGGCGGCGGATTGTTCCACATTGTGGCGAATTAGAAGGCCTCAGCCCTACCAACCCTTTCCTTTATTCATATCGCAGGATCGCGAGCGGCCGCTGGCCGAGAATGTGAAATGTGCTGAGCAAGCCGACGAACAATGTGAGGAGCACGGTAAGGCCGAGCCCTGTGAGCAGCACAGTCGGATGAAGACGCCAGGACAGATCGAACACATAGGTCAGGACAGCCCAGGAGAGCGCGCTCGACAATCCAATCGCCATGAGCCCGCCGACCAGCCCCAGCAGCGCATATTCAGCTGCAAATGTCCGAGCGATGAGCCCGCGTGTGCCGCCCAACGCCTTGAGGATGACCGATTCATACAGCCGTCGATATCTGGTGGCCGCCAGCGCCGCCGCCATCACGAGTCCTCCGGTTATCACACAGAACAACGCGACGGCACGAATGGCCAAGGCGAGGCGGTCCAACACTCTGGCAAAGTTATCGAGCACGTCGCCGACGTGGATCGCGCTCACATTGGGAAAGGACGCGACAACCGCTTGTTGCAGCGGAACTTCTTGCTCAGGCGGTACGTGAATCGTCGCGACATAGGTAATTGGAGCGCCGTCTAGCGACCCCGGAGACAAAATCATGTAGAAGTTCGTCGAGAAGTTTCCCCAATCGACCTTACGGATACTCGACACCTCCGCGGCGATGGTGGTGCCTTGAATATCGAGCTCCATGCTAGATCCGATCTTTAATCCCAGCGACCTGGCGGCTTCTTCTTCAATCGATACCTGTGGTGTCGCGAATTGCTGTCCCGGTTGCCACCAGGTGCCTCCGACGATCTCGTTACCTTTAGGAAGTTGCTCCAGGTACGTCAGGACATATTCTCGCGACAAATACCATTGCTTCCGGCGTTCATCCTTGCTTTCCTCGCGCCGTTCCTCCTCTTCCACCTCCTCCTCCACTTTGACGACCTCACCGTTGACAGCATGGAGGCGAGACCGGATCAAGGGCGTCAATTCCGGTGAACGGCCGCCGGTTTGTCGCTGAACCAGTTCGGCAAAACCGTTCGTTTGATCAGGTTGCAGATCGATGAAGAAAAACGTCGGAGCATCGATCGGGCGAGTTTCGCCAACCTGGCGTAGCAGGGCTTGCTCAACGAGCGAAACTGTCACGATCACCATGACGCTGATCCCGATCGCGATCAGGATTCTTGCGGTGTGCCCGCCGGGACGGACGACGTTGCCTATCGCGTAGCGCAAGGTCAAGGATGCCGGTCTCGGTACGAGCCGCAATCCTTCGACAAGCACCCGGGCGCATGCGAAAAGCAGTACGACAGCGAGAACCAACCCCGCTATAAACAGTCCGCCGACTTTCCACGACCCTGCTTGCCACACTGACAGTCCTCCGAGGCCGGTGAGAATACTTACAGAAGTCAGCACGGTGAGACGATCGTTGAATCCCCATCGCACCCACAAGGGCAACGACTGAACCGTCTCACCCAGCGGATCCGATTCCACTTCGCGTCGGAAGATGGCGGCAGGTTTAATCTCGCGGATCCTGAGAAGCGGCCAAGTGGTAAACAGCAAGGTGGCGAGCATCCCCAGCGCGCCGCCCTTGAGCAGCGGCCCAATCGACACCGCCGAAAGTTCCGTCGACGCGCCGAGTTGATCAAGCAAATCGGTGACGAACGCCTCCGCTAGCAATGGGGGCAGGACGCGTTGAAGGAAAATACCAAGCAGTATACCGGCCAGACTGCCCATGAATCCCAGCCCCAACGCTTGAACGATATAGGTTCTGACGATAGTGGCGGAATCCGCTCCCACAGTCTTCAGGACCGCAATCGTCTTCAATTTTTCTTGCAGGAAGGCCTGGATGGACATGGCGACGCCGAGACCTCCGATAAATAACGCGGTCAACCCGATCAGTCCGAGATACCGGGACAACTGCTCGAGGAACTGTTTCAACTGGGGTTGAGCGTCCCGGTAGCCGGTTACGCGGACATGCTCAGCGGCCAAACGACCGCGCAATTCCCCGCGTAGGGGCTCGAGCGGAAGGTCGGGAGGAAGTTTCAGCAGCTGTCGTTCCCGCACACGGCTCCCGGGCTTGATGAGTCCGGCGGTTTGCAATCCTTCCTGGGAGACGATGATGCGGGGACCGAGGCTGAAGGCGTTGGCCATTCGATCCGGCTCTTTTCGAACCAAACCCGTGATGAGAAATTCCGCCTGTCCAATTTTCAAGCGGCTACCAATCGCAAGACCCATGCGGAGTAACAGGGCTTCCTGAACCACCGCACCATGACAAGGAGCCATCTCACACATAGACGTGTCTGGATGGAGCAGGCGATCCAACGGTAGAACCGGCTCCAAACTCAGGGTGCCGTAGAAGGGGTAGGCCGGCTCCACCGCCTTGAGTTCCACGATCTGCGTGGCTTGACCGGCTATCTTTTCGCGCTCTGTTCTGGCCGCCATTGCCACCAACTCGCTGACGTGGGTCACGGCGATGTCACGCCGATCCAGCGAGCGCAACACTTCTTGACCGTCTGCACTCAGAGGATACGAGGAACGAATTTCCAGGTCCCCGCCCAGTAGACTTCTGGCTTCTCTCGTGACCGCGTGATCAACGTGGGCAGCAAAAAGCGACACGCCGACCAGCGCCCCTACTCCCACTGCAACGCAGACGAAGAAATAGAGAAAGTGCCGCCACGCTCCCCTGGTTTCACGCCAAGCCATGGATAGAATGAAACGGTTCACAGGTTGGGCTCTTGGGTATTTCCGTTGGACAACAGACTTTCGTCGGACTCGATCCGCCCGTCGCGCAAGCCGATCACGCGATGCATCGACGAAGCGATGGCGGGGTCATGCGTCACGAGCACCAAGGTCGTGCCGTAATCCCGATGAAGCGCCAACAAAAGATCCATCACATGTTGCCCCGTGATCGAGTCCAGATTGCCCGTCGGCTCGTCCGCCAGGAGGATGGGCGGTCGGCAGGCAAAGGCCCTGGCGACCGCGACACGCTGCTGCTCACCGCCCGACAATTGCACGGGATAGTGATGAATCCGATCGCCTAACCCCACAGCTTCCAGCAACTCAATCGCACGCTCCTTGGACGAGGCAGTGCCCGCGAGTTCCAACGGCACGAGTACATTTTCCAGCGCGGTCAGTGTGGGAATCAGATGGAAGGACTGGAAAATATACCCGATTTTTTTTCGCCGAAACCTGGCCATGCGACTCTCAGAGATAACCGTAATGTCAGTGCCGTCCAACTCGATGGACCCGCCAGTCGGCCGATCGAGTCCAGCCATGAGACCTAACAAGGTGGACTTCCCGCTCCCGGAGGGGCCTACGACTGCAACCTTTTGTTTTGCGGGAATCTCGAGCGTCACGTCGTCGAGGATCGTCACCGGACGTCCGCCCGCGGTCAGACGCATGGAAAGGTGTTTGACTGAAATCATGGGCGTGGCTCCACGCAACATCGGCTGATCATCACAGATGGTATTATACTGGAGTCCGATGGCAGTCCGACGCCATATCACAGCCACGCCCAGTCCTTTTCGCTTCACTGCTTCGCTGCTTATTAGCCTGGCAACGGCCGGCCTCTGTATCACTATCGAGGGCGCGGGACCCGTCCCTCCGACCGGCAACCGCCCGCTCATTGTGGCATTCGGCGATAGTTTGACGGCCGGCCTCGGGGTCGCTGAGGAAGATTCCTATCCCTCCCAATTGCAACGGAGGCTTGATCGAGATGGTTTTCACTACAGGGTGATCAATGCCGGCGTGAGCGGAGACACGACAGCAGGCGGGCTGCGGCGCATAAACTGGGTACTCAAGAGCCGGCCACAGATCGTTATTTTAGAGCTTGGTGCAAATGACGGCCTTCGCGGTCTCAGTCTTCGCGAAACGAAGGCCAACCTTGAACGGATCATTCAACAATGTCGAAGTGCGTCTGCTACCGTCATCCTTGCCGGCATGAAACTCCCGCCCAATTATGGGGCGGAATACACGAATCACTTCGAATCGATGTATCCGGCTCTGGCGAGCGAATACCACGTGGTCCTGATTCCGTTCTTCCTGGACGGCGTGGCAGGATCAACCTCGTTAAACCAGGCCGATGGGATTCATCCAACGGGGAAGGGCTATCGCATCATCGTCGACAAGGTCCTTGACACAGTCAAACCCTTGCTCGAGCGTGCGAAAAAACCGCAAACGCAATGAGATGCCAGAGAGAGCCTGGACTGCAAGGAACGCCATGCGCCCAGGGAGCGATGAGACCGCTTAGCTCTTCTTGAAGAATGTGTCGTACACGCCGTAGGCGAGCACCAAGCCGATCAGCGTGTAATACATGCCGCTGATTCCGCTATAATCCGGCGCTCCGCCCTTGGGCTCGTTCGCCAACACGTAAGAAGCGTTCACGAGCAACAGATTGCTCACCACAACACCGGCTTGTACAAACATCCTTTTCATATCCCATCCTCCTGGAAGCAAGTGGACAAATCGAGGGCGCATTTTACTGAAATCGTGTGATTCGACGCAAGGGGAGATCGAGAGAAACGCTTACGAGGTCGAGCTGGACTTGGTGATGGTTTTTAACGCACCCGCAACTTCTCTGAATGAAGTTGCGAGCTTGTCAAGCTGGGTCCCTTTGGAAAGCAACTCTCCGGCAACGGTCTTGATCTGGCTATCGTAATTGCCGACTTCAGAAGCAATTTCCGTCACTTTGACAAACATATCCTTGTACACATCATTCTCCCGCTGAAGTTGCTGCAGGTTGGCTTGAGCCGATTTCAGTTCCGCCATCGAGGCCTGGAGCTGCTGGGTCATGCGTTGGATATAGGCGTCGCGATCCCGCTGCTCCGATTCCAGCGTCAGCTGGATGTCTTCGCTTTCGCGTCGTCGCTCATCCAGACTACGGATCGCCTGGATCCATGCGCCAAGTTCACCGGTCAATCGAGAGGAATCAGGCAGGGGTTGCCCAGTCTCCAATGCCCTCATCGCCGGCTGCAGCCATTCAATGAAGGCCATGACTTCGCTCAACTTCAGGTCACCGGAGAAAGTGGGACCTGAGGCAGCAGTCGGTTGGCCATTGGAGGAATCGGATGGCGTCGGAGCGGAAGCTTGTTTGGCCTTTGTCGCCTGGGCTTTGGGCTGGACCCAACGATGGTATTCAAGCAGGACAGCAATGCAATGTCGGCACATGGGCTCTTCCGGAAGAGAGCAACTGCATTTTGATACCAAATGGCCGTCTTTGAGCCGGATCGTTTGCTCGTAAAGTCCGGAATTTCCGATCACTGCGGAGGAGATTTGAGACTCGTCGGCTTCAACGATACGCACACGGTTCTCAGAGATATATTGGTTCCCCAAATGGAAAGCATTGCGGTCCACAACCCCCTGAATCATCGGAGGATCCAAAAGGCTCAGCCGGTCAGCCGAACAGGGAATTTTGTTGCGCATACGCGGATTTCCCCAATGAACAACAGTCTCCTGATCCCTGAACGTCGGGCCTAGTGTGAAACGCCCGGTCGAAACTGTCAAGCTCCTGACAATTCTTTACACAGAGAGCTGTAGGCCGGAATGCCTCGCCGTATGAGGCCACCATCGAACTCTGTGGGATTCAGCGACAGCGGCGAGGAATTCCCTGGGCACTGACAGGAGTCAACCAGAGGTAGTCGGCGATCTTTCCAGTAATCATCTCATGCAGATCGTCGAGTCGTCCCTGCTCAAACGACGTCATGTAAATGCTGAGTTGGCGAACCTGGTTGGACAGCCGCCTGGCGACTCGCTTTGGCACGGGCAGATTGTATTGAATATGCCCGCCTCCCGTATAGCTAACGACCGGTCCAGCTGACGCGTCCGACGAGGCGCGCATTGCCTCAACCAACGAGACGATCGTTCTCGCCATACCTTCATCGCGTACCATTGAGGCTTCATACATCGTCTGATACATTTCGTCCGGGCCTCCATCGTGGCATGCGCGAAGCTGTTCAATAATCTTCTCTCGATAGGCGGGGTCGTTGACGATTGTTTCCTCCTGCATGCGCCAACGAGTCCATTCTGCGTCTTGACGAGCCTGGATGAGACCCTTTCGAGCCACGAGCCGTACAAGAGACTTGGGTGGATTCAGCGCCGCTAATGGAAGATGCGCAGATTTGGCATACGCGACGAGTGGCTCATAATTTTCAAAGGGACCGCCCCAGGTTTGCGGCCACGCCACTTGAAGGAGAAACTCCTGTCTGCTCAAATCATTCCCACCGACATAGCGATCAAGAACTGGCTGACCGTCCCACCCGAACATCTCCATTGCGACAACGGGATGACGGCCTTCGGCGGACAATCGATTCAAGAGCGACAACGCCGAGTCGATATGAAATCGATTGTGATGTTCCTCTCCAAAATAGACGACTTCCTGTTGACGTAGGCTCTTCATCAACTGTTCAACAGAAACCGGTTGACCGGTCATCGTGTCGATGATTTGTCCTTCATGGAGTGCAGAGGTCTCAGCAGTTGCTGGGCTGGCTGATGTGGAGACCCCGCTGCCGGCACAGGCCGCCAATGCAAGCAGCAAGAAGATTGGGACCCATAAACGAATCTCCTGTGGAACCGGCAGCATGATCATTTACTATTTTCCTAACACAGACCTTTTGCATGGGCAAGGCGTGGAATCTTGACCCGTAAGGATCAGGCCGTTATGCTGCGACGCGTGTCGCAATCTGATGGACTACTCACTCTCCCAACCGACATCCACCAGCATTGATGACATCTCATGCGCAAACCCTCGCAGAGTTTCGCTCGCAAGTGTCCAAACTCTTGCAGGAACGTGATCGGGAATGGGAGGCTTCGCGTCGTCTCGTTGAAGCAGGTCGGTTTATTCCGACCTTGAAGCGGCTGATCGAAGAAGCGCAGCGCACCGAGCTACCACCAGCGGTCAGAGATTGCATTGTCGTCGCATTGAAGCAGGGCAAAGCCGAACGGATACAAGATTTGCCAAGCTCCCGGCTGAAGGAACTGACCGGCCTTCCACCTAGCAAGGCTATTCGCGCACTCTGTGTCTGGTTCGACCTGGTCGGCCAACCTGCCTCGCGCTGGGCCAAACCTTGTCTCGACAGCCAAGTGGTTGCAACCTACGTTCGTGATCATCGCACTCCCTTCGACCTCCTCCTCACAACAGATGTCGCCTCAGTCCTTGATCTCGGTGCCGGCGATCTTTCGTTTGCCAGTGAACTGGCCGATCAGTATGCCGGGAAGATCCGGCAGCGGAGCCAAACTCTCACACTCCACTGCATCGATCGACTGCATCCGCAGTCAAAACTCGGCGGCCCCTTGCACCCCGCTCAGGAGCGCCTGCAGTCACTGCGCTCACGGTCTGATCTCTCATTTCAATTTTTTGGGGACCAGGACATGTGTGCGCTCGATCGACTTGACGCGACCGAGCAGCTTGCCCCGCGCTATACGGTTGTGACCTGCTGGGCCCCGGCGACACCGACGTTTGCCTATGAGCCGACGCGTCTCCCAGCGGAGATCATCCAGAAAGAGTTACAGCGCACGAAGGGACTCTTTCGCCAAATCCGCTACGCCGGTGAAGCGGCTCTCGAAGTGCAGCACGGAGGTCGCGCCCTGCTCTTTCCTCCCTGGAAGTTCGAAATTCGCGGCCCCCTCGCACTGCTCGACGTTGTCTCTCGCCGCGGCCACCTCTGCGTCCTTGGCGCTGTTGATAGCCAAGTATTCTGGGAACTGTTGTCGCAGCTTCTCGACTCAGACGCCTATCGACCTGTCGATAGGCCGTTCACGTCGGAGAACCTTCCGACCATATTCGGGGACGTCTATCGGCGATTATCGGCGCTCGCAATCGGCAATTCTATCGACCTCTCATCATGCGGGACACTCCGCCAACGAATTCCCCCTGTCTTGCCGAATAAACCTCCATACGATTCCCCTTACCGCATCATCTCCGTCACAATCCGGCGCGGCGCAACGTTTCCAAACACGCCCGCCAGCAGCACCGCCAGGCGCTTCCACGACATGGTCGAAGAAACGCCCCCTTGGATGATCACGCTTGTCCCTGAGCGATAGCAGACCGCATCCTTTTCTTCGTTGCACCGATCGGGGATGGATGCGCGACGGAAATCCGCGGATAAATTGACCGTCTTCGGGCCCTTTGTTAGACTCCACCAGTGTCCTATCACCACCCATTTCTGAGCCACCAGAGCCAATAAACCCGATATGAGCGCACCGCGACCCATTAAGGCGATTCAGGACAATATTGCCCGCGTCATCAAGGGAAAGGATCATGTTATTGAGATGGCGGTCGTGTGTCTTCTTGCCAGGGGGCACCTGTTGCTGGAAGATGTGCCAGGAGTGGGGAAGACCACACTTGCCCATAGCCTGGCCCGTTCGCTCGACTGTTCGTTCAAGCGCATTCAGTTCACCAGCGATTTATTGCCTTCCGATATTGTCGGCGTCTCCATTTTCAACCGGCAACAGCAGGCCTTTGAATTTGTACCGGGGCCGATCTTCGCAAACATCGTCCTGGCTGATGAGATCAATCGCACAACCCCAAAGACGCAAAGCAGCCTCTTGGAAGCGATGAGCGAAGCCCAGGTTTCGGTCGACAACCAGACCCATCCGTTGAAGCAGCCGTTCATGGTCATTGCCACCCAAAACCCCGCCGAATATCACGGGACATTTCCGTTGCCGGAATCCCAGCTGGACCGGTTTCTCATGCGATTACGCATCGGTTATCCGTCGTTGGAAGAAGAACGCAAGGTACTCGAGCGTCCCTACGCGCTCCATCCCGCGGACATCCTGGCTCCGGTCCTTTCGATACAAGACGTGCTCGATCTGCAGCGCCGGATCGACCAGATTCATATGGATGAAAGTGTGAGTGAATATCTCTTAGCGATTATCCAAGCAACCAGACAAAGCGAAATGCTGTCTTTGGGTGTGAGTACGCGAGGGGCCCTGGCGTTGAACAAGGCCGCCAAAGCGTTAGCCTTGGTACGTGGTCGTGACTATTGCCTGCCGGACGACGTGAAGGAGCTTGCGCCAATCGTGTTGTCCCATCGCGTGATGCTGAGCCGGGCACAAGGCATGCGGGCTCAGAGTTTTGAGCAGGCCGAGCGCATCGTCCTGGATATCGTCGACACCGTTCCGGTCCCCGTCTGATCCGGAACGGGATTGGCAGGCCTGTGAAGAATCCTTTCAGGCAGATTTCAATTTCTTTCCTCGGATCACAACTTCGGTATCTTGCCACACGCCGCTCGATCCGTTTGACCTCTGAGGGCACTCGGTTTCTTCTCTTCACCATCGGCATCGGTGTCGCGGCTATCAATACGGGCAACAATCTTTTTTACCTATTGCTCGCCATGATGCTCAGCTTCGTGGTGATCTCCGGACTGTTGTCCGAGCAATGCTTGCGTCGGCTTGACTTCCATCGGCATGTTCCGGACCTCATCATGGCGAACGAACCGACCACTGTCACGCTCTCGGTCACCAATCAGAACGGCTGGCTGCCCAGTTTTTCATTAAAGCTCTTCGATGTGACGGGTGGACAGAACCTCGATCGTGGGCTGTTTGTCGATCACTTACCTGCCAAGCGGTCAATGCTGTTGTCTTATCCTATCTTGGCCACGAGTCGCGGTCGCCTCCATCTCGAATGTGTCAGGGCAGAGACGCTCTTCCCCTTCGGCCTCTTTCTCAAACGCGCGCTCTACCAGGTTCCGGCGGAAATCCTCGTTGGCCCCCCGATCAAGGCGCTGTCTCTTCGATTCATTGATGAACTCGTCAGCGAGGGACAGGGCCTATCGCTCCCGAGGCGCGGACACGGAACGCAGCTGTACAACTTGCGGCGCTACCAGCCGGGCGATGACTCGCGCACGATCCATTGGCTGACAACGGCTCGAACCTCGCATTTGATCGTGCGGGAGACCGAGGCTGAAGATCAGCGTCGCATCACGATCGTGCTCTCGACGCTCGCGCCAGAGGATCAGCATCGACTCTTCGAACGAAGTGTGACGCTCGTCGCCTCGCTCCTCTGGCACCTGTCACAGAAGTCGTATCCGCTACGCTTGATTGTCGGCGGCGAAGATTCCGGTCTCAGGTCTGGCTCAGATCATCTCCTAACAATGCTGCGCCTCCTTGCACTCTGCCAACGGCACTCGCCTGGACTCGACGATAAGCCCTTCGCTGACCCCCTCTCCACACTGTCCCTTGATGGCGAGCGCGGCTATACCGTCGTCATCATGCCCTGGTCCCACTCCGACTGCCAACCGGCCATGGCAGCGGTCGACCGCATCCTGCAGGCGCCGCAGATTGAGGATCTCACCCATGCCTTTTGAACGAGCATTCGGACTTAGTGCCGTGGTGCTGGCGGCCACCGCCTTCACAGGGCTTGTGTTCGCACGGAGCATTCCAGTTTGGCTTGCTGTAGTCACCACAACGATTATGCTATTCGCGTTCCTGCGAACAATGGGATGGCATGTCCGCGTCAGGATCACGGAGGGCATGTCTTCATCTCCGACTTTCCTGAATGGTTTGTTGATCAGCGCATTTCTGCTGTTCCTATTTGATGTGACGCTCTATTCACGGGAACTGCTTCCCGCCGGCGTTCACTTTCTGGTGATTTTGTTGGGCATCAAGCTCCTCACCCTCCATGAACGTCGCGACTACCGGCAGCTCTATGCGATCTGCCTTATGGCGATATTGGCCTCTGCAGCAATGACCACAGCGGTGTGGTACGTTCCCATTTTTATCTTGTATCTTCTGGCTGCCGTCTGGACGTTGTTGCTCTATCACTTGACAGGCAAGGCCACCGCCCCTGTGCCACTGGCGCGTGGCATTCAGTCCCCTTCTCTCGAATCCAGCCGAATCACAAGCCGGTTCTTTTGGTTGACGAATGCAGTCGCAGTCGCCGCGTTTACCCTGACCCTTCTCATTTTCTTCCTCCTTCCCCGCCTCAGCGTCGGGATTCTGCAAAAGTCTCACGGAGAAGGATTGAAAACGACCGGGTTCTCCGAGCAGGTGGATCTAGGGATGATCGGCTCAGTGAAGGAAGATCCGGAAATCGTCATGCGAGTGGAACTCCCGGATCAGCCGGGGGCCGGACGAGATCGTCTGTACCTGCGCGGTCTTGCCTACGATCATTACAATGGCAGATCCTGGAGCACCGGCAGCCGGCATCACAGAAGTCTTGCCCTCATCGCTGATGGGACCTTTGCTGTCCGCTTTGGAGGGGTCCGTCCGCCGCTCGACTTCTCGCCGCCATTGCGCCAGGACATTCTGCTTGAGGCGCTCGATACCTCCGTGCTGTTTGCCGCTCCATTTGCGGAATACATCAGCGGTGAGTTCAGCGGTATACAGGCTGACAGCATGACCGGTCTCCATCTACCTTATCCCTCGTCGACCAGGATTCGTTATTCCGTCACCTCACGCGAACGCGCGATCACAAATGAGGAGCAGCTGGCAACAGAACTGGAATATGCCGATTCCATTCGGAGCCGATACCTGCAACTCCCCGGAGAATCTGAGCGTCTCAGCGAGTTGACCCATCAGATCACAGAGCGAGCACCCACACCCTATGAAAAGACTTCGGCGATCCTCCAGTATTTGTTGTCCAACTATCGCTATAGCCTCGATGCAGACACGACCAGTTCCAGCCATCCGATCGACGATTTTCTCTTCACCAGAAAAACTGGCTATTGCGAACACTATGCGACTGCCATGGTTCTCATGTTGAGGAGCGTCGGCATTCCCGCGCGTCTGGTAACTGGCTTTCTCGCCACCGAATGGAACGAGTTTGGAAGCTATTACACAGTCCGCCAGCGGGACGCGCACGCGTGGGTTGAGGTGTACTTTCCACATTCCGGATGGATCACGATGGACCCCACGCCTGCCGTAGATGTCCTGCCATCCGTTTCAATGTGGGAATCGCTCGTCCGCATTGGCGAATCATTCCGGCTTCATTGGGATCGGGTGGTCATTCGCTACAGTGCGCAGGATCAACTTGCCGTTGTCCGGAGCATTCGAGAAGGCAGCGATACTGCTCGGGATGCCCTTAGTCAGTGGATAACGGCGGTGGGAGTAACGGTTTCTCACGTGATGCGTGAATGGGTCGCGCGAGCCCAGAGCGGCAACGTGGTGATCTGGCTGCTGGCTTTAGTGGTCGGCATGGGCTTGGCTTGCTTGATGTTCGTGATTCGCGGTCGATGGCCCTGCCGACGTTCAGCCAACCGTCCCGCGGTGAGGAAACATCAACAGATCGTACAGCTGTACAGGAGAATGTTGGAAATTGCAGCGCGGCGGGGAATCCAGATCAGGCCGTCTACAACGCCCAAGGAGTTCGCAGAGCTTGTCGGCAGGCACTGGACTGAAGCGGAACCGTCAGCTCTACAGCTGACGTCACTCTATTGCCGTGGACGATTTAGCGGATCATCACTTTCCAGCGAGGAGCTCAACCAGGCGGTTGACCAAATCAGTGTGCTTCAACGATTGATACGTGAGACGTCGTAGATAAGTTTACCCTCATCGATTCCATCATGCCCTTCCAAACGCGAACCCCAGTCGAAGGTTCAGTTAAATTTCGCTTCCAGGAATAAACAACAAGACAAACACTGGAGGTGTTTATCCGGCGGCGCAAGGAAGAGGGCTACGCCGATGAGCCGCCGGTACGAGCAAGCTAGGTTTGGAGCGGGAAAAGGGATTTGAACCACTCTCCGTCGTCAGCTCAGCTCCGAAAATTGCTTCGCTGACTCCTGCAGAGGGGGCCATGCCCCCTCACACACTCCCCACGAAGGGGGCGCACCCCCTTCGGGACCCCCCAGTCGAGGGTTCAAAGTAAGTGGTCTCGTAAAAAAATTTGGAGCGGGAAAAGGGATTTGAACCCTCGACCCTCGCCTTGGCAAGGCGATGCTCTACCACTGAGCTATTCCCGCTCGGATGGAGTTGAAGAAGAGGGTCGGATTCTACTCAGGCTCCCAAGGGGCTGTCAAGCAAACATCAATCAGTCTTTTGCCTGTTACGTCCGTAACAAACACTTATCTATGCTACGAAATGGTAACAGCACGATTTTTCACATAAGACATTGACAAAACAAATCTTTCCTTACATTTCCGTCTGACTCACCTGTTGCGCGATACAACATATACCCAACACGTGACAATTTCGACCTGTTCGGCAGAATGGAAAATCGATATTTTGTCCTTGTGGGTCAATAACTTATCAAACTTAAAATCCTTCAATGATTGGTCCCCATTATGGTGCATATCTTGCCAATAACAAAGGTCCATGATGCTGGAAAATTCACAGAAATCGGTCGAGACAGGCGGGTTCACATGCCTGGACATCGGATCATTCCGTGGAAATCTCAGCAGCGCTTCGGATGAAGGGAGGTGGGAACTTGTCAGTGGTGCGTGTGTAGGAATGTGGGCTCGTTGAGAGCCTCAACTTAGGAGGTGTCACCAATGTTTTTGTCACGCAGACAGTTTTTAAAAGTCTCCGCCGGGACGGTCGCCGCGGTCGCGGTGGCCGATAAGGTCCTGGCGTTGACGGCACTCCAGCCGGTCATCGAGGTGGGCAACCCCCTCGGTGAATATCCAGACCGGTCCTGGGAGCGGGTCTATCACGACCAGTATCGGTATGATTCCTCGTTCACGTGGTGTTGTTCCCCGAACGACACGCACGGCTGCCGCGTGCGGGCCTTCGTCCGTAACGGCGTCGTCATGCGGGTCGAGCAGAACTATGATCACCAGACCTACGAAGACCTCTACGGGA
>Ga0114129_10006693_pt1 | contig 16367 bp, 16 predicted proteins | sample RhiMetdeltSRZDD1_FD_80071 | JGI IMG/M metagenome (GOLD analysis project Ga0114129, IMG submission 80071) | Populus rhizosphere microbial communities from Tennessee, USA - Rhizosphere MetaG P. deltoides SRZDD1 (version 2) (version 2) | ecosystem: Host-associated > Plants > Roots > Rhizosphere >... | reverse complement strand
CCGAGCCAGCGCGGCTCGTGGTCGAGCAGTCCGGATCCCACTCTCGGAACCTAGAACGCGGCGTACGATTGGTCTGTGAGACGCGAAGAAGCGGAAGCTGAATGCAGGCGCTTGGCGGCTGAGCACCCGGACCGGGACTCGCATCGGTGGTTCGCTAGAGCCGAGAGCGACGGACGCTGGGTAGTGGTGAAGGCTCCGGTGCCGGAGGGGACCCGGACGAGCCCGCTGAGCGAAGAGATTCGCGCCGACGAGAAGCCTCCGTATCCTGCTGACCCGAGAACGCCGGTGGACCCGAACGTCGCCGGCGGCTTCTAGTTCTCCTGAAGTCGATGTGGCGACTTGTGCTCGCTATACGAGCACAGAGTGCCGCAGCGGTCGCCGACCGCTCCCCTACCCAGCGTCTTCCGGCTCGGGCTGCGGCGCGTCGCCGTCGGAGGGGGCGCCATCCGCCGATGCCTCGAGCTCGGGCGTGTCCTCGCCTTCGTCGACCTTCGCGGCGGTCTCGGCCTGGCCCTCCATCACGAGTGCGACCGCGCTGACCAGGTCGTCGTCGCGCAGGTTCATCAGCTTCACGCCCTGAGACGCGCGGCCGTAGCGGGAGATCCCCTTCACGCCCGTGCGCTGGACCATGCCGTTCTGGGAGATGAAGACCAGCTCGTCGTGCTCGCGCACGATCAGCGCGGCGGCGAGCGCGCCCTTCTTGTCGGTCAGCTTGATCGTCTGCACGCCCATCGTGCCGCGGCCCTTGACCGGGTAGTCGGTGATCGCCGTGCGCTTGCCGAAGCCGTTCTCGGTCACTACGAGGAGGTCGGTCTCGTCGCGCGCGAGATCCATGGCGAGCACGTAGTTGTCCTTCTCGGAGACGTTCATCCCCTTGACCCCCGACGTGTCGCGGCCCATCGGGCGCACCTTGTCGGTGTTGAAGCGGGAGGCCTTGCCCGAGCGGGCCACCATGATGATGTCGCTCTCGCCTTCGGTCCGGCGGACCTCGACGAGCTCGTCGCCCTCGCGGATCTTGATCGCGATGATCCCGTCGGCCTTGATCGGCGTGTTGTACGCCTTGAACTCGGTCTTCTTGATCATCCCGTTGCGGGTCGCGAAGACCAGGTACTTGCCCTCGGAGAAGTCGCGCGTCGACTGCACCGCGCTGACGAATTCGCCCTCGCGCAATGGGAGCACGTTGACGAGCGCGCGGCCCTTCGACGTGCGGCTGGCCTCGGGCAGGTCGTACACCTTCTGCCGGTAGACCTTGCCGCGGTTCGTGAAGAACAGGAGGAAGTCGTGCGTCGAGGTCACGAAGAGGTGCTCGATGTAGTCCTCTTCCTTCATGTCCATCCCGCGCACGCCGACCCCGCCGCGCTTCTGCTGCCGGTAGGTGGCGAGCGGGAGCGACTTGATGTAGCCGGACTTCGTTATCGAGATGACCATCTGCTGGTCGGCGATCAGGTCCTCGATGTCGATGTCGCCCTCGGCGTGCGTGATCTCGGTGCGCCGCTCGTCCCCGTAGCGGTCCTTGATCTCGAGCAGCTCCTCCTTGATCAGCCCCATCACGCGCGTCTCGTCGCCGAGGATCGCGCGCAACTCGGCGATCCGCTCGATGAGGTCCGCGTGGTTGGTCCGGATCTCGTCCGCCTGCATCGCCGTCAGGCGCTGGAGGCGCATGTCGAGGATCGCCTGCGCCTGGACCTGCGAGAGCTCGAACTGCTCCATGAGCCCGGTGCGCGCCGCGTCGGGGTCGCGCGAGGCGCGAATCAGGGCGATCACGGCATCGAGGTTGTCGAGCGCGATGAGGAGGCCCTCGAGGATGTGCGCCCGCCGCTCGGCGTCCGCGAGCTCGTGCTTCGTGCGCCGCACGATCACGTCGCGCTGGTGGTCGACGTAGTTCTTGATCAGCGGCAGCAGCCCGAGCGTCCGCGGGACGCCGTCGACCAGCGCGACCATGTTCACGCCGAAGGTGTTCTGAAGCGGCGTGAACTTGTAGAGGTTGTTGAGCACGACCTTCGGGATCGCGTCGCGCTTGAGCTCGATCACCAGGCGGATGCCGCGCTTGTCCGACTCGTCGCGCAGGTCGGAGATCTGCGGGATCTTCCCGTTCTGGACGACCTCGGCGATCTTCTTGATCAGGCCCGACCCGTCGTTGCGGCCGTCGCCCTTCGACACCTGGTAGGGCATCTCGGTGACGATGATCGCCTCCTTGCCCTGGCGCAGCGGCTCGATGTGCGCCTTCGCGCGGATGACGACGCGACCGCGCCCCGTCTCGTACGCCTCCTTGATCCCGCTGCGCCCGACGATCGTGCCGCCGGTCGGGGAGTCGGGTCCGTGGACGTGCTTCATCAGGTCGGCGACGTCGACCTCCGGGTCGTCGATGTAGGCGACGGTCGCGTCGATCACCTCGCCGAGGTTGTGCGGCGGGATGTTCGTGGCCATGCCGACCGCGATGCCGGCCGAGCCGTTGACGAGCAGGTTCGGGAAGCGCGATGGCAACACGAGCGGCTCGGTCTCCGAGCCGTCGTAGTTGGGCCCGAAGTCGACGGTGTCGGCGTCGATGTCGCGCAGCATCTCGGTGGCGATGCGCGCGAGCCGGGCCTCCGTGTAGCGCATGGCCGCGGGCGGGTCGTTGTCGATCGAGCCGAAGTTGCCCTGGCCGTCGATGAGCACGTAGCGCTGCGCGAAGTCCTGGGCGAGACGCACGAGCGTGTCGTAGATCGCGGAGTCGCCGTGCGGGTGGAACGAGCCCATGACGTCACCGACGACACGCGCGCACTTGCGGTACGGCCGGTTCGGCTGGAGCCCGTCGCGGTGCATCGAGTAGAGGACGCGGCGGTGGACCGGCTTGAGGCCGTCGCGCGCGTCCGGGAGCGCGCGGCCCACGATCACGCTCATCGCGTAGTCGAGGTAGCTCGACCGCATCTCCTCCTCGAGCCCGCGCGGCTCGATGTTCCCGCCTGTCAGCTGATCGACGGCCATCGCTAGACGTCCAGGCTGGCGTCGCGGGCGTGTGCCTCGATGAACTCCCTACGGGGCTCGACCTTGTCGCCCATCAGCATCGAGAAGATCAGGTCGGCTCCGGAGGCGTCGTCGACCGTCACCTGCTGGAGCGTGCGCTGGCCGGGGTCCATCGCGGTGTCGAAGAGCTGGTCGGCGTTCATCTCGCCGAGGCCCTTGAAGCGCTGGAGCTTCACGCCCTCCTGCGCGACCGCCATCACCTCGTGGCGGAGCGCCTCGAACGAGAGCGCCTGGCGCTGGTGCTTGTCGAGGCGGACGTCGAAGGGCGGTGTGCCCGCCTGATTCTTCAGCCCCTCGTGCACGCGCACGAAGTTGCGGTAGTCGGAGTGCTCGAACATCTCGGCGGGCAGGAAGCGCGACTGCGCGAGCCCCGTCGTGCGCTCGATGACCTTCACCTTCAGGCCCTTGTCCGTCTCCTCGAGCAGCTCGGTCGTGAACGGCTCCTCGGCCGGATCGTCGGACTTCAAGATCCTGACGACCTCCTTGATGTCGGTCGCGGCCTCGTCGAGGATCTGCGACTCCTCGAGGAACGTGACCGTGTCGTGGCCCCACTCGGCGCGCAGCGACGAGGCCCAACCCTCGTACTGCTTGAGGTCGCGCGTGTACTTCTGCCAGCGCGCGGCCGTCAGCTTGAACTGGGTGCCGGCCCGGTCGAACACCTGCATCTTCTCGAGCTTGTCGCGCAGCAGAAGCTCCTCGAGCTCCGACTCCTTCTCGATGTAGACCTCGCTCGAGCCGTTCTTGACCTTGTAGAGCGGCGGCTTCGCGATGTAGACGTAGCCCTCCTCGATCAGCTGCGGCATCTCGCGGAACAGGAACGTGAGCACGAGCGTGCGGATGTGCGCGCCGTCCACGTCGGCGTCGGTCATCACGATCACCTTGTGGTAGCGGGCCTTCTCGATGTCGAACTCCTCGCGGATCCCTGTGCCGATGGCCGTGATCAGCGCCTGGATCTCGGTGTTCGAGAGCACCTTGTCGATCCGGTTCTTCTCGACGTTGATGATCTTGCCGCGCAGCGGGAGGATCGCCTGGGTGTTCCTGTCGCGCCCCTGCTTGGCCGAGCCGCCGGCCGAGTCGCCCTCGACCACGAATAGCTCGGCGAGCGCCGGGTCGCGCACCGAGCAGTCGGCGAGCTTGCCGGGCAGCGTGGAGTTCTCGAGCGCTGACTTGCGGCGGGTGAGGTCGCGCGCCTTGCGGGCGGCGGCGCGCGCCTGGGCGGCCTGGACCGCCTTCTTGATGATCTGGTTGCCCTCGGCGGGGTTCTCCTCGAGGAACTCGCCGAGGCCCTTGTTGACCGCGGCCTGCACGAACCCCTCGACCGGCGGGTTGCCGAGCTTCGTCTTCGTCTGGCCCTCGAACTGCGGGTCCTGGACCTTCACCGAGATGATCGCCGTGAGCCCCTCGCGGACGTCCTCGCCGGCGAGATTCTCATCCTTCTCCTTGATGAAGCCCTTCTGCCGCGCGTACGCGTTCAACGTGCGCGTGAGTGCGGACCGGAACCCCGAGAGGTGCGCGCCGCCCTCGTGCGTGTTGATGTTGTTGGCGAACGAGAGCAGGTTCTCCTGGTACGAGTTGTTCCACTGGAGCGCGACTTCGACCTCGCCGACGTCGCTCGACTCCTCCATGTAGACGACCTTCTTCTGGATCGGGTCGCGCGTGCCCTGGGAGTGCAGGTAGGTGACGAAGTCGACGATGCCGCCGTCGTACTTGAACGAGGTCTTGAACCCCTCGCCGCGCTGGTCCTCGAAGTCGATCCCCAGGCCCTTCGTCAGGAACGCCATCTCGCGGAAGCGCTGCTCGAGCACCGAGCGGTCGTACTCGATCGTGTCGAAGATCTCGAGGTCGGGCATGAACGTGATGCGCGTGCCGCGCTCCTTCGTCTTCGCGCCCTTCTTCAGGTCGGCCTTGGGGACACCGCGCTCGTAGGACTGGGTCCACTCGTGGCCGTCGCGCCAGACCGTCAGGTCGAGCGTCTCGGAGAGCGCGTTGACCACCGACACGCCGACGCCGTGCAGGCCGCCTGAGACCTTGTAGCCACCGCCGTCCCCGAACTTGCCGCCGGCGTGGAGGACCGTGAGGACGACCTCAGCGGCCGGGCGCTTCTCCTTCTCGTGGAGGTCGACCGGGATGCCGCGGCCGTTGTCGGTGACCGTGACCGAGTTGTCCGGGTGGATGACGATCTCGACGTGGTCGGCCTCGCCCGCCAGCGCTTCGTCGACCGAGTTGTCCATGACCTCGTAGATGAGGTGGTGCAGGCCGCGCTGGCCCGTCGATCCGATGTACATCCCAGGGCGCTTGCGGACGGCCTCGAGCCCCTCGAGGACGGTGATGTCCTGGGCCCCGTAGCTCCCGTTCGAGCCCTTCTTCGGTGTCTTCGCGGGCTTCTTCGCAGGCTTGTCAGCCAATATCCGGCCTTCCTTCGCTCTTTACATGAGAAGCCCCGACCCAGTGCCTCCTGAGATGCGGGTCGGGGCGCGTTCTGGCGGCCTCAAGAGGATAGCAGCTTAGACCCCTTCCCGGACGCCCCCGTACGTTACAAATTACCTGCAAAACGCGCCTTTTTTGGGACTCGCCGCGAGGGCGCGTTTCCCGGCGTTACGAAGACCGCGTGACGAACCTCAAATCGGTGACGGATTGGTCCCCGAGAGCCCCGTTCAGACGGGCCTTCAGATCCTCCGCCATGAGGCTCAACTCGCCCGCCCAGACCGACGAGCGGCATGCGAACGTGACGGTTCCCGCGCGCTCCGAGACCGGGCTCGCCTCCTTCGCCGCGCGGCCCGCCACCGAGGCCCAGGCCTCCTGCACGCGCGCGAGCGTCGTCGCGGGCGCCAGGTCCCGGCGAATCGGGCCGATCGCGTCGGCGAGCGGCCGCGGGGCCAGCCGCCTCACGCCACCGGCTCCTGCGCCAGGCGTCCCGACATGACCGCCAGCGACACGACGCCGTCGTCCCCCGCACCGGGCACGTGCTCGAGGTCGGTGGTGGTGATCACAGCCTGCCCACCGCCCACGAGCAGCTCCACGAGGCGCTCGCGGCGCGCCGAGTCGAGCTCGGACATCACGTCGTCGAGCAACATCAGCGGCGGGCGGCCGCGCGCGTCGAGCAGCGCGTCGCGCTCGGCGAACAGCAGCGCGAGCAACCCGAGTCGCTGCTGTCCCTGGGATCCGTAGGCGCGCAGCGGCCGGCCCGCGTGCGCGAGCAGAACCTCGTCGCGGTGGGGGCCGTGGGCCGAGAAGCCGCGCGCGAGGTCCTCGTCGCGCCGCTCACGCAGCTCGGCGCGCAGCGCATCGACGTCCTCGGCCCGGCTGCGTGGGCGGTAGGCGAGCGTCGCCGCGTCCGGCAGGCCCAGGTCGCCGGCACGGTTGGCGAAGCGGGGCGCGATCAGTGCACAGGCCTCGCCCCGGTCGGCCATCAGCGCGATTCCCGCCTGGGCCAACTCCGCATCCCAGGTGTCGAGCAGCGCCGCCCCCGCGGCACCCGCGCGCACGCGTGCGATCAACGCATTCCGCTGGGCAAGCGCGCGCGAGTACGCCGCGCGGTTCGCCGCCCGCGATGGCCAGAGCGCGGCCACGAGTTGGTCGAGGTGCGCACGGCGGAGCGCCGGGGCGCCCTTCACGCGGTCGAGCCGGTCCGGCATGAAGACGCTGACGACCGGTCGCACGTCGGTTCCAGCCGGCCCGCTGAGCGCGGCACCATCCACCCGGACCCGCTTCGCCTCCCCCGGCTCGAGCCCGACCTCCAGCCGGTGCCCGCCGTCCTCGGCTTCGACCTCCACCTCGACGCGCGCCACCTTGCTGCCGAACCGGACCACCTCGCGCTCGTTCGAGGTCCGGCAGGAACGCGCCGTGCATCCGAAGTAGAGCGCCTCGAGCAGGTTCGTCTTGCCGGCGCCGTTGGACCCGTGCACGACGGTCACCGCATCGCCCAGCGCCGCCTCGACCCGCTCGAGGTTGCGGAAATCGCGCGCGCTGACGCGTGTGACGCGCACCGCGCTACCTCAAGGCGGAATGGCTAGGAGTGCGAAAACCGAGCATCGCAAGGACGCAGGGAGGCGGCAGTGCGTCGCACGCCGGCGAGCGAGGACGCCGCGAGGCGATGGTTTGCAGCCTCCTCCTAGACATTCAGCCGGATCGGCATCACGAGGTACGTGAAGCCGCCGTCGTCGCCCGACTGGATCAGCCCGGGGCGCAGCGGGCTGATCAGCTTGAGGACGAGCTCGTCGGATTCCGCGCTCTCGAGGCCGTCGCGGAGGAACTCGGGGTTGAAGCCGATCTCGAGCGGCTCGCCCTTGAATGGGACGGGCAGCGATTCGCTCGCCTCGCCCACGTCCGGCGTCTGCGCCGATACCTCCAGCGCACCGTCGCTGAACGCCATCCGCAGCGGGGCGTTCTTCTGCGCCAGCAGGCTGATCCGGCGCACCACCTCGAGCAGCTCGGCCGTCGACAGGCGCAGCTCGTGCTCGAACGACTCCGGCAGCAGCTGGCGATAGTTCGGGAATCGACCTTCGACCAGCCGCGACGACAGGATCGTTTCGCCGACGGTGAAGACGACCTGGTTCTCGAGCGCCGCGATCTCGATCTCGGCCTCCGGGTTGTCGCCGCCGGCGACGCGGCCGAGCTCCTGCAGGGTGCGCGCCGGCACGTTCGCCTCGAGCTCGCCGTCGAGCGGCTCCTCGAGCGAGGTCTCCTTGACGGACAGGCGATAGGAGTCGGTCGCAACCATGCGCAGCTCCTTGCCGGAGGCCGACACGAGGACGCCCGTGAGGTGGGGGCGAGTCTCGTCGCGCGACGCGGACCGGGCGACCCGGTTGATCGTCTCGACGAAAGCTGCGGAGGGGACGCGCATCGTCGAACCGCCCGGCTCGGGGAGCTTCGGGAAGTCCTCGAGCGGAAGCGTCCGCAAATGGAACTTCGCGGTGCCCGAGACGACCTCGACGTCCTGCTGCGACGAGCGGTACTCGAGCGAGAGCTCGTCCTTCGGCAACGCGCGGACGACGTCGAGCAGGAGGCGGCCCGGGACGACGGCCTCCCCGTCGCGTTCGACCTGGGCCGGGACCGCCACCCGGATCCCCAGCTCCATGTCGGTGGCGCGGAGCTCGACCTGGCTTCCCTCCGCCCGGACGAGAACGCCGGACAGGGTCTGGATGGCACTGCGGGTCGAGACGCCGCGAGCGGCGACACCGAGGCTGGCCACGAATTGATCACACGGAATCGAGAACTTCATTACCGGTCCTGTCTAGAGGAAGTAGGAGCTGTGCAGATGTCGACAACCGTGGGGACTTCGCTGCTGGAGCGGGGATCGGGCTGTCGATAGAAGTGGTTCAAGTTGTCGATTCTGTCAACGGGCGCGGTCGTCAGCGGTCTCGCGCTCGAGCCGGCGGCGGATCGAGTCGACCGTTTCACGTTTTTCACCAGGCTTGTCCACAAGCTCGCTGACGCGTTTCCAGGCGTGCAGGACGGTGCTGTGGTTGCGGCCGCCGAACTCGCGTCCGAGCGCCGGCAGCCCCTGGTCGGTGAGCTCGCGGGCGAGATACATGGCGACCTGGCGCGCGAACGCGACCTTCGGGGTGCGGTCGCGGGCGAGCAGCGCGTCGGCGGAGATCCCGAACTCCTCGGCGGTCGCCTCCTGGATCCGGCGCACGGAGGAGGGGCGCTCCGAGTTGCCGCGGCGGTAGAGGCGGCCGAGCACCTCCATGGCGAGCTCCGGGGTGGGGGGCTTGTCGACGAGCGACGCGTACGCGACGACTCGGATCAGCGCCCCCTCGAGCACGCGCACGCTGGCGCCGACGAGCCGGGCAACGGCCTCGAGCGTCTCGTCCGGGATGTCGTCGAGCCCGTCCTGGCGGACCCGCTTGCGCAGGATCGCGTGCCGGACGCCCGCGGTGGGCGGCGACAACTCGGCCACGAGGCCGCATTCGAAGCGCTCCTGAAGCCGCGCCTCGAAGGCCTCGAGGTCGACCGGGCTGCGGTCGCTCGTGATCACCAGCTGCCGGCCGGACTCGTACAGGGCGTTGAACGTGTGGAAGAGCTCCTCCTTGGTGCGCACCTTGTCGGCGAGGAACTGGACGTCGTCGAGCAGCAGGACGTCGACGTCGCGGAAGCGCTCCCGGAAGACGTCGGTATTGCGCCCGCGGACGGCCTGGACGAACTCGGACGTGAACGCCTCGACGGTGGCGTAGCGGACGCGGAGGCCGTGGCCGTAGCGGGACACGTAGTTGCCGATCGCGTGCAGCAGATGCGTCTTGCCGAGCCCCGGCGGACCGTGGATGAACAGGGGATTCCACGCCTGCGCCGGCAGCTCTGCGACGGCGAGCGCCGCGGCATGCGCGAGCCGGTTCCCGTCTCCGATCACGAACTGCTCGAAGGTGTATTTGGGGTTGAGCCCGTCGCCCTCCGCGCGGTCACGGGGCTCGCGGGCCGTTACGGCGCCGGCGCCGGCCCACGCCTCGTCGACGAGCTCGACTCCGGCGATGCCGGCGCGCCGGCAGGCTCCGACGAGCAGGGTCGCGTAGCGGTCCCGGACCCAGCTGCGGATGTGCTCCGGCGCGCGGACGTACAGCGTCCCCTGCTCGCACGCGACCGGCTCGAGCGGGTCGAGCCAGATGTGGAAGCTGAAGTCCGCTACGTCGCGACGAAGCTCGCGTCGAACGGCATCCCAGATCGTCTCGAGCTCATCGGGCACGGGCTTGCGAACGGCCTCCGGTGGGGTCGCTTCGAATACATCTTCGTGGAGGCCCCGAGGCCGCCCCTGCGGCCAGTCAAGCCCTCGGAGTCGCCGAGTCTACACCCGCCATGACGCGTGGCCGAAGGGCGATTTTCGAGTCTCCGCAAATCGCGAGAAAAGGGTGTTCACATGTATGACGCGCTACCCTCCGCGACCTCTCCGGTGAAGCGCACGTACCAGCCCAAGAAGCGTAAGCGGGCCCGTACCCACGGGTTCCGTGCGCGCATGCGCACGCGCGGCGGTCGCGCGATCCTCGAGCGCCGCCGGCGCAAGGGCCGCAAGCGGCTCACCCCCTGAGGATGTCCGAGGGCGCGGGCGCCGAGGGCAGCCGGTCCCGCAAGGGGCGGCGGCGCAGACTCTCCCGTAGCGCCGAGTTCGAGCGGGTCTACCGCGAGGGCCGCTCGCACGCCAGCCGGTATCTCGTGCTGCACTCCTTCCCGCGCGTGGGTGATGCCGACGAACCTCGCCTCGGCATCTCGGTCGGGCGCAAGGTGGGCGGCGCCGTCGAGCGCAACCGGATGAAGCGACTGCTGCGGGAGGCGTTCTGGTCTGCCGCGGGCGATGTCCCGGCCGGCCACGACTTCGTGCTCGTCGCGCGCCCCGACGCCGCGGAGCTCGCAGAGCGCGGCGAGCCGGCGGTCGCGGAGGCGCTCCGCGAGCTGCTCGACCAGGCTGGACTGCTCGGAGGAAACGGCGCCGGATGAGCGCTCGAGCCGCCGCCACGTTCCCGATTCGGCTCTACCGGCGGCTGATCTCGCCCGCGTTCGGGCAGCGCTGCAAGTACCACCCGTCGTGCTCGGCGTACGCACTGCAGGCCGTCAGGAGCTACGGCATACTGCGCGGCTCCGTGCTCGCCGCCTGGCGGCTCCTGCGCTGCAATCCGTGGAGCCACGGCGGCTTCGATCCCGTCGAAAAGCAACGCCTCTTCCGCTCACGCGCGGCCCCCCGCTCATGACCCTCGTCCTCGCCAACGTCCTCCAGCCGCTGATCGACATCACCGAGTCGATCATGAAGTTCTGGCACGACAGCGTCGGCCTGAGCTGGGGCGCGTCGATCATCGGCCTGACCGTCGTCGTGCGCCTCGCGATCCTGCCGCTGACCTTCAAGCAGGTCCGCTCGATGCAGGACCTCCAGCGGCTCCAGCCGGAGATGAAGCGGCTTCAGGAGCGGTACAAGGAGGACCGCCAGCGCCTCAACCAGGAGATGATGAAGCTCTACCAGGAGCACAAGGTCAACCCGCTCGGCTCGTGTCTCCCGATCCTCCTTCAGCTCCCGTTCTTCATCTCGCTCTTCTACATGCTGCGGAAGGACCTGCGGCTCGACATCTGCGGTCAGTCCGCCGTGCCGTGCGGCGACTACAAGGGCGGCGGTTATGGCGAGGAGTTCCTCTTCATCCCCGACCTCACGGACACCGCGACGGGCGGCGTGCTGGTCGCGCTGATCGTCCTGTACGTCGGCACGCAGCTCATCTCCGGCCTCGTCTCGACCGTCACCGCCGACCCGATGCAGCGCCGCCTCATGCTCGCGCTGCCGTTCGTCTTCGTCATCTTCATCGTCAACTTCAACGCCGGCCTGATCCTGTACTGGATCACGACGAACACGTGGACGATCGGCCAGCAGTTACTCGTTCGAAAACTGTTCCCGAAACCGCCGCCGATCGAGCCGAAGGCCGACGCCGGCTCGAAACCGGCGCGCGGGAAGCCGCCGCAGCAGCCCGTCGCCGCGCTCACGGACGGCAAGAGCAAGGCCGCGAAGGCCGCGAAGGCCGCGAAGGCCGAGACGGACGGCGGGGCGAAGAAGGGACCGCCGCCCGGGCCGCGCAAGAAGAAGAAGCGGACCGGCAGGAGGCGCTAGATGGCTGACGACGAAGCTCGCGCTGAGGCCGAGGGCGCGACGGTCGGCGAGGCCAAGCGCACGGCGTTCAAGCAGCTCGAGCGCGACTACCCCGGCCTGACCCAGGACGACGTCGAGTTCGAGGTCCTGGCCGACCCGGACGAGGACGACGCCGAGGGAGCGCGCGTAGCTGCGACGGTGGACCTGGACGCCTGGGAGGAGGGCCACGACGAGCTGCCGGAGGAGCCCGCGGAGCGGGTTCGGGCAGTGGTCGCGCGCGTCGTGCTGGCGCTCGAGCTCGAGGGCAGCGTCGACATCGAGGAGAACGCCGACGAGATCCGCGCGACCGTGAACGGGCCCGAGCTGGGGTTGCTGATCGGCCGGCACGGCTCGACGATCGACGCGCTCCAGGACGTCGCGTCGCGCGCCGCATACGCCCAGATTCAAGGTGACCGCAAGCGCGTGGTCGTCGACGCGGCGGGTTATCGCGAGAAGCGCGAGGCCACCCTCCGCCGCCAGGCCGACCGCGCGGTGGCGGACGCGCTCGACTTCGGCCGGGCCGTCGAACTCGAGCCGATGAGCCCGCACGAGCGCAAGGTGGTCCACACCTACCTCGCCGAGCGGGCGGACGTCGAGACGCATTCCGAGGGCGACGAGCCGGATCGCCGCCTGGTCGTGACGCCGGTCAAGGCGCGCTAGGCGTTACACGTGAAACGCGTCCGCGAGCTGGCGGCGCGCTACGGGGTCGACCCGGCTCCCCTCGTCGCGTTGCTCGAGGCGCTTGCGGCGGAGGCGGATCCACCGACGACGGTGGCCGACCCGGTCGACGAGCATCTGGCCGACTCGCTTTCGGCGCTCCCGTACATCTCTCCAGCGCGTCTCGCGGACATCGGTTCCGGGATGGGGTTCCCCGGCCTCGCGCTGGCAGCGGCCATTCCCTCCGCCCACGTGACCCTCGTCGAATCCCAACGTCGCCACGCCGCCGTTGCCGAACGGCTGGCCACGGGCGCGGGCCTATCGAACGTGTCCGTTCTGCCGCTGCGCGCCGAGGAGGTGGGGGATGAGTTCGATGCGGTGACCGCGCGCGCGGTCGCGCCTCTGGCTGTCCTGGTCGAGTACGCCGCGCCGCTGTTGGTCGAAGGCGGCCGGCTGGTCGCGTGGAAGGGCGCGCGCGATGCCGCGGAGGAGCGGGGCGGGGAGGAGGCGGCCCGGGTGGTCGGCCTCGCGCTCGATCGCGTCGAGGCGGTCGAGCCGTTTCCTGGCGCGCACTCGCGCCATCTCCACGTCTACGTCAAGACCGCCCCTACGCCGGAGCGTTTCCCCCGCCGGCCCGGCATGGCGCGCAAGCGCCCCCTCGCCTGACGCGGGAAGGAATGGACGGTTCGGTGCCGAACCGTTACGGCATGCCGCCGGATTCCGACCGCCTTCGCCACTAACTTCGCGCGCGTATGGGAACCGTCTACGCGATCGCGAACCAGAAGGGCGGGGTCGGCAAGACGACCACCGCCGTCAACCTCGGCGCCTGCGTCGCCGAGGCGGGCTACCGCACGCTGCTCGTCGACCTCGACCCGCAGTGCAACGCCACCGTCGCCCTCGGCGTGGGCAAGGACGCCCATCCGAACGTCTACGACTGCCTGACCGACGGGTCCGCCCTCGACCCGGCCGTGATGGCGACGTCGGTCGAGAACCTCTACCTCGTGCCGTCGAGCCCGGAGCTCGCCGGAGCGAACGTCGAGCTGCCGCGGCTGCCCGGCTCCGAGCAGCGCCTCGGCGAGAGCATGCGCTCCGTCCGCGGCGGGTTCTTCCTCACACTGCTCGACTGCCCGCCCTCGCTCGGCCCGCTGACGGTCAACGCGCTCGTCGCGGCGGACAAGGTGATCGTGCCGGTCCAGACCGAGTACTTCGCACTCGAGGGGCTGGCCGGCCTGCTCGACACGCTCGGCCTGATCCAGCGCGAGCTCAATCCGAAGCTCAGCGTCGCGGGCATGATCCTCACGATGCACGACGCCCGCACGCGCCTGGCGCAGGACGTGGAGCGCGAGGTGCGCGAGCACTTCCCCGAGCTCGTGTTCGAGACCGTCATCCCGCGCAACGTCCGCATCGGCGAGGCGCCGAGCCACGGCGTTCCGATCACACAGCACGACCCGCTCTGCCCGGGGTCGGTCGCGTACCTGAAACTCGCCAAGGAGGTGGCCGCACGTGCCTGAGTCCAATCCGCGTGGGATCGGCCGCGGCCTCGCCGCGATCCTGCCGCAGTCGCACCGCGACGAGACCGGCCTGCGCGACATCGCCGTCGAGTTGATCCGTCCGAACGCCGACCAGCCGCGCAAGGAATTCGGCGGCGAGGCGCTGATCGCGCTCGCGGAATCGATCAAGGCCCGCGGGATCCTGCAGCCGCTTGTCGTGCGCCCGCTGCCGGGCGGTGAGTTCGAGCTGATCGCCGGTGAGCGTCGCCTGCGTGCGGCGAAGATGGCCGAGCTCGAGCAGGTGCCCGCGCTCGTGCGCGACGCAGATGAGTCACAGCGGCTCGAGCTCGCGCTGATCGAGAACATGGCTCGCGAGGACCTGAACCCGGTCGAGGAGGCGCGCGCATGCGCGACGCTCGTGGAGGACCTCGGCATCACCAAGGAGGAGCTCGGCCGGCGCCTCGGCCGCAGCCGCGTCGCGATCTCGAACCTGATCCGCCTGCTCGGGCTGCCCGACGAGGCGCTCGCGATGCTCGAGACCGGTGAGCTCAGCGAGGGCCACGGCCGCGCAGTCCTCATGTGCAAGGACCACAGCGCCCAGCGCCAGCTGGCGCGGTCGGCCGTCGCCCAGGGCTGGTCCGTGCGCGAGACCGAGCGGCGTGCGAAGGAGTGGGGCCAGGAGCCCGGCGGGGAGAAGGCGCCGATCGTCCTGCACCCGGACCTCGCCGACGCGATCGGTGCGGCCGAGGACGCGCTCACCGCCGCGCTCGGCCGCCAGGTCCACGTCAAGAAGACGAGCGCCGGGTTCCGCGCGTCATTCGAGTTCGACGAGCCGCGCGAGGCGATCGAGCTTGCCGAGCGCGTGCTCAGAGATCTGGCTGCTTAGGACTTCGGGCTGATCAGCGCGACGGGGAAGCCGAGGCCGGCCTCCTTGCGCACGGTCGCGATCCGACGGCCGGGCTGAACCGCGTCCTTCACTCGGCCGAGGTTGTCGCCGAGCAACTCCGCCGCGGCGTCGATGTCCGCCGTCGTGAACGTGATGCCCCAGAAGCGGACCGGCTCGTCCGCCTCCACGACTTCGAGGACCGGCCGGCCCACTCGGAAGAACGCCTGCCGGTAGCTGCCCATGCCCGTCTCGCCTTCGCGAATGCGCCGCAGCTCGATTCCCTGCTCTTCCAGCTCCTCGATCGTGCGCTCGAGCGACGGCGTGAGCATCACGACATGGTCGATCTCGGTGACGCCGTTCGCGTGTGCGGGCGAGTGGTCGATTGACCGTGCCCCCACACGGGTGAGTGACCAATCGATGATGCCGCCCTCGCCCTCGACGAACTCGATCGAGACGTCGCCGACGGACAGCCTCGTGCCCGTCACCGAAAAGCCCGCGGCGGCCCACGCGGCGGGGTTCGCGGCGACCTTGATCTCGCTTAGGACGGGCCCTGACACGCCGCTATCATCGCTGCCCTCGCGAGGGCGATTAGCTCAGCCGGTTAGAGCGCTTCTCTGATAAGGAAGAGGTCCCAGGTTCGAGTCCTGGATCGCCCACTGGTTCGGACCGGGACGGTTCGCTATCGGAGCTTGAGGACGCGCGGGGCGACGCGCTCGAACTTCTCCGGGTGTTGGCTAGGAGACGCCAGCGCGTTGATCGACCGCACCAGCTGATCCCTGTATTTCGGCGGCCATCGATGCTCGAATCCGAGCGCGTACGCACGGTCCGCGATCTCCTTGCAGCTCATGGGCCCACCGCCGGCCTCTCTGAGTATGTGCTCGACATAAGGCACGAGTGCGGACCGATCGGCGACATCCAGGAGCGGGACGCGCTCCTCGGGCGCCTCCGGGTCGAGCCGGCCGGAGCCTGCGTGGCCGCCTGTAGCGGCTAACGACGCGAGTTCCTCGCGGATGATCCGGCGGAATATGGTCTCGATCGCTCCATCGGGGGTTGTCATCCGAGCTCCTGTGACGAGGATTGGTAACGACTTCAAACAGGTTAGCAATCCCCGAAAGCCCAGAAATCGAGCCAACGCTGCAATAATCGCGCTAATTCACCGCTCGATTAGCGCGATTACTAGGCTATTAGCACGATGCGCAGCTTCATCGATCTCGATACGACGTTCGCCGGCCAGCCTCGCGAGCTCGGTCCCGTCCTCGCACGGATAGACACAGGCCGGGGGCGTGAGGACCTCTTCGCCGATCAGGTACCCGAGGTCCTCCGGCAGCTGTCGGAGAACGCGCGAATCGCCTCCATCACGGCCTCGAATGCGATCGAGGGCGTCACGGTGGGAAGCGAGCGAGCGCTGAAGATCGCCGAAGGCGCGCCACGATTCCGCAATCGCAACGAGCGGGAGTTTGCCGGCTACCGCGACGCCATTGACGCCCTGATGCGACTCGATCGCCTCGAGCCGTTGAGCATCCCGTTCGTGCTCCACCTTCATCGCCAGCTCTTCGAACACGCTGGCGGGCGAGGCGGGTACCTCAAGACGGACGAGAACTTCATCGTGTCTTTCGAGAGCGGACGTCGTGAGGTCGTGTTTGAGCCGCCGCCGCCCAAAGACACGGAGTTCCTGCTTCGCGAAACCATCGATCGCTACAACGCAGCCAAGCGTGACCAGGTGGGACATCCGTTG
>Ga0114129_10006692_pt1 | contig 16367 bp, 14 predicted proteins | sample RhiMetdeltSRZDD1_FD_80071 | JGI IMG/M metagenome (GOLD analysis project Ga0114129, IMG submission 80071) | Populus rhizosphere microbial communities from Tennessee, USA - Rhizosphere MetaG P. deltoides SRZDD1 (version 2) (version 2) | ecosystem: Host-associated > Plants > Roots > Rhizosphere >... | reverse complement strand
TCGCGACAGCCGTGAAGCAGGAGGTGCTCGAGACGCTCGATGTGCGCGGGCGAATGGACGCACTCAACCGAATCCTCATCAAGGAGCTCGAGGTCCTCGAACTCGGATCGAGAATTCAGTCACAGGTGCAATCCGAAGTGGGTCGGAACCAACGCGAGTACTTCCTTCGCGAACAGCTGAAGGCGATTCAAAAAGAGCTGGGGGAGGGGGACGACCAGACCAAGGAGATCGAGGAGCTCGAGGAGAAGATCGAGACGGCCGGCATGCCGGAGGGCGTCAAGAAAGAGGCCCTTCGCGAGCTGGATCGGCTTGCGCGCATGCCGGTCGCCGCCGCCGAGTACACCGTCTCACGCACGTATCTCGACTGGCTCGTGACGTTGCCGTGGCAAAAGCGCACCGACGAAGTCATCGACCTTCCGAAGACAAAGGACGTGCTCGACAACGATCACTCAGGGTTGGAGAAGGCGAAAGATCGGATTCTCGAGTACCTGGCCGTGCGCAAGCTGAACCCCGACGTGAAGGGGCCCATTCTCTGCTTCGCTGGCCCGCCAGGCGTCGGCAAGACGTCGCTCGCTCGTTCCATCGCGACATCGCTCGGACGGAAGTTCGTGCGCGTCTCGCTCGGTGGGATGCGCGACGAAGCCGAGATCCGCGGACATCGTCGGACGTATATCGGTGCGCTTCCGGGCCAGATTATTCAGGGGCTGCGCCGCGCCGAGTCGCGGAATCCCGTCTTCATCCTCGACGAGATCGACAAGCTCGGTTCGGACTTCCGCGGCGATCCGGCGTCGGCGCTGCTCGAAGTGCTCGATCCGGAGCAGAACAACTCATTCCGGGATCACTACCTGGACGTGCCCTTCGACTTGTCCGAGGTGTTGTTCATCACAACAGCCAACGTGCTTCATCCGATTCCGCCGGCGTTGCGAGACCGCATGGAAGTGCTCGAGATCCCGGGCTACACGGAAGAAGAGAAGCTGGCGATCGCGCGGGACCATCTGGTGCAGAAGCAGATCACGAATCACGGGCTCACATTAGAGCAGATCACGATCTCCGATGACGCCATTCGAGCCGTCGTTCACGGCTACACGCGCGAGGCCGGCGTCCGCAATCTCGAACGAGAAATCGGCGCATTGTGCCGGAAGGCTGCGCGGTGGCGGGCCGAAGGGGCTGAGGCTCCGCTGACGGTGACGCCGCTGGTCGTCTCCGACATGCTCGGCGCGCCCTCGTTCCTCGACGAGGAGATGGAGGAGCGAACGAAAGATCCGGGCGTGGCGATCGGTCTTGCCTGGACGCCGGCGGGCGGCGACGTGCTGTTCATCGAAGCATCGCGCATGCCGGGGGCGAGCACCCTGACGATCACGGGTCAGCTCGGAGACGTGATGAAGGAATCCGCGCGCGCGGCGCTGTCCTGGTTCCGTGCCCATGCCGCGACGTATGGCGCCGATCCGGACTTCTTCAAGAATGCCGAGATCCATCTGCATGTGCCGTCCGGCGCGATTCCAAAAGATGGTCCGTCGGCGGGGATCACCATCGCGACGGCACTTGCCTCTGCGCTCACGAAACGGGCGGTTCGCGGCGACATCGCGATGACTGGCGAGATCACGTTGTCAGGTCGCGTGCTGCCGGTGGGCGGCATCAAGGAGAAAGTACTGGCGGCACGACGGGTCGGCATCCGCGAACTCATTCTGCCGCGGCAGAACGAGAAGAACGTCGTCGAGGACCTCACCGAGGACCTGCGCCGAGAGCTGACCATTCACTATGTCCACAGCGTCGACGAGGTACTGCTGCTCGCGTTGATGCCCGTGCCTGCGAAAGCGCGCGCCGATCGCAAAACGGGTCGACGTATGCAGGCGCCGATGCAATAGCCCCGGGTGGTTCCCCTCGAGTCTGCGGTCTACAGTCTCCCCGTGTGCCGGGCTCGACTGTAGACCACGGCCCGTACGCGCTAGACGAACGACAGCCCCGCCACGGTCTTCAGGTCGACGATTTCGCCGGACGCGACCATCTTGCGCAGAACGTCGACCGGAAACGCCATGGCCTCGAGGTCTTCGTCCTCATCCTGGTGCGCCTGCTCGTGCGGGGTTGGTTTGCGCAGGCCCGAGGCGGTGAAGAAATGCATCTCCTCGTCGCAGTAGCCCGGCGTGGGGAAGAACGAGCCCACACGACGCATCTGCGACGGAATCAACCCGATCTCCTCGTGACACTCTCGAATGGCTGCGTGTTCGATGTCTTCATTCTTCTTGAGGCTGCCGGCAGGCAGCTCCCACGTGGAGCGGCCGATGGCATGTCGATACTGACGCACCAGCACGACATCGCCTGATTCGGCAACGGGAATAATCACGACCGAACCGGGATGTCGGATGATCTCGGCCTGGAGGACGCCACTTTTCGGGAGCGTAATCGTTTCGATCTGCACCGTGAAGATGCGACCGTGATGAATCGTGCGAATCTCGCGCGGGATGATGGGCTCTTGCATACCTGGTCACGCTGGAAATCAGCCCTGGTCTGATTTCTCCTCTGGAGGCCAGCCCGGCAGGTCGTTCAGGACGTCCTCGAGATCGTTGGGCAATGGCGCAATGAACTGCAGGCGGCGGTTCTCACGGGGGTGAGTGAAGGCCAGTCGAGCCGCATGGAGGAATGGCCGCTCGAGTCTCCGGACGGCGCGAATGTCGCCTGGGACACGCCGATGGACGCCACCATAGAGAGAATCGCCAACGATGGCGTGGCCAATCGCGCTGAGGTGTACGCGAATCTGGTGCGTTCTGCCAGTGTGAATGGCGACCTGGCACAACGTCAGACCTGGCAGATGATGCGCGCGCGTGATGCGTGTCACCGCTTCGCGGGCGTGCTTCGCCCTGGCCGACATCTTCTTGCGGTTCGTCGAGTCTCGACCAATAGCCGCATCGATTCGACGGCCCGCCTGCACCACACCCCACACGAGCGCGATGTACTCTTTCTCGACCTGACGATCGTGGAATTGTCGCGACAGTTCCTGGTGGGCCGCGTCGTGTTTTGCGATCACCATCAGCCCTGAGGTCCCCCGATCCAGTCGATGAACGATGCCGGGCCGCAACTCGCCGCCGATGCCGCTGAGATCGGAGACGTGGTGGAGCAATGCATTGACGAGCGTACCAGACCCGTGCCCGATGCCCGGATGAATCACCATTCCAGCGGGCTTGTTGAGCACGGCGACATCCGCGTCCTGATAGACGATCTCGAGCGGCAGCGCCTCGGCCGCCACCGTCGACGGAGCAGCGTCCGGAGGATTGACGATGATCCGATCGCCATCTCGCACGAGAGAATTCGACTTTGGCGGCGATGCCGACACCTGCGACGGCGGGTCTGAGGACCCGCCCCTGCGGACCATGACGTGTCCGTCTGCGATCAGGCGTTGAATCCGCGAACGGGAGAAATCCGCGAGAACAGACGCGAGAAATCGGTCGAGACGCTGCCCGTCCGAGTCAGGTGGAACAACGAGATCGATTCCGTCCGGATTGGCCATTGCCTTCGACGTGTCCAGGCCACCTCGAACGTGTCCGGGGTGACTCGCGGCACTGGGATCGTCAGGCGGCCGCTCGACGCCGGCTTCGCAGCTCCTGCGGCGTCTCGGGCGACGTTCGCGCGAGCCATGCGAGCATCGCCAGACTGAGCGGCGCGAGGATGACGGAGATGAATTGCGACGTCGACATGCCCAAGACCAGGCCGCGCGGGTCGCCACGATAGATCTCGATGATGTACCGCGAGACGGCGTACAAGAACATGTAGGCCCAGAAGGTCCGGCCCGGAAACGGACGACCACGCCGCTCGGTGATGAGCAGCACGATGAGAATCAGCAACTCGGTCCCGGCTTCATAGAGCTGCGTCGGGTGCAGCGGGATGTTGAGCGGAGTTCCGACATTGGCTGCCGCCAATGGATTTGTAAACACAATCGCCCACGGCACCGTCGTCGCTTTCCCGTAGCAACATCCCGCAGCGAGGCAGCCGAGCCGGCCCGTCACGTGTCCGAGCGCGATCCCCGGTGCAAATGCATCGCACGTCGTCCAGAACGGCATTCGGTGTTTGGAGATGTACCAGAAGGCAACGGCGACCGACAGGATCAGCCCTCCGTAGAACACGCCAGCTGCCCGGACGAGCGAGAACAGGTCGGCCGGAGAACGGCGGAACTGATCGAAGTCGATGACGAGGAGCAGCAGCTTCGCGCCGACGAGCGCGGCGATGATGATGTAAATGCCGAGGTCGAGTACTCGATTCGCGTCGAGCCCACGTTTCTTGCCGCGCGACATCGCCAGTCGCAACCCGAGCAGGTACGACGCGGCCAGCAAGACCCCGTAGGTGTAGACGGTGACCGGGCCGATGCTAAACAGTTCTGGATACACGGTAGAGACGTCCTGCCCCAAGCATATCGAGAATCATGAGCGCGACGCCGATGTTAATGGCTGCGTCTGCGACATTGAAAGCCCAGAAGTGCCAGCCGCCGCTGTAGAAATCGAAGAAGTCCAGCACGTACCCAAACAGAATGCGATCGATGAGGTTGCCAATCGCCCCCCCAATCACGAACGACAGCCCGGCGCGCGTCAGCCGTTGTTCCGGCGCCAGCATCGCCACATACACCGTCAGACCGATGAGCGCTGCCGTTTGGAGGAGCGCCAGCACGACCGCTTTGAAGGGAAACTCGACCCCGTTCAGCATGCCGAACGCCGCGCCGGTATTGTGAATTCGCGTGAGGTTGAAGAACCCCGGAATCACCGCGTAGCTCTCGAACAGGTCGAGCCGAGGGCGCACAGCCGCCTTCACCAACTGGTCGACCATGACGACCAGCGCGACAACCCTGAGGAGCAGCGGACGGCGAGCGGCTCCCACGTCAGCAGTTGACGAGGCCAGCGAGCGCGTCGACGCAACGATCGCAGATGCCTGCGCACTCCGGTTCAGTTCGCACGCTCGACACGAAGCGCCAACAACGAGCGCATTTGACGCCTGGAGCTTTCTCAATCGTCACGCGCAGCTCGTCCGAGCCGTCGAGTGATGCCACGGTCAGCGAGACGTCCGAGACGTTGAACAACATCGGAAGGTCGTCGCGATGGCTCTTGAGCAGCGACCCCACGGCGCCGGTGGCCTCGATCACCACTCGCGCACCGAGCGAGGTGCCGATCACCTTGTCCTTGCGCTTTTCTTCCAGCGCGGCGTTGACCTGTTCCCGGACGCCAAGCAATCGGTCCCATGTGTCGAGCAGCTGTTGGTTCGTCTGTCCCTCGACGCTCGGAAATCGCTCGAGATGCACGGATGAGGATCGTTGCCCTGGCATGTGCAGCCACAGGTCATCGGCCGTGACCGGCAGAATCGGCGCAAGCAGGCGTGCGAGTCCGTCACAGACGAGATACATGACTGTCTGCGTCGAACGTCGTTCGTGCGACTTGGCGCCGAGCGTGTACATCCGATCCTTTGTCACATCCACGTAGAACGCGCTGAAGTCCACGGTGGCAAGCGTGTTCAGGATCTGCGATACGGTCGAGAAATCGTACTCGTTGTAGGCGCGAATCATCCGCTCGGCGGCCGCGGCATACCGCGCGAGCGCAAATCGGTCGACCTCGTCGAGACGGTCGATCGGGACCATGTCGACGGCCGGATCGAAATCGTACAGATTCGCGACGAGAATGCGACACGTGTTCCGTAACTTTCGATACACATCGACGACGCGCGTCAGGATTTCTTTGCTGACGCGAAGCTCCTCGGTGAATTCGGTCATCGACACCCACAGACGGATGATCTCGGCGCCGCTCTCCCTGATGACCTCCTGGGGCACGATGGCGTTGCCGCGCGACTTCGACATCTTCCGGCCCTCGAGGTCGATGAGGAACCCGTGCGTCAGGACCTCACGGAAGGGTGGGCGTCCGCGCGTCGCGAGCGCGATGAGCAGCGAGCTCTGGAACCAGCCGCGATGCTGGTCGCTGCCTTCCAAATACATGTCCGACGGCCATCCGAGATCCGCGGACCGTGCGAGCACGGCTTCATGGCTCGACCCCGAGTCGAACCACACGTCCAAGATGTCACGCTCGCGTTCGAACGTGGTGCCGCCACAGGAGGGACAGGCGAGCCCCGACGGAATGAACTCCTCGATGGGCCGCTCGTACCAGGCATCGGCGTTGTACTGCTCGAAGATTCCGGCCGCCTTGTCGATGATGGCGGTCGTCAGAATCGCCTCGCCGCACGACACACAGTCGAGCGCGGGGATTGGTACGCCCCACGCGCGCTGACGTGAAATGCACCAGTCAGGGCGATTCGACACCATGTTGAAGATCCGGTCGCGGCCCCATCTGGGAATCCACGTGACCTCGTGATCGATCGCGTGGAGCGCCGCGTCGCGAAGTGTCCTCGTCTGGCCGTCAGCGCCGGTAATCACTGGCGTGCCATCCATCCGCACGAACCACTGGGAGGTCGCGAGGAAGATCACGGGATTGTGGCAACGCCAACAGTGCGGGTACTGATGTGACAGCGTTTCTCGATGCCACAAGCGCCCCCGTTCCTCGAGCGCTTTTTCAACATGGGGATTCGCATCGAAGACGCGCTGCCCGCCGAATAGGGGAACCGTGTCGAGAAAATGGCCCCCGGGTCCGACGGGAGCGTAGATCTCCAGACCGTACTTCTTCCCCGTCAAGAAGTCGTCTGCGCCATGACCAGGTGCAGTGTGCACTGCGCCTGTGCCTTGTTCCAGCGTGACGTAGTCGGCAAGGACGCCAACAGAGTCGCGATCGTAGAGTGGGTGACGAAACCTGATGCCTTCGAGCTGCTCGCCCTTCATGCGGGCGACGATGCGATCGAATGCACGTCCGACGCTCTGACCGACACGCTCGGCCAGCGCTTCAGCCACGATCACAGCGCGCCCGTCGACCTCGTAGGCCGCATAGTCGAATTCCGGATGGAACGCGATTGCGAGGTTCGAGGGAATCGTCCACGGCGTCGTCGTCCAGATGAGGACCGAGACGCTTCGCCCGGCAAGCGCAGGCACACGCGCGCTGAGCTCAGCGGCCGCATCAGCATTCAAGACGAACTCCACGAAGATCGACGGGGAGGAGTGGTCCTCGTACTCGACCTCGGCCTCGGCCAGCGCGGTGCGACAGTGGATGCACCAGTGCACGGGCTTTTTGCCCTTGTACACAAGGCCGCGCTCGACGAACTTGCCGAGCGATCGCGCGATGTCCGCTTGATATCGCGGGTTCATCGTCAGGTAGTAGTGATCCCAGTCGCCAAAGACCATCAGGCGCTTGAACTCGCCCGTCATCACGTCGATGAAGCGGCCTGCGTACTCCCGGCATGCGCGACGAATCTCGCCGACCGACATGTCACGCTTCTTCGGCCCGAGTTCACGATCGACCCTCAGCTCAATCGGCAGCCCGTGACAGTCATAGCCTGGCAGATACGGTGTATCGAAGCCTGCCATCGATCGAGACTTGATGACGAAGTCCTTCAGGATCTTGTTGAGCGCCGTGCCGAGGTGGATCTGTCCATTCGCGTACGGCGGTCCGTCGTGAAACACGAACTTCGGCGCGCCACGACGCTGCTCGCGGATCTGCCCGTACAAGTCCTTCGCTTCCCAACGTGCGATGGCTGCAGGTTCAGCTGTCTGAAGGCTGGCCTTCATTGGAAACCCCGTCCGGGGCAGGTTCACGGTGTCTTTCCACTCGGGCATAGGGCAGTGTGCAGTAGGCAGTAAGCAGCAGGCAGAGGGCAGTGGGCAGAGGGAACCCCTCGAGTCCGGTCGACGGCTGGCGAATGAATTCTCTGTGCAACAACTGCCAACCGCCAACTGCCAACTGCCTACTGATTGTAGCTCGGCCCTATAATTCCCTGATGGCCACGCTCGAACAGGCCGCTCAGAGCGGTTCCACGGTCCGCGAAGAGGTGCTCGACAACGGGTTGCGCGTCCTCATTCAGGAAGTACATACCGCACCGCTCGCGACCGTGTGGGCCTGGTATCGAGTGGGCTCGAAGGACGAAGGGCCAGGCCTCACCGGCGTGTCGCACTGGGTCGAGCACATGAATTTCAAGGGCTCGACCAACATTCCGCGCGACAAAGTGAAAGGGATCATCGAGCAGTACGGTGGGTACTGGAACGGCTACACCTGGATCGACCAGACCACCTACACGGAAACCGCAACACGCGACGCCCTGGATCGCATGTTGTTCATCGAGGCGGAGCGGATGGGAGCGTGCCTGTACGAACCGGCGGAGTGTGAATCGGAGCGCACCGTCATCATCTCCGAGCTTCAAGGCGGGGAGAACGATCCCGATCAGCTCCTCGATCAGGAGTTGACGGCGACGGCGTTCCGCGCCCACACCTACCGTCACCCGACGATTGGCTGGCTGGCCGATCTGCAGACCATGACGCGCGACGATCTGTACGGGCATTACCGTCGCTTCTACGTGCCCAACAACGCCACGCTTGTGATCGTCGGCGACGTTGACACCACGGCGACGATGCGCGACGTCGTGAAGCATTTCGGAAAGATCCAGCCGGGCGATGTCGGTCGGCGTGCGCGAACGAAGGAGCCGCAGCAGCTCGGCCAGCGCCGCGTCACGATCTCCAAGGAAGGTACGACAGCCTACTTGAAGATCGCACATCACGCTCCGGCGGTTGCCGACGCCGATTTTTTCCCGATGCTGGTCTTGGATGCCGTGATGACCGGCGCCAAGGGTGTCAATCTCTGGGCCAGCTTCCGGACGCCGCCTCCGCAGCGAAGCGCACGGTTGTACCAGGCGCTCGTCAACACTGGCCTCGCTTCCGGCATCAATGGCGGTCTCGTCCCGACTCAGGAGCCGTTCGTCTACACGATCTCTGCGACCGCGACCGATGGGATCTCAGTCGACCGGCTCGAAGAGGCCGCGGTGGCCGAGGTCGAGCGCGTACGCCGCGAGGGGATCACGCCGCAGGAGTTGCGCAAGGCCAAGATCCAGCTGCGAGCGCGTCTCGTCTTCGAGAACGACAGCATCACGAACATCGCCCATCAACTCGGCTACTTCGAGACGATCGCGAGCTGGCGCGACTATCCCTCGATGGCCGCTCGCATCGAGTCGGTGACGGTCAACGATGTCGCACGCGTGGCCGCCGAACGACTCCGCTCCGCCAACCGGACCGTCGGATGGTTCGACCCCGTCCCGTCAGTCGACGAGAACAGCCGGCCTCAATGACGTTGCTGCATGCGGCGCCGCTGCGAGGGCTGTCGCCCGCGCGCGAAGTGCTCCCAAACGGCCTTGTCGTGCTGACAAAGACGACCGCCGTGACCCCGGCCGTGACATTGAACGCGTCGATTCGAGCGGGCTCTGCATTCGATCCACCATCGATCGACGGCGTCGCACACTTCGTGTCCAAGGTGATCGATCGAGGCACTGACACGCGTTCGGCGGACCAAATCGCCGAGGAGCTGGACGGTCGCGGCGTGTCGCTCGCCGTTACCCTCACGCGGCAACTGCTGTCGTTGACCTGCACGTGTCTCGTCGAAGACTTCGACGTCGTGGTCGCGTTGCTCTCGGACATTGTCCGGATGCCGGCATTTCCGGTTGAGGAGGTCCGCTCTCGACGTGGGGAAGTCATCACGCTGATCAAGCAGGATGAAGACAGCCCCGCCGTCGTTGCCGTTGATGCGCTGATGGCGATGCTGTACGGCCAGGTCCATCCGTACGGCAGGCGGTCGCGCGGGACAGTCGAAACGGCAGAGCGAATTGACTCGGCGGTGCTCAAGGGCTTTCACGCCGATCACGTCAGACCGTCGAACGTCTCGCTCGCCATCGTCGGCGACGTCGAATCCGGCCGTGCGTTGGACGTGGCATCGGCCGCGTTTGGTGGGTGGACCGCGGCGCCCAGTCCTGGGGTCACCTTTCCAGCCATCGCAGCCTCTCCGGCACGTCGGACTCGCGTCGTTCCAATGATGAACAAATCGCAGACGGACATCGCGTACGGCTTTACCGCCATCACGCGAGCGGATCCGGCGTACTACGCCTACTCGTTGATGAATAACATCCTGGGCCAGTACTCGCTTGGAGGCCGGCTTGGCGACAGCATTCGCGAACGACAGGGCATGGCGTACTACGTCTTCAGCTCGCTGGATGCCAACGTCGCTCCGGGACCGTTGATGATCCGGGCGGGTGTGAACCCCTCGAACGTCGAGCGCGCCGTCGCCTCGATCGATGCGGAGCTGACGAGCCTGGTGGCCGATGGTCCGACCGAGCAGGAGGTGACTGAGTCGAAGCAATACCTGATCGGCTCGCTACCGCGGACGCTCGAGACGAATACAGGGATTGCCGCGTTCCTGCAGACCGTCGAGTTCTTCGGTCTTGGGCTGGACTACGATGTGCGTGTGCCAGGCCTTCTTCGGGCCATTACGCGAGACGACGTGCACGAGGCGGCGCGACGCGCCGTCGATCCATCGGAGGCAACCGTGGTCGTCGCGGGGCCCTACGATGGCTCGCTTTCGTGAGCGATGAGCTGGGTCGGCGAGAGCCGGCCCCTACGTCCGCGGTCTTTTTCGACGTCGACTTCACGCTGATTTATCCGGGGCCGACATTCCAGCGCGAAGGGTACGCGCGCTTTTGTGCGCGGCACGGCATTGGAGTCGATTCTGCGCGCTTCGACAGTGCCGTGCGCGCCGCGTCTTCAATCCTGGACTTCGAGCAGGAGCACGTCTACGACGGTGAAATCTTCGTCCGGTATACGGGGCGAATCATTCAGGAAATGGGCGGAACGGGACCGGCGGTGACCGAATGCGCGCGTGAGATTTACGCGGAGTGGGCCGAGAACCAGCACTTCTTTCTCTACGATGACGTCGCACCGGTGCTCCGAACCCTGGCGTCACGTGGGCTGAAGATCGGCCTCATCTCGAATTCCCATCGGCCGCTCACATCGTTTCAGCAGCATTTCGAGCTCGAGGGTCTCATTACCGCGGCCGTTTCGTCGTCTGAGCACGGGTTCATGAAGCCTCATCCGAGCATCTTCCAGGCGGCGCTCACGCTCGCCGGGGCGAGCGCGAGCGAATCGGTGATGGTCGGAGACAGCCTGTTGCACGATATCGATGGTGCGCGTCGCGTCGGCATGCGCGGTGTGCTCGTACATCGCTCGAGCGATGCGATACCACCAACCGACGTGCAGGTGATTCGATCACTCGCGGAGTTGCCGGGACTCTTGTAACTCAAGACTCAAGACTCAAGACTCAACACTCAACACTCAAAAGGAATACGTCGCTTGAGTTGCGAGTTTTCTTGAGTGTTGAGTCTTGTGTGTTGAGCTATGCATTCACTAGCCGGGTGGCCACGTCAAACCGCGGCCGGCCAACAGATGCAGATGAATGTGGAATACTGTCTGTCCTGCCTCCCGGTTGCAGTTCAGCACTGTTCGATAGCCGCGGTCCGCATATCCATGCTCCTGTGCGATTGTCGCGGCTCTCCTCTGCATGGACCCTACCAGCGCATCGTCACCAGGGGTCAAATCGTTCAGCGTGGCGATGTGCTTGCGCGGGATGACCAAGACATGCAGCGGCGCTTGCGGGTTGATGTCTTTGATCACGACCAGTTCCTCGTCTTGATGGACGAATTGCCCCGGGATCTGGCCGCCGATGATCTTGCAGAAGAGACAATCACTCATACAGCCACACTCGAGCCCTCGCGCTGAATGATAGCGGTGCGCGGGATGCCTTGAAGATCGGCATGCACATGGTCGAGGCGCAGCGCGGCGCGTGCTGTGACGAGCGTGCGGACCGCATCTTCCTGACCGAACCCGAACTCCATCACGAGCCAACCCGCTGGGCGTAGCTTCGCGACCGCCGCGTCGAGCACGGCTTCGACGCCTTGCAAGCCGCTCGATCCACCGAACAACGCGACGTCTGGCTCATGACGCACGTCAGGTGCGAGCCCTGGCTTATCGGCGTCTTTGACGTATGGTGGATTCGCGACGATGAGGTCGAACGTGCCATCGATGCCGTCGAGATATGAGGTCTCGACAAAGATGATCCGGTCGCCGAGCCCATGCCGCTCTGCATTCGCGCTCGCGACGGTCAACGCCTCCTCTGACACATCGGTCGCAACAATACGAGCGAGCGGCACGTCGTGCGCCAGACTGATCGCGAGGTTGCCGCTTCCGGTTCCGATATCGGCCACGTTCGGAGCCTCGATGCCGAGTTCGGTCAGCAACGTCAACGCTTCCTCGACGATGAACTCTGTCTCTGGGCGTGGAATGAGCACGGCTGGTGAGACCGTGAACTCGAGGCCCCAGAACTCCCGGACGCCGACGATGTACGCCGACGGCTCGCGAGCGATGCGGCGAGCGATCCACTGTGAGAACGTCGGTTCGAGGTCCGACGGTGGCGATGCCGATCGTTCGGCGAGCAGACGGGCGCGGTCCCAGCCCAGAATCGTGCACGCAAAGAGCGGCACATCAACCGCGGCATCTGCGGGGGCAATGCCCGCTGAGACCAGTTGTGCACGAGCTGCCGCGAGCGCCTGGTGCAGAGAGACCATCAATGCTTCGTCGGCCCGGGTTCTTCGGGATCGGTTCCCGTGGCGTCCTTCAACTTCTGCGCGTTGTAATACGACGTCACCTGGTCGACCAACTCTTCCAGACTCCCTTCGAGAACGTCGTGCAGACGATGGGTGGTGAAATTGATCCGATGATCGGTAATGCGGCTTTGCGGGAAGTTGTACGTCCGAATCTTCTCGGCACGCTCACCCGTGCCCACCTGGCCGCGCCGTTCCTTGGCGATCGCGTCCTGCTGCTTCTGCATCTCCATCTCGTAGAGACGCGCACGCAAGACCTTCATCGCCTTCGCGCGGTTCTTGATCTGGGATTTCTCATCCTGCTGCGAGACGACAACGCCGGTCGGGATGTGCGTCAGCCTGACGGCCGAATACGTCGTGTTGACGCTCTGTCCGCCCGGACCGCTCGAACAGAACGTGTCGACGCGCAAATCCCTTTCGTTGATCTGGATATCCACGTCCTCGGCTTCGGGCAAGACAGCCACCGTTGCCGTCGATGTATGGATCCGGCCGCTGGCCTCGGTTGCCGGCACACGTTGTACGCGATGCACACCGCTCTCATATTTCAGGCGGCTGTAGACGCCCTTGCCCTCGATGGCCACGATGGCTTCTTTGAGGCCACCACCGCCGGTGTCATTGCTCGACATCATGTCGAGCTTCCATCGCTGGCTCTCCGCGTAGCGCGTGTACATGCGGAACAGGTCGCCGGCAAAGAGGGCCGCCTCATCACCGCCGGTGCCGGCGCGGATTTCGAGGATGACGCTCTTCTCGTCGTTGGGGTCCTTTGGAACCAGCAGGACCTTCAGCTGTTGCAAGAGGCTCTCGCGCCGAGCGATCAACGACGTCAGCTCGTCTTCCGCCAGTTCTCGCATCTCCGCATCGGCGCCTTTCGCAAGCTCCTCGGTGCTCGCGATGTTCTGCTCGACCGTCTTGTACTCGCGAAACGCTTCGACGAGGGGCTGCAGCTCAGAGATGGCCTTGGCGGTCTTCTTGAATTCGGAGGGATCCGCCTGGACCTCCGCCGTGCCGATGCGAGCCATCAGCGCGTCGTAGCGCGCTTCGATCGCAGAGAGTTTGTCGAACACTATCAGCCTCCGGAAACGGGAGGAAGGAACGCCACTTCGTCTCCTTCACTCACGGCAGCGGTCATTCGCGAATAATCCGCGTTCACGGCCACTGACATTGTGCGCTCATATTCACCGAGAGCCGGCATCTCGGAGACGAGCACCTTCCATACTGTTTGGACGGTCGCCGGGCCGGGCACGTCCCGGACAAGCTCACCCGAGCCCGCCAGATCCCGCAGGCGTGCGAACAAACGGATCGTTATGCGCATGCGATTCGATAAGCCGTCTGTCTTGCGACGTCGTCATCGGGATCGGCCGTCGCCCCTTCCAGCCAGACATCACCGCCGGCAAAGTGCTCGTGCTTCCAAATAGGGACGATCTGCTTCACGCGCTCGATTGTGTACCGACATGCGGCAAACGCATGCGCACGGTGCGGGGACGCCGCGGCGATGATGATGCTGGCCTCGCCGATCTCCAGCCGCCCGATCCGGTGGTGCACGCCCACGCGAGTGTCCGGCCACGCCTGGCGTGCCTCCTCGATGATGCGGCCGAGCGCTCGGATCGCGAGCGGCTCGTACGCCTCGTACTCGAGGAACTCGACGCGACGGCCCTGATTGTGATCGCGTACCAGGCCGAGAAACGGCGTAATTGCGCCGTCACCCGTGCCCGACGTCGCGAGCACGTTGACGAGCGCTTGCAGGTCGAGCACATCCGTCGTGACCGCGACGAGCGGAACGGGCATGGATTCAGTATACCGAGGGGCTACCGCCAGCCGAGCGCGCGGTCCTTTCGGAACCAGGGCAGCCGACCGTTGGCCGTATTCGAGAGTGTGCGCGCCGGGTTGAAAATCATGCGCAGACTCACGCGCCACACACGATTCGTTGTCTTCGCTTCGACCCATTTCACGAAGAATCGATCGAGCAGATCCTCTCCCACGATGAGCCCGTACGCGCCAACCGGCGTGACCACGTGATCGACCCAGCCCCGTGGTGTCCGGCCGCATGCCGACGTTGCCGATCGACGCCTCGCTGAGGGGACCGAACTCGAACTGAAGACTATAGGTTCCGATCCATGCCGCTGCCAGCCCACGCGTCGCCCAGTAGTGACGGCTCAGACTGATCTCGGTCGGTGCCGCCGGATCGTGATCGAGCCATATGTAACCCGCTGCGGCTCCGTGAATCGGATGCCCGATGTAATTCACCCACCAGGCGTCCGAGTCTTCCCACTGATGTGGGATCCGCACGGAGCGGCGGTAGTCGCTCCAAAACGGACCGCCCAACTCGCGGCGCGTCTTCTCCTGGAAGGCGACTCGCGTGGCGTGCTCGATCAGCAAGAGCTTGATCGAGCCCGCAAACGCGCCGAGCACGTCAACGCCTTCTGCGTCGCGTGCCGCTGGTTGAGGAACAGGCGCCTGCGCCGCGATCGGGACCTCGCACCAAACGATCGCGAGCGTTGCATATCCGACGAGCGCAGCGAGCGCACTTTTCCACATTTCACTTTCCACTTACTTTTCCACTTTTCCACTTGAAGAAGTGTTCCATCGGCCCGTGGCCGCGCCCGAGATCGGCCGCGTGACGAATGGCGCCGGCGACGTACTGCTGCGCAAGGGGTATCGCATCGCGCAGCGAACGACCGAGCGCGATGTGAGCGGTGATCGAGGCGGAGAATGTGCAGCCAGTTCCATGCGTGTGCCGTCCAGGCACGCGTTCATGGCGGAATTCCACGAACTCACCGTGCTCGAGCAGGAGATCGACGATCTCGTCAGAGGGCGCGTGGCCGCCCTTGATGACAACGGCCACATGGCCAAGAGCGGCAATTCGACGCGCGGCTTCGCGTCGATCCTCATCGCTTCGAATCGTGATGCCCGAGAGGACTTCGGCCTCTGGAATGTTCGGCGTGACGAGGAAGGCCTGTCGCAGCAGCTCCGTCATCGCGCCGACCGCGTCCTCGTCGATCAATCGGTCACCGCTCTTGGCGATCATCACGGGATCGACGACGAGGAACGGTATCTCGAGATCGCGCACGGCAGCGGCGGCCGCCTCGACGATAGCCGCATTGGCGAGCATCCCCGTCTTGACGGCGTCCGCGCCGATATCGGAGACGACGGCTTCGATCTGCGCGGTCACCAAATCGGCCGATACCGCCTCGAACATCGTCACGCCACGTGTGTTTTGCGCCGTGACCGCCGTGACAGCGGAGGTGCCATACACACCGTGAGCGGCAAATGTCTTGAGGTCGGCCTGGATGCCTGCGCCCGCGCCGGAGTCGCTTCCGGCGATCGTCAGCGCCGTGCGCATGGTTCTTCTGGCTAACGAGTGCCAGCGCGACCAACCAGACGCCACAACGCGGGCACAAGGCTGGCAGCGGCCAAGAGCTTGATCAGATCGGGCAGAATGAACGGATAGAGCCCGGCAGCCAATGCGGCCCTCAGGCCTATGGGCGAGCCGGTCCCTGAGCGCGCGAAGAGCCCAAGCCACAGGACGCCCGCAGCGAAGATGACTCCCAGGCCTGCGAGCATCGCGAGGACAGACGTGACGTACCGACGATCGAACCCTCGCTCGGCAAGATACCCAGCGGCGAATGCAGCAATTGGATACGCCATCAGATAGCCGCCGGTCGGGCCGAGCAGTCGCAGGGCGCCAGGGGGCAGCGTCGCCGATGCCGCGAACACTGGGAGACCGGCAATGCCTGCGGCGAGGTAGAGGATCTGGCTGGCCGCTCCCAGCCGCGACCCGAGCGCGAGCCCACCGAGCAGCACGACCATCGGCTGGAGCGTGAACGGCACGG
>Ga0114129_10006691_pt1 | contig 16368 bp, 16 predicted proteins | sample RhiMetdeltSRZDD1_FD_80071 | JGI IMG/M metagenome (GOLD analysis project Ga0114129, IMG submission 80071) | Populus rhizosphere microbial communities from Tennessee, USA - Rhizosphere MetaG P. deltoides SRZDD1 (version 2) (version 2) | ecosystem: Host-associated > Plants > Roots > Rhizosphere >... | reverse complement strand
TTCGACGAGATGAAGAAGCTGGTCGAGACCCTGCCCAAGTCGGTCCATGAGCGCGTCTTCGTGGTGCGGCTGGCGCTCGACGTCGACCTGCAGAAGAACTCGGAAAAGGCGATCGAAAACTCGCTCAAGGAATATGGACGCGAGTATAAAGCCAAGCAGGGCGCCGCGGTTCTGATGGACATCGACGGCGCGGTGCGCGCGATGGTGGGCGGGCGCGACTACAGCGAGAGTCAATTCAACCGTGCGACCGACGCCTTGCGCCAGCCCGGCTCCTCGTTCAAACCCTACGTCTATGCCACCGCGCTGATGAACGGATTCAAGCCGACCTCCGTCGTCGTCGACTCGCCGGTCTGTATCGGCAACTGGTGCCCGAAAAACTACGGCGGTGGCCACGCCGGCTCGATGACGCTCACCCAGGCGCTGGTGCGCTCGATCAATGTCATTCCGGTGAAGCTGTCGATCGCGCTCGGTAACGGCAACCCGAAAATCGGCCGCGCCAAGATCAAGGAGACCGCGCGCAAGGCGGGCCTGCGCACGCCGCTTCCCGACACTCCCTCCATGCCGATCGGCGCCGACGAGGTGACCGTGCTCGACCACACCGGCGGCTACACGATATTTCCCAATCTCGGGAAGGCCATGGCTCCGCACGCCGTGCTCGAGGTGCGCAGCGGCGCCGGCGATCTGATCTGGCGCTGGGACCGGGACGGCAAGAAGCCGGTGCAGGTGATCACGCCGCAGGTCGCGATGGACATGAATCTGATGATGAGCAAGGTGGTGGAAGAAGGCACCGCCAAGCGCGCTGCGCTCGACGGCATCAAGGCCGCGGGCAAAACCGGCACCACCAACGCCTACCGCGACGCCTGGTTCGTTGGCTTTACCGGCAACATGATCTGCGGTGTCTGGTTCGGTAACGACGACTACACCACCATGCACCAGATGACCGGCGGATCGCTCCCCGCCCAGACCTGGCACGAGATCATGGCTTATGCTCACCAGGGGATCGAGCTCAAGCAGATCCCCGGTCTCGGCACCCAGACGGCGTCGCGCGCGGTCGCCGAAGCCAAGAAGGATGGCGCGGCCGAGGCGGCGCCGGGTCGCCCCTCCGTTTTGACCAAACGCGGGGCCGACGCGCTGATCCGAGTCGAGCGGCTGATGGATGACGCCACGCGGGCGCTCGCGACGCGCGGCGAATCGACCAAAGCCTCGGACGAGACGATGCCGCGTCCCCCGGGAACCTTCGCATCCGCGTCTGACCAACCGCCGGCTGGTCAAGTGCGCGGCGATTGAAGCCGGCGACCGGCTCCTTGCCGCACCCATCGCTCTGACGACAACGCTATAGCGGACCCGACGTGCGTTTGCTTTTCGGAACGGTGCTTGCCCTCGTGATTGCCGCGGCCATCGGCCTTGGTGCAACCTGGATCGCCCTGACGCAGGGCACCGCCTATGGCGGCGTCACCATCGGGGCATGGACCGGATGGCCGAAGAACGGGACACAGGGCATCGACCCCTATGCCCGTGCCATGGTTGCCCGTAGCGGCGAATTGCCCGTCGGGTCGGGCGATGGGGTGGCATTCTATGCGAATGCCGACGACGCCGGGCTGGCGCTCGACGGGCGCTGCGACGTGCTGCTGAGCGGAATCACCCCGCAGGCCCGGTTCTGGACCTTGACCTTGTACGACCCGGAAGGTCGGCTGGTGGCGAACTCGGCGCAGCGGCACGGCTTCACCAGTCAGGAGATCATTCGTAACGCCGACGGAAGTTTTGACATCACGGTCGGTCCGCGCGCGCGCCCGGGCAACTGGCTCCCAACGGGCGGCGTCGACAAGTATCTCCTGGTCTTGCGGCTCTACGACACCCCGATCGGCATGGCGATGCGCACCGGGCGCGACGCGCCGATGCCCGCCATCACCAAGAGGGCATGCCTGTGATTCGCTTGGCGCTATGGCTGTTGGGGGCGCTCTTGCTCGCCGGCATCGTGCACCTCGCGACCGTGCTCATACTTCCTCGCATGGCGACCCAGGATGCCTATGCTCGCGTTTCCGCCATCGCGCCGGTCAACGCTGTCGTTCCGATTCCGACTCCGACGCCGGAGAAAGCGGTCCTGCCGTTCATGGATCCCGCATTCGAGGTGTCGATTTGCCGTTACGATCTGTCGCGCGGTCCGTTGAAATTCTCGGTGCCGATCAGCCAAGCGTACACGTCGGTCTCGTTCTATACCCGGTCCGACATCGCCTACTATGCCATCAACGACCGCGCCGCCGGGCGCCGGGTCATCGAGCTTGACCTCATGACCGCCGCGCAACGCGCGGAATTGCCGGAGAACGAAGACATTACGGCGGCCGATCGATTGATCGTCGCCTCTCCGACAACCACCGGCCTGATCGTGATTCGAGCGCTGGCACCCGAAACGGGATGGATTCCTGCCGTGCGCAGCGCGCTCGCATCCGCACAGTGCCGCCCGCAATAAACGCTTTCGCTGGAAGATCGGGAGCCGCGGCGGTCGCGGCGCGCGCCGCAGGCGCGAGGCTCATACTGGCAGAGCAAGACCGCCTGCAGTCATAGCGGCGGGAGCGCGGTTTGCCTCGGCGCTCGTCCGGTCCGCATGACCGGAGCGATGCTCAACGTCTCATGAGCGGCTGGCACGGCGACGGCGGCGGCGACGGGAAGGAGCGCTCGCCTCGCGCTTGAAGTTCTCGCCCGGCTCCTCGTCGTATCGCTCGATCCGCACGACCGGAAGGATGACGACGGTCGCGCCCCCGGATTGAGCTGCGATCGCCCTTGAAGCACGGGGTATAGACCCCGCTGCCGGAAAACTGATGACAGTGCCCATTATCGTTGCCCCCGCCCCCTGACGGCCCCACGCCGCAGAACAGTTCTACCTGATTTGAGAGCCGCAAGGTTAACGCTCTGCTAACGGCGGGCCTTTAGGCTATTTCTGAGCCGAAGTGTTGCAACAAGAGCGCACTATTCATGACGAAATCGCCGGAGGCCTTTGCCGAACTTGAAGATCTGCTCGATCTTGGGAGCGGAATCGACATGCGCACGACCTTGCTGCGTGTGCTCACCCACCTTTACCTGCAGCGGCCGACGCATACACCCGAAGATGAACACTATTACACCGAGCTGGCGTTGCGGCTCATCGATGCGGCCGACATTTCGGAGCGGGCGGCTCTCGCCGCGCGGCTGGCGCCCTACCCTTCGGCTCCCCGCCCGGTCATCGACCGGCTGGCGCGCGATGTTATCGAGGTCGCCGCCCCTATCCTGAAGGATTCGCCCTGCCTCACCTGCGCCGATCTCAAGGGAATCGCCGAGGAGCAGGGCGGCGCCCATGCGGCCGTCATCGCCGAGCGGTCCCCCGCTGCCGCCGCCGAGGTCCCGGCCGCCCCGCCCGCCGCCGTCCAGGCGACGGCTGGCGAGCTCTCGGAGCTGTTCTACGCAGCGACCGCGGCTGAGCGCCGGCTGATTCTGCTCAATCTCGATCATGCCGTGCTTATCCCGGCGCGGCGGCTGGCCCCCATGCAACGGGCGGAAATCTGGCGCCTGGAATCGGCCGCGCTCCAGCACAATACGGAAGCGCTGGTGGGAGAGTTGGCCCGCACGCTTGGCGTCTCGCGGCCCCAAGCCCGCCGGATCGTCAATGATGCGATGGGTGAACCGATGGTGGTCGCCGCCAAGGCCGCGCAGCTACCGGCCGACACTTTGCGGCGCGTGCTGCTGTTCATGATCCCATGGGCCGGACAGTCGGTTGACCGCATTTACGAGCTTGCCGAACTCTATGGCGAGATCAGCGTAGAGGCGGCCTGCCGCTTGATCTCCATCTGGCGCGATGCGGATCCGGAAGGGAACAGCCACGTGCACTACGAACCGGTCGCCTGGCCGGTGGCGGAGAATGCGCGTCGGGCGCTGTCGGACGGTTTGCATCGTCCGGAGCTTCAGCACGAGGAGCGCGCCAGCGGCGGCGAACGATAGGTCAGCGTCGACGTTCACGCGACGATTTGGTCGAGGAAATGCCGCCCCGCACGATCCTCGACCTCCACGATCCAGACGTCGGGATCGAACCGTAGTTCGCGCGCAAGGCGTTCCTCGACCTTGGCCTCGGGTGCCGGCTGGTCACCAAAACATCGGCTGAAGAGCCGATCTGACGGTCGCGCGTCGTCAAAGGCGCTTTGCGGCGCGGGGCCGAACAACTCGGCGGTGCCGTCGAGCCGGTTGAGCTTGACGAATATAGCCCCGGCCTCCTCGGCCCCACGCCGGCGAACCGCGGCGAAAGCCCCCTCGATGTGGCAGCGGCGGACATAAGCGGCAACCCAGATTGCAGACTTGAGGCGCATCGCACATTCCCGCAGCCCCGCCCCGCGAACAGACGGGCGATCGATTATCCACCACGGGGGCAACCAAGACGAGGTTTGCCCTCGCATTGTTTTGCTGGTTGTGGAGCGCGCCTGCCGAGGATGAACCAGTGCCTATTCCAGCGGTCGACCGGTCATCGCGGCCAGCTCGCGCACGACACGATCCGACGCTTGGCCGGTGATCGGCAGCTTGCGCTCGCGCTCGAACTTCTCGATCGCGCTCTGGGTCTCGGCATCGATGATTCCGCTCGGCCGGATCTGGCCATAGCCGTATTCCGCGAGCGCGCGCTGCAGTGCGATGACGCGTTTGGAAGGCGCCGGCCGCTCGACCGCGGCCTCGGCCCGACCGGGCAGCGGACGCGCAGCCGCCGTCGACCCTGTCGTCGCCTTGGTGAGCTTGGCCGGCGTGCGCACCATGGCCTGCAGCAGCGCCTCGCTCGGTTCCGTGCTCGGCTTGAGACCGGCGGCCTGCTCGAAGTCGCGGATCGCGGCGTCGGTCTTGGGGCCATAGAGGCCATCCACCACGCCGTCATAGTAGCCCCGGCGTACCAATTCCCGCTGGATGTCGCTGATGATCTCACCGGGCATCCGCGACCCGGCTGGCGCGGCAACCTTTGTCGCCGGCGCTGCGGGAGCGGGATCGGCCGGCCGCGGACGCGGGACCACAGCCGGCGCGCTGTCCACCACTTCCACCGGCTTGGTCCGGACGGGCGCAGCTTTTGCCGATTCCGGCGGAACGAACGCATCCCTGAACATCGGAGCGGGATGCGAGCCCGATTGCATGAACAGCACGTTGAGAAGAATGGCGATCGTCGCCAGCGCACCGACCGCAACGCCGGCGACATCCCGCCGGCTCCATCCCAGCGCCAGGATGAGAGGTGCTCCACGATCCTCGTGGACGCTTTTTCCTCGCCCTGCGCGTGCGGTGGAATTGCGCACCTTCTTCACCACGATCTCGTCCCATCGGCCAGGCCGCCGGACACGCCGGTGGCCTTGAGCAGAACCGCCGAGGTGTCGTCTAGGCGGATCGGCGCGCAAGCCGAGCGACCGCGCTCTTGCATGCCTCGACCCCGCCGCGGCAGCGCCGAGCGGCGGCCCCCCGTGTCGATGCAATCTCGGAGGCGAGCGAACAGGTCCACGTTTATGTGCACGCCCGATTGTCTGGGACGCGCTCCCTTTATTTGCTGGCGCAATGGTGTCAGAGGCCGCTTAAGCGAACGCTAAAACAAGAACCGGGTAGGGACGAGTGGCGCCGCTTACGCGCCCCTTCGCTGGTTTCCCGCCCGTGTATTCGCGTAAAATGGTGAATGGTCGGTTGCCGAAACCGCGATGCCGGTCGGGCCCAGCCGCCGCATGGGGAGACAGGAGCACGCATATTGTGCCCGTGATTGGCCGCGCTGAGGAGGTCGCTCGGATTTGAATTAAATGCCGATTGTTCGAATTTTCCAAAACAACGCGGCTCATTCGCATCGAATACGGGCAAAAGACGCGCGATAACTCCAACCGAGGCTTCAAGCCTTGGTGCTAGGGTCGGCTCCAATGCGACGAACAACGAGCAGGGGCAGAGGCAGGTCATGCGATTTCTCTTGCGGATGGCATTTTGGCTCACGATCATTCTGGCACTGCTGCCGAGTGGCGGATCACAGCCCACACCGAACGTCAATGTGAGCGCCCTTGAGGCGATGTCGGCGGCGAAGGCCACGGTCACGGATATGGGTTCCTTCTGCGGACGGCAGCCCGACGCCTGCAGCGTCGGATCACAGGCGGCCGTCGCAATCGGACATCGGGCGCAGGCGGGTGCGAAGATGGTCTACGACTATCTCAACGGACATTTTGGCTCTCAGGACGCCGGAACCGCGACAAATGCCGGGACCAGCAATGGTCCGCCCATTCCCACGCCGCGACCATCGCAGCATACGCTCTCGCCGGCTGATTTGGCACCAGGGTGGCGCGGTCCGCAAATCCGCAAGGAGGCGCGCGGCGATCGTCAGACCTGACGGAAGAGGAGTCGGGATCGCCAGAGGTTCCGCGCTCCCGAGTGAACCGATCGGCGTCCACCGACCCGCGTTTGCGGGCTGGTTATTCTTTTTTGACAACGGTCGCAGACCGTGTCATCGCGCCTATATATCGGCTAAGGCACCATCATGAGCGCGATCTCGCCCGACACCATGACGACTCTCGACGAGATCATCGATAACTTCGCGCTGCTCGAGGAGTGGGACGACCGCTACCGCTATGTCATCGAGCTCGGCCGCGGTTTGAGCCCCTTGTCCGAACAGGACCGCACCGACCTGAACAAGGTGCAGGGCTGCGCGAGCCAGGTCTGGCTTGCGACCACCGTGCGCCCGAATGGCCCGGACGGACCGGCCCTCACCTTCCAAGGCGACAGCGATGCTCATATCGTGCGCGGGCTGATCGCAATCTTGTTCGCAATGTTTTCCGGCAAGCCCGCTCAGGACATTCTTTCCGCCGACGCGATCGCGCTGTTCGAACGCCTCGGCCTGCGCGAGCACCTGACGCCGCAGCGCTCGAATGGATTCCGCTCCATGGTCGAGCGCATTCGCGCGGACGCCCGCGCGGCGCTGGCCGCCGCCGCGTAAGCGCCGCGCACGCTGGCCTTTCGGATTTCGCGTCCACAAGTTTTGTCGTGCAAACCGGCTCGCGTCGTCCGTCGCCCCGAACACTTCGCTTGCGGAATCCGATGAGCGGATACGGAAAGGAGCGGTCGAACTCGGCTACTTGCGCCGGCGCCGTTGCTGGCCGAGCCCCATTTGCTTGGCGAGATGCGAACGTGCGGCCGCATAATTGGGCGCCACCATGGGATAATCCGGCGGCAATCCCCATTTTTCGCGATACTGCTCCGGCGTCATGTTGTACTGCGTGCGCAGGTGACGTTTCAGCGACTTGAATTTTTTTCCGTCCTCGAGACAGACGATGTGATCCGGGGTGACCGACTTCTTGACGGATATCGCGGGCTTGGGCGGCTCGCTCGGCATTTCGCCGTGTCCGCCCGATACCCGGGTCAACGCCGAGTGCACCTGACCGATCAACGCGGGCAAATCCGCCGTCGGCACAGAATTGTTGCTGACATACGCCGAAACGATCGACGCCGTCAGCTCGATGAAGGTTCCCCCCGCCATGTTTTCGCTCATCGCTCTTGTTCCTACCGCGTTCTGATCTTTAGTCCGCTTCGCGGACCTCGCATTTTCCTGCGTATTCGACGCCTCCGGTACGATCGCACTGAACACCTAATGCATCGAATGCAATCGGAAATATAGTTTAACTGTATTACTATTCGGATCTTCTGCAAGAAGCAAGAAGTGTTTTCGTACTGAGTGTGTATAAACTTTAAATACTTCTGACATGTGCTGGGCGTTACGAGACAACATCTCCCGCCGATCAAAGATCGTGTCGAGGTTGCGCCGCCGGGTCGGCTGATTCCCGCGCCGCGTTATCGACCACCCCATCGTCAACCAGATGTCACTTGCCGGTCGGCGCCGGCATCCCAGATCATGCTGTCGAAATCTCAATTGAGGAAGGTTGACCAAGATGAAGCCCAGTCCCGGCCGGAATGCGATGAAGAGCGACGAGGAATGGAGAAAACAGCTCACCCCCGAGCAGTTTCACGTGGCCCGTCAGCATGGCACGGAGCGCCCGTTCTCCAGCCCGCTCAATAGCGAGAAGCGTCCTGGAATGTTCAATTGCGTGTGCTGCGGCGCGCCGCTCTTTTCGTCCAGCGCCAAGTTCGATTCGGGCACCGGGTGGCCAAGCTTCTCGGCGCCGGCCTGCGACGGCACGGTGAGCGAAAATGAAGACCGCTCATGGCTGATGCGCCGGACCGAGGTTCGTTGCGCCGCATGCGACGCCCATCTCGGCCATGTCTTTCCGGACGGTCCGAAGCCGACAGGGCTGCGCTACTGCATCAACGGGGTCGCGCTGAGCTTTGCGCCTGGTGCGACGACGGAGAAATGACGGCGGGGCCGAGCAGTTAGTGACGGCCGCGCGGGATAGGCCCGCGCCCGCGCCCCGCAACGAGTGCTTGCCGCCTGATCATGAATTGCTTTCGATGTGCGCCCGCAACTCGGCGATGGAGCCGAACCGCACCCGTCCGTTGGGAAGCTCCGCCTCGATCGATCCGTCGGCGTAGAGCGTGTAGGCCATGCCTTCGACGACACCCGATTTCAGAATAGCCGTTGCCCGCGGCTCTTGCGTCGTCGGGGACTCCAGCGGGGCATCTTGGACGGACACAGACTCGTCCGCCGATTGGGCTTGAACTTCGTCCGCGGCCGCAACGGGCTCCGGCTGCAAACTTTTCCCGGCCCGCCGTTCGGCGGGCCAGAACGCATCGAAATTCTCCGGAGGGGTCGTGGCCCGCGCTGGCTTCGAGCGAAACAGAAAATCCAATCGGGACGCCTTCAAGACATCGACAGCCGCGCCACCCGCGCGATCGTCCGCGGCAACATTCGGGTCTGACGGTGCGTCCTGAGCAGCCGAAGGCTGGGATGGTTGCGCGTGATGCTGCCCTGCCCCGTTGGGGGACAGGGGGACGTCTTCGTGCTCGGCGACAAGCGAGGGCTCGGCCTTTGGTCGCTCTGTCCGCGGAATACTGGAGCGCAGCCGTTCGATCGCGGTAGATGAGACATCGACTGCCGACGGTGGGGGCGCCGCGGTGGCCGCCTCGGTCGGACGCAAGTCGCGCAACGGCGCTTCGTGCCGGAGGCGCGGCGGAACATCGGCCTCGGCAGGCCGCGTACCGGCAGCGATCACGGGCGCCGGACCGGCAACGATCGATGGCGCTGGGCCGGCTACGATCGAAGGCGCCAGCGGCGCGACCCATTCGGCGGTCTCGGCGGGACGGGATGCGGGTCTGGCGACCACGCGTGTCTGCATCGCGGCCGTGACCCGGCCGAGTTCTGCCACCACCGCCGCCAAGCCGATCAGAACCAGCCCCCCGGCCAGCGCCGTGGTGCCCGCCAGAACCAGGGTGGTGCCCAGAGTGAACTCATTGATCGGAATACCAAATCCGACAGCTGCCACCCCCGCGGCGGCAAGCACGATACCCAACAACGATAAAATCACAGCCATCTATCTCAGTCCCAACGCTTACCTGCTCACCCCGACAGAGCCATGGTCCTATGGTTACTAAAGAATTTTGACCCCGTTCCGGTTCGACCGCAATAACTAATGTGGCGGGCATGCGGCCAAATTCGATCTTGCTTAACACTTCAGGCCGCCGGCGAGCCCGGTCCCGGCGTCGGCAATCCGCGCACGGATAGCTTCAAGGTTCACGTTTCTTGGCTGCAAGCGGGTGACATTTCGGGACTGCGCGCACGCACCCCGTGGAGCCAGACTTCTCGTCCTCGCCTGGGGCGGAGGTTCCACGCGTTGCCCCAGCACCCGCGGCGGCCTAATGAGTTAACTGGGAACCGGGACTGACGTGCGCCCGTTGCCTTAACTCACCGGGCCCCTGCCTGGTCCCGCCCAATTGACCATTTGAGGAGCAAGCCGATGTCTTTCACGCTGCCGGACCTTCCATATCCTTATGACGCGCTCGCCCCCTACATGTCGCGCGAGACGCTCGAATATCACCACGACAAGCATCACCTCGCCTACGTCAACAACGGCAACAACCTCCTCAAGGGAACGGAATGGGAAGGGAAATCGCTCGAGGACGTGGTGAAGGGCAGTTTCGGCAAGAATCCGGGCCTCTTCAACAATGCGGGGCAGCACTACAACCACATCCATTTCTGGCAATGGATGAAGCCGAACGGCGGCGGTGACAAAATTCCCGGCAATCTCGAGAAGAAGATCATTGCCGATCTCGGTTCGGTGGCAAAGATGAAAGAAGACTTCATCCAGGCCGGCGTGACGCAGTTCGGCTCGGGTTGGTCGTGGCTCACCGTGAAGGACGGCAAGATCGTCGTCACCAAGACCGCGAACGGCGAGAACCCGCTGGTGCACGGCGGCAAGCCGATCCTCGGCTGCGACGTGTGGGAGCATTCCTACTATATCGACTATCGCAATAGACGGCCGGACTACCTCAAGGCCTTCATGGATCATCTCGTGAATTGGGAACACGTCGCGAAGATGTACGACGCGGCGATGAAGTAATTCGATCGATTCAACCGAACATGGCCTGTGCCCCGCCGACGCTCGAGCGGGGACAGGCACCGGCAGCGGTCTTGCCGCTTGGCGGCCGCCGACGCGGCGAACCTCGCACAACGCCGCCCGCCAGCGGGCACGGCCGTCGACAATCGCGCCACAATCCCGTGGCCATATGTTCGATCGAGCAGAACCCGATCCAAACCTCGTGGCCACCGCGACGCCCCTTGCTGCGTTTCCGTCCAAGAAGCTGGCGTCCAGCCCGGTCTCTGACCGGCTCGCTATCGCGGCGATCGGGATCGTGGGCGTCCTCGCGCTCCTGTCGTTTCGCGACTATGGCCTGAGCTGGGACGACTACGTCCACGCCGAATACGGCGACCTGCTGCTCAGACTCTATGCCTCGGGTTTCCGCGACCAACGCGCGCTGTCGTGGGTGAATCTCTATTATTACGGCGGCGGCTTCGACCTGCTCGCGGCGCTCGCTGCCAAGCTTCTCCCGTTCACGCTGTTCGAGACCCGCCGGCTGGTGGGCGCCGCCGTGGGACTTCTCGGGCTCCTGCTCACGTGGCGCATCGGACGCCGCCTGGGCGGGCCGCTCGCGGGGCTTATGGCACTCGTGCTGCTCGCTGCCTGCCCCCTGTATTACGGCCACATGTTCATGAACCCGAAGGATTCTCCCTTCGCGGTCGCAATGGCGATCTTCCTGCTCGGTGCGATGCGGGCGCTCGAGCAATATCCACGGGTGTCGTTGGCAACCGGCAGCCTCGTCGGCGTCGGCTTCGGCCTTTCGTTCGGATCCCGGATCATGGGCGCGTTCGGACTGATCAGCGCGCTTGTGGCCGTCGCCCTGATCGTCACGGTCGAGTGTCGCGCCGACGGCATCCGGTCGGCCGGCGCGCGCCTCGGCCGTTTCCTGCTGGCTCTGTTACCCTCCTTCGTTCTGGCCTACGCCGTCATGGCGCTGGTGTGGCCGTGGTCCGTGGTCGATCCGCTCAATCCGTTTCGCGCCGTCGAATACTTCTCACATTTCTTCGAAAAGCCGTGGCAGGAACTGTTCGACGGCCAACTGATTTCCGTTCCGGACATGCCGCGCGCTTACGTGCCGGCGCTGCTGGCGCTCAAGCTGCCGATTATCTTGTCCGTTCTCGGATTTGGCGGCGCGGCCGGTGCCGCGCTTGCGGCATTCAGACCCGGCATCGACCTGAACCGACGTGCGGTTTTTCTGCTGATCGCAATGGCCGCGCTGTTGCCCATCGCCGCCACCGTCGCGTTGCGTCCCGCCATGTACAACGGCATCCGACATTTCGTATTCGTGTTGCCGCCGCTCGCGGCACTCGGCGGACTTTGCGGCGCGTTTCTGGTTCAGATGGCATCGCAACGCTGGCGGTTTGCGCCCATCGTCGCTGCGATCATCTTCATCGCCGGCATCATCATGCCGGTGGTCGAGATGGCGCGTCTGCATCCCTACGAATACACCTACTTCGACCGGCTCTTCGGCGGCGTGGCGCACGCGCGCGATCGCTACATGCTCGATTACTGGGGCCTCTCGTTCAAGCAGGCGTCCCAAGCGCTATTGGCGAAGCTTGTCGAGCGGGGAGAGACGAAGCCTCCCGGCCGCCGCTGGAAGATCGCGGTCTGCGGACCGCACCGCTCACCGCAGGTCGAACTCGGCCCCGATTTCGAAACGACGTGGGATCCGGAAGGGGCCGACTTCGCGATGATGTTGGGAGAATTCTACTGCGCCAAACTCGACGCCCCGCTGTTGGCCGAGATCGTGCGCGATGGCGTGGTCTATGCCCGCCTCTACGACATCCGTGGACGGTCGTTTTCGACTTTGCTGACCCAGCCGGGGCTCTGACGCTGAAGGCCCGCGATGCCACGCGCTTTCGTCTTCGACGCCTATGGGACGCTCTTCGACGTGCACGCCGCCGTCGCCCGGCACCGCGCGGCCGCGGGTCCCGATGCCGACCGGTTCTCCGAAATCTGGCGGATCAAGCAGCTTGAATATAGTTGGACGTTGACGCTTGCCGGTCGTTATGTCGATTTCTGGACCCTCACGCAGCGCGCGCTCGATTTCGCCTTCGCGCGCTTTCCTTCGGTCGATACCGCGCTTCGGCCGAAATTGCTCGAGGCGTATTGGACGCTGGAGCCGTTTTCGGATTCGCGCCCGATTTTGCGCGCACTCAAGGCGCGCGGCGCCTCCACCGCGATCCTCTCGAACGGCTCGCCGAGCATGCTTGCGGCCGCGGTCGACGCTGCCGAGATCGGCGGCGAACTGGATGCCGTGCTCTCCGTGGATGCAATCCGCATCTACAAGCCGCGTCCCGAGGCTTATGCGCTCGTCACCGATCGCTTCCACATCGGGCCTGCCGATGTGGTTTTCGTCTCCTCCAACCGCTGGGACGTGATGGGCGCCGCGGCCTTCGGTTTTCGCACCGCATGGATCAACCGCACGAGCAGTCCGGAAGAATATGAGCCGGCGCCCGACGCGAGCCTCGCAAGCCTCCAGGAGCTTATGGCGCTGGCGTAGTCAGGAGCGGCCGCTTGGGCGCTCGCCCGCCGACTGCTACCGCAAATACGCCCGCCCCCGCCCGCTCGCATTGACGGGGCGCCGGGAAGCGCATAACGATCGCGGCATAAAGAAAATACCATGGGGAGGATAACATGCATGTCTCGTGGCGCTCGCTCGTTGCCTTGGCCCTGTTGCCCCTCGCCTTCATGGCCACCGCCCGCGCCCAGGATGCCAACGATCCGGCCGTCTATATGGTCACGTACCTGGACGTTACGCCGGCCAGCCGCGGCGCTGATGCCGCCTTGCTCCGGCAGCTGGCGGCAGCCAGCCGCAAGGATCCCGGTGTGGTTCGCTATGAAGTTTTCCAGCGTAGCGCGCCATCGAACCAGTTCGCCATCATCGAGATCTGGAAGGACCAGCAAAGCTACGACGCACATGCGTCCTCGGCGCACGTAAAGACGTTCCGCCAGCAGATCGAGCCGCATCTGGTGGCGCCGATCGATGAACGGCCCTATGTCGGGCTCGCCGTCGGGCCAAAGGACGGCGCCACGATACCGAGCGGTGCTACCGTGGCCATCTCCCACGTCGACGTCATCCCGCCAAAAAAAGATGACGGCGTGGGCGCGCTCAAGACGTTGGCTGATCCCACCCGCAAGGATAACGGCAACTTGCGATTTGACGTGTACCAGCAGAAGGCGCGTCCGAACCACTTCACGGTCATCGAAGTGTGGCGCAATCAAAAGGCCGCGGACGTCCATGAGACGGGCGCCCATACCAAGGATTTCCGCAAAGTATTGGGATCGGCGACCGGCGCGCTCTACGACCAGCGCTGGTACAAGGCGCTGTAGCAAACGATCGGGCGCTCATCGCAATAACCCCGTGGGCCGAAAGGCCCACGGGGTTTTTTGCGTGATGCTTCGGCGCGGTGTCAGCCGACCTAGTGGGTCTTCCACCTGGCTTTGGCTTCGGCGCCGGATTGTTTGAGGTGAACGTGCTCGTCGACGTGATCGACCCAGGCGAGCGGAATGAAATGGTGCTCACCCTCCGCATCGGAGTCGGCTTTGGTCAGTTTCAGCTGATCTCGACCTTCGAGATGGTCCACGGTGCCCACATGTACGCCGTCGGAACCGAGAACCTCCATGTGCTCCTTGATCATCATCGGTGCGACCATCTGCTCCTCCATTGCTTGGATGAACAACTCGGAGCACGGGTGGGTGGTTCCTGGGTTCCCGAACGCCTGCGCCAGAGCTGCGCCTAGCCCCGAAGTCGCGTTGCGGCGGGTGCCACATCTGTGGCGGCATGACCTGTGACGATGCTCGAGCCGCCTTGCTCGCGCGCGATCGCGGGCAACGGCGGCCCCCTCACGCCCCGGCCAGCGCCGCCAGGATTCTCGCCCAGCTGCGGGTGCCCTTATGGAATGAGGTGAGATCGTATTTCTCGTTCGGCGAATGCACGCGGTCGTCGTCGAGCGCGAACCCGACCATGATCGTGTCCATGCCCAGCACACGCTTGAAGTCCCCGACGATGGGGATCGAGCCCCCCTCGCCCATCGCGAGCGCCTTCTTGCCCCATTCCTCGGCGAGCGCCGCGCGGGTCTTGGCCAGCGCGGGATTGTCGAACGGAAGCTCGGTCGCCGGCGCCCCGGCAAAGCTCTTGAACTCGACCTTGGCGTCGGCCGGGAGGCGCGCCCGCACGAACGCGTGGAAGGCTGCGCGGATTTTCTGCGGGTCCTGCGCACCGACCAGGCGAAACGACACCTTTGCCGTGGCATGGCCCGGTATGACCGTTTTCGCCCCTTCTCCCGTATAGCCGCCAATGAGGCCGTTGATCTCCGCGGTCGGGCGGGTGGCAATCTGTTCGATCAGCATGCGGTCGTTCTCGCCGGCCGGGACTTTGAGCCCGACTTCGGCGAGAAAATTCTCAGGGGTCAGGTCGAGCCCCTTGAGGTCCGCCTTGATGTCGGGTGGAAGGTCCTTCACGCCGTCGTAAAAGCCCGGAATGGTGACACGACCGTTGTCGTCGTGCATGGCGGCCAGAATGCGCGCAAGCACCCGCAGCGGGTTTTGCGCGGCACCGCCGAACAGGCCCGAATGCAGGTCGCGGTCGGCGCAGGTGAGCTTCACCTCCTCGTAAACGAGCCCCCGAAGCGACGTCGTCACCATGGGGGTCGCCTGATCCCACATGCTGGTGTCGCACACCAGCGCCAAGTCCAGCTTGAACTCGTCCGCGTTGTCCTTGACGAAGCCAAACAGGTGGTTGGAGCCACACTCTTCCTCGCCCTCGATCATCATGGTGATGGGCAGCGGCAACCGGCCGGTCACCGCCACGAATGCGCGACACGCCTCGACGAAGGTCATCACCTGGCCCTTGTCGTCGCAGGCTCCGCGCGCAACGATGACCTTGCGGCCGTCGGGCAGCGTCGCGATGCGCGGCGTAAAAGGCGGCGTATCCCAGAGATCAAGCGGATCGACCGGCTGCACGTCGTAGTGACCGTAGAACAGGACGCGCGGGCCCTTGCCGTTGCTTCCGCCGCCGCCCTTGCCCACGACGATGGGGTGCCCGTCGGTCTGACGGATGCTGGTCTGGAAGCCGATTCCGGAGAGGTCCTTGGCCACGTAGGCGGCGGCGGCCTGACACTCCTTGTTGTAGGCCGGATCGGTCGAGATCGATTGGATGCGCAGGAACTCGAACAGCCGCGCGAGACTTTGATCGAGCTCGGCGTCGATTTTCTGCAGCACGGCAGGAAGCGCTTGCGAGGGGGTCATGTCAGGGCTCTGGCGTTGGTTATGTTTCGAGCGCGATCATCACTTGCGAGATAAGCGCCCTGCAAACAAGGAGGAATGATGATCCGCCGGCCTCAAGCGATCGAGTTCAACAATGTGGCCGGCCGGTCGCGAAACCACCGACCGGACGCCACAAAGGTGATCATCGCCGCAAGATGCCCCCCATGGTACCGCGCACGATGGCGCGGCCGACCGAGCTGCCCATCTTGCCCCCGAGCGACTTTCCGATATCCGCGGCGATCTGACCTGCCACGCGGTTGGTGACCGAGCGGGTGACCTCGCGCGCAACGACCTGGCCGGTGGAAAGGCGCTTTCCGCGCGGACGACTGGTGCCGAAAATGCCGCCCAGCATCTCGCTGAGACCGCCCAGCACCGCGCCGAGCCCGCCGGAACGCGGCGCTTCCTCCGGCATTCCCGGCGAGTGCGGTGGCGCCAGCGGACCATCGGCAGCGCCGGACTGCATGCGCCGCTGCAGCACTTCATAGGCGGATTCGGAATCGATCGCGTGGTCGTACTTGCCCTTCACCGGACTCTGGGCGATCAGCGCCTTGCGCTCTTCCGGCGTGATCGGCCCGAGCCGCGCGGAGGGCGGACGGACCGTACACCGTTCCACCATCGAGGG
>Ga0114129_10006690_pt1 | contig 16369 bp, 17 predicted proteins | sample RhiMetdeltSRZDD1_FD_80071 | JGI IMG/M metagenome (GOLD analysis project Ga0114129, IMG submission 80071) | Populus rhizosphere microbial communities from Tennessee, USA - Rhizosphere MetaG P. deltoides SRZDD1 (version 2) (version 2) | ecosystem: Host-associated > Plants > Roots > Rhizosphere >... | reverse complement strand
GTAGAGGAAGGGCTTCACGGGTTCGGTGATGGATTCTGTGTTCATGCTTCCACTGGTACGCCGAAAGCGGGTGAGTCATAGACCGGGAGAGTTGACGAGGGAGGCAAGAATGAACCCCTTGCGCGAAACGACTGGATGACTATAGTTGGAACTAGACTGACGAATTGTCGTGAGCTTCGGTGGCGTGGAGCAGCGACTGTTCGAACTCTTGAAATAACAGTTTGATCGCCTCCATCATCTGGATGTGTGAACCTTGGTGTATTAAGGTTCTAACGTCCTCTACAGCTGCGCACAGGTCAGAATCAGAAGCCGTTTCGGTCCAGCACCGGAACGGCTTTTTCGCTTCAATACTGAGTTTCTTGTTGGTCAATGTGAGGTTCGAACCAGCGGTTTCAAGGATGAGGCGTTTTTGTTGAAGAGTCGCAACTGGAAACCAAAGTGCGGCTCTATTGCTGAAGTAAATGAAGTATCGGGCGGGTTCGAACCAGGCCGACTCTTGGTCGCCTCCATCTAGGTGTTGGCGAAGACGCAGCTGCTCCCGTAGGAGTTCCTGGCGTTTCTCAAGGAACTCCTGATCAGTAATGAGATCGCGCAGTCTGAGCCCGGTCAGGTTCTCGAGGCTTCGGGTGGCCTGCTGGTAGGCCTGCTCGAGGGAGACTTGGTGTGAGCTGTCGCTATCTCGTCTCTGCTCGGCCGCGCGTCCCAATCTATGAAGGGCCCACCGATGTAGGTCGTTTGTCCGCTCGCCACGAGGCTGAAGAGTAGGACGAGCGCAACGTCTTCGCCCGTCAGTGATCCCTGCATCTTCACGCGTCGGCGAAATTCCTCGTGGAGCCGCTCGATCACGTTCGTGCTCCGCGGCGACTTCCACTGCGCTTTCGGGAAGGCGAAGAACGTAAGGAGTTCGTCGCCGCCCTCCCGCAGGCTCGTCACCACGCCAGGGCAGTGCTTTGCCCACGTGCGCTCGAAGGCCGCGTAAGCAGCGCGGGCGGCGTCAGCATTGGCCGCATGGACGATGCGATGGAACTCGTCGCGGATCTCGGCCAGCGCATGCTTCGGAGCTTTGCGCTCCAAGTTGCGCAGCTTGTGGACACAGCAACGTTGGACCGCGGCCCTGGGCCAGACAAGCCCGACGGCGCGCCGCAGCCCGGCATTGCCGTCGATGATGCAGAGGATTGGCGCCCGAAATCCCCGCGTCACGAGATTGTCGAGGCAGTTTTTCCACGCGGCGAACGACTCACCGCCGCACAGCTCCAGGGCGAGCTCGCTAAGTGTGCGTGGTGTCAGGCGATGGAGCGTGAAGTTTGAGTCCTCCACGCTTCTTGGGAAGTACGCCGAGCGTAAGTCCCTGGAGTTAATAGCGAAAGCGTGATTATGGTAGAGGAGCCAAAGGGAATGGCTCATCGCGAGGGAGATCGTGGAGACTAGAGTTGCAGTTGTGGATGGTTTCTCTTAACTGAGTGTCCATACATGACGCACGAGGTTACACGAAGGCGTCTGGAGCGTTGGCTCCTAGAGCACGGTTTCGTGGAACTCGCCGGAAGAAAGACCGGGCACCGTCAGTTCGCTCGAGGGAGCCTCAAGATCTCCGTGCCCGGACATGGTCCACAAGATCTGACCAAGAAGCATGTGGCGCTGATTGTGCGGCAGTTGGCAGCCGGAGGCTTCAACAAGGAAACCGTGCGTCGCGAGCTTGCCGAGTGAGCCGAGGCGGCCGTCGATCGGTCAAGCCGATGCAGACGGTGGCACCGATGTTCTCGCCGCACACGACGGGCTACCGCGCGGTGTGCCGACCGCCGGGTCGGGCTCGGATGGTGCTGATCGATCTTCCATGGAGTAGGCGGAGGGCCCCGGGCCCTTGCGTGGCCGCGGGTCGCCTCCACCTCGGGCAGGAGCAGCGTCGGCGCGACGATCCCGGCGGCCTGCGTACTCCCCGGGCCTACGTCAGAGGTTGCGGAGGCGGGGGTCGAGGCGGTCGCGGAGCCAGTCGCCGAGCAGGTTGATCGACAGCACGGTGACCAGAATGGCGAGACCCGGGAACGTGGTGAGCCACCACGCCCGGCCGATGTAGGCGCGACCGTCGGAGAGCATCGAGCCCCAGGTCGGGATCCTCGGCTCGACGCCGAGCCCGAGGAAGGACAGACTCGCCTCCGTGATGATGTTCGTGGCGACGGCGAAAGTCGCCATGATGACGACCGGCGTCACCACGTTCGGCAGGAGGTGGCGCGGGATGATGACATGATTGGGGACGCCGATCGCGCGCGCGGCGACCACGAACTCCATCTCCCGGAGCGACAGCACCTGGCCCCTGACGACCCGCGCGTAGACCGTCCAGCCGGCGACGCCGAGGACGATGATCACGTTGCGCAGGCCCGCGCCGAGGACGGCGACGACAGTGATGGCGAGCAGGATGAAGGGGAAGGCGAGCTGGACGTCCACCATCCGCATGAGGAGCGTGTCGAACCTCCCTCCGTAGTAGCCGGCGAGGAGCCCGAGGGTGACCCCGAGCAGCCCCGAGATGGCCACGGCAGTGACGCCGACCAGGAGGGAGATCCGGGAGCCGAAGATCAGCCGGCTCAGGATGTCGCGGCCGAGGTGGTCGGCGCCGAGCGGGAACGCCCAGTCGCCGCCGGCCGTCCACGCCGGCGGGAGGAGACGCCGCTCGAGGACTTGTCCCATGGGATCGTGGGGCGCGAGCCACGGGGCGGCGACGGCGGTGACGCAGACCAGGACCAGGACGACGAAGCCGCCGACAGCTGCCGGCGACCAGCGCGCCGGGCGGGTACGGGCGGGGACCGGGAGCGCGGCGCCGGCCGTCGGGGTACGGGCCATGTCACGCCGTCACGCGAGCCGGACGCGCGGGTCGAGCCAGGTGTAGAGGACGTCGACCGAGAAGTTGATGAGGACGAAGGCCACGGCGATGACGAAGACGTCCGCCTGGACCACGGGGAAGTCGCGGACGCTGATGGAGTCGATGGCCAGCCGGCCGACGCCCGGCCAGGCGAATACCGTCTCGGTGATGACCGCCCCCCCGAGGACGGTCCCGATGTCGAGGCCGATGATGGTCACGATAGGGATGGCGGCGTTCTTGAGCGCGTGGCGGACCACGACTGCGCGCTCCCCCAGCCCCTTGGCCCGGGCCGTCCGGACGTAATCCTGCGCGAGGACGTCGAGGAGGCCCGAGCGGATGAGCCGCGTAAGGCGCGCCATGAAGAAGCCGCCCAGGGTCAGGGCCGGGAGGATCACATGGGCGAACCGGCCGCGGCCCGACGAGGGCAGGAGGCCCAGGTTGACCGAGAACACCAGGATGAGCATGAGCCCGAGCCAGAAGCTCGGCATCGACTGACCGAGCAGCGCGGTCACCATCGCGGCATTCTCCTGGAGGGAGGCGCGCCGAACGGCCGAGACCAGCCCAAGGACAAACGCGACGGGGATCGACCACGCGAGCGTGGCGAGGCCGAGCTCGATCGTGGCCGGAAAGCGCTCCAAAACGATCTGGAGCGCCGGCTGGTCCCGGTAGCGGAGCGAGTTGCCGAAGTCGCCGCGGACGGCGCCGGCCATGAAGTGGAGGAACTGGATCGGCAGCGGGCGGTCGAACCCCATCTGCTGGCGGAGGCGCTCGATGTCCTCGAGCGTTGCCTCCGGCGGCAGCATGAGTCGAGCCGGGTCTCCGGTGAGCTGGAGGATGACGAAGACCAGCAGCAGCACTCCGAGGATTACGACGACCGACTGCGCCAGGCGAGCCAGAATGTACTGCGCCACGGCTCAGCGTCTACCCGAGGCCGGAAACGGCCGTTCCCGTGTGGATCGCCCACCCGGGGGAGGCAGCCCCGAGCCGGTCCCCGCCCGCCCTCGACCGGTCGACCAAGGGCGAGTGGGAACGGCTCGGCTCTGCCGCGCGGCGGTCAGAAGGGGGCCCGAGCCCCCCTCCGAGCTCACTTGAGTGTCATCTCGACGTGGCGCACCATCTCGTCAGAACGCGGCTTCCACTCGATCCTGCTGCTCACGCCGTACACGTCCTCCAGCCCATGCATGAACACGGCCGGGCAGTCGTCTAGCAGCAGCCGCTGGATGCGGCCGTAGATCTCCTTGCGCTTGCCCTCGTCGAGGGTGGTCCGGCCTTCGTCGAGCAGGCCATCGAGCACCTCGTTGCCGTAGCCGGTCCACTTGCCCGTGTAGCGCGTGTTGCTCTTGAGGAGGGGATAGTAGGTCCCGTCGGCGTCCATCCAGGGGTTCCCCCAGCTCGCGAAGATGAGCCCGTCGAGCTTGCCGGCGTCGGCGGCGTCGAGCCAGGCGCCCCACTCCCCCGCCAGGGCCTCGGCGATCTCCTTGTCCTTCGGGTAGCGCCCCTGGATGCCGTGCATGTTGATCGAGATGCCGGTCGCGTACCCGGCCTGGGCGAGCAAGGCCTTCGCCTTGTTCGCGTCGTAGGGGAAGGGCTGCACGGTCGGGTCGAAGCCCACGTGCCAGGGGTTCGAGATCACGGCCCGGCGGAAGCCGTGGCCCCCGAGCACGGCCTTGATGATGCCGTCCATGTTCGAGCCGTAGTTCAGCGCCTGGCGGACGAGCTTCTGGTTGAGGGGCGCCTGGCGGACGTTGATGAAGTAGAAGGGGATGCGGTTCCCCGGGAGCGTGATCGCGCGCGCCTTGCCGCTCCGGTTCACCCGCTCGATCTCGTCGGGCGGCACAGCGGTGACGACGTCCGCGTCCCCGGCGAGCAGGGCGGCCACCCGCGTGCCGGTCTCGGGGATGGTTCGCATCGTGACCCGCTGGATCGACGCCTTGGTGGGACCCCAGTAGGCGGGATTGGCCTCCATCACGAAGTCGGCGTCCTTGCTCCAGCTCACGAACCGGTACGGACCCGTCCCCACCGGCTTCCTCGCCAGCTCGTCCGCCGAGGCGGTCGAGAAGTACTTCGGCGGGATCATGTTCATGTGAAAGCTCGACATCCGGCGGATGAGCACCGGGTCGGGCTTCTTGGAGACGACGTTGACCGTGTATTTGTCGACGATGTCCACACGGTCGATGGGCTGGTAGGTGGTCAGGAGCGGAGCCTTGGTCTCGGGCTTGAAGACCCGCTCCACGGTGAACTTCACGACCTGGGCGTCGAACTCCTCGCCATTGTCGAACTTTACGCCCTGCCGAAGCTTGAACTGGAGCGTCAGTTCGTTGATCCGGGTGAACGAGGTCGCCAGGAGGGGCTCGACCTTGGTGAGGTCGGCGGAGAGCGTCACCAGCGGCTCGAAGATGTTGCGGAGGACGCTCTCGTGGACGCTGTTGTCGTGCTTCTGGGGATCGAGCGTCAGGAGGGGGATCCCGTAAGCGATGACCATCTTCGAGTCGCCGGTCTGCGCCTCAAGGTCGGCGAGCCGACCCGCGACCAGGGCGCCTGCGACCAGGGATGCCGAGGTCCGAAAGAAGTCGCGCCGCGTGGCTCCATGGGAGCGCTCGGGTCCGCTGATCCGGTCGTTCTTGCCCGACGTACGCATGTGGCTCCTCCTTGTCAGACAGGTTCTCCCGGGCGGTGGTCCCCGGCCCCCAGCCGTTCCCGGCGCAAGAATTCTACTGCGGCGGGGGGGGGGCCTGCCTAGGGCATCCCGCCGGCCGGAAAACCGTTCAGCTTGCCCGCGGCTTGCCCGCGGCGCGGGCGTCGTGCTCTTCTCTGCCGAGCTCCCTGGTCGGCGCCGACCCCTCCTAGCCCCGGTCCCGTGGAGAGCGCGCTCGTCGGTCGCTTTGGACTGTCGGATGAACAGCTGCACCAGACCCGGGAGTGGATCAAGAGCCAGGTCCTGCTGAAGCGCTTCGCGGACCCGGCCGAGATTGCCGAGGCCGTCCTGTATCTCTGCTCGAGCGCGAGCTCCTACGTCGTTGGCGCCGAGATCGTCATCGATGGCGGCATGACCCTTTAGAGACGTACCGAGTGCGGCCTACGCTGCAGCCACTGGTAACACGGCTCAGAATAGAGGGAACTCATGAACGGCATGCACGGCATGGCTGAGATAGAACCCAGGCCGCGTGGCCAGTACGTCACGGCTGGCGAGGGACCGGGACCATCATTCTGCTGCATGGCTTCCCGGAGACATGGTGGTAGGATCCTGACCGACCCGTTCGGAGAGCCTCACCGTCGAGGCGTCGAGAGGCCTGCATATGAAAGGGACATCTCGCAAGTCCCAAGGCCGTCGCCCGCTGCGATCGCGTCGCGCGAGCAGAGCCGCCACCCGTGCGGACACGGATCCGTTCCGCCACATCGTTTTGCTCATGCTCGAGAACCGATCGTTCGATCACATGCTGGGCGTGCTCCAGGCGGTGATCCCCGGTCTCGAGGGCGTGCCGCCCAACGGTACCCCCCGTGTGAACACCGACAACGCCGGTCGAGCGTATCCGCAATCGCCGTCTCGTACGAGGCGCATCGAGCCCGATCCCATGCACGACACCGCGAACGTCCTCGTCCAGTTGCGAGACGGGAACCAAGGCTTTGTCCTGGACTATTCCGATTCCTACCCTGAGACTTCGGAGTCGCAGCGCGCTGAGGTGATGGGGTATCACCCGCTTGACGATCTGCCTGCGCTCCACACGCTCGCCCAGCAGTTCGCCGTATGCCATGCGTGGTTCTGCTCGGTTCCGGGACCAACGTGGACCAATCGGCTGTTTGCCATGAGTGGAACGTCGCAGGGACGCGTCAAGATGCCGCGGGGACTGTTTCACCCGAATCTTCACCGCTACGACCAGCCGAGTCTGTTCCGGCGACTGCACGAGGCCGGACGCTCCTGGCGCGTGTATCACGGCGACTTTCCACTCGCGCTCCTGCTCGAAGATCAGCGCTCACCGCGCTCGGTACAGAACTACTGTCACATGGAGTGGTTTCTCGAGCACGCGAACAGCGACGCTGCCGCCTTTCCCGAGTTCGCGTTCATCGAGCCTGACTATCTCTGGCCCACAACCAACGACGATCATCCGCCGCACGACGTCCGCAATGGGCAGCGCCTGATCGCTGAGGTCTACAACGCGATCCGGGCCAACGAGAATCTCTGGTGCTCTACCGTGCTCGTCATCGTCTACGACGAGCATGGCGGGTTTTACGATCACATGTCACCGCCCACCGCGGTCCCACCTGACGCTCGGACCGACCAGTACACGTTCGACCGTCTCGGCGTCCGTGTGCCGGCCGTGGTGGTCTCACCGTGGTTGCCTCATCAGGTGTGTTCGACAACGCTGGATCACACGAGTCTGCTCAAGTCGTTGAGTACCCGCTGGAACCTCGGCGCCATGGGCGCGCGGGTTGCTGCCGCGGGCGACCTATTCGGCAGCCTCACGCTGGCATCTGTGATGCGGACCGACACGCCCCGCCGGCTCGCCGTCGCCAGGACTGCCGCCGCGGTGCGGCAAGCAGCGCCCCCCGCCGAGCTCACGGATAACCAGCAGGCGATTCTCGCCTTTAGCCAGTACCTCGAGACCCAGACGCCGGGCGCCGCCAGAGCTGTCTCGGCTCGAACCGCGCGTGCGATGCAGAGTCCCGCCGACGCCTGCCGGGTTGCTCGCCAACGAGCGCGGAACTTCCTCAGGTCCCGAGGCGGAACCTAGATGGTCGTCCAAAGCACTGCCTTGGCGCTTCGAAACGGCGTCTTGCAGAATCGACACTCCGCCATGCCTAACGCTCTGCCTACGCAAGATAATATCTTGTCGCCGACGAACCCGCGCCGTACCAGATCACAGCGGACGATCTCAGAGGCGTCCGCCCGGGCCGCATCTCGCCCTGCAGGGTAAGACGCCGGCCGAGCGCCTGTGCGAGCTCCGGATCGCCTCCGACCCTGTTCAACAACTAGCTTGAACATCACAGCCTAGGGCTTCCGTTGTGCAGTAGAATCTTGCGAACGGCACGCCGGCGATATCGGCCCACGCGGCCACTATCATCGACATCATCACGTCGGCGAATGATTGATACGCGACGCCATAGAAGGGCGTGTTCTGGTACGCAACCTGATCGTACTGAGTGAGCAACCGCGCGTCGAGGCGACGCGAGTGGCCATGAGTCGCTGAGCGGGGCCAGGCCCGGGACCAGCTCCGTCCGCCCTTAGGGGGTCGGCACGCCCGGCGTGGCCGAACGGCGCGTCGGTGTCCCGAGGATCGCGTCGGGTCGCCATCCAGAATCCGCTCCTAATCCGCTCCGTAATCCGCTCCGGAGCGGATTCCCGCGAACGGCGCGCGATGCCACGCGTCGCGGTGCCGGCAAGGATTCGCCTGAAAGTCCGAGCACTTCGGGGACACGTGCGGTGACCTGACGCCATCTGGCATCCCGGTTGCCCCTCTTGGTCGGCCATGAAAACCCACACGCGGACGACCCAGACGGCGACCGACCCGGCGATCGACCTCTTCCAGCACCTGGGCAGGGCAGGGCTCACCGACCCGTACGGCTGCTACCGCCAGCTGCGTGAGCACGATCCCGTGCACCGCACTCGGCACGGGCTGTGGGTCCTCACGCGGCACGCCGATGTGGCCGCGGTCCTCCGCGACCCGCGGTTCGGGCGCGAGGGCTTCGAGCGGCACTTCGGGACGGGCGGGGGATCGACCGCAAGCGACCCGTCAGACGGTCGGCGCGAAGCCAGCAGACGCGGAACCGCGCCAACTGGCTGCCGACGTCCGGAGGGCAGTTCGCGCTCCTCATGCGCGCATTGTGCAAAACCGGGTGATCTCGGAACGGCCGCCCCTTGCGGCTCGACATCTGACTCGCCGGCCCCAGGCCGGAGACCTCTGGCACGAGTGCGAGGGTCCGCGTGGCGTCCGTGTCCCGGTACGAAACCTCATCGGCGCCAGTGTCGCAACGGTCCCACGCGGGGTCCAATCGGCAGGACCGGAGGCAGCATCGTCGACCGCGGCACGCGGCAGCTCCTCCACCCCCAAGGGTCCACTCTGGCGAGGCCGGTCCAGATGGCTGCAGTAGAGTAGAGGAAGACGCCGGCGCATGGATCCGCAACCTTCACCATTCTGGAGTGTGCCCGCTGCGCAGGTCCTCAAGGACCTGCAGACGGTGCCAGCGGGTCTATCGGCTGCTGAGGCGGCCTCCCGGCTGGAGCGCTACGCCGCGCGTCGACTGGCGCCCAAGAAACGCACCGACACCGTGACCCTGCTCCTCGGGCAGTTTTCGAGCCCCATCGTACTCTTGCTCTTGGGTGCCACCGCGATCTCGCTCTTCCTCCACGACACCACGGACGCCGCGATCATCCTCGCCATCGTCCTGGCGAGCGGCCTGCTCGGCTTCTGGCAGGAGCGGGGGGCGGCGGGCGCGGTGGAGAAACTCCTCTCGCTCGTGGAGGTCAAGGCTCAGGTTCTCCGGAATGGCGCCGCCCACGAGGTTCCGCTGGCCGACGTGGTCCCGGGCGACGTCGTCCGTCTCTCGGCCGGCGCCGCGGCCCCGGGCGACTGCCTGCTTCTCGAGGCCCGCGACCTCTTTGTGGACGAAGCGACCCTGACCGGCGAAACGTTCCCGGCGGAGAAGGCAGTGGCGGTGCTGGCAGTCGAGACCCCGCTAGGCAAGCGGACCAACGCGGTCTTCCTGGGCACCCACATGGTCTCGGGTACCGCCACGGCCGTGGTGGTCGCGATCGGCCGGGACACGGAGTTCGGAGCCGTGGCGGATCGCCTGAAACTGCGCCCGCCGGAGACCGATTTCGAACGTGGCGTCCGGCGCTTCGGTTACCTCCTGCTGGAAGTGACCCTGCTCCTGGTGATCGGCATCTTCGCCGTCAACGTCTATCTCCACCGTCCGGTGCTCGACTCGTTCCTGTTCTCGATGGCGCTGGCGGTGGGTCTGACCCCCCAGCTCCTTCCGGCGATTGTCAGCATCAATCTCGCCCAGGGGGCGCGCCGGATGGCGGACCACAAGGTGATCGTCAAGCGCCTCGCCGCCATTGAGAACTTCGGCAGCATGAACGTGCTGTGTACCGACAAGACGGGGACGATCACGGAAGGAGTGGTCACCCTCCAGTCCGCCACCGACTTGGCTGGGCAGGAGAGCGATGTGGCCCTGCGCTACGCGTACCTGAACGCCTCCTTCCAGACGGGCTTCTCGAGCCCCATCGACGCCGCGATCCGCAACCACGGCCGGATCGACATCTCGGCCTGGACGAAGCTGGATGAGGTGCCCTACGACTTCCTGCGCAAGCGCCTCTCGATCCTGGCCGCCGGCCCCGAGGGCACCGTCATGGTCACGAAGGGCGCCCTGGCCCAGGTGCTAGAGGTGTGCACCACGGCCGAGGACGGGGCGGGCGTTGCGGTGCCGCTAGCGAGCGTGCGGGAGCAGATCGACATGCGCTTCGCCGAGTCGAGCGCGCGGGGTCAACGCACCCTAGGCCTGGCTCGCAAGAGACTCGGCTCCGAAACCCGGATCGGCAAGGACAGTGAAGCCGGCATGAGTTTTCTCGGCTTTCTCCTGTTCTCCGACCCACCCAAGCCCGGCATCGCGGCGACCATTGGCCGGCTCCGCGAGCTCGGCGTGAGCCTCAAGGTCATCACCGGGGACAACGCCCTGGTGGCCGCGACTGTCGCGCGCCAGATTGGGTTTGGTGACGCGCACGTGCTGTCGGGACACGAGCTGAGGCTGATGAGTGACGGGGCGCTTCTCAATCGGGTCAGCCAGGTCGACGTGTTCGCCGAAGTGGAGCCCAACCAGAAGGAGCGCCTCATTCTGGCCTTGCGTAAGGCGGGTCACGTCGTCGGCTACATGGGGGACGGGATCAACGATGCCTCGGCCCTGCACGCCGCGGACGTCGGCCTGTCCGTGGAGGGCGCGGTGGACGTGGCCAAGCAGGTCGCCGACATCGTCCTGCTGGAAAAGAACCTGGACGTGCTGATCGAGGGCGTGCGAGAGGGACGCACCACCTTCGCCAACACGCTGAAGTACGTTCTGATGGCGACCAGCGCGAACTTCGGCAACATGTTCAGCATGGCGGGCGCCTCGCTACTGCTGCCGTTCCTGCCCCTGTTGCCCAAGCAGATCCTGCTCACGAACCTGCTGACGGACATGCCGGAGATGACCATCGCCAGCGACGGCGTCGACGCCGAAATGCTGGTCAGGCCCCGGCGCTGGGACATCGGCTTCATCCGCGCCTTCATGCTGACGTTTGGCGTGCTGAGCTCGGTCTTCGACTACCTGACCTTCGGCGCGCTGCTCTACATTCTCCGGGTCGACACCGAGCAGTTCCGCACCGGGTGGTTCGTCGAATCGGTGCTCTCAGCGGCACTCGTGGTCCTGGTGGTCCGCACCCGCCACCCCTTCTTGCGAAGCCGACCAGGGAAACGTCTCCTGCTCGCCACGCTGGGCGTGATTCTCGCGACATTGGTACTGCCGTTCCTGCCCTTCGCCCCGCTGCTCGGGCTGACGCCACTCCCGCTCTTCTTCCTCGCTCTGCTCGCCCTCATCGTAGCGATGTACATTGTCTCCGCCGAGCTCGCGAAACGGCTCTTCTACCGTCATGTCGAGCCGCCTCTTGCCCGCCCACCCTTCCGGATTGCAACCATCTGACTTCTGATGTTGTCTTTCGCCAAGGAGGGTGTCTGATTCGAGGCGGTCCGAATGGCGGCTCCCGCCTAAGACCCGCCCGAGGGAAGGAACGAGGGTGGCAGAAGCCTCACCCGAGATCTGGCTGATAGCCCGCCCGCGCCGCCGCGGCCGCTGGCGACGCTCCAACTCTGGAGGTGGTGGCCGCGGCCTGGTGGCTGCGGACGCACGTGCCGGACATGCAGGTACGGGTGGTCAACGTCGTGGACCTGATGGCCCTGTTCCAGCCGGTGGCCCATCCCCACGGCATGGACGAGACGTCCTTCGTTGACCTCTTCGGGCGCGACACGCCGGTGGTCTTCGCCTTTCACGGCTACCAGCGAGCCATCCATCAGCTCATGCATGGGCGGCCCACTCCGGAGCGGTTCCACGTGCGAGGCTTCAATGAGGAAGGGACGACGACGACGCCGTTCGACATGGTCGTCCGGAACGGCATGAGCCGATACCACCTGTGCATGGAGACCCTCCGTCGCGTGCCCCGAATGCGTGAGCGCGCGCGGGCGCTGATCGGCGACTGCCAGGTGATGCTGGCCAAGCACGAGGCGTACACTCGCGCGCACCTCGAGGACATGCCCGAGGTGCGAGACTGGGTGTGGGGCGCGACATGAGCGCGGAAGGCGGCGGCCAAGCGTGTCTCGCTATTCTGTTGTCCAACAGATACGCCTCCAAGGGGTTGCCGGGGGCGGGCGCTGATGCAGACACGATTCGGGGACCACGACGACGACGGAGGACTCCATGATGAAGGACGTACGGAAGGACGTCGGGGTGTGGATTGACCACCGCAAGGCCGTGATCGTGGCGGCCGGAAAGGTCGGTGAGGCGATCCAACGCGTTCCCTCAAAGATGGAGAAGCATGTACGCTTTTCCGGGGGCGCCCAGGCGGTCTCGGCCGAAGACATCCGAGACCGACGGTTCGCGAACCACCTCGAACAATACTATGCGGCGGTCACGTCACTGATTCGTGACGCCGAATCCATTCTCCTGCTAGGCCCGGGCGAGGCCAAGATCGAACTCAAACACCATCTTGAGCGTGAGGGGCTCGGCCAACGCATCGTGAGGGTTGATACCGTAGACAAGATGACAGATCGGCAGATCGCGGCGAAGGTTCGACAGTATTTTGCGTGGTCGAAAACATGAGGGGACAAGGCCGATGCCGGAGCGTGACAGAGCGGCACGCCGGGCAATGGTCGTCCGCATGCGGTGTGACTAGACTAGATGCCAGAGCTCACGAGGAGCGAGTCGATTCCGGGCTGCGTGCGGCTGACGGTCACCGCGCGGGATGCTGTGACGCGTCTGAATGGGTTTGGGGGTGTGTCGGCCCCCTTGGCGCTGGGCGCCCAGCGGCGGCGGCACCATCTCAATTGCTCGATGCGGCAGCTCGCCGGAATCTCAGGATCGAGCTTGTTGTGGAGCCGGCCAGGCCCGCCGTGAAGTAGGAACGGGCCTTCGGAGTAGGCCGCCAGCGGCTGGACGACGAAGGTGGGGGTCCTCAGGTCCGCGCCCTGGCGAACCACGGCGTACCCTTCCTGGACGAACCGCCTTCTTACAGGCGCAGGCTCGCTGAGGTCCGCCTCGATGTGGACCGCTGACGCACCCCGTTCCACGACCGCTAATCCCAACTGACGGCGGCGTGGCTGGCGTCACGGCGCGAAAGGCCGGGAGGCTGGTCGGCTCGTGGACCTGGTCGAACGAGTGTAAGCCCACGGCCTGGAATCCCAGCTTCTTGCCCTTGACAAGGCTCGTACTACTGTACTATTATACTAATACAGTATGAGGATCCCGATGCGCCTGCGCGTGGATGCCCACAGCCCGATCTCAATCCGCTGGCAGCTGAGCGAGCAGCTGAAGCACGTCATCGAGGGCGGCGGCGTCTCGCGGGACCAGGCGTTGCCGAGCATCCGGGAACTGGCCGGCTTCCTCGGCATCAATCCGAACACGGTCGCCCGCGCGATCGAGGATCTCAAGCGGAGCGGGCACGTGGAGACGCGGCGGGGCAAGGGCGCGTTCGTCGCCCCCGCTCTGCCCGCCCGCCTGTTCCCGACTCGCCGCGAGGCCTTTCTGAAGGACGCGGTGATCCGCGCGGCGGCCCTCGAGATGACCCCCGACGACGTGGCGGTGGGCGTCCTGAGCGTGGCCGGCGTCGGGTTGGCCGCCCTCCGGGGGGCCGCCGCGGTGCTTCTCGTCGAGTGCAGTCCGCCGGAGCTTGATTTCTTTGGGCGGGAACTCGAGGCGCACCTCCCCGTCCGCGTGGACAAGGTGCTCCTCAAGGACTTGGCGACCACCGTCCGACGGCGGACGGGGGCCAATCACTGGGCCGCCGCGGTCACCAGCTTTGGCCATCTCCCGGAGGTGGAGCGCCGGCTGGACGGCCTCGGGGTTCCGGTGCTCGCGCTCCTCGCCGAGGTGCATCTGGAGACCCTCTACCGCCTGGCCCAGCTTCCGCCGGGGACGCGGGTCGGCGTGGTCTCCGCCGAGCGCGAGACCGCCCACAACCTGGAGCACTCGATTGTCAACGCGGCCCTGCCGAACATCGCGCGGGTCGAGGCTAGCCCGGCCGAGGGACCGGCGCTGGGTCGGCTGGTGCGGCGGGTGGACGCCATCGTCTGTTCCACCTCGGCCGCCGCGCTGGTTCAGTCGCTCGTGGGACCCACCGTGCCGGTGATCATTGACGACCGGGCGCTCAACCAGCGGGCCATCCAGATGCTCGGGACCATCCTGGCGCAACAAGACGGCAATCACTCGACCCCCACGCCCCCCCTCGCCCGGCGGCGGGGGCTCGGTCCTCGTGCAGCCCGAGCGTCCCCCGGCAAGCCGCATCCCGGGGGAGACGACAACGGCGCAGTCAGGCAGTGGAGCCATCACCCGATGAAGGGAGACGAGTCATGAATGTCGTGATGTGGGTGCTCGTGGCCGTGTTGGCCGGCTTGGTGGCCGGGTTCGTCCTGAAACGCGGAAGCTACGGACGGGGGTGGGATATTGCGCTCGGACTCATCGGGAGCGTGGTCGTGAGCTGGCTCTTCCAGAGCCAGTGGGTCCCTCCCGACCCGGGCATGGTGGCGGTGGTCTTCGTCGCGGCCGTCGGCGCGGCGGGCCTGATCGTCGCCCAACGCACGATCTTTCCCGCGCGCATCTAGGACCCGTCACGTGGATTGAGCCATCCCGGCGCGCCGCGCCGGAGTCCGACCAACGTCGTGAATCATAGGGGAGGAGCCAACAACATGGAAGCGAATCGAAACAAGCCGAGTGTGGGACAGCGGTGGAGTCACGCACGACCGACCAAGACCGTGCTTTTCTGGTCTTGCGTCGCGTCGATGGTGCTCACGATGATCGTCGGCTTCGGCTGGGGCGGCTGGGTCACGGGGGGCACGGCCCGGGCCACGGCGGAGACCATGGCCCACGACGCGGTCGTCACGCGCCTGGCCCCGATCTGTGTCGTCCAATCTGGGCGGGATCCGGCCAAAGCCGTGAAGCTTGTGGCGCTGAAAGACGAGAGCTCGTGGCAGCGAGGCGAGTATATCGGAAAGCAGGGGTGGGCGACGATGCCGGGTGAGCAGGAGCCCGATCGCCGAGTGGCCGAGGTGTGCGCCACACTGCTCATGCCGAGTAGCTAGTTCTGGAGCGGCGCACGCGGAGATGGCTCCCGGGGAGCCATCTCCGCTCTCACGCACAACACCGAGAGAGCGGAACGCGATGCGAACCTGGCGACTCTCGACCCTGGCGGCAGGATTCACGGTCGTGATGACTGGGCCGGGATTCTCGGCCGACACCGTCCGGGTATTCCGGTATGATGGCGGCCTTCAATGCGGAATGGGGCAGGCCGTGCCCTTGGATGACATGGCGAAGGAGCTCACGGCCGTTAACATCCAAGTGCTCTCAAGCGAGAAGAGAGTCGTCCCGGGTTTCATCATCGCCCTGTGTGGAGCCCCGACTGGTATCGCGAACGTCTATGAGATCGCGAAGGATGATTTGCCGCGAATCCCGGCTGACCAACAGGGAGTCAAGCGATTTCAGTCCTGGGTCTATGAGGGTCCCTCACTCGAAGTCGCGAAGTATGACGGAAGCCTGCAATGTGAGATGGGTCAACCCGTGTCACTCGACCAGATGGAGAAGGAGTTGCGCGCTGCGAGCATCGCCGTAGAGGCGAAGGCCAAGAAGGCGGATGGGATTCAACACCCGCGGATGTGCGGAGCGTCGACGGGCACGATGAACGTGTACCGGATCAAGACGTCAGACCTGGAGAAGGCTCGAGCATTAGGCTTCGTTCTGTATATCGAAGGGATCTCGATCGCGAGAGCTCGAGCGGGGAGTCACGTAGCGAGACTACCCTGAAAGGTCAGCAATGCAGGCCGCGCCGGCGCCACGGTGCGGGCGACGCGCTCATTTCTTGAAGAGAAGCTCAAGCCCATCGGCACATCCCCGAGCGACCGCATAGCCACCCTCTTTTTGCCCAGGCATCTTATCCCAGCCCCCCTTTTCGATGGCTTCCGCTCTCTGCCAGCTCCCGAGGTCTGAGAGTTCTTTGAGTTTCGCTTCATGGTTCGGTTCCTTCATGAATTGGGCGACGCAGATCGCCGCCTGACTCGCCACAACCGCGTCTTGGGTCCTCGTTTGGCTCGTGCTGGAGGTGGTCCAGCCACCCCACGCAAAGCCGACGATCATGGCGATGACGGCCCCACAAATCTGGCCCCACACTCCATACTTAATCTTCGCGGTCGTCTCTGGCTTCATCGACACCGCCTTGACACTCACGGGAAGTTCTGTGGACCGATGTCCGCCCCTGTCGTGGCGCGCCGCGATCGGACACTTCCCCCTGAT
>Ga0114129_10006688_pt1 | contig 16370 bp, 12 predicted proteins | sample RhiMetdeltSRZDD1_FD_80071 | JGI IMG/M metagenome (GOLD analysis project Ga0114129, IMG submission 80071) | Populus rhizosphere microbial communities from Tennessee, USA - Rhizosphere MetaG P. deltoides SRZDD1 (version 2) (version 2) | ecosystem: Host-associated > Plants > Roots > Rhizosphere >... | reverse complement strand
TCGACATCACCGTCGAGGCCATGTACGCAACCTCGGAGGAAAACAAGTTCATCGAAGTGACGTACGCGAACGGCGAAAAGGAAATTTTGTACTTCAAGGATTTCGCGAGCGGCGCCTTGATCGAGGGGATTGTGTCGCGGGCGAAGAAGTACGCCGTCAAGCGGGCGATTGCCCAGGAAGGCCGCGGCCTCAGGTCCGAAGACCTGATCCGGGCCATCAGAGAAGAATTCAAGGAGCACGAGGATCTGCCGAACACGACCAACCCGGACGACTGGGCCAAGGTGGCCGGGAAGAAGGGCGAAAAGATCGTGCACATCCGGACGATCAGCGGCGGGCCGAGCGACGCTCGTCAAATCGAAACTGTCACCACCGGCCACTACCTCTAGTCATCACTCCATGTCGGACTCTAACGCCCCTACGACTCCTCGCGTGCTGGGTACGGAGACGGAATTCGGAATTGCCTCGCGGGATGCCGCACTGACGGATCCCATCGTCAATTCGCTCGCCGTCATCGGCCACTATCCCGGGCTGTCGGTTCCTCATGCGGTCTGGGACTATGAAAACGAGAACCCGCTCCTCGACGCCCGAGGCTTTGAAGTGGAGGGGGAGCGGGAGCGCCCGAATCCCGATTACAATCGGCAGTTGAACAAAGTGCTCGCCAACGGAGGCCGCCTCTATGTCGACGGCGCGCATCCGGAGTACTCCACGCCGGAATGTACGAACCCACGGGAAATCGTCGCCTTCGAACGGGTGGCCGAGCGGATTCTCGCCCAATGCCTGGAGGCCGTGGCGAAGGCCAGAGGCCGTGAACAGCTCGTCCTCTACAAGAACAATTCCGACGGCAAGGGAAACAGCTATGGATACCACGAAAACTATCTGGTGTCCCGTTCCGTTTCCTTCGACCGTCTGGTGCAGGTGTTGGCCCCGTTCTTCATCACTCGTTCCATTTTTGCGGGCGCGGGAAAGGTGGGCGCAGAAAACCAGACCAGCCCCGTGGACTATCAAATTTCCCAACGGGCGGATTTCTTCGAGTGCCTCGTCGATCTCAATACGATGGTCAAGCGTCCCATCGTCAACTCGCGCGACGAGCCGCATTCCGAGTACGGCAAGTATCGCCGCCTGCACGTGATCGTGGGCGATGCCAACATGGCGGAGCTGTCGACCTATTTGAAGGTCGGGACCTTGGCCATCGTGCTGGATCTGGTGGAAGCGGGAGTGGAATTGCCGAGGTTCGAAATGGAGGATCCGGTTCGGGCGATCAAGCAGGTTTCCCGGGATGTGACGATGAAGGAGACGCTCAAGCTCTCCGGCGGGCGTGTGACGACCGCTCTGGCGGTCCAGCGCGCGTACCTTAACGCGGCGATGGGCTTCTATGCCTGCCATGATCTGCCACAAGTAACGAAAGACGTGCTCGTCCGGTGGGAAGAAGTGCTGGACAAGCTGGAACGCGATCCGCGCCTGCTGGTGCGGGAATTGGACTGGGTGGCCAAGCGCCATATGATGGAGTCGTACATGGAGCGGAAAGGCTGCGGGTGGGACGACCCGCGCGTTCGCCTCATGGATCTCCAGTATCACGACATCCGTCCCGACAAGGGACTGTACTATACGCTGGAACGCGGCCACATGGTCGAGCGCGTCGTGCAGGATGTCGAGGTCACGAGAGCGGAGTTCACGCCTCCTTCCGGGACCCGCGCCTTTTTCCGCGGTCGCTGTGTCGGGAAATTTTCAAAGTCGATCTACGGGGCGAGCTGGACCTCTGTGCTCTTCGACGTCGGCAATACGACGATCAAGAAGGTGCCATTGATGGACCCTCTTCGCGGCACCGAAGCGCTCACGGGGGACCTGTTGGAGCAATCCGACTCAGCAGAAGTGTTGCTGGAGAAGCTGAAGGCATAATGAAGCTTCCTTTCCTTCCGAACCACGACGATCCCAGTTTTTTCGACTTCCTTACCTCACAGCATCGGGACCTCACTCCAGCCGGTCGAGCCGCTGCGGCTCCGGCTTTCTCGACGGCGGATCCATCGCGCGTGGCCGGCGCCGTGACCGTGCCCCAAGCGACGACGGTCCTCGGCCTCAAGTATCAGGATGGCGTCGTCATTGCGGGAGATCGCCGCGCGACAGAAGGGTTTCAGATTGCCGAGCGGCGCATCGAAAAAGTCTTCAAGATCGACGACTACTCGGCCATGGCGATCGCCGGCGCCGCGGGACCCTGTATCGAAATGGCCAAGCTCTTCCAAACGGAACTGGAGCACTACGAAAAGTTGGAAGGAGTGCAATTGTCCTGTGAGGGGAAGGCCAATAAGCTCGGGCAAATGGTGAAGGCCAATCTTCCCATGGTTTTTCAGGGCCTGGTCGTCCTGCCGCTCTATGTCGGCTACGATTTGAAACGTTCCGAAGGACGGATTTTCAAGTACGATCTGGCGGGTGGCCGATACGAAGAATCAGATTATCACGCCATCGGGTCCGGCGGAAAGGACGCCCGCAACACGATGCGGGAGCATTTTCGCAAAGGGATGGCCGAGCAGGATGCGCTCACGCTGGCTTTGCTGGCGCTCTACAATGCCGCGGACGACGATGTCGGCACCGGCGGGCCGGATTTTATCCGCGGGATCTACCCCACCGCCAAGATCGTGAATGCGATCGGAATCACGGACGTGTCCGAGCCTCAGATTCGCGCCATCTATGACCGCATGATGGCCACCAGCCGGTCGAAGGAACGCTGACCATGCCGATGCCCTATTACGTCTCGCCCGAGCAGATGATGCAGGACAAGGCGGAGTATGCCAAGAAAGGCATCGCCAAGGGCCGCTCGATCATTGCGATGGAATATGTGAACGGCATTCTGCTGGCGGCGGAGAACCCCAGCGCCTCGCTTCATAAGATTTCCGAAATTTACGACAATATCGCGTTCGCCGGCGCCGGCAAGTACAGCGAATTTGAAAACCTCCGCAAGGCCGGCATCCGGCATGCCGACCTGAAGGGATTCATGTACAGCCGCGAGGATGTCACGGCCCGTTCGCTGGCCAACGGCTATTCTCAAAGCCTGGGCACTATCTTCAGCCAGGAGTTGAAGCCGCTCGAAGTGGAAATCCTGGTCGTACAGGTGGGCAGCAATGGTCATCTCAATGAGATGTACCGCATCTCCTTCGACGGCAGCATTATCGACGAGCGCCACTATGCCGTCATCGGGGGAAAATCCGACGCCGTCCAGGCTGCGATGAAGGAGAAGCTGCCGGCGCAGCTTCCGGATCTCAAATCGGCTTTGAACCTCTGCATTGCCGCGCTGGAGCAAACGGGAAACCAAAAGCTCTCCTTGGAAAGTTTGGAAGTCGCCGTCCTCGATCGTACGAGAGACAGCCGCAAGTTCCGCCGGTTCACTCCTGTCGAAACGAAACAACTCCTGTCATAGACGGATGCTGAAACGATTCTCCGGCGTCTTCTCGCGACGTTCGGAGGCTCAACGTACTGATAAGCATACGCCTCGCCTCCAAGACACTGGGCGCTCACGGGACACGGCCCGCTCACCATCTCGCGGGCGTTCACAGACGTGACGCTCATTATTCTTCGCGTCGCGGACCTTGCTGCGGCCTTGCTGGTTGAACTGTATGAGCATCCGCCAAGAAACTGCGTCACACCATCGCGGACGCATCTCTGCCTTCTGTTGAAGATGGAGGGGCCGCCGTGTATCCTGTCATTTGTCTCAAAATCTTAGTTTGTAGGAGCCTATCACGACCACATGATGTCCCCCGGCCCCATGAGACAGCGGATCTTCGGCTTAGAGAACGAGTATGGTCTGATCTTTTCTCCGAACGGGCGCATCTACCTGCCGATGGAAAAGGTTCTCGGTTATATCTTCGAAGGACTCATTCCCAACAGCTGGCCCTCCAACGCGTTTCTGGTGAACGGGGCGCGTTTTTATCAGGACACCGGTTGCCATCCGGAGTATTCCACCCCCGAGTGCGACAACATCCTCGACCTTGTGGTGCACGATAAGGCCGGCGAGCGGTTGCTGGAAGCCTGTCTGCCGGCGGCGGAGGAACGGCTGCGGGAGGAGGGGCTGTCGGGGGAAATCTATATCTTCAAGAACAACACCGACTCGCTGGGCAACACCTATGGCTGTCATGAAAACTTTTTGATGCGCCGCGATGTCGATTTTTGGAAAGTCACCGAGCAGCTCATCCCGTTTTTCGTGACCAGGCAGGTCTACAGCGGAGCCGGAAAGGTGCTGAAGGTGTCGGGGAAGCCGCAGTACTTCATCTCCCAGCGGGCTCAACATATCCACGAAAAGACGTCGTCCTCGACAACCTCTTCCCGCAGCATCATTAACACGCGCGATGAGCCGCACGCCGACGCGGAGCGCTATCGGCGTCTGCACATCATCGTCGGCGACTCGAACATGTCGGAACTGGTCACCTTCCTGAAGGTGGGCACGGCGACCTTGGTGTTGTCCATGATCGAGGAGGGCTATACGGTTCATGGAATGGAACTGGAAGATCCCGTGAAGGCGATCAGGGAGATTTCCCGCGATCCCACGGTGAAGCGCAAGATCAAGCTGGACGACGGCCGGCAGATGACCGCCGTGGAGATTCAGCGGGTGTATCTTGAGCGCGCACAGGAATATCTGGCGCAGCAGGATCACGATCCGATATTGGATGATGTGTGGGAGCGATGGGCGGAGATCTTGGACAAGCTCGAAGACGATCCCATGCAACTGGTGCGGCAAATCGATTGGGTGACGAAGCGGCATCTCATTCAATCGTACATCGACAAGAAGGGCTGCGGCTGGGACGATCCACGGGTGTTCTTGCTCGATCTGCAATTTCACGATGTCAAAAGGACCAGAGGGCTGTACTATCTGATGGAATCCCGTGGGTTGATCGAGCGGATGGTGGAGGAAGATGCCGTGCAGCGCGCCATGTCGACTCCGCCTCAAACGACGCGGGCGAAGGTGCGGGGTGATTTCATCCGGTTCGCGCGGGCGAAGAATCGTTCTTATACCGTGGATTGGACCTATCTGAAGCTGAACGGCTACTGGGAGGAAACCATTCTCTGCATGGACCCGTTCAGCGCCGTCAATCGTCGGGTAGATGAATTGGTGGCGCAGGTTTCGGGCCTACGGTTCTATCGATGAGCAAGCTGTTAAAAAAGTCCATCGGCGGCGTTCTCGCATCACTCAAGCCAAGCTTGGTCTGTACCTCGTCGGGCAGGTCCCACGGTGTTGTTCGATCCCCCATTATTCCTGCGTTGAAGCAGGTCCGCCAACGGATTTCGAGTCTTGACCGCTCGTTGATCATCTCAATCGTGCTCATCACGAGTGTTTTCCCCGTCGAACTGCTTCCCAACTCGCCCCCTGCGCCAAAAGGGATCGACGGGCAATACAGCGGGAAGCAGGGTCAGGTGCTGGTTGTGAAGATTCCGGGAACCGAGGACCTCACGGAAGTGAAAGGAACCTTTTTGGGCCGCACGATTCCATTTTTCCGCGAGTACAGGCCGGGAGAAGCCGCCGGCTACATCGGCTTGCTCGGCATCGACATGCAGGACGATCCGGGGACCTATGAGTTGGCGGTGGATGTCAAAAATGGCGAGAGAACGAGGCATCTAAGTTTCAACGTATCGGTCGCCAAGGAAAAGTTTGCGGTCGAACATCTGAAGTTGCCCAGGGACAAGGTGGATCTGGACGACAAGGCGCTGACCAGATGGAAGACCGAGCAGGAGCAGGTGAAACAGGCGCTGACTGAAAATTCGGCTTTGCGCCTATGGCACAGCAATTTCCTCGAGCCGGTGAACGGGAAGCGCACCGGCATTTTCGGCAGCGTCAGGATCATGAACGGCCAGGGCCGCAATCCGCACAATGGAGAGGATATCGGCGCGCCTCTCGGAACCGATGTCGTTGCCACTAACGACGGCATCGTGCGCCTCACCGTGGATCATATATTCTCGGGCAGGGGAATCTTCGTCGATCATGGCCTCGGCTTCTACAGCATGTATTTTCACCTATCCGAAATCCTCGTGAAGGATGGTGATTTGGTGAAGGCCGGGCAAATCATCGGTAAGGTGGGGGCGACCGGCCGCGCCACCGGCCCCCATCTCCACTGGGGGGTCAAGCTCAACGGTGCTCGCGTGAATCCCTACGCATTGCTCGATCTTCCGTTCAAGAATGGCGCAACGCCTGAAAACACCGTCTTGACACCGGTTTCTCCATCTACTCCGACTCCATAAGCCACTCAAGCCAATGAAGTAGAGAGGTAGGGTTGGCCGCCTTCATCCCGCATTCGAGGTATTCGCGACCCCTCTGCTGGGTCATTCGATGCCCACACTCGCGGGCTATACTTTGGGGCAAGGGTATAGAGAAGGCGGGATCATGGAACACACAAACGAGAGCGCGCAACGTGCGCTCTTGCGGGCTCTGGAGGAGTTAGACCAGCAGTTGGCTGATCTTATAGAGGCCTTACAGCCTGCGCCTGGCGAGCCAGGCATGGGGAAAAGTCATGGAACAGACCGGACAAGCGACGGGGAGAATAAGGAGGATTTATGAAGCCTCGGTATAGCCAACGTGTTTCGGTCAAGTCTCCAGCCGTCTTTTCTGTTGGCTCACTCGTAGGGCAAGGGCAGATTCTCGATCTCACCATCCCGGGTTGCTTGCTGGAAAGTACTCTCTCGGTCAAGGTGGGAGACTGCATTCAACTGAAATGCTTTCTGCCTGGATATCAGCCGCCTCTTTGTGTGAACGAGGGGGTGGTCCGCTGGGTCAATGGGAGCCGGTGCGGAGTCGAGTTCGTAAAGATGAGCGAGAAGGATCGCCGGCAACTGAATCAATTCGTGACCATGCAGTTGTCTCGTCAGGGCCAGGAAGGAAATCGGAAGTTTAGCGAATCCGGTGGGCACAATTGGCACCTCAAGATTCATGCTCTCGCAAAGAAGGGATAAAACCACACCCTCACACCAGCTCGGCTGCGCAACCTGACACGCGCCAAGCTCCGCTCGAACGGACCATCGAACAGTGCTCGCTCGCATTCGCGACCACAGCTTCTAGACAAGTCTGAATTCACCCCGGCGCCTCACCATCCCTGTGACACGGCGCGCTGTGCTGAAGTCGATTTCTCCTTGAGCCGGTTCGAAGAATTGCGTCGTCTGCCCGCGAAACATTTCTCTCCAACTAAGACACCCTCGATGTCGCCTGCTATCGCTTGCTCATTGCCGTCGAAGCGGCGTTGCCATTCTGTTTTTTATATGTCTGCCAAGCGATTACATCAGGTGCAGAAGAGTATGCGGCTTGCTTCACAGGAGATCGAGCCAGCGTTCAAGCGACGCTTGGCCATTAGTGCTCGCTTCTTTATCGGTTCATTCCACTCAGGCCGCCGATTAGGGGCATTAGGGCGTCCTCGCCTAAGCCTTTGCCGTTCTTCATGTCCGTGCTGATCTCATCCATTAGCTGATTGGCTTCCGGCCCCAGGGAGCGCAGGGTCTGTTCCAATCGGCCTGACATGAGTTCCTCCTGAATCTGTGCGTCGGTGAGTTTGCCTGCCTTGACGTTCTGATCGAGCAGCTGTGACAGCTGCTCCAATTTTTTGTAGAGATCAGCCGGTAATGCATTGAGAATGCCGGCGGCGGTGGCCGGAGGATGGCTGCCGGCTGATTGCGCCCATGCCTGTGCGGTCACCATAAGGCTCAGAGCGATGAAAAGGCAGATTCGAAAGATGATCATGCAGTCCTCCTCTGTTCAGAAGTACAAAGACAGTATGGCAAGTCTTCCGTTAGCTGGGCAGAAAAAACTAGAAATTGCTTTCCAGGCTGGAGGGAGTCTTGTTCAGCACCGTCGCGGCGGCGCGGGAGAGGGCTGCGTCATGCCGGTGATCCAGAGAGTAGATGCGGAATTGGATCAAGCGGGTCGGGAGCAGATCGAGAAATTCTTCGAGCGGTTCTGTCGATACAGTCTTGGTTCCGGGATCATACACATACAGCGGATTGCCGCGCCGGTCTTTCGGGTCCGGACGAGGATCTAAAGGAGCCATGTCCACGCGAAACGCCACGTTCTTTTGCAGCGGCGACGGCAACTCCTTGGTAATCTGTTTGGCAAAGTGTTCATGGCTGGGGAAGTCCATGCCTCGTTCCTGACCCTTCTCTTTCAGGACCGTGCTGTAGGCCATTTTCCATTTCACGTTCCGGTCGAGGATCCGCGCCCATTCGTCGCTGAGGCGCCGCTCTTCGGCATGCCGGGACTTCTTCCAGCTTCGCACCTGTTCGAGCAACGACCAGTCGGTCAGTGTGAGATACTCCTCCATTTTTTTTCGCGGGTCATGGGGAAAGACGAGCTTCATCGTGTCGCCGAAAATGTCCCGCAGATGAATGTCGATGGCCCTGGTCGTCCGGTGGAAATACACGTTGGAATAGAGGTACATGCGGGTATTAAGGAACATCTGCAGTGCCGGTAGGCCGGTCTTGTGAATGGTGAAGCCCTTGTCCGTAATGATCGTGTAGTGAATCAGTCTTGTGAGATCGACCGGACCGACCGCGACGCCGCACATGTAGGAATCCCGCAGGACGTAGTCGAGGTTATCGGCGGTATAGCTGCCCGAGATGACCGGCTGAAGCATGTTGAGCCAGCGCGGGAGGCGGGAGTTGTCTTTACCTTTTTCCTTCAAGATCACATGCGCGATCTGGTCGGGGTCCAGCTCTTCTCCTTTGGCGAACGGCCCCGATGGGCTGCGCCTGATTTTCCTGATAGTGGGTCCCAAAAAATCGCGAATGATGATCTGTCCCAGCTTTTCATGGCTGGCGTGAAAAGCGTGCAAGAAATTGTCGTCGAAAAAGTGACAAAAGGGACCATGGCCAATGTCGTGAGCCAGGGCGGTCACGCGCAGAAAGGCTTCGACATACGAAGAGGAAGGCGTGTCAGGCGCAACTTTCGTGAGGAACGGATACAAATGCCGCGCAAACAGACCGGCCACATGCATCGTGCCGAGCGAATGGACGAAGCGGGTATGTTCGGCAGACGGATAGACCCACCGGGCGCTTTGTAACTGGTACACGTAGCGCAGCCGCTGCACCCAGGGTGAATCGATGAGATCCTTTTCCGTCCGCTCGTGCGGTTCGGCGCTGGCATAGGGCACGGTGAAGGAGACGTACTTGTGGATGGGATCGGCGATCAGGGCCGACCCGTCATAAGGTGCGTTGGATTGGCGGGCGGAGTCGGGCGGCGTCATAACGACGCCGGTATCTTAGCCCAGCGGGTCACGAGGCGGCAATGGTTCGGACAAGGCGGCCGGCGCGCGGCGGCGATGTTTGCTGATGAGGTAGTAGGCGACGGGATACGACAAGACGGCGCCGGCCAGGCTCAATGCGATGCCCCCGAGCGTGAAGGGAACGGCATAGGGCATGACCTGTTCATAGATGGCGGTGAAGCTCAGATCGTGCCAATCGAATGAAGGAGGGTCGGTTCGTCCCAGCAAGAGTGCCCCGGTCCAGTAGGTGGCCCCGAGGATCGGCACGATGGTCCAGGGGTTGTTGATCAGCGCGCCGGCCAACAGGGCGACGAAGTTGAGTCCCAACGCCCAGGTGCAGAACACCACTAGCATCATGTGAAAGCCGTAAAGGGGGCAGAAGGCTATCGCCGCGCCGATCGCAAACGCGAGAGCCGTGCGTTCAGGCGATTCTTGCAGATGGAGGACGTGGCGCAAGAGGGATCGAAACGATGCCATGGCTATAGGCTCGCTAGCAAGCTGTGGACAGGATGTTCAAAAAGACCGCTGGTCTCACCCCACCCTACCCCGGCGGACAGTTTCACCCTCCCACCCTCCGATTGCTACGCAATCGAAACCCCGGGACACGCCGTTCCGCCGGCAAGGCCGCAACGAGGTCCGCGACGCGAAGAATAATGAGCGTCACGTTTGCGGACGGGCGCGAGTCGGTGAGCGCCCAGTGTCTTAAAGGCCGAGAACCGCTCGCTTCGATCACTTGCGAGCGGATACGTACTTTGCCTCCAGTGGGCTTCGTACGTTGAGCCTCTGAGCGATGCGAGAACGAAGCTGGAGGTATTTTTCAACATCCTGCTAACGAAAGTGTTCGTAACTGGTCACAGATATCGGTTGCCGGCGACCCTCCCCGGTGATGGCGTAAATGCCGGAACGTGCGGGCCGAATCGTCCCGATACGGGTAAGGGGAATGCCGCGTTGCCCAGCTGTCCGTTCAAGCGTTGTCTTGAGATGAGCCGGGGTGGTGAACAGCAGTTCGTAATCTTCGCCTCCGGTCAAAGCCAGTGCAGAAGGATCGATTTTTCTCGCTGCTGCGAATGCGAGACAGGCTGAAGACAAGGGAAGCGCCGCAGTGTCGACTTCAGCTCCGACGCGACTCTCTTTGCAAATATGGCCAAGATCGCCGGAGAGTCCGTCGGACAGATCGATGGCGGAGGTCGCCAGCCGGTTGGTCGAGAGCCATCGGCCGATCCCGACGCGCGCAGTGGGCCGTAGATGCCTTTGAATGAGAAAACGCCGGTGACGAGACGAGAGCGATGCAGGCGAACTTCGGCGCCTTGATCGACCTGTCGATTCCTTCAGAAGAGAGAGACCGGCGAGCGCATCGCCGAGGGTACCGGTCACATAGATGCCGTCCCCTATTCGTGCGCCGCGGCGAAGCAGCGCTCGCCCAGGGGGGACTGATCCAATGAGCGTGAGGCTGATGAACCATCCACCGGTTGAAGCGGACGTATCTCCGCCGATAAGCCGGACTCCGTGAGGCCGACCGGCGGCCATTATGCCTTGATAGAGCTGTTGGATCTGGCTCCCAGCGGCGTCACGTGGGACGGCAAGGACAACCAGCAGATACCGGGGTTGGCCCCCCATCGCGGCAATATCGCTCAAGTTGGCTGCGACCGCTCGAAAGCCGACATCGGCGAACGTGGCGGTTCGCAGATCAAAATGCACGCCTTCAGCCAGCAAATCGGTCGTCAATAGGTCCCACTGGTGTGGCCGAGCAGCCACGATCGCGGCATCATCCCCGATGCTCTGGACCACGAAGGCATCGCCTCTTCCAAAGCGCCGTCGGATGGTGCGGATGAGGTCGAACTCTCGCAGGGCGGGATGGGTGTAGACACGGCGCGGCGACGCCATACTAACGTATAGTGGAAGAAGATCTCGCGGTGATGGTGGCGTGAACGATGCCGGGCCGGGCCGCTCGTCCCGGCTTGACGGCGCGGGCTGCCTTACGCGCCTGTTCCTGAGGAGACTGCGGCTTGTTCGACGAGCGCTGTGAGGCCGGCGTCCGGCGCAAGGCCACCTTCATCACGTCGTCCATCGTATCGGCAAAGACGAGCTGGATACCCTTGAGAATGTGTTTGGGAATTTCATCCAGGTCCTTCTTATTTCGTTTCGGAAGGATCACTGCCGTGAGCTTCGCGCGTTTCGCCGCAAGAATTTTCTCCTTCAAACCGCCGATGGGAAGGACGCGGCCGCGGAGCGTGATCTCACCGGTCATCGCCAGGTCGCGTCGCGCCGGCACCTGCGCCATCGCGGACGCGATCGCCGTGGCCATCGTGATGCCGGCAGAGGGGCCGTCCTTCGGGATGGCGCCGGCCGGTACGTGAATGTGCAGATCTTGCTTGGTGAACATATCCGGGTTGATGCCCAGCGTTTTTTCCCGCGAGCGGACATAACTCAGGGCCGCTTGGGCGGATTCTTTCATCACATCCCCGAGATGGCCGGTGAGCGTCAGCACGCCTTCGCCTTTCATGACGGTGGCTTCGATATAGAGGACGTCGCCACCCGACTCGGTCCAGGCCAAACCGGTCGCCACGCCGATCTCGTCTTTTTCGAGTTCCGATTCCGGAAGGAATTTCGGCACGCCAAGGTACTTGTGCAAGTTGGCCGGATTGACCGGAAATCCCAGGCCCTTGCCCTCGGCGACCTTCTTGGCCACTTTGCGCATGACGTTGGCGATCTCGCGCTCGAGGTTCCTAACGCCGGCTTCCCTCGTGTAGTTGGCAATGATTTGACGGATGGCCGGCTCGGAAATCCTCACGTGCTTTTCCGTGATACCGTGCTCGCTGAGCTGGCGCGGGATCAGATATCTTTGTGCGATGCCGAGTTTTTCTTCCTCGGTGTAGCCGGGAATTTCGATGACCTCCATGCGATCGCGCAGCGCGGGCAAAATCGGATCGATGAGGTTGGCGGTCGTGATAAACATGACTTCCGTCAAGTCGAACGGCACGCCCAAGTAGTGGTCGGTAAAAGTGTTGTTCTGCTCGGGGTCGAGCACTTCCAGCAAGGCCGCGGATGGGTCGCCGCGAAAATCCATGCCCACCTTGTCGATTTCGTCGAGCATGAACACCGGATTGCTGGTCCCGGCCTGTTTGATGCCCTGGATCATGCGGCCCGGAAGTGCGCCGACATACGTGCGTCGATGGCCTCGGATCTCCGCTTCATCCCGCACGCCGCCGAGACTGATGCGGACAAACTCGCGTCCGAGCGCCCGGGCGATGGACTTGCCCAGCGAGGTCTTGCCGACACCGGGTGGTCCTACGAAACAGAGGATCGGGCCCTTCATTTTCTCTTTCAGCTTCCTGACCGCCAGATATTCCAGAATCCGCTCCTTGACCTTTTCCAAATCGTAATGATCCTCGTTCAGAACCTTCGCCGCGGCTTTCAGATCGAGGTTGTCTTTTGATTTCTTTGACCAGGGCAGCTCGACCATCCATTCCAGATAGGTGCGGACGGTGGCGGACTCCGCCGTGTCCGGATGCATCTTCTCCAACCGCTTCAGCTGCTTCTCCGTTTCCTTGAGCACCTTTTCGGGCATCTTGGCGTCTTTGATGCGCTTGCGGAATTCCGCAATCTCTTCCGTGCGCTCGTCCAGTTCGCCGAGTTCTTTCTGAATGGCCTTGAGCTGCTCCCGCAGGAAATACTCGCGCTGGGTCTTGTCCATCTCGCCCTTGGCTTGGGCCTGGATCTTCTGCTGCATGGAGAGGACGTCGATTTCCTTGGCCAGGATCTCGCTCACGTTGCGCAGCCGCTTGACCGGATCGGTGATCTCCAGGACGGCCTGAGTGATCTCGACCTTCAGCCCCAAATTCGACGCGACCATGTCGGCCAGGCGGGCGGGGTCTTCGAGGTTTTCGATGACCACCATGACGTCGGGAATGAGTACCTTCCCGAGGCTCACGAGCCGCTCGATCTGTTCCTTGACCGTACGCATAACGGCTTCGGTCTCGAGATTCGAGCCGCTCGATTTTACTTCGGCGATCTTGTCGATTTTCACCGAGTAATAGGGGTCGGTCTGGATGTACCCGGAGATCTTCGCCTTGGACAGGCCTTGAACCAGAATTTTGATGCGCTCGTCCGGCAACTTCAGCATCCGCATGATGATGCCGACGGTTCCGATCGTATGAATGTCGTCCGGCGTCGGATTTTCGACGTCCAGCGCTTTCTGAGTGGCGAGGAAAATCATCCGATTGCCGGCGAGAGCGGCTTCGATGGCTTTGATTGACATCTCCCGTCCGACAAATAGCGGCAAAACCATATACGGAAATACGACGATGTCGCGCACCGGCAGCAACGGCAATTGCTCGGGGATTTCGACGTTCTGCGGTGGGGTCAGGTCTTGCTCGATGGACTCGCTCATGGACGTCGTCTCAAGATCCTAGTGCGGTGTCTTAATGGAAGCGGTCAGGCCCTCTGTGCGCGGACCCGGCGCTGTCCCTTGGGAGGCGCCATACGCGCGTGGAGATAGTCGCTGAATTCCGAACCGAGAGAAGGATTCTTCAGGGCGAACTCGACGGTGGCGATGAGGAAACCCAATTTGTCTCCGGCGTCGTACCGCTGTCCCTGCACTTCGAGCGCATACATGGGCGTCACCCGGGCCAGTTCTTTCAGAGCGTCCGTCAATTGAATTTCGCCGTTCTTCCCCGGCCGGGTCTTTCGCAACATCAGGAAGATCTCCGGCGGCAGGATGTAGCGGCCAATCACCGCTAGATTGGAGGGCGCATCGGACGGCGACGGTTTCTCGACGAGGTCGGCGACCTTGTGCAATCCGTCCATGATGGTTTCAGGAGACACGATGCCGTACCGATTGACTTCCTGAAGAGGTACTTCTTGCACGCCGAGCACCGCGCCGTTTCGCTTCTTATAGACGTGGATGAGTTGTGCGAGTGCCGGAACCTGGGCGTCGATGATTTCATCGCCGAGAATGACCGCGAACGGCTCGTCGCCGATCAATCGTTGGGCGCAGAGCACGGCATGGCCCAGTCCCAGCGCTTCGGACTGGCGGACATAACAGAAATTGGCGAGATTGGAAATGTGCCGGATTTGGCTGAGCAATTGGGCTTTCCCGTTGCCCTTGAGGTTCTCTTCCAACTCGACGGAACGATCGAAGTGATCCTCGATGGCCCGCTTGCCGCGGCCCGTCACGACGATGATGTCTTCGATGCCGGACGCCACCGCCTCTTCGACCGCATACTGAATCAGCGGTTTGTCGACGAGCGGCAGCATTTCCTTCGGAGAAGCTTTGGTGGCGGGAAGAAAACGCGTGCCCAATCCGGCGGCCGGAATGACGGCTTTGCGAACCTCCGAGCGCGACATGAAATGATAGTATGTGATGGGGTGAGTGAAGTCAAGGAATGCATGATCGGCGCAGACGCTTCGGATCCTGTCCACACCGCTTTACATTGAAATACTTGCCCCATATAATCCGACAGTTTCACACGCAGTGTTCGCGGCGGATGCCTGTGCGCCGGTCGCATCTCACGCCAACTACCTTCATGGCCGCCGTCAGCGATGGGCTTGGGTCTGCGTTGTCTGCGACGAGAGTACCGGAACAAGATGCGGAATCACGTTCGGGTGGGATGGGGTGTGTGCTCGTCGCGATGGCGGTCTCTTGCTCTGGATGGAGCACAGTCTCTGTGAGGGCGGCGCTATTGCCGGGCGACTCAAGCTGGCCCCTGGTACTCCTCGCCGCGCTGTTCTGCGGATTGGTGTTGGTGGTGGAAGCGCTGGCTCAGCCGGCCGGAGTGAAAGTCGCGTCGATCGAGATCCGCGGAAACAAAAAGATCGAGCTGCCGGCCATCATCGGACGGCTGACTTTGAAAACCGGCGATTCCTACACACCCGAGAATGTCCGGGGACAGATCAAGATCCTCTACGACACGGGCTACTTCGAAGATGTGCAGGTTGAGACGGAGTCCACCGCCCAGGGGATGGCGCTCACCTTTCTCGTCCGGGAGAAGCCGTTCATAACCGAGATCGTCTTCGATGGGAACGAAGAACTGAGCGACGACAAGCTGAAGGAAAAGATCACGATCAAAAGCCAGGCCTTTCTCGACCAACAGCAGGCGAAAGAAAGCGCCGAAAAGATCCGGCTCGCCTATCAGGAAGAGGGGTATTTCGATTGCCAGGTCATTCCGATCGTGCAGACCTTGGATGAAGACCGCAAGCGCCTGACGTTCTTCGTGAAGGAAGGCGCCAAGGCGAAAGTCAAGACGGTGAACTTCGAAGGCATGCGGGCGGCGACCAAGGACGAGTTGTTCAAAGTCATGGCCACACGGGAATGGGTGCCGTGGCACGGATTGATCACACAGCTCAAGCTGCCGTCGATTCTTTCCGACGCGGGCGTATTGAAGCGCGAAGAAATGAACAACGATGTGGAGCGGATCAGGGAAGTGCTGCTCAACAAGGGATACCTGAATGCGCAGGTGGGGCTGCCGGCCGTCGAGCTGAGCCCGGATAAAAAATGGTTCACGGTGACCTATCCCATCGTCGAAGGCGAGCCCTTTACCGTGGCCGAGGTCGGATTCCGCGGAAACACGGTATTCGAGGAGCCCGAACTTCGGGAAAAACTGAAGATCAAGGACGGCGAAATTTTTCAGCGTCAAAAAATTCGCGATGAAATCACGCGCATCAACGACCTCTATGGCAGCAGAGGCTACGCGTTTGCCGACGTCTCGCCCACCGTCACTCCGAATCCGGAAGAGCGGACCGCGACCATCATCCTCAACATCAAGGAAGGGGAGATGATGCGAATCCGGCAGATCAATGTGAACGGGAACGACAAGACGAAGGATAACGTCATCCGCCGCGAGCTACGCGTCGACGAACAGGACGTCATCGACACGCCGTCGCTCAAGCGGAGTTTCCAGCGGCTCAACAACCTGAATTTTTTTGAGACCGTGGAAATCCTGCCGCAACAGGTCGAACCGGACAAGGTGGATCTGAACGTGCGCGTCAAAGAAAAGCCCACGGGCCAGTTCAGCGTCGGAGGAGGATTCAGCACCCTGGACAAGCTGGTCGCGATCGCCGATATCACGGAAGGCAACCTGGGGGGCAACGGGTGGATGGGGCGCATTCGCGGCCAGCTCGGCCAACAGCGGACACTCGGCCTGATCACCT
>Ga0114129_10006687_pt1 | contig 16370 bp, 17 predicted proteins | sample RhiMetdeltSRZDD1_FD_80071 | JGI IMG/M metagenome (GOLD analysis project Ga0114129, IMG submission 80071) | Populus rhizosphere microbial communities from Tennessee, USA - Rhizosphere MetaG P. deltoides SRZDD1 (version 2) (version 2) | ecosystem: Host-associated > Plants > Roots > Rhizosphere >... | reverse complement strand
TTTTGTGTTGACCTTCGCCTTTCTTTTGCGTATAGTTGCGGCGACTTTTTCAGGAGATGCCGATGCTTCCGCTCACGAAACGGCAGCGAGAGATCCTCGATTACCTGAACGAGTTTATTCAGCAGCACGGCTACGCGCCGAGCCTGGAAGAGATCGGCAGAAAGTTCGGCCTCTCTTCGCTGGCCACCGTTCACAAGCACCTCACGAATCTTCAGGAAAAGGGCTTCATCAAGCGGGCGTGGAACCGCAGCCGATCCGTGGAGATGGTGCCGACACGAACCGGTGGGCGCGCCGTCGAGCTGCCGCTGCTCGGCTTCGTCGCCGCCGGTCTTCCAATCGAGGCGATTGCCTCGGACGAGACCATTGCGGTGCCGGAGGATCTCGTCGGCAAACGCGACACCTACGTGTTGCGGGTCCGCGGCGATTCGATGATCGACGAGCAGATTCGCGACGGCGACTTCGTCGTGGTCGAGGACCGCAAGACGGCAGACAACGGCGAGATGGTGATCGCGCTCTTACGCGGCACCGACGTCACGCTGAAGAAGTTCTATCGCGACCCGGGCGGCAAGATCCGCCTCCAACCCGCCAACGCCGCCATGCAACCGATCTTCGTCGAGCCCGATCAGGTCCAGATCCAGGGCGTCGTCGTCGGGGTGATGCGGAAGTATTAGCTCATTTTTCCTTTTTACTTTTGACTTCGCGCCGCCCGTGTCCAGCGGCCTGTTAGTATTTGGGGCATGGCAGACCAGCCCAAGCAGATCAACTTCACGATTGTCCCGGCCGACGACAGCTCGACGCCTCGCACCTACGCGAACTTCTGCTACATCGCCCATACGCCCTTCGACTTCACGCTGACGTTCTGCGAAGTGATGCCGCTGTCGGACAAGGAAATCCGCGAGGCCGCATCCGAGCACGTCGTCCGCGCGCCGGTGCGCGTGAAGGTGGTCGTGCCGGTTCAGTTCGTGCCGAACCTCATCGCCGCGCTTCAAGAGCACTGGCGTGTTTTCTCGGAGTCGTACAACAACGTCGGCTGGTCCAAGGGGCCAGGGCCCATTCATTGAAAACGGCCATCGCGACGCGCCATATCCTGGACCGGTTGGAGACACAGCATCCGGACGCCGACACCGAGCTGAACTATCGGACGCCGTTCGAGCTGCTCGTCGCGACGATCCTCTCGGCGCAGTCGACCGATCAGCGGGTCAACATGGTCACGCCGGCGCTGTTCAAGCGTTATCCGGACGCGAGGGCGCTGGCCAAGGCGACGCCGGCCGAGCTCGAGCCGCAGATCCACTCCACCGGATTCTTCCGCGCGAAGTCGAAGTCACTCGTCGGCATGGCGCAGGCGCTGGTCGCCGAGCACGGCGGCGAAGTTCCCGCCGACATGGACAAGCTGACCACGCTGCCCGGCGTCGGCAGAAAAACGGCCAACGTCGTCCTCGGCCACGCGCTCGGCGTGCCGGGACTGCCTGTCGATCGACACGTGCTCCGCGTCTCCAACAGGATTGGCATCGCCGAGTCCGATGACCCTGTGGTCGTCGAGCAACAACTGAGTGCGGCAATGCCGAAAGAGCGTTGGACCAGGACGTCCGACACGCTGATTCTTCACGGACGTCGAATCTGCCGCCCGAAACCGCTCTGCCCCGACTGTGTCGTCCAGGACGACTGCCTATTCCGTCTTCGCCAGGGCTTCGGCGGACAAGTCGCCAAGGCTGCGCGCCGGCCGGCACCTCGCCGCAAATCGTCGGCGAAAAAGCGCGCGCGACGCCGGCGATGAAGCGCGAAGCGTTCGAGGAGCTGGTGGCCGACGCGCTCGCGTCGCTGCCGATCCGGTTCCGCAAGGCCATGAAGAACATCGCCATCATCGTCGAGGACGAGCCGTCGAGCGAGCTCCTCTACGAGATGGAGATCGATCCGCCCGACACCCTGTTCGGCCTGTACCAGGGCACGCCGCTTACCGAGCGTCAATGGGCGCACGGCAACGCGCTTCCCGATCAAATTCGCCTGTTCCAGGGTCCCCACGAGCGCGAGGCGCAGGACGAAGACGATCTCGTGGCGTCGATCGCGGAAACGCTGATTCACGAGATCGGCCACTACTTCGGCTTGAGCGAAGAGGAAATCGAGGAGATTGAAGAAAAGTACTGGCGCGGAAACGAAGACCAGGGCGACGAGGAAGTCGAGTGAGACCGCGCGCGAGGAAGCGATTCGGGCAACACTTTCTGGAGCGCGCGTGGGTCGCCAAGCTGGTTCGTGCGATTGCCGCGGGCGAGACCGACAAGATTCTTGAAATCGGCCCCGGCGCTGGCGCATTGACGCTTCCGCTAGCCGCCGCAGTCCATCGGCTCGTCGCGGTCGAAATCGATCATGACCTGACGGCGGCGCTCCGGTCGACGGCGCCGCCGAACGTGTCGGTGATCGAAGGCGATTTCCTCGACCTCTCCGCCGAGCGTCTTCTCGAAGTGCTCTCCGACACACCTCAGAGGAGTGTCAGAGCGGTGTCAGACACGCCTCGGAGGGGTGTCAGAGGGGTATCGGAGGGGTGTCTGAGGCAATGGCGCGTGGTTGGGAATCTGCCCTACAACGTGGCGTCGCCGATCCTTTTCAAGCTCGTCGAGCTCCACCGATTAGGAGTGGGGCTCGTCGATGCCACGCTGATGCTGCAACGCGAGGTCGCCGATCGACTCCTGGCCGAACCGGGCAGCCGCGTCTACGGAATTCCGAGCGTGTTGATCCGTCACGCTGCCGATGTCGAGCGGGTGTTCGACCTTCCACCGGGCGCGTTCAGACCGAGGCCAAAAGTCGAATCGACGGTTGTTCGCCTGCGCTTTCGCGACGATCGCCCGGGCGTCAGAAGCCGAGAGGCGCTGGCAAAGCTGGTTCATGCGGTCTTCACGAGACGCCGCAAGACCTTGGCGAACGCGCTGCTTGCCTATCGACCTGACGCAAAAGCAGACATCGAGGCGGCGCTCACGCAGGCGGGCATCGATGGCCGCCGCCGGCCTGAAAGTCTGGACATCGCCGACTACGTCCGGTTGTCGGATGCATTTGAGCCGGCCGGCCGTGATCGACCGGCCGGAAATGAAAAGTAAAAAGCCGCTTGTGGGCCTAGTACGTTTCCCGGAGCCCGAGATCTGAGCTGTGCTATAGTTTTGCTGCTATCTGATTGTCGGGTCCGGATTTAGCCCGGCAGTCGACGAACATCCCGCCTCGAAAATTCAGGCGCACCCAGCAGCCTGACGGCGGCCGCGAGCGACGCGGCCCCCCTTCACCGGTTTGGGGTTCCGCACGGAGCCACAGTCGGTGTCGGTGTCTTTTCGCGTACACAAAAGAATGCTCGAGGTCGTTCCGCTCGGCGGACTCGGCGAGTTTGGCATGAACATGCTGGCGCTCACCTGGGGTGAGACGACGATTGTCGTCGACGCCGGGGTGATGTTCCCCGACCCTGAACTGCTTGGCGTGGACCGGATCATTCCGGATCTCACCTACCTGGAGCAAAAGGGTCGTGTCGCCGCGCTGGTCTTGACCCACGGCCACGAAGATCACATTGGCGGGGTGCCGCACGTCGCACCGCTCGTCGCTGGACCGATTTACGGCACGCCGCTGACGCTGGCGCTTGTCGAGCCCAAGCTCCGGGAGCACGGTCTCGATCAGATGAACCTCGTCCCGGTCCGGCCCCACGACCGCGTCACCGTCGGACCCCTGACCATCGAATTCATTCGCGTCACCCACAGCATGCCCGACTGCGTCGCGCTGGCCATTCACACGCCGGCGGGCGTCATCGTGCATACCGGCGATTTCAAGATCGATCAGACGCCCATCGACGGCGAGCACCTGGACGTTCACCGCTTCGCGCAGCTTGGCTCGGAGGGGGTGCTGGCGCTGTTCGCCGACAGCACCAACGTGGACCGCCGCGGCTACACAGGCTCTGAGATCGACGTCACCGAAGCATTCGAAGAGATTTTCACGAGCGCCACGGGACGGCTGATCGTCGCCGCGTTCGCCTCGAGCATCTACCGCATGCAGATCCTGATTGATCTGGCGGCTCAGTTCGACCGGAAGGTCGCGTTTGTCGGCCGGGGGATGATCGAGAACTCGCAGATCGCCCAGCGCCTTGGATACCTTCGCATTCCAGCCGGCCTGCAAATCCGTGATTCCGACGTGGCGAGCTATCCGGCACAGGACGTGCTGTGCCTGAGCACCGGATCGCAGGGCGAACCGATGTCTGCCCTGTCCCGTATCGCCATCGACGATCACCGGCACGTCAAACTGTCGCCAAACGACACGGTCGTGCTCTCGGCCCGCTCGATTCCGGGGAACGAGAAGTCGATCGGCCGCGTGATCAATCACGTCGCGCGCCGCGGGGCTGAGGTGATCTACGAAGGTATCAAGCACGTCCACGTTTCAGGTCACGGGAGCGAGGAAGAGCTCAAGCTCATGCTTTCGCTCGTCCGCCCGCGCTATTTCGTTCCAATCCACGGCGAGTACCGGCAGTTGTCGCAGCACGCGCGCGTGGCCGGCCGCGTGTTCGCCGGCCGGAACCCAAAGCCTGAAGTGCTTCTGGCCGAAAACGGTGACGTGATCCATCTCGACGTGAATGGCGCGCGGCTCGCCGGCAAGGCGCCGGTCGGACGGATCTTGATCGACGGGACACGAACGGGCGAAGTCGACGACGAAGTACTGCGCGATCGGCGCCACCTGGCCGAAGACGGACTCGTCGTCCCGGTCGTTGCGATCAACAAGCAGACCGGATCGCTCGAAGGCGTGCCGGACATCATCACGCGCGGGTTCGTGATGGAGAACAGCCAGGAACTCCTCGCCGACGGCGCGCGCGTGCTCACCGAAGTCGTGGAGCAGGCGAGCGTGGAGGAGCGCACGGATCAGGGATTGATCAAGGAGAAACTGCGGGTGGAGCTCCGCCGGTTCCTCCGCAAGCGCTCGGGCCGGAGGCCGTTCGTGCTCCCGGTCATCATGGAGATCTGACACGTGAAGGGATCGACCGTTTCGCGACGCTTCAGCGAATTCGTCGGCGTGGCGCTGTTTGCCGCGGCGCTCATCTGGATCATTTCGCTGGCGAGTTACGTACCGAGCGACCCGGCGTGGTTCTTCAGCACGGGGCTGCACACGGCGCCGGCCAACTTCGCCGGCCGCGTCGGCGCGTTTCTCGCCGAGCTTTCATTCCAGCTGGTTGGCTACGCCGCCTATGCGATCCCGATTGTTCTCGTCATCGTCGGCTGGAATTACTTCTGGTGTCGCGACGTCGACGCCGCGCTCACCAAGGCGACAGGCGCAGTGCTGTTTTTCTCGTGCCTCAGCGCATTTCTCAGCCTCGTCGTCGGCACGGTGGACGTCGCGGGCAAGCCATTCCGCGCGGGAGGATACGCGGGCGAATTCCTCGCGAGCGAATTGTCCGAGTACCTGAATCGCACCGGCTCGGTGATCGTCGTCCTGACGCTGATCTTCCTGTCGATCATCATTGCCACACAGTTTTCATTCGGCCGTCTTTTTGCGGCGCTGACAAGAGTCGTCACCGGTCTCGTCACGCGCGCGTTCGTCTCGTTCCGCGAGTGGCGGGATGAGCGCCGCCGCGAACAGCAGCGGCGTGACGTGATCGCCAAGCACACGAGGAAAGGCGTGCCGCCGCCGGAGATCAAGAGCCCGATCGTCGGCGCGGCGACCAACGCGGGCGCCGAGGGGAACGAGGAGACGCCGCTACCGCCGTCGAAGCCGGCGAAGAAGAAAGCCGAGCCGGAGTCCGCGCCGATTCCGCAGCCGGCGTACGGCAGCGCAAAATCGTTCCAGCCGCCGAAGCCGCCGAAAGTCAGCATGCCGGCGCCGGCGCCGCCGCCCAATCCGGAGCTGGAGCCGATGGTTGCGAAGGCGCCGGCCGAGCGCCGCAAGGGCGAGTACGCCCTGCCGCCGGTGGCGCTGCTCGACGCGCCGAAAACCGAGCGGAAGATCGACGAGCGCGAGCTGATGGACGGCGCCCGCCTGCTCGAAGAGAAATGCCGCGAGTTCGACGTTGACGGCAACGTGGTACAGATCCACCCCGGCCCCGTCGTCACCACGTTCGAGTTCAAGCCGGACGCAGGGGTGAAGTACTCGAAGATCACCGGCCTGGCCGACGATCTCTGCCTGGCGATGCAGGCGGAATCGGTGCTGATCGACCGCATTCCCGGCAAGTCGACGGTCGGCATTCAGATTCCCAACCGCCATCGTGAACAGATTTCGCTGCGCGAGCTCCTCGAGTCGGAAGCGTATCGGCGTTCGACGTCGAAGCTCTCGATCGCGCTCGGCAAGACGATTCACGGCGAACCCTATGTCGCCGATCTCGCCGCCATGCCGCATCTCCTCATCGCCGGCTCGACCGGCGCCGGGAAATCGGTCGGCATCAACGGCATGCTCACCAGCATCCTCTATCGCTCGACGCCCGACGATGTGCGGGTGATCATGATCGACCCGAAGCGGCTCGAGCTCGGGATGTATGAGGACATCCCCCACCTGCTGACGCCGGTCGTGGTCGATGCGAAGCAGGCGGCGAACGCGCTGCGGTGGGCCGTGCGCGAGATGGAAGAGCGCTACAAGACGCTCGCCGCCGAAGGCGTGCGGAATATCGAACAGTACAACCGCAACATGCAGCAGGCCATCATCGAGAAACGGACGCCGCCCAGCGGTGAGCCGTACAAGCCGCTGTCGTTCATCGTGGTCATCATCGACGAGCTCGCGGACCTGATGATGGTCGCGAGCAGCGACGTCGAGGAATCGATTGCCAGGCTCGCGCAGATGGCGCGCGCCGTCGGGATCCATCTGATTCTGGCGACACAGCGGCCATCGGTAGACGTGATCACGGGCCTCATCAAGGCCAACCTGCCGTCGCGGATCTCGTTCCGCGTGTCGTCGAAGATCGATTCGCGCACGATTCTGGACGGCAACGGCGCCGAGCAGCTTCTCGGCCGTGGCGACCTGTTGTTTCTGCCGCCCGCCTCGTCGCGCGTGATCCGGCTGCACGGTCCCTACATCTCCGAGCAGGAGACGGCGCGTCTTGCGAGCTTCCTCCGGAAGCAGGGCAAGCCGGCGTACGACGAAACGATTACCGCCGAAGAGAAAACAGCTGCCGACAACCTCGATCTGGAGAAAGACGACCTCTACGACGAGGCGGCGCGGATTGTCGTCGGCAGCGGTCAGGCCTCGATCTCCTATCTGCAGCGCCGGCTGCGCATCGGGTTCAGCCGCGCTGCACGCCTCGTCGACATGATGGAAATGGAAGGGCTCGTGTCGCCGGCCGCCGGCGGCAAGCCGCGCGAGGTGCTCGTCGACAAGGGCTACTTCGAAGAAGTCGATACGCAACTCCGATGACACGCGCGACCGCGATCCTCGGCGCCGTGGTAACGCTGCTGCCGATTCGAGCGGCGGCGCAGGAGCCGCCCCGGTCCGGTGTGCCGGCGGAGACGCTGTACGCAGACGTGCGCGCCAAGGACCGCGCCGTCCGGACGGCTCTCCTTGAACCCGACGCGCCGGTGACCGTGCTGAAGGCCGTGCGAACGGTCATCGCCGACTACGAGGGGCTCGTGCGCCAGTATCCGCGGAGCGAGTTCAGCGACGACGCGCTGTGGTTTGCCGGCTGGCTGTCGCTCGATGCGTTCGACAAATTTGCGGACGAACACGAGCGCACCGCCGCGAGACGGTTATGGCGAGCGCTGGTCGCGCAGTACCCGACGAGCAGGCTCGCGAAAGCCGTTCCATCCCAGCTCGCGCGAATCGATACCGGCCGCGTAGGGGCGGAGCGCGTGTCCACCGAAGCCTTGGCGAAGGAACCGGTTGTCCCTGCACCAGCACGGACAACGCCGTCGCGGTCCACGCTCGCGACACTGAAACAAATCCGCCGTACCGTTCTAGCGGACACGGTCCGGGTCACGTTGGAGCTCGACGCGGAAGTGATCTTCCACGACGAACGGCTCGACCGTCCGGATCGCGTGTTCGTGGACCTGCCTGCAACACGCGCAACGCCGCAGCTCGTCGATCGGACGCTGAGATTCGACTCGGACGCCGACGCCGTCCGCCAGATTCGCATCGGACGTCATCCCAACAACACCGTCCGTGTCGTGCTCGATGTCGACGGTGTCGCCGGCTACAGCGTGTATCCGTTGTACAACCCGTATCGACTGGTGATCGACTGCGTCCGGTCCTCTCGTCCGGCCGCAACCTCGGGCCGAACGGCGCCGGCGCCGGCCGATCCCGTACTTGCTCCGCGATCAGCTCCTCCGCCGCCACTGCTCCGCGGACGAAACCTTGTCTCGCCGGTCAATCGATACATTCCGGCGGCGCTGCCCGGTCTGCCACCCTACGAAGAGCCAGCGCCTCCGCTCGAATCGGTGGAGGTGACGGCGGCGGCAACGATTAAACCGCCGGCAGCGAACCTGACCGGCGGATTCTCCATGGCGCGGCAGCTCGGCCTCGGTGTTTCGCGTATCGCGATCGACCCCGGGCACGGCGGCCACGATCCGGGAGCGACCGGCAAGGGAATCACCGAGGCGGCGCTGGTGCTGGACGTCGCGCTGCGGCTCGAGAAGCTGCTCGAGAAAACGCCGGGCCTGGAGGTGATTCTCACCAGGCGCACCGACGACTTCGTCTCGCTGCAGGAGCGCACCGCGATCGCCAATCGTGAATCGGCGGATCTCTTCCTCTCGATTCACGCCAACGCCAGCGGCAACGCGCAGGCACACGGCGTCGAGACCTATTTCCTGAACTTCGCCACGACGAGCGCCGCCGCGGCGGTGGCCGCCCGAGAGAACGCCTCCTCGGGCCAGGCGATGGGCGCGCTGCCCGACTTCGTGAAAGCTATCGCGCTCCACAACAAGCTCGACGAGTCGAAAGACTTCGCGACCTACGTTCAGCGCGCGATGGTGGAAAAGCTGGCGCCAGCCAACAAAGGCGTCAAGGACCTCGGCGTGAAGCAGGCGCCGTTTGTCGTCCTCATCGGCGCGTCGATGCCGAGCGTGCTCGCCGAGATTTCGTTCCTGTCGAACTCGAACGAAGTGAAGCTGCTTCGCGGATCGGCGTACCGCCAGCGGATTGCGGAAGCGCTCTTCGACGCGATTCGGAAGTATCAGGCGTCGCTGAAGCGCGATGTGAAAGTTACGCAGTAGGTCCGGCTAAAGCCGGACGCTACGACACCGTACGGAGTGTCCGCCTTCAGGCGGATTCACGCCGACCGCGATCGGAACCAGATCAACAACCCGGCAAACAGAAGCGCTGCGACAACCGACAGCAGCACGAGCACGCCTGTCAGCCCGAGCGAGCCGAAGAGGATGTCTTCCAGCCCGACGAGATCCTTGTTCGGCTCGATGATTTTGACGATGACGGGATCGGGGGGAGGCGGCTGGATCACTTCGGCCAGGTGTCGGCGGTAAATGCGAGTTCGGCCAGCGTGCGCACGGCGACGCCGCTCGGGCCCTTGGGCAGGTACGGCCGCGCCTCTTCCGCCCACGCCGTGCCGGCGATGTCGATGTGCGCCCACGGCAGCCCGCCGGTAAATTCCTTGAGGAAGATTGCCGCCGTGATCGATCCGGCCGGCCGGCCGCCGGTGTTGCTCATGTCCGCGATCTCACTCTTCAGCTGCTCGCGGTATTCGTCGAAGAGCGGCATCGGCCAGACGCGGTCGCCGGCGCGTTCGGCGACGCGCCGCACGTGCGTGACCCACGCCTCGGGCGTGCCGAAAATCCCGCTCGTGATCTTCCCGAGCGCCACGACGATCGCGCCCGTCAGCGTGGCCACGTCCACCAGGTGCGTCGCGCCCAGCCTGCGCGCGTACCACAGCGCGTCGCCGAGGATCAGCCGGCCTTCGGCGTCGGTGTTGATCACTTCGACGGTTTTGCCTTCCGCGCTCTTCAAGATGTCGCCCGGTTTGATCGCGCGGCCGCCCGGCATGTTCTCGGTCGCCGGCACGACGCCGACCACGCGAATCGGCGCACGGAGGGTCGCAATCGCGCGCATCGCGCACGCGACCGCCGCGCCACCGGCCATGTCATCTTTCATCCGCTCCATGCCGTCGGCCGGCTTGATCGAAATGCCGCCGGTGTCGAACGTGATGCCTTTGCCGACCAGGCCGAGGACCGGCGTCGCCGGAGCGCCCTGCGGCTCGTAACGAAACACCATCAGCCGCGGCGGCTCATCACTGCCGCGCGCCACGCCGAGCAACAGCCCCATGCCCAGCGCTTCGATCTGCCGTTCATCGAGCACGTCAACCGAGACGCCGTTGCCCGAGGCGAGGGAGGTCGCACGCGAGGCGAATTCGCGCGGCGTCAGGGTGTTGCCCGGCTCGTTGGCCAGCTCACGTGAGAAATTGCTGCACTCGCCGAGCAGCCGGCCTCGCGCGACAGCTGCTTCAACACCGACGAGACTTTCGGGTGACGTGTCGGTAAAGCGCGGAATGACGATCGACAGCCGGCAGGACGGACCCGCCGGCGGATCGACGGTCTTGTAACGGCCGGCGTCGAACTCACCGAGCGTCAGTCCTTCGGCGACAGCCTGGGCGAAGCCGCGGACGTCGACGTCGCCGGATGGATCGGCGAGGCCGGGCCGGAGCGTGAAGCCGAGGCTTTCGGCGCGCCGCTGCCTCGCGGAGAGCGCCGCGACCGTCGCGACCTTGCGCGCCAGATCGGAGCCGAACTCCGTGGCCGGGCCGGCGCCGACGAGCAGCAGACGCCGCGGCTTCCACGACCGATCGACAATCGGCGTCGAGAACACGTCGAACGGTTTGGCCTTGAATTCCTTCGAGAGGAGCGCGCGCGCCACCTCGCCGCTCGTCGCGCGGTCCAGCCCGTCGATAACGCCCGGCTCCTGGCCTTCGAACCACGGAACCGCGAGGAGATCGACTTCGAGGGCGGACAGCGCCGCGGTGGATGTGCTGATCTGTGGAGCGGCCGTGACCGGAGCCATCGAGTCATTATCGCTGATGCCGCCGTTCACCAGTTGCTCACGCCCACCGCAGCCCAGTACAATTGCGTGCAGAACCCCCGAGATCGAAGGACGAGCGAGATGAAAAGTCTGCGACGCGCGATCTTCACCGTTGCGGCGTGTCTCGCGCTGGCCGTGTCCGCCGGGCCCTCCGCTACCGCGCTTCAGAAATCCGACAAAGCCCCCGATCCGCGGCCGAAAATCACGTTGCGCGCTCAGCCACCCGTCGGCACGACGCCGCAGCGGGTCGTGCTCACGGCGGAGCTCGTCGGTGGCGCCAACGATTTCGAGGACTACTACTGCCCGAGCGTCGAGTGGGACTGGGGCGACGAGACGAAATCAGAATCGACGATCGATTGCGAGCCCTACGAATCAGGCAAGAGCGTCATCAAGCGCCGCTTTACCGTCGAGCACGTCTTTCGGCGGCCGGGCGCGTTCAAGGTGTTCATTCGCCTCAAGCGAAGAGACAAAACCGTCGCCGCCGCGTCGACGAACATCCAGGTTCGTCCGGGCGGACTGCCAGAGTTTGATCGGTGAGATTTAAGATTTAAGATTTTAGATTTAAGATTGATTGAAGATTGATTTAAGGTTTGGCTGACGCGAACTTCTGCGTCGCGATGTTCGTTTTCGGACGGCGCCATTCCGGAAGTGAACGATCCGTCAGTCCCCGAGTCAAAACCCGCGTCATTTCGCCCTGTTTCCTGGCACGCGATTAGCCTGACGCTCCGACATGCCCTCGATCCTGCAAGACGTCCGCTACGCGTTTCGATCGTGTCTTCGCGCGCCGGGCCTCACGACGGTTGCGGTGCAGCCGATCCAGGCGCTCCGATATCAGTGATCGCTGTCGATGGCGACGGTTTGAAATAGACCGTCACGAAGGCGATAGAGTCGAAACTCCGGCGTCGTTCCCGCCCCTCCTGTCCCTCCCGCCCTTCCTGCCCCTCCCGCCCCTCGGAGACCGACAATCAAGTACAGGTGATCCGGATACGAGGCTTCCGCCAAGTCGGTCGGCGACGGTTCCGGGCTCGAATGCGGGTGGGAGTGATAGAAGCCAACGACATCGAGATTGCTGTTTCTGGCCCGCCGGATCGCGTCGAAGTGATCCTGCGGATCGATGAGAAACCGGTTCGGGTCCTCGGACAGGTTGCGGCAGCGGACCGCTTCGATGATCTCACTCTCGCGGCCGATGAGGATGCCGCAGCACTCGGCCGGCGCCGCATCGCGCGCGTGCGCGGCGATCGCGTCGAGCGCGCCGGACGGCAGCCTGATCGTCACAGCCGCTCAGCACCGTGCGGTCACGTGGGGATCTGAACGTGCCGGCACTGGATCAGATGAAGGAGATACGCAACCAGCAGCGAGAGACCGCCCTTGGCAACGTGAAACTGCCGCGTCTCGTAGCCCCTGGCAAAGATACGCCAGTGCTGCAACAGCGCGTGGCGGTGGACATCCGTGAGCTTCCGCAGGTCGAGGTCGTTCCCCAGCTCGCGCGCCAGAAACTCGAATACGTCTCCCTCGTCGATGTGTTGCAGCACTACGGCAGCGGTGATGTGGTCGTACCGGCCGCTGTCGGCCGCTCCGTTCAAGTGCGTCGCGAGCACGGCCCACCGCAGCGTCTCTTCCTGCTCTTTGAATGTTTGAAACATTCCAGCGCGCGAATTGTTAATTCTGAATTCTCAATTCTTAATTTCCGATCGCCTCTACGGCCATGGCGATTCCCATGCCGCCGCCGATGCAGAGAGACGCGACGCCGTATCGGAGCTTTCGCGCGCGCAGCGCGTAGATCAACGTCGTGAGGACGCGCGCGCCGCTCGCACCGATCGGATGGCCGAGCGCAATCGCGCCGCCGTTGACGTTGACTTTCTGCGGAGCGACCCCCAGCTCGCGGACCACTGCGACTGATTGCGCAGCGAACGCCTCGTTCAATTCGAACAGATCGATGTCCGAGGCCTTCAGCCCCGCGCGTTCGAGCACTTTTCTCACCGCGGACACCGGGCCAATGCCCATGATCTTCGGGTCAACGCCCGTCGACGCATAAGCCAGGATCCTCGCCAGCGGCGCCGCGCCGATCGCGCGTGCCTTGTCGGCGCTCGTCACGACCAGGGCCGCCGCGCCATCATTGATCCCGGAGGCGTTCCCCGCCGTGACCGTGCCGTCCTTCTGAAATGCCGGTTTCAGCGCGGCAAGCTTCTCAACGGTCGTCCCGGGGCGCGGATACTCGTCGACCGCGACGCGGACCGGATCGCCCTTCCGCTGCGGCACGTCGACCGGCACGATTTCGTCTCTGAAGCGTCCGCTCTCAATCGCCGCCACGGCGCGCTGCTGGCTTTCTGCGGCGAAGGCGTCCTGGTCGGCGCGCGACACGCGGTAGCGGCACGCCACCTCTTCGGCGGTGATGCCCATGTGGATCGCGTTGATCGCGCAGGTCAGCCCTTCCTGCAGCATCGTGTCGACCACTTCGCCGTTGCCCATCCGGTAGCCCCAGCGCGCGCCTTTCAGAATGTAAGGCGCGTTCGACATCGATTCGGTGCCGCCCGCGACAACGGTGTCGACGTAGCCGGCGCCGATCGCTTCGACGGCGTGCACCACAGCCTGCAAACCCGAGCCGCATACGCGGTTCACGGTCTCGGCCGGCACCTCGATCGGAATCCCGGCCTTGAGTGCCGCCTGGCGCGCGACGTTCATCCCCGCCCCGGCCTGCAGCACGCAACCCATCACGACGTCGCCGACATCAGCCGGCGGCACGCGCGCGCGTTGCAGCGCCTCGCGGATCGCGACGGTGGCCAAGTCGACGGCCGACAGGTCTTTGAAGGCGCCGCCGAACGAGCCGATCGGCGTGCGGCAGGCGCTCACGATGACGGCGAGTTGCTTATCCAAAACTTCCAACCTTGCCTGGAATGATGAGCGTCGTGCCCGTCGCGGTCTTCACTTTTTCCAGCGTCGCATCCGCGGCGATTTCCTTCAGCAGCAATCCTTCGGGCGTCACTTCGATGACGGCCAGCTCCGTGACGATGAGATTGACGACCTTTAAGCCGGTGAGCGGCAGCGTGCAGTGCTCCAGGATCTTGTGTCCTCCGTCGCGCGTGGTGTGCTCCATCGCGACGATGACCTTTTTCGCGCCCGCGACGAGATCCATCGCCCCGCCCATGCCCTTGACCATCTTGCCGGGGATCATCCAGTTGGCGAGATTGCCTTCTCGATCGACCTGCAGCGCGCCGAGGACCGTGAGATCGATGTGGCCTCCACGGACCATCGCGAACGAGTCGGCGCTGCTGAAGTACGAACAGCCCGGCAGCTCGGTCACGGTTTCCTTGCCGGCGTTGATCAGGTCGGGATCGACGTCCTGCTCACGCGGATAGGGGCCGACGCCCAGCATGCCGTTCTCGGAGTGCAAAGTGATGTCCACGCCCGCCGGCACATAGTTCGCCACCATCGTCGGCATCCCGATGCCGAGGTTGACGTAGTCGCCGTCTTTCAATTCACGCGCGACGCGTTTGACGATCTTCTCTCGAAAGTCCATCTTCTCGGTTTGCGCTGGGAGTCAACGAACTGTCCGTTTCTCAATTCTCTTCTCGTATCGCTCACCTGTAATAATGTGCTTCACGAAGATCCCCGGCGTCACCACCTGATCGGGATCGAGCTGGCCCGGTTCGACCAGGTGCTCGACCTCGGCGATCGTGACCGTCGCGGCGGTCGCCATCACCGGATTGAAATTGCGCGCCGTCCGGTGATATACGAGATTACCGAGGCGATCGCCCTTCCACGCTTTCACGAATGCGAAGTCGGCGTCCAGCGGCTTCTCGAGCACGTAGTGCTTCCCGTCGATCGTCCGCGTCTCTTTCCCTTCGGCGACGATCGTGCCGTAGGCCGTCGGCGTGAAGAAGCCGCCGATGCCGGCGCCGGCGGCCCGGATCCGCTCTGAGAACGTGCCCTGGGGCACGAGCTCGACTTCGATTTCCTTCGTCAGAAACTGCCGCTCGAATTCCTTGTTCTCGCCCACGTAGGTCGAGATCATCTTGCGGACCTGGCGCGATTTGAGCAGGATGCCGATGCCGAAGTCGTCGACGCCGGCGTTGTTGCTGATGACGGTGAGCCCCTTCGTTCCCTTGTCGTGCAGCGCCTGAATGAGGTTTTCGGGGATGCCGCACAGGCCGAAGCCGCCCATGAGAATCGACGCGCCGTCGGGGACGAGCGCGACGGCCGCGGCCGCGCTGGGAAGGACTTTGTTCATCAGCCTTTGAGCTTCTCGCGCCAGCGGCCCGCCGTCCTGAAGACCTCGTCGAGTCGGTCGCCGCTCGACAGCTCGCTGCGAAGATCCTGCAGCAGCTCGATGAAGATGTCGAGCGCGCGGCCGATCTCATCGGCGTTGGTCGCGGTGATGTCTTTCCAGATTTCAGGGGGACTCGAAGCGAGCCGCGTCGTATCCACGAGCCCGCGGCCCGCCAGCAACAGGCCGTCGTCGCCGACCGCCTCGCCGACGACCTGCATCAGCGCGCTCGCGGTGAGCTGCGGCAGGTGACTGAGATACGCCAGCAGCCGATCGTGCGCCTCGACACCAACCAGGCGCGGCACGGCGCCGAGCGCACGGGCGAACGCCAGCAACTTTTCGAGCCCCTCCGCGTGCTTGTCGCTCGTCGGCGTAAACAGCCACGGCCGACCTTTGAACAGCTCCGGCCGCGCGTGGTCGAGCCCGCTGGCCGCAGCGCCGCCGAGCGGGTGGCCGCCGATGAACGTCAATCGCGGCGGCAGGCGTCGCGCCGCCTCGACGATCGCCCGCTTGGTACTGCCGGTATCGGTGACGATGGCCGCGCCGCGGACGTTTTCCTCGAGCTCGTCGAGCAATGCGAGGTTCTGACGGACCGGCGCCGCCAGAATCACCAGATCCGCTTCCGCCAGCACGATCAGATCATCTGCGGCCACGTCGATCGCGTGCAGCCGCATTGCCGTTTCGAGGACGTCTTTGTGATCAACGGCAATGACGAGGGAGCTCGGCCACAACTGCCGCGCCGCAAGCGCAATCGATCCACCGATCAAGCCAAGACCGATAATCCCGATCTTTTCAAAGATCGGCGCCTCGCTCGTGGCGGCGCGCCCTGGCTGGATAACCGGCAAGTCCATTGGCGATTTTCGATTTGGTGATTAGCGATTTACCGGGTGATTAATCCTTCAATAGATCGTCAATCACCAGATCGTCAATCGCAAATCTATGTGCCCCATCCACGGCGCGCGACCTGCTCGAGGCAAATGCTCCGGCCGATAGCCGGCGCGATAATCCGCAGCTCGGCCATCAACCGATCGAACTGCACCGGGAACATCGACTGGGCGCCGTCGCTCAACGCGTGATCCGGGTCGCAATGGACCTCGATGATCAGGCCGTCTGCGCCGGCGGCGACCGCAGCTCTCGCCATCGGGACGACCATGTC